>OGOO01000302.1_pt1 | contig 63068 bp, 56 predicted proteins | sample 1552651 | NCBI WGS metagenome assembly OGOO01 (sample SAMEA2580118, study PRJEB22360) | human gut metagenome | biome: human gut; feature: human-associated habitat; material: faeces | place: Denmark | collected 2008/2010 | reverse complement strand
GGCTCTGTAACAATAACTACCTGACTTAAATACGTCATACCTGCTGCTTGTTCTTTAGTCGTATCATAATCTATCCATAGTCTTAAATCAAATTCTTTGCTTTCTTTAGAGTTTAATCCTACTTCTTTAACAATATATCCGTTATGTTTATTATCAAGTACTTTAGTATTTTGGGTTCCAATTATAAGAGATGTGCCATCGGTTGTTCCTTTAGTAGATACATTTGCTTTCATATATTTACTAAGAATATAGTTAGCTGTTCCTTCTTTTAAAGGATCTATTGTAATATATGCTTTTACATAGTTATTACAGTTATTAGTAATTTTAAATGTAAATGGTGTCTTTTTTAATCCATCTTCATCTTTTATTGGAAACTCATTAGATAAGTTTATCGCACTATTTTCTTCTGTTAAAGTTGAAGTAAAACATGATAATGCTGTTACTGCGTTATTATCAGTTTGTCTTAAATATAATACAAAAAAAGCATAAGAAACACTTATTATACATATAACAGAGACTAATAAACTTATATATATTTTTCTTTTATTAATATTCTTTTCTAATTCTTCCATATTAAGCACCTATCCTCTAAATTAAATTATAAAATAATATAAAGTTTTTTTCAACATAAAAACCACCTATTCGTGGTTTTCTTTTGCTTTTTTAACTAAGGCATTAATCTTTCTAAAGTGATGATTAATCCCTGACTTAGTTATTGATTTATTAGTCTCCATTGTAATAATCTCTGCTAGTTCTCCTAAACTAGTATCTGGATATTTCTTCTTATATTCTATTATTTCTTTGCTTCTATCATCTAATAGCATTAATAAATCATTATCTTCTAAATACTTAATATTATCTAATATAGTTTTACTAGATTTTAAAGTTCTTTCAACATTAGCCTGCTCACAATTATTTAATCTATTAACCATATTCTTATGGTCTTTATATATTCTAATATCTTCAAAATAAAATAATGCATTAAATGCTCCTAAATACTTAATAAAATCAGAAATATTCTCACTAGATTTAACATATACCATGTATTCTCGATCTCTTTTTAACACTTTACTTTTAATCTTTAAACTATTAAGTAAATCATCTATTAATTTAGCATCATCTTCTTCTTTTACTAAAAACTCTAAATGGTATTGATTCTTCTTAGGATCATTAATACTTCCACAAGCAAGAAACATTCCTTTTAAAAAAGCCTTCTTCTCTTCATCACTAGATGTACTTATCTCTTTAAATATATTATCAATATCTTTATAAATTAAATCTAATTTCTCTTTAACCTCTAAAATATAAAGGTTTCTTGCTTTAAATCTTTTCATAGTTCTTGTTGTTAGTTTAATTAATACATTATAGTTAGTTTTTAATAACTTAAATATCCATCTTGCTACTGAAGCATTAACAACCATAACTGTCATCTTATCCTCTTCTAAAGTAGCATTAAACTTTAAATAAGTACATAGAGATGTTAAATCTTCAATATTATTATTTTCTTCTTTAGTAATTTCTTCTTTTATTTGAGTCGTAAACGTCACTTATTATCACTCCTCATTAAATAAGAAAATATCAAATAAGCCGTCTTCAAAGCATCATGTCTTATAATATTATCTTCTAAAGTAAAAATATCATCAGAAATAAGTAGAGTACCCATCTCTTTAACTTTTTTCGTATCTAGCTTAACCTGATCCTTCTGCTCTTTAGTCATATATGTTTTAAGTTCTTTGCGAGGAAGTTTAGCATTATTTGCTATAACTGCATCTACTCTAACATATTTCTCTAATACTTTTAAATGATCAGATACCCCAAAATTATCTGTTTCTCCTGGCTGAGTAAATAAATTACAAACATACATAGTTTTTGCTTTACTATTATTTATTCTCTCAGCAACTGATGGAATAATTAAATGAGGAAGAACACTCGTATATAAAGAGCCAGGACTAAATATTATAAGATCTGCTTCATCTATCGCCGTAAATACCTTTTTATTTACTTTAATCTTTTTATTATAAGTAAGTTCTTTAATCGGTTCACCATTCTTAGTTATCTGTTCTTCACCAACAATCTTTTTACCATCATCATAATGTCCTACTATTTCAATAACATCATCACTAATTGGTAAAATAGTTCCTTTAATATCTAGTAAATTACATAACACTTCAACAGCATCAGTTAAATTTCCTTTAATATCATACATAGCTGCTAATAAAAAATTTTTTACTGCATGATTTTCTAAACTACCATTTTTAAATCTATATTTAAGTAATTTTTTTACATCTTCATTAGTATTAGCCATACTAGTCATAACAGTACCAATGTCCCCTATTGCTGGAATATTTAATTCTTTCTTTAAAATACCAGTTGATGAACCATTATCACTTACAGAAATAATTGCGGTTACATTTACTGGAAATAGTTTTAATCCTTTTAAAATATGAGACAAACCGGTCCCACCGCCAAATACAACTACGTTTTTCATTTTTTCTTCACCTATTTGTATCATATAATAATATTATGCTTTTAGCAAGAAAATAAGCAAAATTAAGCGTAAAATAAAGTGTTTATTTTAAAGTTTATGAAATACATTTCTATAATTTTGTTGCTATCTACCTTACTTGTACTAGTAATAAAAAAATAGACACTCATTTTAAATGAGTGTTACCAACATTAAGAGGTGACATTCACTTGCAAAATCAAATGTTCCTCTTTTTTATTTTATGCAAGTTTCCTTGCTTACATACTAATAATAACATAATATTATGCTATTGTCAAAAATATATATTCTGTTTAAAGCATTATTAAAATTAATATAATAAAAAAAGTGGTATTATCTAGAATACCACCATTTACCCTTGTCTGGTAATTTAGCTACATCTTTAGAATCAATTAAATGTGCTAAGAAACTACTATATGATAAATAAGAATTTTTATCTCCATACCAACCTGTTGCTACCGAAAAGTGTAGATGTGCTCCTGTAGAGCAAGTCTCCCAAGCCCATGTGCCTCTACCACCACCAACAGTACCAACTACTGTATTAGAGTCTACTTTATCACCAATACTAACATTAATTGTTAATAAATGCATATATAAACTTGTATATTTCTTACCACCAATAGTATGCCATACATAAACCTGATTACCACCACAGCTAGCTTTTCTAATTATCTTACCAACTGTACCATTTGCTGTTGCATAAACCTTAGTTCCCTCTGCATTACCACCAATATCAGTACCACTATGGAATTTAGTTCCTTTACCAGTTAAAGGATTAATTCTATAACCAAAATAACTAGTAATAGTTCCCTTTACTAAAGGCTTTCTAAATGTTGTATCACCTTTAACAGATATACACTCATAAATATTTTGATTCTCTCCACAACCTAAATTAACATAATAATTTAAAAGTTCCTGTGTTGAATCAATTTCATCTTGAATATCCATAACTATATCAGAATACTCACTTAATTTATTTCCTAATTTATCAATATCACTTTCATAAGAAGCCACCTTATTATTAAGTTCTACTTCTTTATTTGCTAAATCTGCTTGTAACTGTTCATTATCACTTATTTTATCTTGCCATAAAGCAATCTGGTCTTTATTATAATCTATAACTTGTTTAATAATAGTATATCTATAAACAAAGTCAGCATAGCTCTCTGCTTTAAATATATAATCTAAATAAGCATTATCAGCACTATTTATTTGTTCAGAATTAAGCAAATTCTTAATATTTTCTTCCCCATCTTTAATATCTTTATTCAGTTTTTCAACCTGAACCTTTGCTTCTTCTATTTGCTTTCTTCCCTCAGTAATCTCATCTTTCGTTTTATTTAACGAATTAGTTGTAGCATTAATCTGACTTTGTGTCTGGCTCTTGGCACTATTTTGTGCCTTCTTCTTAGCTTTTAAAGCCGCAATCTCTTTTCTAAGTTCAGCAATAGTATTAGCACTACTAGAAGCACTAACATTAATATATGGGACAAATAAAATAAACGCTATAATTAAGACTAATACTTTCTTTCTCATACTGTCAAATACTTTCTAACGGCTTTAACACTACCAAACATACCAACAACCGCACCAATAATTAATATAAATAAACTTGTTTTATATACAATAAGTTCTGGACTAGTTAACTTAATAATACTCAAAATATTACTTGTTCCTAGAGAAGATACTGCATTATAAATATACGTATAGCCAAATATTGTAACAAGAATTGGAATTATAGCACCAAGCACACCAATAAACAATCCCTCAAATAAGAAAGGTAACTTAATAACTGTATTACTAGTACCAACTAATCTCATTATATCTATTTCATTTCTTCTTGAAAATATCGTAATTTTAATTGTATTATTAATTAAAAATGCTGTAACAAGAACAAGACCAACTACTAAACATATAGTACCAGTCTTAATCGCATCAAATATATTAATAAGTTCACCCACCATGCTCTCACTATACTTAACAATATCAACATTATCTAAATTTTTAATAGTAGTAACTGTCTCATTAATATCTCTTACATCCTTAACACTAACTATATATGAGTCCTGAAATGGATTATTAACATCAGTCCATGACTCCATCATCTTAGAAAACGAAGGATACTCACTAGCCATATTATTTTTTATATCATCTTTAGAAGTATACTTTACATCTGCTATATTATCTATCTTACTAAGTGCATCTTTAGTTTTATTAAGTTCTTCTTTAGTCGTTTCTTTTTTCATAAAAACAACAATAGTAAGTTCTTTTTCAATATCTTTAGTTATGTTATTTACATTATAAGATACTAAAACACCTAAGGATACTAATATTAAAGTGATGATTGTACAAGTAATAGATGCCATACTTAAACTAAAATTACGAGCAATACTCTTACCAGCATTAGTAATACTTCTGCCTATTATTCTAATTACTTTCATTTACTTTATAACTTCCTTTCAAGTAGTCTCCTTCAATAAGTCCATTAGAAACTACTACTACTCTCTTCTTCATCCTATTAACAATATCTTTATCATGTGTAGCCATTACAACAGTTGTCCCAAGTTCTTTATTAATATTTTCAATAACATCCATAATTTCTTTACTTGTCTCCGGATCTAAATTACCAGTTGGTTCATCACATAAGAGTAACTTAGGTTTATTAACAATTGCTCTAGCAATGCAAACTCTTTGCTGCTCACCACCACTAAGTTGATGAGGAAAACTTCTAGTCTTATCTTTTAACCCAACTTGTTTAAGTGCAGCAAGAACCATTGGCCTAATTTCTGATGCACTCATACCATAACTCTCTAGTGGATATGCTACATTTTCATAAGCAGTAAGTTTTGGTAGTAACTTATAATCTTGAAATACAATACCAATCTTTCTTCTTAATTTATAAGTTTTATTATTCTTAAGTCTAGATACATTTACTCCACCAACGTATACTGAACCTTTAGTAACTTTTTCTTCTCTATATAAAGTTTTAATAAGGGTACTTTTACCACTAGCAGTAGAACCAATTATAAAAACAAAATCGCCTTTTTTGATTTGTAAGTTAACTCCAGCAAGACCAGTAACACCATTTTTATATACTTTATAGACATCTTTTAATTCAATAAATTCCATTATATCTACTCCTTATATCACAAGTATATCATAAAAAAACCAATTACTTATAGGAAATAATTGGATTTTACACTTATTCTTTATTTTCTAGTTCTAAATTAACGTTACTAATTGAAGCAAAACGCTTAGTAATTTTCTCAGTTGTTGTATGAATATCTTCTGCATCTTTACACACTGTATTTAAACTTCTAGATAACTTATCCCATCTATCACGGTAACGAGTAAATTCAGCTCCTAGCTTATTAAGTTCTTCATGAATAACTTTAGCATATTTATCTCTTTCCATATTTTTTAGAATCATTCCAATTGTTGTAAGAGTACTCATCAAAGTTGTTGGACTACAGATCCACACTTTAGATTTATATGAATATTCGATCAAGTCATTATGATATGCGTTTATCTCCGCAAATATTGCTTCAGCTGGCAAAAACATAATAGCCTCACTAGCAGTTTCACCAGGAATAATATATTTAGTTCTTATAGCATCAATATGTTTTTTAACATCAGCTTTAAATGCTTTAGTGGCTGCATCTCTTACAGATTTATCTTGTTTAATATCTGTCATAATTTGATAATGTTCAAGTGGAAACTTAGAATCTATTGCTATCGTTCCTAAAGGTGCCGGTGCAAAAAGAATCGCATCAGCAATATAACCATTACTCATTGTATACTGAGTTCTATAAATCTTATCATTAACTCCAAAAACACTATCTAAAATATAGTTAAGGTTTGTCTCACCAAAGATACCTCTCGTCTTTTTATCAGTTAAAACACTTTGAAGAGAAATAATATCATTTGATAATCCATCTATCTTCTTCTGTGCTTCATCTATCTTACTAATTCTTTCTAATATTGAAGTAAACGTCTTATTAGTTTTCTCAAAATTAGTATCAAGTCTTTCATTAACTTTATTACTGATTAATTCCAATCTTCTTTCAATAACTTCATTAAGACCTTTAAAATCCTCTTCTATATTTTTACTAAAACTATATTTAAACTCACCTATTTCTTTAGTTAAATCAGTTTCAAACTTACCTAATCTAAATGTTATCTCTTCATTATTATTCTTTTTAGCAATAAGTACTATTAACAAAATAATAACTAAAGCTAGCATTCCAATAATTACATACTCCATCTTTATCACCCTGAAAACATTATATCATAAGTGCAAACAAATATTCACTTATTTTTATAAAATTTACACCATAATTTTATTACTTTGATTGGCATTTTAAAGTTTAGATTTTCAAACCTACGCAATTACCCTGTTTTCCTAGGATTAAATTGAAATTTGCACCTTTTTGCACCCACTTTTCACAAAGAAATGCACCTTTTTGCACCCACTTTTCTATTTTCGGTAAAATTTTCTACATTAGTTTATCAAAAAAAGCATGTATTTAAACATGCAAAACTTAAACTTTATCTATTTAGTAGAAAGTCAATAATATTTTTATGAATAATACCATTCTGTGAAAAATCAAATGTGTCACAAGAGATAACATATTTAGGATAGTTATCTTGTATATTCTTATAAACACCAAATTCTCTTTCTATAATATCATCACTTAAATGGAACGTAACTTGATAATATTCCTTTTCTTCAAATCTTGTTGCAATAAAATCTATTTCACCAGAATCTAAAGAACCAACTTTAACATCATAGCCGCGTGATATTAATTCATTAAAAACAATATTTTCCAGGTAAGCTCCCATTTGTCTTTTTCTCTCATTATTAATTATTTGTCCGAGTCCTAAATCAGTTAGATAATATTTATATTTTCCATTAAAAATTCTTTTTCCACGTACATCAAATCTATCAGCTCTATTTATGAGTAATGCTCTACACATATATTCTAAATAGTTATATACAGTCATTTTAGAAACATCAATATTTTCATTAAGTAAATATTTAGTTAAACTATCAGCAGAAAATGTCTGAGATGGTGTTGTCATGATAAAAGTTAATATTTTATTAAACAAGTCAAGGTCTTTAATTTTAAATCTTTCAATGATATCTTTAACGACAATTGAATTATATACATCAGATAAATATGTTTTTATTTGCAATTCATCATTCATTAAAAATCTCTGAGGCATTCCACCCCAAATAATGTAATCATCAAAAGTTCTTTCTAATTCATATTTATCTTTATCTTTAATATCTTTAAGTTCACACACTTCATCAAATGTAAATGGATAAATTTTAAAGCTTACATATCTTCCAGCAATATGTGTTGCTAATTCTCCAGAAAGTAAATCACTATTAGATCCTGTAATAAATATTGAAATATTCTCATTATATTTAGCTTTAAGGGAATTTACGACTTTTTCCCATCTATCTACATTTTGAATCTCATCAAAAAATACATAATATTTATTCTTATTAATTAATTTTTTTTCAATAAAATCATTGAACTTCTTAGCATCGTTTATGTCTATATAATCTGTGAATTCAAAATTAATATATATTATCTGTTCATCTTTTACCCCGCTTTGTCTTAACTCATCCATTATTTGATTTAATATAACTGATTTACCGCATCTTCTAATTCCGGTTATTACTTTAATTAAATCTTGTTCATAAAATGGTCTAATTCTTTTTAAATACTTTTCTCTTTTTATCATATTATTCATCACCAATTACATTATAACTCTAGATATTTTAATTGTCAATTTTGTACACTGTACTATACAAAATTACCATTTTTACCATTTTTGTATAGTAGAATTATTTATTATTATCTTTAGCTATATTAAGAATAATACCAACACCAGCCATAGTAACTAGTAAAGATGAACCACCATAAGACAGAAATGGTAAAGTAACCCCTGTTACAGGCACAAGCCCAATAACAACGCATATATTTAAAACAGCCTGAAGAATTAATGAAATAACTAACCCAAATGAAAGATATTTTCCAAATAAATCATTACATTCTAAACTTACTTTAAGTGTATTATAAAATAAAGTTAAAAACAAAAAAGCAATTACTAATATTCCAATAAAACCAAACTCCTCACTTATAATAGCAAAGATAAAATCCGTTTGAGGCTCTGGCAAGTAAAAATGTTTCTGAATAGAATTACCAAAGCCTTTGCCAAAAAGACCTGATGGTCCAATTGCATATAAACTTTGGATAATCTGAAAGCCAGAACCCAAAGGATCACTCCAAGGATTTAAAAATGATAATATTCTTGCAAGCCTATATGGAGCTATTATAATAAGCCCTGCTATCCCCCCAAGACCAAGAACTCCCATTATACCAAAAAAGGTAAGTTTAGTATTTGTAATAAATAACATAAACATTAAACTAACAACAATAACCATACCTGTACCAAAATCAGGTTCTAGCATGATTAGTCCAAAAAAGAGAAAGATAACAAGTAAAATTGGCATTATTCCCTTCCTAAAAAATTTAACTTCCTTCTCATGATTAGATAAATATTTAGCAGTAAATATAATTAAAGCAAGCTTAGATAGTTCACTAGGCTGAAACCCAAAAGCACCGATCCCAAACCAACTTCTTGAACCATTTCTAACTTGTCCTATTCCAGGAATTAATACAAGAACTAATAAAATTAAAGAAAGCAAAAGAATCTTACTAGCGTATTTTTTATATAATTTATAATCAACTCTACTTAATACATATATTCCGATTAAACCAACCAAAAAAAATAAGCCCTGATGTTTAACATAATGAAAAGTATCACCAAACCTATAATCGCTCCAAATGCTACTTGCTGAATAAATCATTAAAATACCAATGATCCCTAAAGAAATTGCAGATAAAAAAATTAGTAGGCTTTTTTTCACATAATCACCTACTAATATCTTATAACCAAACTCCGTAAATAATTCCAATCATTGCTAGGAATAAACCTACTACCCAAAATAATTTAACGATATCTGTCTCTTCCCAGCCTAGTTCCTCAAAATGATGATGGAGTGGTGCTTTTAAGAACACCTTTTTATGGAACTTTCTAATTGCTATAATTTGAATCGCACTTGATAAAGTTTCAACAACAAATACGCCACCAATTAAAAGTAATGAAAGTTCATGTTTCGTTAAAATTGCAATTGTTGCAAGTGCACCACCTAACGCAAGAGAACCAGTATCACCCATAAACACCTTAGCTGGATGTGTATTAAATACTAAGAAACCTAAAATTGCTCCGCACAAAACAAATGCAAATATTGCTATTTCTTGATATCCACTAATCCATTTAGACCCCCAAGCAATAACACCATAAGCCATTATTGCAACGACACTTAAGCCGCCAGCAAGTCCATCTAATCCATCAGATATATTAACCGCATTTGTCGTTCCAACAAGAACAAGTAAAATAAATAAACCAAACGCCCAACCTAGAGATACATTAATTCCAAGTGATGATATAACTAAATTAGAATCACCACCATTATTACGATAAATAATATAGAACACTACTGCAATAGCAGTTTGAAGTAAAAACTTAACTCCTATACTAAGTCCATTATTATTATGATATTTAACCTTTAGAAAATCATCAATAAATCCAAGTGCACCATATGCCAAAAATACAAATATCAAGATAATTAAATTAGAATTAAATTCAATACTACCTCTTAAATATAAAATAAGCATAATAAGTATCGTTGGAATAATAAAGATTAAACCACCAATAGTTGGTGTACCATCTTTCTTTAAATGCCTTTCATTTATAAGTTTACTAACACTTTGACCTACATGAAGTTTCTTTAGAAGTGGTATCAAAATAACCGCTGCAACTAAAGATAAAACAAAGCCAAGCATCAGTCCTAAAACGGATTTTGCTAATATTAACATTTCCTTCACCTCAAACCCATTATACTATTTTTATTTTTTTTAGTAAACAAATTTTACATTTTTGTGTTAATATAAAACATCCTTTACAATTAAATATATTATAAAGTCTTATATTCTTTGATAAGTTCTTCGTATTTTTTAGTGTAACTTGATTGCTGAACTTCACAAATATGTTTAGCTCCAAGCAAAAGCATTAATACACGTGACTGACCAATACCTCCACCTATTGTATAAGGAAGTGCCCCTTCAATAAGCATTTTATGAAATGGATAGTCCAATCTTTCTTCAGCATCTGCTTTTTTTAGCTGACTTACCAAAGACTTTTCATCTACTCTAATCCCCATAGATGTTATCTCAATTTCTTTATCAAGAACTTTATCCCAAATAAGTAAATCTCCATCTAATGCCCAATCGTCATAATCAGGACTTCTTAAATCATGAACTGAACCATCTTTAAGTTTATCCCCAATTTGCATAATAAAGACTGCACCATATTTTTTCGTAATTAATCTTTCTCTTTCTTTAGCACTCTTATCTGGATATAATGAAAGTAAATCACTACTTGTTATAAAAGTTACTGTCTTTGGAAGTTCTAAAGCTAGAAACGGATACTTCTTTCTTAATAAAATACTTGTTTGTCTTAAAGCTTTATAAATAGATCTTACTGTCATCTCTAAATAATCAATAGTTCTATCTGTTTTAAGAATTACCTTTTCCCAGTCCCACTGCTCAACATACATTGAGTGAACATCATCAAGTTCTTCTTCCTTTCTAATTGCTTTCATATCCGTATAAAGGCCAGTATGAACTTCAAAACCATATTTACCTAAAGCATATCTCTTCCATTTAGCTAAAGAGTGCACTATTTCAAAATACTCATCATCTCTTTTAAAACCTACAGCTGTCTCTACCCCAGATAAATCATCCTGAAGTCCAGAATCCTTTCTTACGAATAATGGACTACCTACTTTTGTAAGTGATAGTCTTTTTTCTAGTTGTTTTTCAAATATTTTCTTTGTATCATCAATCATTTTAATTTTTTCTAATAAACTAATTTCCTTTTTCATTTTTTATCCTTCTTTCTCATTTTTTTAAGATACTTGTAGGACATATCTTTTTTATCTCACTTTCTTTTTTATACTTTGTAAAAATTCTTCTTTAGTAAACGTTGCTTCTTCCTTTAAACCAGTGCTTGCATAATACGCTGGTCTTTCTTCAAGTGATTCACCCTTAAGTAACTCATCTACCATGATATAACTAACCGGTAAACATGCACCCATAAAAATACGTGTTTTCTCTTCTATATCAAGCAAATGTGCTTCATCCTTTTTTATAAGACTAGCTTCCGGTATACATTCTGTTACTTTATCAAATGTATAATGCTTTCTTAAAATCAAACTTTCAATAAAGGAGCAAAAACGCTTACTATAATCTTGAAGAGTACTTACTTTTAAAGCATCTTCATCATACATTTTCTGATGCTCACTACCTTTTTTCTCAATATAAGATAAATATTTTTCAAATGTGTCATCCTTCATACCATAAGTTTTAATAAATAACTCAAGTATATAAGGTAGTTCATATTCCTCAAATAAATCTCTTATATATAAGTACCAAATACTTCCTAAAGCTTCATCAGTTAGAAATGGATACATCTTATAAATTTCATATATACCTTTAATTGTATCTTTATCTACTAAAACACTATAAGGTCCCCCAAAACTTTGAAATTGTCTTATAAAAAGTTTATAAGTATCTATATCTAAGTAAGCATCTCCCAAAACCTCAATTAAATATTTAGTTCTTGCAAGTCTATCACTTTCTTTAAATATTTCTTTTTTAAACATATCATCACTCATTTTAAGATAATCACTTAATAAGAATTTTTCTTTCTCTTCTTTAGTAAAATACTTCATAATGTCACCTCTTTTCTATATAAAAATACCCGTATCATCCTACAAATAAGGACGAATACGGGTATCCGCGGTGCCACCTTAATTTATTACTTATATATTCTTTTATATTATTAGTAATCTCTTTTTTCAGTTCCAACAAACCTAGCAATAAGATAACGGATTGCTTCCCGAACTAGTCTACTAAGCACAAGCCTTTCGGTAGTTTGCTCAAAGGTGTTCTTTCACAAAAACCTTATAATCAGTTTCCACTATACCTGACTCACTAGTATAAGAGTTAATGTTACTTTTCCTCTTCAACGCACATTCATAGTACCACATTTGTTCGTGTTTGTCAATTCTTTCTATTCTTCCAAATATAACTTTACAATTCCAGTTTCTTTTACCCATCTGTTTTCCGGTTCCTGATAACCCACCTTTGTACCAGTACCAGCATACTCAATTTTAAAACCTTTAAGCATTTTTTTAGCACTATCTAAATCCATACCAACTACACTTGGAACATATTTATACTTCTCATCAAGCCATGTATATTCTCTTGTTTTATCACTAGGCGTAGCCTCATATCCCATAATGTCAATCAAACTTAATAGAACATTTTTTGCAATAGGAGCTGCTACTGTCCCACCATACTGAGTAACGCCCTTTGGATTATTAACAGCAACATACACTACATAATCAGGTTTATCTGCGGGAAATATTCCAATAAAAGATAAAATATAATTACCAACCATATATCTACCATTACTTACTTTTTGAGCAGTACCAGTTTTACCTCCAACCCTATAATTTTCAATATAAGCATTCTTCCCAGTACCATTAGCAACTACACTTTCTAAAGCATACCTAACAAGATTTGAAGTTTCCTCACTAATAACCTGCCTAACAAGCTTCGGCTTATTTAAAACTATCATCTCATTAGTTTCACTTTCACTAATACTTCTAACAATATAAGGAGTATAAAGATTGCCTCCATTAACCGCGGCACTAACTCCTCTTATTTGCTGAATTGGCGTAACACTTATTCCTTGACCAAAAGAAGTCGTTGCAGTTTCAACTGGCCCCATCTTATCTAAACTAAACATAATTCCCTTAGCTTCGCCATTAAGATCTATACCTGTTTTTTCACCAAAACCAAATTTATTTAAATAATCATATAAAAGTTCAGTCCCAAGCCTTTGTCCAAGCACAACAAACCCCGGATTACAAGAGTTTTCAACCACATTTAAAAAAGTCTCCGCTCCATGTCCTCCAGCCTTCCAACATTTTATTTTTGCATTTTCAACAGATATACTTCCACCATCATAATATGTATCAGTAAACAAATTAACTTTTCCTTCATTTATCGCACTAGCAAGAGTAATTATCTTAAAAGTACTACCGGGTTCATAACTCATCCAAATTGGTAAATTACGATTAATCGCTTCTATATCATAACTCTGATAATTATTAGGATCAAAATTAGGCCTACTACTCATTGCAATAATCTCCCCTGTATTTGGATTCATAACCATAATAAGTGCATTTTCTGGATTATACTTAGTAACAACATTATCAAGTTCTCTTTCAATAGCTTCCTGCACTCTAACATCTATCGTAAGAGCAATATTATTTCCACTAACAGGTTTATCATAAACCTCACTCATATTTAACCTTAAACCCTTACCATCCGAATAATACTTAATACCACCATCCGTACCTTTTAAGTATTTGTCATATAGTAACTCAATACCACTTAACCCTTGATTATCAATACCAACATAACCAATAACATGTGAAAGCATTTCTTTATAAGGATAATATCTTTTAGATTCTTTAAGTAAATATACTCCATCATAATTAAGAACACGTATCTTTTCAGCAACATCATAAGATAATCTTCTTCCTTCAGGATGAATTCTTTCAATAGAAGTATGTTTAGTTAAATGTGAATATATATTTAAATAATCTGTATTAAGAATACTTGCAAGATTTTTAGCAACTTCTTCTTTATTTTTAATCTGTACAGGGACTACAACTAGACTTGTAGTTGTAATATTATCAGCAAGCACAACACCATTACGGTCAGTAATCTTTCCCCGATCTGCTAATATAGGAAGATTTCTACTCCAAAGACTATTAGCAAGCTCATCAAGCCTACTCTGACTAAAGACTTCAATATAAAAAATACGAATAATAATTACTAAAAAAATAAAAAACATTAATACTCCAACAATTTTTATTCTTTTTTGCACCACATAATGAAACATATAATCACCTACTAATTTTATGCAAATAAAAACCTAAGTATTATTTCTTAGGCATTGACTTTTTGTAGGAAAAACATTACTTTTTTCCTACGTTTTATATTTTATTATTTATTTAATATATCAATAATTAAATTTAAAGCTTCTATGGTATCTTTAAAAGTTATTCCGTTAGCATATGGATTTTTTGAAACATAACTCTTCCATAAACTACTCATATTTTCGTCTTCTTTAAGAATATCACTAACTTCTTTAATATTTTCAATATCAACTATTGTTTCTCTTTTTTTAAACGTATTATATATTGCTTGTTTTAAATTATTATCATCTATATCATTCTTTTTAAAATTCATAAGAACATATATGTCATAAAAATCCTTTTGTCTAGTGTTAAATACCCCGCGGGTAATAACAGATTGAAATTTTTCTGCCAAAACTGTTTCTAAAGTATAGGTTAATAAAGGAATTTTCTTATCTTCAAATATAGAATTATAATTATACTTCATCTCTCTTGGAGTAATAACATCACCAGTTGTAAGCTCTACCGCAATATAAGTTTTGTTATTACCAAATTGAGATAAAATATTTAGTCTAAATCCACCATATTCGTCTTCTAATCGAATATCTTTAATAGATATTATTTTAAAAGTTACTCCATCACATAAATCTATATTTAGAATTTCTTCAAATACTTCTTGAACATCATTTCTTGTTAATGGTATTCCTTTTAAGGTTGCATCCATATCTTTAGTTGTTCTTTCGTCATCACCAATTATTGAAGTTAATAATAACCCACCTTTTAAAATAATTTGTCCTTTATATTTACTTATTGATATTCTTTCTAAAATTTTTTCAAAATAATATAATTGATAGTACTTTTGTGAAATATCACTATCTCCTTTTGATTTCTTAGATATTATATTTTTTAATTTATCTGTATTTATAATAACACCTCCATATACTCGATAATTTTCTTTTCAATTTTAAATTTTTTTGCATATTTCATTAATTTGTTTAAATCTTTTTCTTTTAATTTTGAATACTGTTTAATTGCTTTGATAAAAATTTCTCTATCCATGTATTCACGATATCTAACAATATCGCAAATAGTTCTTTCCAAGTCATAAACTTTTATATTCATGCCAAAAGGTGACTTTATCATAGTAAGCCCTAAATTTAAATATTCTTTTTTTACATAATGAAGAACTACATTTTTATCTTTACTTAAACTTCCATTATATCCATTGGGTACCGTAATATCAAAATATAATGGTGTTCTATCTGACAAATCATAAAAATATAGTGCTGTTGCATGTGAAAAAATAGCGTTTTTAGATTTCAATTGGCACCTGTAATACTCGTCATTAAAAGAACCTTTAAGTACATAATAGCCCCTTGAAATTCTTTCTAATTTATTTTGCTTTATCAATCTTGTTAGTTCAATAGTTGGAATTCCAGATTCTTTAATCATTTTAGTTGTTACGTAGCCATTATTTCCATTGGCAATTTTAATTACTTTATCTGAATTAATCATAAATTTCACTCATCCTTTATTATCTTAATTCTATCATTTATTCAGAAACAAGTAAATATTTTTTGTTGCTTTCTAACGCATTTTTAAAAATATTTGCGTTAGAAAGCAACATTATTCAACTAAACTTAAAAAGCTCAAATTAGTCTTTGGGCTTTAGAAACAACATTAATATAAAGGAAAATACCACTGCTGCCACAACACCTGTACTAACTTCTGCTAACATTCCACTAAATAGTCCAATAAAACCATCTTTCATAAAACCCTTATATGCACCATTTGTAAGTGAATTACCAAACGATACTATTGGTAAGTTAGCTCCTACTCCTACAACACTTGCTATCTTATCATATATACCAAATATACTAAGAATAGCTCCAACTACAACAAACATACTTGTTATATGACCAAAAGTAAGCTTACTATTATCAAAAATGATCTCTCCAATTAAACAGATAATGCCACAAAATAGAAATGAATATACAAGCATCATCTTACCACCTCAATCTCTAATGCATGTGTTACTGAAGGAATACTCATCTTTTGATTAACAAGTAAAGGACTATGAAGTGAACCAGTTGCTAGTAAAAGAATTTTTTTATATTTCTTATTATGCACTATATTATTAAATAAAAATAATGGAAGAATAGTTGGTCCACTTGCTCCAGAACAATCTATTTTTTTATAAAAATTTTCTCCAGCATCCATATATTTTTTTAAATTATATCCCTCACTTTTCAGCACTCTTTTAAAAATTTTACTTCCACATGCCCCTAAGTCACCAGTTAATATCAAATCATAATCTTCTTCACTTTTACATCTATTTTTTAAATGCTCTTTAAAAGTAGCAATTGCACTTATTGCCATAACGCCACCCATATTAAAAGCATCTTTTACATAAGAATCTTTAACCTTACCTAAAGTAGCACTAATTATTTTTATCTTACCAGAAGTATTATTTAAACTAACCCCCACTGCTCCAGTTGCTGTAAAAGTACTTCTTTTTGGTTTTACAGCACCATACTCAATAGGAAATCTAAACTGTTTTTCGGCAGATAAATTATGACTACTAGTAATATAGACACCTCTTTTTACGCCCTTACTTTGAATCATATTTGCTATACTTATTACACCGGAAGCAAAACTTGCACAAGCATTATAGACCCCAAGAAAAGGAATATCTTCTTCTTCAGCCATTAAGTTAGATACTATCAGTTGATCCATTAAATCACTAGCACAAACCACATCAATTTTAGAAGATTTAAAATAATTAAGAACAAACTTTTGCATTCTAACTTCAGCTTTCTCAATAGTTTTTTCATTAAAATAATAATCACTTAATGCTAAATTATATTTTTTTAAATTGCCATCACTTTTTTCTTTAGGACCAATTATACTATACCAATCATCTATATAAATATTTTTATAATTAAACATTAATTATCACCTTTATAATTCCACATATAAACCCACTTAATATGCCATATAATAATACACTACCAGCAAGTTTAAAAAAGTTGGCTCCTATACCAGTTATTAAACCATCCTTTTTATAATCTAAAGCACTACTCATTATGGAGTGAGCAAAACCCGTTATAGGTATAACAATACCACATCTAAATTTAGAAACAACGTCATCAAAAAATCCTAAACCAGTACACAAACAAGATAAAAATATCATAATAATAAGAACATAACTAACTGCTTCACTTACCGGTAAGTAATAATAATTTGTACATATCATTTTAATACCTTCACCAAGAAAACCAATTAATCCACCAATAGTAAAGGAATTGATGTAGTTAATTAATTTTTTATCTTTAACAGTACATTCATCCACTACTTTTAAATATTTTTTCCTATTCATCATAATCACATTCATATTATGAGAACTAAATTAACAAATTATGCAGCTATATACTCTTTTATTTTTTTCTTACTTTTATTTTCTATTCTTGATACTTTAACTTGACTTATACCAAGAACTTCTGCAGTTTCCATTTGTGTTAAATCTTCAAAATATCTGATTTTAATAACTTGTTGTTCTAAATCATCTAAACTATCAATACTATCACTAACTACCATACTAGTTATATAATCTCTGCTCTCACCTACACACTCTTTTATAGGTAAACGATCACCATTTAAAGTTTGATATTCATCATCTAAACTCATCATCTTACTTGTTAGTGATATTACTTCCGCATAAAGATTAGAATCTATTTCTAGGTATGAACATATTTCACTACTACTAGGCATTCTTCCTATTTTATTAGCAAGCATCATCTTAGCTTCTTCAATTCTTTTATATAATTTTAAATATGCTTTATTAAGCTTAATATCTCTGCTTTTATTAGCTAAATCATACATTTCACCAAAAATATATTTATAAGCATAATTCATAAAAGGAACAGGAGATGTTTCATCATAATTTCGATATGCCTTTATTAAACCAATACACCCAGCCTGATATAAATCATCAAGTTCTACATTATAAAACTTTCTAGCTATTTTATATATTAGCTTCTCATATTTCAATGTGAGGCTATATTCATCCATTAGATCACCTATATTTTAATTAATTTTATCGCACTTAGTTCATCTTCTGTAACTAAAGCATTTTCAAATTTAATACAAGTATTACATATTATACCTTCACCTAGATTCTTTCTTACCGCATTAATTCCCTCTAATAGAGACTCTTTCCCCTTATTATCTATAACCCTAACATTACCTAAATTATAGACAATATACTTAATTCCTTGATTACCTATAACGGGAAGTAAATAATCATTTAGACACTTATATGTAACCCTAGTTAAGTTACCACAAGGCCTTACAAATAATATTCCCTTTCGGTATTCCATATTTATTTTTAACATACTCATCTCCTATTCTAATATAAATACAAATAGTTTTTATTTATACCCTTTCGTCAAAATATACCTATTTTTTCCTATTAAAAACAAATTAATTAAACATAATAATATTATTATTAGTTTATATATTTTATAATTACACTCTCTGCATACTTCACACTTAGTTTTCTCACATTTATTATTAAGAACTTCTACTTTATTATCATTTTTATTTTCTTTAGAGTTCTTATTGTTTAAAACCTTATAAATTATCTTTTCTTCAATAATAGGTTCCTTAACTAAAACATTAGGTATATTATTACTTCCAAAATTAACATCTAAATTAGGCTTATTATTACTATCAATATTAACTTCCACGTTATGCTTTCTATCATTAACATAAAACTCATAAATACCATTTTTACTTAGATCAATATTTGAATTACTAACCTCAACATTACCTTTAACTAAATTTAAAATATCTTCTTTACTTTTAATAACATCAATTACCTCATATTTAGTTCTTTCATAATAATCATATGTTATGATATAATCTTCAAGTTCTAATTCATAACCATCTTTTGCTACCTCACTATATAAACCACTCTTAATAACATTTTCTCTTCTGCAACCATAATAATAAACATCATTATAAAAATAACTAATAGCCTCCCGATTAGAAAAAGAAAACTTCAAACTATTTAATAACCTATCATACTCTTCATCACTAATTACCTCAATTAAAGTATTACTTACTCCTTTTTTCACATAAAAATTATTCAAATAAATATCCGTAAAAGGTACAGTATAACCAACTGGCGAAAAGAATAAAGTAAAATTTTCATAATCAGTTTCAATGTTTCCATCATATATAACATTAACAGATAAACCTTTAAAATCATAAATATCCATTAAATCTATTATTAAGTATGATTTTTTACCCGAAAAACTATCATAAACATTATCTAATTTCTTGTAATTTATCTTCTTTCCATAACTAAAAACTTCCATACTAATAATATCTTTTGGCATATCATAATCATACAAAAATATATATCTTACTTTTTTATAATCACTTTCTCTTAAATTAATAACTGGAATATACTCCGGACTATAATCACTATAATAATTTCTCTCAACTTTATAATCGTCTTTAATTATCTCTCCATCACAAAGATAATCCTCAACATAATCATATGTTATTTCCTTTTTAACATTATGATATAACTTAATCTCCTTTCTTTTTAAAGTATCACTTTCTTCATAATACTTATCAGTTCTTTCTTTAAAACCATAATCAGTATAGTAAGAACTACCAAAAACTTTAAATGGCATAAGTAGAACTAACATTAAAATAATTTTTTTCATCTTACCCTCCTATTAGTTATTGTTGTAAGAACATCCCTAATTTCCTTTTTTTATTTCACTTTTTTCATGGTACTAGACTTTTTATCATATTTGTTATATAATGATTAACAGAAAAAAAGCTTTTCTTTTTATTTTTTTTACGAGGAGGAATTATATGAATAATAACGAGAAAGTTACGACTATTTTTGCCTTGGGCGGCCTTGGCGAAGTCGGAAAAAACATGTACGTAGTTCAGCATGAAGATGAAATAATCATAATTGATGCTGGAGTAATGTTTCCAGAAAGTGAACTACTAGGAATAGATTATGTCATTCAAGATGTAACATATCTAAAACAAAATGAAGATAAAATAAAAGCATTATTTATCACTCACGGACACGAAGATCATATTGGTGGTATTACATTCTTACTTCAAAATATTAATATACCAGTTATATATGCACCTAGAATTGCCTGTGATTTAATTAAAAATAAGTTTTATGATCGAAATATTGGTTATAAAAATCTAGAAGTATATGATAAAGACAGTGTATTTAAATATAAATATTTTGAAATATCTTTTGTAACAACAACGCACTCTATCCCAGATAGTTTTGCAATTGTAATTAGAACCCCAAATGGTATCATTTTTGAAACAGGTGACTTTAAATTTGATTTAACACCAATTGGTCCAATGGCTGATATTCATAAAATGGCTGCATTAGGTAGTGAGGGTGTTAAACTATTACTAAGTGATAGTACAAACGCTTTAAGCCCAGGATTTTCAGCAAGTGAATCTTGCGTAGATGAAGCACTAAGTGACGTATTTGCTCGTCATAACTCAAGAATAATCTTAGCAACATTTGCTTCTAACATTTATCGTATTAAGCACATTGTTGAAACTTGCCGTAAGAATAACCGTAAAATTGTTACATTCGGTCGCTCTATGGAAACTGCAAAAGAGATTGCTTTAAAAAATAATCTTATAACAGATAAAACCATATTTATTGAAGCAAGCGAAGCAAAAAATTTAAAAAAACATGAAATATGTATCTTATGTACTGGTTCTCAAGGTGAACCACTTGCTGCCCTATCAAGAATAGCAAACGGTACACATAAACAAATTGAACTTATGCCAGATGACATTGTAGTATTTTCTTCATCACCTATTCCAGGAAACCGTGCATCAATTAACCGAATAATCAATAAACTATACTTAAAAGGTGTAAAAGTCTATACAAATACAGAACTATCTGATATTCATACATCAGGTCATGCTAAACAAGAAGAACAAAAATGGATGCTTAGAATTATCAAACCTGAGTACTTTATGCCAATGCATGGTGAATATCGTATGCTTAAAACTCATGGAGATTTAGCAATTGACTGTGGTATTCCAAAAGAAAATATCTTCATTTGTAAAAATGGTGATACTGTTGAACTTACAAAAGACGGTGCGAGACTTGGCAAAAGAGTTCAAGCAGGCGACGTATATGTTGATGGCTCAAGAATTGGTGACATTGGTTCAGTTGTAATTAAAGATCGTAAACTTATGAGTCAAGATGGTATCCTAGTAACCATTCTAAACATAAACCCAATAACTAGAGAACTTCTAATAAAACCAAACATTACAACAAGAGGTTTTGTCCTAGTAAACGAAAATACTGGTTTAATTAATAAAATTGAAAATAAAGTTACCGAAATTGTAAATCGTACAATTAAAAATTCATACAATTATATAGATCTTAAAAATCAAATCATCCTAGAACTTAACCCATTTATAAATGAACTTACGGGACGTAGACCAATAATCTTACCAGTAATTATGGAAGTAAAAGACAACTAAGTCTTTTTTCTTTTAACCAAAAATACACACTTTGAATAAAATAAAATATGATAAAGTTTTTTAGTGAAATAAATCCAATTATTGCTGCCTTTATTATGGGGCTTGTAACATTTACTATTACATCACTAGGTGCTGCAACTATTTTTCTATTTAAAAAAATCAATCAAAATATAATGGATAAATTACTAAGCCTATCTGCTGGCATCATGTTATCTTCTTCAATATTTTCCTTAGTTGTCCCCGCAATAGACCATGCAAAAACGCTTGAATTAACTCCGTGGATAATATGCTCAGTCGGAATAACACTTGGTGCTCTACTACTCTACATTACAGACAAAATAGAAGAAAAACAAAAAAATAAAAGAATTGACAAACTACTTTTATCAATCACAATTCACAACATACCAGAAGGTGCTGCTATAGGTGTAGCCTTTGGAGCCTTAGCTCTTAATAATAGTCCAGAATCGGTAATGAAAGCTTTAACCCTAGCAATCGGTATTGGAATCCAAAACTTCCCAGAAGGCCTAGCTATATCATTTCCAATGCTTAAAAAAGGTAAAACTAAACTTAAATCATTCCTAATTGGTAGTTTAAGTGCTATCGTTGAACCCATAGCAGCTATTCTTGGAGCTCTTCTAGTAATCAAAATGCAGTTTATCTTACCGCTACTACTATCAGTAGCTGGTGGTGCAATGCTTTACGTAATTATAGTTGAGCTTATTCCAGAAAGCATGGCAAACAAGAAAAAAGAGCTCATGGCTCTTTACACAATAATTGGTTTTATAATAATGATGATATTAGATATTTCCCTAGGGTAATATCTTTTATTCACTTAAGGCACTAATCTTTCTCTTATAATCATCTATTTTATCACTTAACTCCCTATTATTTCTTTCTAATTCATCAACTTGACTTTCTAACTCACTAATCTTCATTTTATAATCATATATATCTTGATTATTTATTTCTTTTTCTTAATCTTTTTGCTTAGTCTCACTATTCTTTTTTATTGTGCTAATATTTTTTTCACTAGAAGTAACAACAATTCTAACTCCATCATCTAACGTATAATTATAAACAACCTTATTTTTCAAATCCTTAACAAAAACATCAAAAATATCACTAAAACTAAATGAATCATCACTTTGTAAAACAGATAAATAAAGTTTACTACCATCTAACTTAACATCATAACTAGTTCTATACTTACTATTAACAACTTTAACATTAACCTCATCACTTAAACTATCATCAACTTCATAAGACACATAATAATAATTAAGAACATCACTATCCAAATACATTTTACCATTATAACTATAAGAATAATTATTACTTATTAACAAATCTGCACTCTCTTCATTATGATACGTATACTTAGAACACTCAATAACAAATAAACCACCCGCTACACCTATAAACGCTAAAGAAGCTATAATTGTTATAAGCATTCTTTTAAAACACTGACTTCTATCAAAAATAAAATTATAAATAAACTCTAAAGCAATCTCATTAAGCATAATAACACTTATTAGTCCTATAAAAATACTGAAAAAGAATACACCTCTAAACATAAAGTAAATTACAATGATTAATGCAAATATAAAAAATATAAATGAACAGATAAGTGGAATAGCACCAATTAGAAAAAACATTTTTATAAAGAACATTACAATACCGACTAGAGCATCAAATATTGAATATCTTTTTTGGGTTTTGGTATTAGTAATTGCTTGTTTTTCATCTGGTGTATCTTCTTTTTTTGTTTCTTGGGTGGTTTCGTTTGGATTAATTTCTTTTTTATCTAAAAAACCAATCTTAAATACATAAGCAAGTACAAATAACTTTAAACTATAATATAAAATATTAATAATTAGATTAAAAAAACTATAACAAAAATTAAGTACTTTACCATCCATAAATGAATTAAAGAAATTATATAGTCCCCCTTTTAAAGCATCAAAAGGATACTTACATAAACATAGAAATAAATAAACAACAAACATTATAATTAAACATTTAAGAATATCTTTAAAAGTACTTCCTGTAAAATAATGATAAGTTTTTTCAATAAACTCCTCAACACTACTAGCTATATCACTTACCTTACTCTTCTTTTCTCCAGCAAACTCATTTAACTTAATTGTATCATTAGTAAGTTCTTCCAAAGTGCACCCAAATATCTTACATATTGCAAGTAACTTATCCATCTCAGGATACGTCTGACCACTTTCCCACTTAGACACGCTTTGTCTTGTAACATCTAACATATCAGCAAGTTCTTCTTGACTATACTTTTTCTCTTTTCTTAACTTTTGTAACTTTTCATTAAAATTCATTTCTTTCACCTCACTGCCAATATACTATGAAACCCTGTTGCGTACTACCAAATTTAAGTAGAATTCTGTTACTTTTTAGTTGCACTTTCAAATATTTTCTTAAAATTAGCCGGTATTTCATCTTCAATAACTATATTTTTACTACTAACCGGATGCTTAAACTCTAAATAATAAGCATGTAGTCCTAATCTACCAATTGGATTCCTCTTAGCACCATATTTCTTATCTCCAATAATAGGATGACCTAAACTAGAAAAACAAACTCTAATTTGATTACGTCTTCCAGTCTTAATTAATACATCCATTAAAGAATAAGCTGATGACACTTTCAAACATTTATATTGAGTTATTGCAAGCTTACCTTTATCACTAACATATACCCTTAACGTCTTATCTTCACTTAAGTATTGCTTAACTTCACCTTCACCATTTAACTTACAACATACAACAGCATAATATTTCCTTATAACTTTATCCCAGTTATCCTGCATAATATTTTTAACACGCTCACTTTTAGCAAATAACACTAAACCACTAGTATCTTTATCAAGCCTATGAACTACAAAAACTTTTTGATTTTTCTTATGCAAATAATCATAAACCTCACTATACAAAGTATTATAACTTTTACCATCACTTACAGTAAGAACCTTATCATCTTTTCTAACTACCAATAAATCTTTATCTTCATAAAGTATTTTTAATTTTTTCATAAACATCACGCTCATATTATAACATAATGTAATTTAAAAGCCATAAAAAAAGTGTACTTGATTAAATTAATGATTATAGTACACTAATACTTATTCCACTGAATTTTTTTGCCGTTTCCGTCACTTTTTTTCAATGAAAATAATCCAACTTAAAAAGGATTACCGAAGTAACCCTTAAAATAAACTTAACTGACTAGATTCTGGCATATTATCTAAAACATGCATAGAACGTAGTTTTTCAACTAAAGTTTGACTGACTTTACCACGTAACTGAAAGTCTTCAACGCTTATAAACTTACCATTTTCTCTTTCCTTAACAATTTGCTTAGCAACTGTTTCACCTAGCCCATCAACTGATGAAAATGGTGGTCTAATACTTGTTTCATCATAAACTCCCCATACACTTGCATTACTATCATATAAATCAATTGGTAAAAATTTAATACCTCTAGCACACGCCTCTAAACAAACCTTTAAACTTTCAAGTAAACCAAGTTCTTTATTAGTCGCTTCAAAACCTTTAGCTTGAATTTCCGTAATTCTTTTCTTTATTCCTTCATATCCAAGCGTCATTGTTTCAACATCAAAATCGGTTGCTTTACTAGTAAGCCATGACGCATAAAAATATACTGGCATATGAACCTTAAACCAAGCTATTCTAAACGCTGAAATAACATATGCTGCTGCATGCGCTTTCGGGAACATGTATTTAATTTTATGACAACTCTCAATGTACCAATCTGGAATATGATTATCAATCATTGTTTGTTTATGTTTTTCCCAAGTTTCTTTTTCTTTAGGTTTACTAGCTTTACCCTTACGAACAAACTCCATTATCTTAAATGCTTTAATAGGTTCAACTCCCTGTTGCATTAAATAAACCATAATATCATCACGACATCCAATAGTTTCTTTAAATGGAACTTTAATATTGCCATTCTCATCTGGCGTACACAAATCTCTAGCATTACCAAGCCATACATCAGTACCATGTGAAAGTCCTGCGATTTTAATAAGTTCGGCAAAAGTTGTTGGTTTAATTTCATCAACCATACCAATGGTAAAGTTAGTACCAAACTCTGGAATACCTAAAGTACCAGTAGGGCACATAATTTGTTCGTTTGTTACGCCTAGCGCTTTAGTACTTGAGAAAATACTCATCGTCTCTTTATCATCAAGTGGCACTTTACTTACATCCATCTTAGTTAAATCTTGAATCATTCTTAGCTGAGTTGGATCTGAGTGACCTAAAATATCTAACTTAAGTAAACATTCTTCAATTGAGTGGTAACCAAAGTGTGTTGTTCTCCATGCACTTGTCACATCGTCTGCTGGATACTGGAATGGTGTAAAATCATAAACTTCCTTATAATCAGGAACAACAACGATACCACCTGGGTGCTGACCTGTAGTTCTTTTAACACCAGTACAACCAATAGCTAATCTTTCTATTTCAGCATTCCTTAAGATAATACCTTTGTCTTCAGCGTAACCTCTTACAAAACCAAATGCTGTTTTTTCTGCAACTGTACCAATCGTACCAGCACGATACACATTATCTACGCCAAACAAAACCTTAGTATATTCATGAGCACTTGCTTGATTTAAATCAGAAAAGTTCAAATCAATATCCGGTACCTTATCTGCATTAAAACCTAAGAATGTTGCAAATGGCATATCATGACCATCTTTATATAGCTTTTCCCCACACTCACAAATTCTATCTGGTAAATCTATACCACAAGAATAATTTAAACTCAAATCATTTCCTTCTTCATCTTGGAAATAACTTCTTTTGCACTTTAAGCATCTATAATGCGCTGCTAGTGGATTAACTTCCGTAATACCCATCATAGTTGCTACAAATGATGAACCTACTGAACCTCTTGATCCAACTAAAAACCCTTCATCATTAGAGTGTTTAACAAGTCTTTGAGCAATCAAATATATTGGATCGAATCCACCACCAATGATACCACCTAAACTCTTCTTAACTTTTTTATCTAGTGCAGAATCACTCATTTCACCATCTTCTTCACTCCAGTGCTCTTTAACATAATCATGAACCATTTCTTTAACATAATCTACACCAGTATAAATACTTTTGTGTACCTCATCAAAAACAGTTCTTTCAAAAGATGGATCATCAGAACTCATTGTTGCACTAACTTTTTCTTTACAAATCTTATATACTATATCACCATATAATTCTTTACCAATTCTCTCTTCAATAATAATTGGAAGTTCCTGGCCATACCAACTAGTTGCTCTATCATAAACTAAATCAGTAACAACTCTTGGACAATCCAAATAAGTCTTACCATCATCAGCCTTAACTCTTGGAGAAAAAGGCGTTCCACCAGTATCTGGAATAACTTCAAATTCACTAACCATATCAGCAATCTTATTAGTATTCTCAATAACAATTCTCTTAGCAACATCTTCACCTAAGAAACTAAAATCATCAAGCATCTCTTTAGTAGTTCTAAAATGCATAGAAGGTATCTCAGTTATACTACTCTTAGCAAGTGGATGTCTTCCACCCCCAGGAACTTTTTGATTAATAATAATCTCTCGATAAATTTTATCTTCCCTAAAGAAATGATGAACATCACCAGTAGCTACCATTATCTTTCCAGTAGTTTCAACCGCATCAACTATCTTTTTAATATGATTAATAAGTTCAGCACTATTTCCAAAATCACCAGTTTGCAGCAAATGTCCATAAACCTCAGGTGGTTGAACCTCTACATAATCATAAAAACGAATAATATTAGATAGTTCTTCTCCATCTTTACTCTTAGCCTCCATAAAGACTTCACTCTCAGAGCATCCACTACCAATTAATATACCTTCTCTTAATTCATTTAACTTACTTCTAGGAATTCTAGGTGTCTTGTATAAATAAGTAGTATTAGCTAAACTAACTATCTTAAATAAATTCTTAAGCCCCTCCTTAGTTTTAACAATTGCGTTAAAATGATAAGTACGCCCAAACTTATAAATTTCATCCTTACTTATTAATTTATCTAAATCACTTATTACTTTATAATTTTGACTAGCAAGTCTCTTAAGCATTTTATAAAATACAAGCGCCGTTCCTTCAGCATCATAATCAGCTCTATGATGAGCATCCTCATCAAACGCTACATCATACCTTTTAACAAGTGCTGACAAACTATGACGAGAGTGTTCCTGATCAATTGCTCTTGATAACTCCAAAGTATCTACTACCGTATTTTTAAACTCTCCCAAATTATACTTTTTCATGGACATCTCAATAAAAGAAATATCAAACTTAGCATTATGAGCAACCATTGGAGCATCTCCGGTCCACTCTAAGAAACGTTTAGTAACATTCTCCTCTGTATCCTTACCCTTTAACATATCATCAGTAATATGCGTTACCTCAGTAATCTTAGAAGGAAGAGGCCTACCCGGATCAATAAGTTCATCAAACCTATCTGTTATCTCACCATTACAAATCTTAACCGCACCAATTTCAATCATTTGATCCCCACCACCGGCATTAAAACCAGTTGTTTCTGTATCAAATACTACAAACTCTGTCTCCATAAGAGATAAATCACTTGGTCTAACAACAATATTAACTGTATCATCAACAAGAGTTAGTTCAGTCCCAAACAAGCCCTTAAATCTTTTACTCTCATCTTCCACTCCCTTATTATGATTTTTAATAATCTCATAACATATAGGAAATGCTTGGCACCCATTATGATCAGTAATCGCCACAGCCTTATATCCAGCATTAATTGCATTCGTAATAAGTTCACAAGAATGCTTATCTAAATCGAATTTCGTAACCGCATCCATCTGACTCATCATCGTATGAGCATGAAGTTCTACTCTCTTCTCTTCAGCATCATCTTTAAACTTAACGGTCTTATCAGGTATTTCATTAACATCACGTATATTAAAAACCAAATCCTTAGCAAACGTATCATTTTTAACATAACCCCTAAACTTATACCATTTACCTTCCTTTAATCCACTCTTATACTTATTAAACTCTTCTTCATCCCTAGAAAATATCTTAGCAAGAATACTATCAGTCTTATCACTAATCTTTAAAGTTAAAATTCTAAAATTACTTTTATTAGAAACAAACTCTTCAACCCCAAAAATATACGCCTCACAAGTAACATTATTTTCTTCTCCTAAAATATCCTTAATTTCAGTAATAGTTTTACTTTTAATCTCTTCTCCAACAATAACTTTATACTGAGGTTCTTCCTTAATCTTAGGTTCTTCTCTTTTTTGAATCTCTTTCTTAACACTACTACTTGCTTGATCACTAACAATAGAAGTTATCTCATAACCCTTAAATCCTGCATTACTTAAAAGTTTCAATAACTTAGAAGCATGACTACTAAGCAAATCACATTCCATTCTACTAGATAAAGACATATTAATAACTCTATCACTAATATTAACTACACCATCAACTAAACTCATTAAAGAAGGATTATCTGTACACAAACTATTTAAATAAAACAAAAAACACTCTTTAACATCATCATCACTATAACTATCATAATCAGCAATAATATTAATTGTACTAACATCCTCAATACCCTTAGACGCCAAAAGAGATAACTCATTTAATGCATTTATATCTAAAAAACTAGGAGCATGAATATATACTTCCCAAGAATCATTTTTATTATTAACAACAACTTTAACAACTTTAGCATCTTTAAATGTTTCTCTATTGTTAAAATCTATCTTATTAAAAAATCTTTCTAACGCATTATCCATAAACTCCTCCTGCTTACTCACAAATATAATTATACATTATTTATCAAAATAAAAAAACACTTTAAGGTTCATTTTCAAAAGAAAACTAGAGTGTGCTCTCTAGTCCTTTTTAAAGTGCTAATAATAAGAATAATAGCTAATTTTTTATTCATAAATTTTATATTCAGAAATACTTAACATCCTATCCCTTTTAAAGGTTTAACATAAATAGTACCACTATCATTATTAACCTCAGTATGATTAAAAGTATGCACAACTAAAAGTAATAAAATAACAATAAAAATTAGCATTGCACATATCACATAAATAATTCTTTTAAGTTTATTCATACTCTCACTTAACTTTCATAAGCGTCTGCATCACACTAGTTAAATACTTATATACTTTAGGATCAATACCTTTCATATTTCTTATTATTTCCCATATTTCACTCATACTTAAATGAAAATCAGAATCGTAATCTACACCTAACCCCTTACATAATTCCTCTATTGTTTCACCTAACTGTTTCTTATCAACAGCATCTAAATTTGTAGTAGTCATCTCATGAATTTGCTTACTAACTCTAGACAAACTAGTCTTTACAAAAAACTCGCCAAACACACCCCAACCAACTGGATAATGCTCACCAAAAGCCAAATCTTTACTCTTAACAGACTTAAAATTATCATTATACAAACACATTCCCACAACAGAACCAGTCGGTACTATATTAACAACTTTCTCTTTAATTAAATTAAATTTCTTCTCATATTCTTTCTTTAAAAAACCAGGACCATCAAAATTATAAATAACCTTAACTTTATCTCTTAAACCACTAGGTATTTCCATCCCCGCACACATTGCAAGATTACCACCCTTACTATGACCTACTAAATAAACATTCTTATCACTATCTAAAATATTATCCTTAGCGTACTTGATGCCCTTACTTTGTGTATAAGTCGGATACTGATAATTAAGTCTTAAATTCTCAATCCAACTAATTAAAGAACTATCACTGCCCTTAAAAGCAATAAGTAGATTATCATTAAATCTAACACTCATTGCACCAAACTGCGTATCATTATTTCTAACGTTTTTAAAATTACTAATTATAATATTTTCATATCTCTTACTAGTTTTAATTTTATTTAAAAGCGCAAAAGAACTAGGTTTCATAACACCACTATAATCATCTTTATAAAATGTATAAGCATAAGAAACAAAATCTTTATAACTTTTATTTTCACTAAAAGACTTTATCGGTAAATAAACTAAACAAGCAAAAAGCATTGCATCCATTTGATTAAATCCAACTTCCTCAAAAGAACAATTCTTATAATAATCTAAATAATCATAAATTGTAAACATACTACACCTCTAACTAATTTTATCACAAATATATAATTAATTACACCTAGAAAAAAAGCCCTTATAACTTATCATACTTCTTTTAAACATTTCTATATCATATTTAACCAAACTACTTAAATGCTTACCAACCCTTCTATAAGTTGCATTATTAACCCTTATAACTATCTTATTAGATAGTTTATAAGTATAACCTAAAAAACTAAAACCTCTACTTAACTCATGAATCCCACTCTTACTATTTAAAGCAAGACCATACTCGTTCATCTTTCTACTAACCATATTATAAACAAACTTTAAATACTCAAAATCACTACCTAAAATAATCAAATCATCCATATATCTAATATAATACTTAACACCCAACACCTCTTTAATAAAATGATCTACCTCACTTAAATAATAAACTGCAAGTATTTGACTAGTCATATTACCAATACCGAGCCCCTTACCCTTATTATATAAAGGAATACTTAATAACTCCTTTATCTTCTTATCCTTTTCTTTATCAATAATATTAAGTAACTTAACCCTCTCTATTTCCTTATACCTAACCCTATCTATATCTTCATTAACATAATCTTCATCAGTACTATCAATTACCTTAAAAACAATATCTAATGCATCTTTATCCTTAATATCTTGCTTAAGCATTCTCTTTAAAATATCATGATCAATATTATAAAAATACTTCTTAACATCCATCTTTAAACAGTACACTCTCCTATGCTTAAGTAAGATATTATTCAAATATTTCATTAACAAATCATTAGCAAGGCCACTACCCTTACCAACTCTAGTCGCAACATTACTATATATTAACTTCTTATCCAAAGCCCTAATTAATATAGTACTACTAATTAAATGATTAACCACCTTATCCCTAATATTCTCACTCATAATAAGCCTATACTTAGGCTCATTAATAATAAAAATGTTATACCAACCAAGCTCATACCTCTTATAATGCAAATCAAACAAAATATTATACAAATTAATATTTCTGTGCAAATCAAACCTCAAAATAATTCTTTTGTTTCTACATTTACTTCTAACAACCCTATAAGCCTCATTAATATTATCAAAGCTCAATAAATTATTATACAAATAACCGACCCTTTTTATTTACTCCACCCTCTAACCATAGTATCTATATTAGATAATAACCTAACAATACTACTATACCTTCTACTAACCAAAATCCCTAAATCATACATATAACCAACAGTAAAATCTATAAAACTAATATTACACATAGCCTCAACCTGATACTTTCTCTTAACACTCCCATCAGTGTTATTAGCACGTACAATATTCATATATAAACTCTTACACTCATCAAACAACAATACCTTCAAATGCTTCTTATTCTTAGGAAAATTCTCACAAACATACCCATCAACATACACCAATAACTTCTTAACCTCAGACAATATCCTAAACTCATCCTTAATACAACTATAACTGTTTTTCATCTAACATTTCCTTTAACTCCGCCAAAATATTTACTGCATCTTCTGGTGTAGTATTACTTAAATCAATACCCCTAATAATATCAACCACTATTTTCTCAGGCCCACTATCATCACTTATCAACTCAATATTTTCCTCTTTAAATAAATATAAATACTTTTCAAGCGCACTTACTGGAAAACCACATTTAACACTATCTCCAAAAGCAGTTAACTTAAACCCACACTTATTATTAAAATACTCAGCATCCTCAGCTAAAAAATAATAAAATATTCCTCCCTTAAATAAATAATACTTATCAGGATTATTAGCCTTAAATCTCTTATAAATATCCAATTGCTTACCCATCTATACTCCTCCTTATCCGTAAACAACAATTATAAAAAGCACGCATTTGCGTGCTTCCTACATATATTAAGTACATTACAGCTCACTTTCGAAGGCAAAATACCCCTACTAACAAATCATAACTCCTAATATAATATTCGAAGATCACCTGTACTAGCGTAATCTAAAGGAATATGCTTGTTTCTCTATCATGTGGTCTTGTTCCCTAATAGACATTGCCATGAACTCAACTTTAATTTTAATTTAAGAGAAAATAAGGACGGACGCCGTTAGTGTTGTTCACGTTGTTGTTGTCGAAGTTGCCATTGCTGCCGTTAACGTTCCAAACGTTAGCGTTGTCACCATTGAAGTTGTTAGGAGACAAGGACCACCACCAAACCAATGGACCCAAGCACAACATAGCCCGTACTTTAAATAGCATAATTCCTACTATAAATCTATTCACATAGTTATAGCCCGCATAATTATATTTCTAAACCGTTTTTGCTCGTTAAACACTTGCAAAAACTAAAATTAATAATATGACAAGCGCATGCCTATCATAAACGTCCAAAACCCACGTCCACCATAGCACCCTGGAAAAGTCAAAGGCCTTCCCATTGTTGAAAATGTGCCGCCTTTCGCGTGTATATATACTCGCAAAAGGCGCTTTGGGTTGTGCCAAGCGCGTATTGCTCCAAAAGGAGAATCCGCATGCGCGCTTGCCACGCACACGTACTAAATCCCCACTTACTATCTTTTTCTCTCTCGCCTATCAGTTTGTCCCTCGAAGGGTTTCTCGGGACATCTGCGACTGACGATTTCGACCTTTTTAATCTTCGCCTTGTTTACATACTTATTATGTATGGGGTACTACTGGTTCCTTCTCCAGTTACGTTGGTCGTCGACTTAAGAGAAATCAAAGGACGGACGCCGAAAGTGTAGTTCACGCTGTAGTCGTCGAAGTAGCCAAAGCTGCCGCGAACGCTCCAAACGCCAGCGCTGACACCATCGAAGTAGTCAGGAGACAAGGACCACCAATAAGTATCTGTAGCATTTTCTTGTAAATATGTTGTTGTATTACCTATATTATAAGCATATCCTGCTAATGCTAACTCATCTGCTGTTATTAAGCCTACTTTTGAATTTATTTTACTTAATTCTCCATTACATTTTAAACTAGGCCCTGTGCCTCCAGCACTTCCGCTTGTACTTACTAATCTTTGCGTAGCACCATAATATGTCACATTTTTAGCATATCCTAGTCCATTTGGAGTTATGCTCCATGGATCATAACTTGTATCTGTTACATTTGTTTTATCATTGCACCATACATTGTCATCTATTACACTTTCATATGATTCTAGATTATTTTTATACCAAGTCTCTAAATTTTTTAGTATTGTACTATTATTTGTGTTTGCATGTGTTGCTTCATATGTACTTGCACCAACAGTTCCATACTTAAATCCTACATAAGCATTATCATTATGACTTGAGTTGAATGCACTTGTATATGTTGTTCCAGAGTATCTTGCAAATGCTGCATTAGTGCTATTATTATCTGATGAGCAAGGATTAGCTGCTCCTGCTGTATTATCATTATGAAGAACAAGTTTTACTGAACCATCGCCCGTTATTCTTACTACTCTCCAACATTTATTAGCAAATTGTACATAATTATTTTTTACTGCACCTCTAAAGTAGTAAGATGTTCCATAATCATCTTCTGTACTAGCAAGTAATGCTTCACTTGCGGTAGATACTGCTGCTCCTGGTGTAGTTATTGGAGCCTTAACTTCATTTTTTGCTAGTATAGTCTGAGCTAGTGTACTAACAGTAGGTGCTTTAGCACTTGTTATCTCTACATGAGCACTAAATGCTGCTCCTTGATTGGCATTTTGACTAGTTGCCTTTCTAGGATAATATATCTTTAATAGATAAGTGTGTTTAGCATTATTTGCTTTTACAAAGTGCCCACTACCTAGTTCTATAGATGTACCAGTAATATCAGTTTTAGATATATTTGGTATTATTTCTCCATTAGTACTAGTATTAGTGCTTACTAGTTCATATTGTAATGGATCATCTGTTTTAAATGTGTTTGAGTCTACTACTAAAGTTAACTTATAATACATTTCAGCATTGGTTGTATTATTACCAGTTACTGTTATAGTTTTTGTAGCCCATACATCATCTTTAGGATATATTCCAGCAAGATTTATATTTGCTCCTCCGTTATAAGTTATTTTCATTGTTCCGGCATCAGCTCTTACTGTAGTGCTTGTTTCAGAACTCATTCCGGCAGTAAAGAATGCATATGATACACCTACAACGCATATAAGTGATATAATCATTACATAAACCATTACTCTTTTTTGTTTCTTTTTTATTTCTTCTTGATTCATTTATTTTACCTCTACTTTCTATAAATATTATATATCACACAAACTTTAATGTCTAGTTAATTTTTAACCTAAATATTCTACGGAACCGTTCGCTTTTAGATTTATACTTTATTAGTTTGGCTTAATTGCTAGGCACCCTATTTATTTTTATTAACCACCTTATAAAAAATAAATTATTTAATTTTTTTATCTTATTTAACACTTAGTTTACTTTATTATGTCTCAATATAAAAAAAGAATAACATTTCTGTTACTCTATTTTACTGGAATAAGCTTTTCCTTACCACCCATGTATGGTCTTAACACTTCAGGTATAGTAAGAGTTCCATCTTCATTATAATTATTTTCAAGTACTGCAATTAATCCTCTAGGACTAGCCACAACTGTATTATTTAAAGTATGTAAGTAATAATTACCATTATCTCCCTTAACTCTAATACCTAGTCTTCTTGCTTGTGCATCACCTAAATTAGAGCATGATCCAACTTCAAAATACTTCTCTTGTCTAGGACTCCAAGCCTCAATATCACAACTCTTAACTTTTAAATCAGCTAAATCACCACTACAACATTCTAACTGTCTAACTGGTACATTCATGTTTCTAAACACTTCAACAGTATATTTCCACATTTCATTATAGAACTTCATTGAATCCTCTGGCTCGCAAAGAACGATCATCTCTTCCTTTTCAAATTGATGAACTCTATATAAACCACGTTCTTCTAAGCCATGAGATCCTCCTTCTTTTCTAAAACAAGGTGAATAACTAGTCATCTTAATAGGTAAACTTTTTTTATCAATAAGTTGGCCTTGAAATCTACCTATCATTGAGTGCTCACTAGTACCAATTAAGTATAAATCTTCTCCTTCAATCTTATACATCATTGCTTCCATCTCAGGAAATGACATAACCCCAGTAACAACACCAGCATGAATCATAAAAGGTGGAATTGCATAAGTAAATCCTTTATCGATCATATAATCTCTAGCATAAGCAATCATTGCTTCATGAAGTCTAGCAACATCACCTAATAAATAATAAAATCCTTCACCACTAGTTCTACCAGCAGATTCTTTATCTAATCCATTATACATCGCAATAATATCAGCATGATAAGGTATCTCAAAACTTGGCTTATAAGCCTCTCCAAATCTTTGAACCTCAACATTTTCACTATCATCTTTTCCAATTGGCACACTTTCATCTATAATATTAGGTATTACCATCATCTTCTCTTTAATAAGAGCATTCTTCTTTTCAAAAGAAACTTCTAATATCTTAATCTGTGCATCCATATCAGCAATTTTTTTCTTAATATCTTCGGCTTCTTCTTTCTTGCCATCTCGCATTAACTTACCAATCTCACCAGATAACTTGTTTTTCTCTGCTCGCAAATTATCACCTTTAACCTTGGCATCTCTTACTGCTTCATCTAACTCATAAATTTCATCAACTAAAGGTAATTTTTCGTCTTGAAATTTCTTCTTAATATTTTCTTTAACTAATTCTCTATTTTCTCTAATAAGTTTAATATCTATCATTTTATATCATCAACCTTTCTTTTAAATAAATTATTAAACATAAGCATTCTATCCGATCGTTTATTCATAAAACCCTCTCTTTTCTTAAAAAAAAAGAATGGTACATAAGGAGCATATAAATGCGGTACCATCCTCAATTTAACTTAATTCATATAACGGCAATGCCGGATGCTATTAACATCACTAATAGGTAGATTCGTTAAAGTCCTTATTAGTTCTCACCAGCCACTAACTCTCTTAAAATTATCTTTAACTATAATCCTATATCTTCGCTTTATAAAAAGATTTTAACACTTAATAGGTCTAAAATCAAGTGAAATTATTTTGTTGTCTTCTCCAAAAATATTTTTTGACTAAACCCGCCTCTTTTTTCACGCTTGCTTTTCATAACAGAAATTATACTATCTAAGTCTTTACCTTCAAGAGTGCCTATTGCGCATAATACTTCAAGCACGTCTGCTAGTTCTTCTACTCTATCCTCTAGACTCACTGCTTTTAATACTTCATTACATTCTTCTAATAACTTCTTTTCAAGTTCTATTCTAAACTCCTCATCACTTAGTACTCTTGTATAAGGTACTTCTCCATTATTTTTTATCTTCTCGGGAATCTTATCCCTAACTAATTTATTAAATACTCTTTCTTCCATATTTTCTCCTTTTTTGCTTTGATCACACTTTTGTAAAAAAGACACCTAAAAAGGCATCTTAAAGTTACCACTACTCATCTTCTTCATCATATCTTTCATCATCTCAAATTGCTTTAAAAGTCTATTAACTTCTTCAACACTTCTTCCAGAACCCTTTGCTATTCTAATCTTACGACTAGCTTTTAATACTTCTGGATGTCTTCTTTCGTAAGGTGTCATAGATAAGACTATTGCTTCAACATGAGCCATATCCTTTGGATTAATATTAATATTATTAAGTCCCATATTTCTTGCACCAGGAAGCATCTTTAAGATATTTTCAAGTGGTCCTAACTTTCTAATTTGTTTCATATTAGTAAGAAAATCTTCTAAATCATAAGAGCCTTTCTTCATCTTACGCGTTAAATCTTTAGCTTCATCTTCATCAATAACGCTCTCTGCCTTCTCGGCAATAGATAAAATATCTCCCATATCTAAAATACGTTCTGCCATTCTTTCTGGATAAAAAGGACTTAATCCATCTAACTTTTCACTATCACCAACAAACTTAATTGGTATATTTGTTAAATGTCTAACAGATAAAGCAACACCACCCTTAGTATCGCCATCCATTTTAGTTAAGATAGCACCAGTAAGCGGAAGTTTATCATTAAATCCACGAATAACATTTATTGCATCTTGTCCCATCATCGCATCAATTACTAAAATAATTTCATCTGGATTTGCAATCTCATTTATATCAATAAGTTCTTTCATTAACTCTTCATCAACATGTAGTCTACCAGCTGTATCGATGATAACATAATCATTATTATTAGTCTTAGCATATTCCAAAGCCTCTTTAACAATAACTCGTGGATCTTCCTTACCCTTAGTAAATACAGGAATGCCTAAACTCTTTCCTACTTCACATAGCTGATCAATAGCGGCTGGTCTATAAACGTCACAAGCAACAAGTAATGGATTCTTACTATTTTTCTTCCGAACTAAATTAGCAATCTTACCACATGTCGTTGTCTTACCAGAACCTTGTAAGCCCACAAGCATAATACAAGTAAACTTTTTATCAGTAACAAGTGGTACATAATCAGAACCTAATAAACTAACCAGTTCGTCCTTAACTAATTTAATAAAAACCTCATCAGGTTTTAAACTCTTACTAACATCCATACCTAACGCTTTATTTTTAACATTAGTAGTAAATTCTTTAACAACTTCATAATTAACATCTGCTTCCAATAAAGCCATCTTTATCTCACGAATAGCATCACCAATATTTGCTTCGGTAATTCTACCCATTCCTTTTATATTCTTAATTGCATTACTAATACGGTCTCCCATATATTCAAACATATTTATCACCTAAAAACTATTATACTAAAAAAAAGCCTTTAAATAAAGGCTATTTGTCATTATCAATATCGTTATCTTTAAACTTTTCACTAAGTGCTACAAGTTTTTTCTTATTTTTAACAAGTATCAATATTACTATTAGAAATAATCCTAAAGATAAAGCCGCAAGACCATATATAATTCCTTCTTTTAAATCTTTATCTTTTTGTTCTTTATTATACTCATCTATATCAAACTTCTGCATTACTTCGCCGTCATATTTATAGTAAGCTTCTTTCCCATCTTCTAAATTGACTGCATAAACTAAAGTGACTTTTCCATCGGTAAAGGCACTAATCTCTTTTTCGTTTAGAGTGATTGTTTTAGAAGTAAAATTATTTAGTCTTTTGCTAGGCGTTTTAAATACTAAGGTAAGTCTCTTAGTTAAATATTCATCATAGCTTTGATACTTACCATCATCATATATAAATAGGCTAATATTTCCACTTTCGTCTTTTAAGCCAACAAGTGTATAGCCAGTTGTTTCATTTTTAAATGCTGGTATATCAAACTCACCAATTTTTATTGTTGTTTCTTCAAATAGTTCTGGCTTCGTTAGATTCTTACTTTCCTTAACAACAGTATATTTTTTATTATTTACAGTAACCTCAATTGGATTTTGGTCTAAAACATTAACTTTTAAAGAATATATATTTGATACACCAGTTTCACTTATTACGGTTATATCAAAAGTATTAAGTCCTTCACTAACTTCTTTTTCACCAGTACCACTAATTGATGAGTATGAATCTTCCTTACTTGCTTTAATATTAATCTTACTTACTGTTGAAGGAACATTTACAGAATACTCACTAGTTTTTTTATCAAATGCTGGACTTATTTCATAACCTTCAACTTCTAGGCTCTTTAAATAATTATTACTAGATTTTTCTCTAGGTTTTACAACGCTAACATTTCTAGAACCACTTACTGAAATATTATTACCACTAGCATCAGTAATATCACCAGTCATTGTAAAGTTAATTGTCCCTAAACTAGTCGCCTTACAAGTAACTGTAAAAGACTTAGTTGTATTCTGCCCATTACCCGTTGCATCTGCAAACTTCTGTGTGCATCCACTAGTAGCTCCACTAGATGCAATTCTTATATTCCAAGCGGCTGTACTTTTTACTGTAACAGTTGCACTTACTGAGCTACCATTTTCAACTCTACTTTTATTTACGGAAATACTAGCACTTGGTGCTGCATAAACCATTCCTATATTAAAACATAAACATGAAATAAATAATAAAAACTTCTTCATATAGCCTCCTTTTATCCTTGATTAATTAAGTATTGTCTTAATTTAAGCAAATCTGCTGAGTTAACATTTACTCCACCAGCCATTAGGGCTGCCTTTAGGTATGAACCATTTAGTCTGTTAGTTTCAAGTAAATGCTGACGAACCTTTAATAGGTCTGCTGAATTTATTAGTCCATCACCATTAGTGTCTCCCATTAAAACATACTCATAAATTTCATTTTGATTACCATTAATGCATTCAATTTTCATTCCGGTTCCAAGTAAACTACTTCCTAGCACTTCTTCACCATTAGCTTTTTTTACTGTTATCTTAGCATTTCCAGTTGCTTTACTTGTAATTGTACTTACCTTTGTTCCTGGTTCATTTCCACTATAATAATCACCATTTTTACTTAGTCCTAATAAACTTATGAAATCTATTTTAACTTCTTCAGTTTTACCTTCTTCAGGTTTAGGATCTACTGGGGTTGATGCTCCACCATTATTTTTACCTTTGCCACCATTTGCAAATACTAAGCCAGCTAAAGCCGGATTAGATTCACTACTACTTGCTCCAATATTATAAAAATTATATAAACCAGAATAAGTATATCCTTCATATGTAAACTCGGCACCATTAGTGGTATTAGATAGTTTAGCACCTGCTTCCTGTCTAGATAAACTAGCTAGGTATAAAGCTGATACTTTAGCATACCTACCAGCTTCTAGAAACAATAAAGAGTAAGTTTTATTACTAATTGGTTCTATATTATCCATAAACGTTCCAGATAATACCCCCTTAATTAAACTTTCGTCTACTTCTTTAAAGCCTAAGTTTTCAAACATAAAAACATATCTTTCGTTTAAAAAGTTTCTTGGATCCATAAAGAACGCTACTGCTTCTCTTGTTGCAATACACCAGCCTTTTTCTGTAATTTGTGTTGGACTAGCACAGTGACCGCTACTTACCTCAATGCTACTAACGTTATTTTCAACTGCAACACCAGCATAAAAATCATACTTAGCATTAAGTGGAGTAAATGTCCAATTAGCATGAATACTATGAAGATATCTTAAGTATGGTTTGTAACTTTCGGGAAATTCTTTAATCATTTCTTCAAACTTTTCATCACTAGCTTCATCTATTTTTTTTAGTTCAATATCTTTAAATTTACTATCATAAGTAGTTTCTGGCATATTATCAAAATAAGGTATTACAAAATCATATGCTTCATTTAATTTATTATTTTTACTTAAAGAATTATATGTACTAGATGCTTCACTTGATGGTGCTCTTAAATTAGCCATATACTCATGATTAAACTGAGGATAGTATGCAGAAGGATTAACATTATATTTTTTTAAATAGGAAGTGTGCTGACCTTTAGAAATATAACCACTACTGATAAATAGTGCTCCACCAGTAATTGCTTTTGCTGGGGAATTCCAAGGTCTTTCATAAGATGTACTTTGCTCACCAACTACTCCAACTAGTGATGAACACACATAACCATATTCACTACTATAATAAATATAGAACCATGGTTTTCCACAACCGTTACCAGCTGGGGTGTCTTGATTAATGATTTCAAATTCAGCACCCTTTGGTATTTCCATAATCTTTTTTACTGAGCTATCTGTAGAAGGTTTTTCTCTCATCGTAACTTGGCTCTTAACATAACCTGTATCAGCAAAAACTTCTAAAGAAAAACATGACAAAAACAAAAATAACAATACTTTCTTCATTTTTATCACCTTACCTCGACAATAGTATAACAAAAAAAGACATATTTTTTAATATGTCTCTCATAATTTAGTGACAAATTCTTGTAAAAAAAATGATTTTAAACTATTTTTCTTTTTTTGCTACAGGTATAAGTGGAATATTATTTGCTTCTCTTACTTGATTTTCTATTTCAATTGCTAAATCAGGATTTTCTTTTAAGAACACTTTAACGTTTTCTCTACCTTGACCAATCTTTTCACCCTTATAACTAAACCAAGCACCACTCTTATCAATAACCCCAATTTGACTAGCCAAGTCAACTAACTCGCCAACATGACTAACACCTTCACCATACATAATATCAACAGTTGCACTCTTAAATGGTGGAGCAACCTTATTTTTAACTACTTTAATATTAGTTTTATTACCAGCTACACTATCACCAGATTTAATTTGTTCACCACGTCTTACATCAAGCCTAATTGTCGAATAGAACTTTAACGCTCTGCCACCTGGAGTAGTCTCTGGATTACCAAATAATACTCCAACTTTTTCTCTTAACTGATTAATAAAAATAGCAGTAGTTTTAGTTTTAGAAATAGTTCCAGATAACTTTCTTAAGGCTTGACTCATTAATCTAGCTTGTAAACCAACATGAGAATCACCCATCTCACCTTCGATTTCGGCTTGTGGCACCAATGCTGCAACTGAATCTATAACAACAATATTAACAGCTTCACTCTTAACTAAAGCATCGCAAATCTCTAATGCTTGTTCTCCAGTATCTGGTTGACTTAATAATAATTCATCTATATTAACACCTAACTTCTTAGCATAAACGGGATCTAGAGCATGCTCTGCATCAATAAATGCCGCAGTTCCACCAGCCTTTTGTACTTCAGCAATTGCATGAAGTGCTATAGTAGTTTTACCACTAGACTCAGGTCCATAAATTTCAATTATTCTTCCTTTTGGATATCCTCCAACCCCTAAAGCTATATCTAAAGTAAGCGAACCAGTTGATGTAACATCAATATTCATGTGTTCACTACTTCCAAGTTTCATAATAGCACCTTTACCAAATTGTTTTTCAATATCAGCCATTACTTGTTCTAAAGCTTTATTTTTTTCTTTTGTATCAATTGTTTTCAAGTTTTTTCACCTATTCTTTCTCTTACATATTAATTGTATAATACCATTTTTTATTTGTCAAGCATTTTTTCAAACAAATGTATGGCAAATTTTTAATATTAGTAATTTTTAAAATTTGCATCAATTTTTATTAGATAATGCCTTCATTCTAAGCCAGGAAACAATATGTAACCTGCTTAATCATCTTCCTTTTTATTCTCGATTAATAAATGCTTTCTTTGTTTTTCTAATTGTTTTAAAGATTTTTCTGGAGTCGGATAATCTTCTGGCATAGTACCACCCATTTCCTTTATTGCTTTTCTAACAATTCTTCCAACATTATAATGAGTTGTTGTTGCAACTTGCTCACTAGGCTCAGATTGTTTTTTTAATAAATCTTCTGTTTGAGAAATTCTAAATATATTAGCACCTAATTCAGCACTTCCCATATTATCTAAAATATCTTGCCTATATCTAAGTTTCTTTCTTCTAGCAATATCATTAGCTGTCTCTCCATTATATAACCCTCTATATCCAGCATTCGTAAATTTATCAAAATTTTTAACTCCAGCATTTTTAGCAGCAATATTTAATGAATAATTTCCCTTTTTTGTTATATTTCTTCTATAAAATCTTTTCTCATCTTCAGTAAGTGAGCTATATTCTTTTTCAGTTAATTCTTGTTTTCTTGTTTGCACAGCAAAATATGTTTGTCCTAAAGCAACAATTTTTTTACTCGGATCAGCATTTTGAACTATTAAATAGCACATATATCTTGATAATTTATAGTCTTTAATAAGTTCCACTTTGCCTTTACCTGTTTTTATTGGCTTGTTGACTTCAACAACCCAATCTTCTTTGCCTGAAACACTATTATTTGCGGATGTTACTGCCTTGTCTATGATTCTTTTAAAATTTCTCCAGTCTTTATATTCTAATGCCTTTGATAATTCTCTTGCTAGCCAATATTCATTGCCATAATCATCTTTATGTTTTATATTTTCAAAAACACTTTTATTATAATTTTTTAATTTATTTATATATAATCAACTCTCCTTTCTTTTTATTTGTTCTAAATTCTGTACTATTAAATAACAAGCATATCTTGAAAGTTTATAATCAACATGTTTTCTTTTAGTGCCAGAACTTATTCCAACCATTTTATCCACTTGGGTAAAATGGTCTAATACATTATAATTGCTTTTCTCACATACTATCTTAGCATTTTCTATGACATTAATAAATTTTTGCCACTTTTTATATTCTAATATATTTTTTACTTCACCATTAGGAATTTTTGATGTTTTATCCACTTGGATAAAGCGTTCACCAATCATAAATATACTTTCCTTGCAAGCTAATCCGTTTAATATTGGATTCCTGACTTCAGGAAGCTAATATTCTTCACCACTATCGCTATTTCTATATGATATACAAACTCTTTTAATTACTTTATAAAAATTCTCTCACTTACTATATTCTAAAACAATCATAAGTTCTCAGCATACCAAAATTCATTTCCGTTCTCATCTATATGTTTTATATTTTCAAAAACACTTTTACTATAATTTTTTAATTTATTTATATATAATCATCTCACCTTTCAATTTTTTTATTAATTATGACTCATCCTATATAGACCATTTCCTACTTAAAGAAAATGCTCATCTAAAGTCCTGCTCTCACCCCTAAGCAAGACACCTAAATTGTAACCTTTAAAAATATACTTGTCAAGCATTTTTGCAAACGCTTGTACGCAGATTTTTAATATTTGAAATTCTAAATATTTGCATACAAAAAGAGCCTAATTTTTTAAGCTCTCAATTGCTTTCTCATAGTCAGTACTCTCACAAACATAAGACCCACTGACTACCATATCAGCGCCTCTTGCCATGTCAATAGTGTCTTTATTTATTCCACCATCAACCTCAATTAAAAGATCACTATAATGATTGAGTTCTTCTATTTTCTTTGATGTTTCACTTATAAATTTCTGTCCACCTTTTCCAGGATAAACGCTCATAACAAGTACCACATCAACTAAATCTAAATACCTCTCAATTTGTTTAACTGGTGTATCTGGATTAATTGCAAGCCCGACTTTTATTCCATAACTGTGAATCTCATTTATTGTCTCATAAATATCATCATCTGCTTCAGCATGAAAGGTAATCTGTTTAGTATTTAAAGACGCATAATCTTTAATATAATCAAGTGGATGTTTAACCATTAAATGAACATCTAAAAGTTTACTTACGCCATCCAACATTAACTTTATATCATCAAAATCATAATTCTTAGTACTAACAAACTCTCCATCCATAATATCAACATGAATATAGTCAGCACTAGTCATATCAATTAATTTAATCGTCTTCTTTTCATCATATAAACTTTTAATAAACGAAACTGCTACTTTCATTATTCTCCCATAAACTTTCTATAATTATCATATCTACTTTTAAGAATCTTGCCAGCATTCACATAATCCTTGACCATACAGTTTTTCTCATTCATATGCTTGCAATCCTTAAACTCACAATCTAAATTAAACTCTATAAAAGTATTTTTTAACTCATTCTTTGGTATATGTGTTATATCTAAAGCACTAAATCCAGGAGTATCTGCGATTAAACTATTCTTATATTTAAATAATTCAGCATATCTAGTCGTGTGTTTTCCTCTACCAAGAGCCTCACTAATCTCATCTGTCTTTAAATTAAGACTTGGATTTAACTTATTTAATAGAGTACTTTTGCCAGCACCTGTTTGGCCAGTAAGCACCACTATTTTTCCATCAAGCAATTTAGTAATCTTACCTAATTTTCTATTCGTCGTACACTTAATTCCTATCTTATTATAATATTTAATAATCTTTTTAAGTTCAAGTTTTTCTTTAAATGAAAGTAAATCAGTCTTACTGAAACATATAATTGGTTCAATGTCTTTATAAGTTACATTACTAATCATTTTATCAAGTAGGCTTAGAGATAGTTCTGGCTTTTTAACGCTGGTTACAATAAGGGCCGCATCTACATTACTAATAGATGGTCTATCTAAATAATTCTTACGTTCCTTTATATCCAAAATATAATTATTAACTTCATCAATTACAACATGATCACCAACTAAAGGGGAAATATTCGTATGATAGAACTTTCCCCTAGGCTTGCAATCATATAAAGCACCACCACAATCAACAGTGCATAAATTACTAATTATTCTAACTATTGTGCCTTCCATATTAATCTGTTGTATCCTCTAGAGAATCAGCAATAACAATCTTTAATGTCATGTTACTAATAATTGATGATCCAGCAATTCTAGACTGACTAATAATTGCTCCTTGTTCATATTCATCGGTTGGTTTATACTCAACTTCTAATTTTAATTTGTACTTATCACAGAATGCTTGGATGTCAGTTAAACTGTAATTCCCTTTTGTAAAGTCTGGATAACTATCTACTATATCTGGTACATATAATGTAATAGTGTCTCCTTCTTTAACCTCTGTTCCAGCTGCAGGTTCTTGCTTAATTATCTCATCTTTTTCATAATTAGATTCATTACCAACTTCTTCGGTTTTTTGAATTACAAATAATTTATTAATTTGCTCTAAAATTGTTTTAACTTCAATATAATTTTTACCTGTATAATCTTCTAAAGTAATTGTTCCAGCCCCACTAGATTCATAAATAACAACTTCAGAGCCTTCCTTAACTGTTCTTCCTTTATTAGGACTCGTCTTAACTACTTTTCCTTTTTCTATAGTATCACTGGTAACAGTCTTATTTTCAGCACTAATCTTAAGTCCCATCTTAGTAAGAATATCAACTGCTTCATCTACTGTCTTATCTGAAACATCAGGTACAACTAAATCCTTAGATGAAGTAAGTTTAGGAAGTAACACTACTACACTGGTTGTAATGATCGCAAGCGCTGCAAATACAAACCCTAAAACAATTAAAACCTTATTTTCTTTCTTATGATAATCTTTTTCAGTAATCTTCTTCACGCCAACCTCTTCCTTTTTCTCTTTAACCTTATCCACTTTATCTATCTTTTTAGTTTCACTAACACTCTTTTTATCTTTCTCGTCAAACTCCGGATAATTATAAACATACTTCGGTTCATCAGCCCTGCTCTTACTTAAGCATGTCTTTAAATCTTCATGCATTTCTCTAGCATCGGCATATCTATTTTTAGGGTTCTTAGCACAAGCTTTTAGAATAATATTTTCAACTGGTTGTGGTACGTTTGGTAGTTCCTCTCTAATACTTGGAAGAGGATTCTTCAAATGTTTAAGTGCTATTTCAACTGCATTATCACCTTTATATGGAAGAGTACCTGTAAGTAACTCATAAAACAAAATACCCATTGAATATACATCACTTTGAATAGTGCATCCCTTACCACTAGCTTGTTCTGGTGGTATATAATGAACACTTCCCATAACACTATTAGTTTGGGTAAGTTGAGTGCTATTTAAGGCCATTGCTATACCAAAATCTGTAATCTTAACAAGACCATTTTCTAATATCATGATATTTTGTGGTTTAATATCCCTATGAATTATATAAGAGTCATGAGCACAAGCCATACCGTCAGTTACTTGAAGCATAATATCAACTGCTTCTTCTAAAGTAAGTTTTCCTCTTCTCTTAAGAAGTTGTTTTAAATGCTTACCTTCAATATACTCCATGACAATATAATATATACCATCATCTTCACCTACATCATAAACCTCAACTATATTAGGATGAGATAATGAACTTGCACTTAATGCTTCTCTTTGAAAACGTCTAACAAACTTCTCATCGTTTGCTAAATCTCCTCTTAAAACTTTAACTGCAACATTACGTTCTAAAATAGTATCAAATGCTAAATACACATTAGCCATTCCACCTTCACCAATAGACTTAATAATTTGGTAACGGTCATTTATTTTTTGCCCCTTTTGTATCATTCTATACCACCTTCTTTAACAAGATACGCTACTGTTATATTATCTGTTCCCCCTCTAGCATTACATTTCTTAATTAATTTAATAAGTTTTCCTTCTTCATTAAGTTCTTCATCTATTAAAACTTTCTCAATCTGCTCTTTAGTAAGCATATTAGTAAGTCCATCGCTACATAAAAGTACAGCATCAACATTTGGATCAACATCAAATATATCAAGTTCTTGCTTTTCAGCAGCCCCAAGTGCTCTCATTAAGACATTTTTCTTCGGATGATTTTCTGCTTCTTCAGCACTTAACTCACCAGACTCTACTAGTAAATTTACAAGTGTATGATCTTTGGTTATCTTATGAAGTTTACTATTCTTAAGTACAAACCCACTAGAATCACCAATATTAGCAAATATCAAAAAATCTTTTGTAAGTAAGGCCATTACAACTGTAGTGCCTAACCCCGTTGCTTCTGGATTTTCTTCAGCATATTTAATTATATTAGTATTAATTTCTCCTATATTTTCATTAAGCCAGCTTGCTGCATCTAATTTACTTCCAATAGTAGATAATTCACTAAATCTAGAGCCCATATGAGTAACTACCATTGAACTGGCTATCTCACCTGCTCTGTGTCCTCCCATGCCATCGGCTACAATCATTAAATGCTCACCCGATGCATTTTTAACTATTGTAACAGAGTCCTCATTATGACTTCTAACTCTTCCTGTATCTGTTAAATAAAATGATTTCATTTTTCCACCTCTTTAGCTCGTAACTGTCCACATGCTGCATCTATATTAGAACCGAATTCGCGTCTTACAGTTACATTAATTTTATACTTCTTTAAAGTATCATAAAAAGAGTTTATTTTATCGCTTCTTTTAAAATCTAAATGACTAGTCTCATTATAAGGAATTAAATTAACATACACATTCATTCCCTTAAGTAAATTAGCAAGATTTCTTGCATCTTCTAAACTATCATTTACATTATTAAGCATAACATATTCTATAGTAACTCGTCTATTAGTTTTTGCAATATATTCCTTTAAGGTGTTAACTAAATCGTCAAGTGGATAAGCATTATTTATTGGCATAATCTTACTTCTAAGCGCATTTGTTGGTGCATGCAAACTAATTGCTAAATTAACCTGCAAATCAAGATTCATAAACTCCTTTATTTTAGGAATAATCCCACATGTACTAACTGTTATGTGTCTTGCACCAATCGCTAAACCAAACGGATTATTAACAATCTTTATAAAATTAATAATATTATCGTAATTATCAAACGGTTCTCCTATTCCCATTATAACAATACTGCTTATTCTTTCATTTATATCTTCACTAATAAGTAAAATTTGTTCTATTATCTCAAAAGATTCTAAATTACGTACTTTTTTAAGTCTACCACTTTCACAAAAAGCACATCCCATATTGCATCCAACTTGACTAGAAACACATACACTTAAACCATAATCATGTTTCATTAAAACGGCTTCAATAAAATTTCCATCATTAAGTTTAAACAAATATTTATTAGTACTATCACTTCTTTGAGCAGTAACAATTTCTATATAATCAAAACTAAAATTATCCTTAAGTTTAGAAATGAGCTCACTACTTAAATTTCTCATCTCATCAAAACTCTTAACTCTCTTCTCATAAAGCCACTGCCATATCTGTCGTGTTCTAAACTTCTTTTCACCCAAAGATATAAGTTTCTCTTCTAAATTTTCATAAGTAAAATTATATATATTCGGCATAATCCACCCCAATTTAATTATAAAGCAAAAAAGACTTATTTTAAAGTCTTTTTAACTAACCTTTTACTCTCAGAATTAATTCTTTCTAAATCATCATAACTACCTTTATCACTAGGTAATTTCTTATCAAGTAATTTATTTTGAATCAAATTATCAAAGTATCCATAAATTAAAGCAAACACTGGAACTGCAACAAGCATACCAACAATTCCAAAAGCATTACCAAATAATAGAATAGAAGCTAATACCCAGAAACTCTTTAATCCAGTTCTAGATCCACATAGTCTTGGTTCAATTAAATAACTATCAACTTGCTGAAGAGCAATAATAAATAATATAAATATTAAACACTTAGTAGGACTATCCATTAAAATAAGAAGTGCACTAGGAATAGTACCAATATATGGTCCAAAATAAGGAATCATATTAGTAAGTCCTATAATAACCCCAATAAGTAATGAATAAGGATAACCAAATATAGTTAAAAATATAAAAGTAATAAATCCTACACTAAAACCATCTAATAACTTACCAATAATAAAATTACCAAATATATAATCAGTATGTCGAGCATTATCTAAAATCTTATTAACAGTCTTAGTAGGTAGAATTGCATATAACATTCTCTTAAATCCACTAACAAAACTCTTCTTATCAAGTAAATAATAAATAGAAATAACAAATCCCATAACTATATTAAAGATAACCTTAACTGCCCCAAACACACCATCAGAAAGTACTACAAGCCATTTCTCAACCTGAGGTAATAACTTAGTATTTAACATTGTCGTTAAATAATTATTAATCGCATCATAATTATTTAAAACAACCTTTTGAATCTCTTTATGATCATCTAACTTACCAACTAAATAATTCTTAACTTCTGTAATATATCCCGGCATATTAACCGCAATCGTTTCTATACTTTTAAGAAGTTCCGGCAAAATAAAACTAAATAATAAAATAATAAGTCCAAGCATCAACACTACTGTAAAAGTAATACTAACACTATTACTAATCTTATAACTTTTCTCATCCTTTTTCTTAAATAATTTAATAAATACCTTATCTCTAAAAAAATTAACAATTGGGTTTAATAAATAAGCAAAGATAAAGCCAATAATAAATGGTGTAAAAAAACCAACAAAAGTCTTTAAATACCCATAAAGCATTCCTATCTTATAAATTAAAAAATAAAATATAATCGCACAAGCAATAACCAAAAATGCTGTAAATCCTATCTGAAAATATTTATTTTCCTCTAACTTTCTTTTCATTTTTCTTCTCCTCTCCTAGCCTTTGAAGTAGTGGCACTCCTCTAGTCTCATTATAATAATCTGTGTCAAACAAAGCAAACATTAAATCATCCTTATTCTTAAGTTTAAACTCTTTAGCATTAAGTCCATTCTCTTTTGCTTTCTTAATTTCATTCTTATTTCTCGAATGATAGTCAGCCGCTACCATAATATCAGCACCAGCCGTTATACTAGCAAGTATTACCATAATACTATCTTTCTTATCTATAATATAATTAAACATATCAATCATATACAAACCATTTCTAGTATTGTCATTAAATAGTGTAATTATATCACTACTATAAATAGTACAGAACCCAACAACAATAGCAATACCAAAAAGCCACGTCTTAAACTTACCTAAAAACGAACTTTCTGTAGAACTTCCCCTCGCCGCACCATTAGTATTAATTAGACATATCAAAGTTTCAGTAATAATTGGTAAAAACATAATTGGATAACTAAATGCAAGAACAGCAAGAGTGGCAATTCCCAAAAGTTTATCTGCAATTGCATCTAACAATGCTCCAAAAATTGTACAAGCATTAAGCCTTCTAGCCATAATTCCATCAACACTATCAGTTAAAAGCAAAATAATAATATAAAATATTAACTCCCCAGGACTTAAAAATAAACTTATAAAAGGCATTAATAAAGTGCCTATAACCCTAGTCATAGTAATAGAATTAACAATAATTTTAGCACCTTTATTTTTCATAATTCATCACAATAATATTGTACTAAAATAATAAAAAAAAGTCTATATCAAATAGACTTAATCTAAAAGTTAAACAACTTTATAAGGTTTATCACTGCTACCATTTCCGGTTACGTTGGTCGTCGATTTAAGAGAAATTAAAGGTCGAACCCCGCAAGAGTCATGCACGCCTCTGCCGCCCCTGCCACCTAAGCCGGTGGTGAAGTAAGTGCCGTAACTTTCCACGGTCCAAACGTTAGCGTAGATACTAATGTAGTCGGAAGGCGACAAAGACCACCATTCGCCAGAAGTATTTTCTTTTAAATATGTTACAGTATTCCTTATATTATAAGCATATCCTGCAAATGCTAGTTCATCTGCTGTTATTAATCCTACTTTTGAATTTATTTTACTTAGTTCTCCGTTACATTTTAAACTAGGCCCCGTGCCTCCGGCACTGTCACTAGTGCTTACTAATCTTTTGGTAGCACCATAGTATGTTACATTTTTACCATATCCTAAGCCTAAGCCATTAACATCAGCCCACAACGGTTTATATGTAGTATCTGTTACATTAGTTTTATCATTACACCATACATTATCATCTATTACACTTTCATATGTTTTTAGATTGTTATTATACCAAGTTTCTAAATTAGTTAATATTGTACTCTTATTAGTGTTTGCATGTGTATCAGCATATGTACTAGAACCTGGCGTTCCATACATAAATCCTACATAAGCATTGTCATCTGCATTTGTATTAAATGCACTCTTGTATGTTGTACCAGAGTATCTTGCAAATGCTGCAGTAGTACTATTATTTGCAGAATTACATGGATTAGCTGCTTTTGCAGTATTATCATTATGTAAGATAAGTTTAACTGAACCATCTCCACCAACTCTTACTATTCTCCAGCACTTATTAGCAAATTCTACATAGTTATTTTTAACTGCTCCTCTAAAGTAGTATGATGTACCATAATCATCAGGAGTACTTGCTAAAAGTGCTTCACTTGCAGTAGATACTTCTTTTCCTGGTGCAGTTATTGGAGTCTTTACTTCATTATTATATAATACTAATTCTGATAATTTTCCATTAGTTTTAGGTGCTTTAGCACTTGTTATCTCTACATGAGCACTAAATGCTGCTCCTTGATTTGCGTTTTGACTAGTTGCTTTCTTAGGATAATATATCTTTAATAGATATGTATGTTTAGCATTATTTGCTTTTACAAAGTGTCCACTACCTAATTCAATAGATGTACCAGTTATATCAGTTTTTGATATATTTGGTATTATTTCTCCATTAGTACTAGTATTAGTGCTTACTAGTTCATATTGTAATGGATCATCTGTTTTAAATGTATTTGAGTCTACTACTAAAGTTAGTTTATAGTACATTTCAGCATCTGTTGTATTATTACCAGTTACAGTTATAGTTTTTGTAGCCCATACATCATCTTTAGGATATATTCCAGTTAGATTTATATTTGCTCCTCCACTATAAGTTATTTTCATTGTTCCGGCATCAGCTCTTACTGTAGTGCTTGTTTCAGAACTCATTCCGGCAGTAAAGAATGCATATGATACACCTACAACGCATATAAGTGATATAATCATTACATAAATCATTATTCTTTTATGTTTCTTTTCTATTTTTTCTTGTTCCATTTTTTAACATCTACTTTCCATTAATATTTTATAACACCCCATACCATGTGTCTAGTTAATTTTTGCAATTTTTTATTCTATTTGCAATCTAGTTTACATATATATTTTTTATTATGCAGAAAACTGACCAAAATATTTCAAGAAAAAAGAGCAACGAATGTTACTCTTCATATTAATTATTCTAACTTTGTTCCACAATTAGAACAGAACTTACCAGAAGCCTTAGTTCCACAATTAGGGCAGAAATTCATCTTTCCAGTTGCTGGAACACTACTTTCTTCTTCCTTCTTTTCACCACTTAAATCTGCTTTAGAGCCTTCAGTATTACCAAATGCTGCACCCATTGCATTATTCATCATACCATTAGATGCCATATTTACCATACCAACACCCATCATACCAGTAGCAGCACCATTACTATTATTAGCAGCATCTACTACAGCTTTACTCATACCACCAACAATAGCACCTTGTTGCATGTAATTATTACTTGATAATTCATAGTTATCAATCTTACGGTTAGATTCTTCATCTAAAGTTACTGATTCAATAATGAATGATTTAATACTCATACCACGGTCTCTGATGTTTTGGTCAAATACTTTTTTATCCATTATTTCTTTAATCTTGTCTGTATAAGATGGAAGTTCTAGAACTGGTGCTTTATTTTCAGAGTTTCCTAGTTCATTAAGTACTTTTTGAAAGCTTGCTTGAACTTCACTACGCATTTGTTCACATATATCATCTTTATAATATACATCAGCAGTACCAGCTACTTCTCTCATAAATACTGCTGGATCTGTAATCTTAAATGTATATTTACCAAAACATTTAACTTCTACTCTTAGTGGTGTAATTGTATTTGTCATTTGATTTGGAATTGGATGTGAATAATCCTGATAAGGTACTGGAGCTGGCGTTCCAAACTTATTATCAATAATCTCTTTAGCATTTATAAAATAAACTGCTTGATCTTTATTAGTTGCTCCATTAAATGTAAAACGAGTCCACATTTCTTTAAATACTGCTCCAAAGTCACCTGCAAAAAATGAAGGAGATGAACTTTCATCGAAAGTATAAATACCTTCTTCAGCAGTAGCATCTAAAATCTTTCCACTTTGGAAAATTACTGCTATTTGTCCAGGTGCTACTTCTATAGCACTCTTCTTAGTAATAACACCATTTTCAGTAGTTTTCTTAATCATTAATGTGTTATTATCCATGTTTTCACACTTAATAAACTCTTTCCATTGGTCTTTAAGTGTAGTTGATACCGCCTTTCCGGCTGCTTTAATTAATCCCATAATTTACCTCTTTTCTTTATTTAAACATCTCTTATGGATGTTAAAATCCAATCATAATTTTCGTTATCGAATGTTGTTCCACAGTATTCACAGTGACCACTTCGATTAACATCAATTGATGCCCCACATGATGGACACTTACTAACGATTCCTTTATCCTTAACATTCTTCTTTTTATGTAACTCTAAATAATTAGTTTTCTCTATCCTTCTGTCATTAACACCTCTTTTATATTTAAAAGTAGTTTTATCAATAACATAATCCATATATCTACTTATCAGAGTCACTTTGATAATATACTCATCATCTGCATCTATTATATCACTAATTTCAGTTGTTTTAACATTAAGTTCATCAAACATTTCTCTTTCATTTGCTGCATTTAACTTAGCAATTCTTTCCTTAAGTTCTTCATAAACTTCATCTGACAAAAAGTGAGCTACTCTCTTTTCATCATCCATCATAATTGCTGTATAATACATTACAAATATGTTATTAACTTTAGTGATAAACATCGGAAGGGAAAAATCCCCTCCAAGTAATTTATACTTTTCTTCCATTATCTCATCCTTTGACCAATACAAGTCTTCTTACTCATTACATACTCTTTAGGTCCAATAACAATTGTACTTCCGCAATATTCACACTTGCCACCAGCAACTCCTTCAAATGGAGCACCACAATTAGGGCACTTCTTTAAACTCTCATCACTTGCTTTAACAAATGTAATTGAATACTCAATATCAATCTTATGATTATCCTTACCTCTTACTGTCTTCTTTTTATTATCAACTACATAATCATACATTGCTGTATGTAAATATACAGTAACGTTAACAATACCAGACTCCTCAGTAATATTAGTAATCTTAACATCAATATTCTCAAAGTCTTTCATTATATTTTGCTGCCCCTTAACTTTCAAAGCATCAAGTTGCATTACATAACTATTGTATAACTCATCAGTCAAATGTTTTCTAAGGCCTTCATAATCAAAATTCATCCACTCTTCCTGAATACTCTTATATAAGTCGAATGCTAACTTTTTAAACTCATCAGCATCCATACCAATCTTCTTTAATCTGTCATCTTTTATATCAGAATAATTATTAAAACTATTTTTTGATGATGAACTACTTCCACCTTTTCCACCACGATTATTAATACTAAAATAAATAATTATAATTACGACTACTGCAAAAATAATCATAAAAGCAAATCCATCTCCATCAGAATAACTGCCCCTAGATGAATGAGAACTTCCAGAACTCCAACTACTGCCAGAATCCCAACCAGAGTCCCAGCCACCTGAATCCCAGCTTCCACCAGAATCCCAGCTTCCACCAGAATCATAACTAGAATCCCAGCCACTATCTGCTTTAACCAAATTCACCCCAGAAAATAACATCCCAATAACTGTTAAAAATACTATAAACTTCTTTTTCATCTTTACCTCTTTCTACTTCTATAAATAATTATACTCTAAAGTATATACTAAATTATCCTTTTCGTATGTAACTTTACATATCTTTTCCTCTTTAACATAAACAACATACTTAGCACCATCTATATCATAAGTATAACTTTTATCATCAGAAGTAGTTTTAAGTAGTCCATTATAATTATCTATAATACCAACAATATTTTTTGGTAAAATAAGTTTATCATTAAGTTCACTATATAAACCAGTTTCTGTTTTCTCTCCCTTATTAACCAAATACATTACTCCATTATAATAAACCTTATTTGTATTACCATCACTTTGAATAGTTCCTGTAAACGCACCATCTTTAATAACTCCATTTACATAATAAGTTCCATTATCCATAGTAAGCATAACTGATGAATTAACAAACTCTTTCTTTATATCACTATAAGTAACCTGCACTTCTTCTTCAACACGTGGAACTTCCTCTTTGGGTGATAACCTAATAAAAATTATAACCAAAGTAAAAAATATAAACCATAATCCAAGCCTTATAAGCGCATTATACCTAGGATTATTCCAAATTTCTTTAAACTTATCCATTAGTTCCTCCATTATCACAATGTAGTGCATCTATCGATAATACTATTAAAAGCACTAAAACTGAATTTCTCTCATTCTTAATATTTATTTCATATACATCAGTATAACTTAACTTTTTAGATATCCTAGCAATTAATTCATCATGTTTTTTAATCTCATAATTCCAACCCCAAAAATCACCCTTTACTTCCACATCTAAATCATCAATAGAAAACACTTCTTTTAAAAAGGTAAACTCTTTATTTAATAGATACTCCTTATCTTTAATTCTTAAAGTGAACTTAGGAAACAATGTAAACACTTTTTGTTTTAATAACCCAACTTCCGTATCACTCTCATCATAAATTCTAAGCAAATGTCCCCAAGCAAATTCACCTTTAACCTTATAAATGGCATTTTCATTTTCATCATAAATATTGTAACTATCAAACCAACTAAAAACTTTTTGCTTTAAAAGAAGTTTCACTTTAACACCTTACCCAAAAGACTACCATAACCATTTTTAAAGTCTCTAACACTCATTACATTCTTTCCAGATGGCTTAATCTTTGTAACTTTTATAGACCCACTAGCACATCCAATAACAAAATAATCTTTTCCTTCACTAATAATCTCACTAGCATTGCCTTCTTCATCGCAGAGCTGGCACTCTGCTATTTTAAATTCAGCATCATCCATAATAAAATTAGGAAGTGGATTAGGACTAAGCGCTCTAAACTTATTATATACATCTCTATTACTAACATTAAAATCTAAATGTTCATCACTTCTTTTAATAATTCTAGCAAATGTAGCTTTATCATTATCTTGCTTTACACCCACTATCTTACCATTGATAATATCTTCTAAATAATTAACAATCATCTTAGAACCTAGTACTGATAACTTATCACTAAGAATCTCAATATTATCATTATCTTCTATTTTTATACGTTCACTAACAAGCATATCACCTGTATCCATTCCTTCATTCATATACATAAGAGTAACACCAGTTTCCTCTTCTCCATTAATTAAAGCATAATGAATTGGGGCTCCGCCTCTATACTTAGGAAGTAAAGAAGCATGAATATTAATACATCCATATTTAGGAATATCAAGAATATCTTTTGATACTATCTGTCCATAAGCACAAGTAATAATAACATCAGGTTTAGCATTAACAATATCCCCATAATCTACACTAACTTTAACCGGACTTATAACTGGAATACCTAACTCAATCGCACGTCTCTTCACTGGACAAGGAGTTAAAATCTTCTTTCTTCCGACATAAGCATCTGGTGATGTCACTACAAGTACAACATCATAATTATCAGCCAAAACATTTAATACATTAACACTAAATAAAGGTGTTCCCATAAATACAACTTTTAACTTATCCATTATTTCACCTTCCATCACTATTTTATCAAAACACTAAACAAAATAAAAGTAAAAACAAAAGAAGACTACAAATTAGTCTCCTTATAAGTCTTGCAAGCATCATCTAACGCTTTAAATAATCTATCAATATCATCGGCATTCTTTATTCTAGCACCAGAAGCAAACTTATGACCACCACCATTAAACTGCTGTGCAATCTCATTTATAACTGGTCCTCTAGAACGAATATTTACCTTATATAATTCTTGCTTTTCATCATAAGAAACAAAACTCCAAGCAATAATTTCCTTAATAAAGTTAAAGTTATTAACCATGTTAGACGCACTACCTGCATCTACCTCATATTCATTTATCATCTCTTTAGTAATCTTCATATAAGCAAAACCATTTTCAGTAACCGTCATATTAAGCGCTAAAAATGCTTGAAATCTAAACTCGTTAAGAGGTCTATCATATAACATCTTATAACTATTATTCAAATCGAAATTATAATTCTTAACCAAGTATGAAGCAACATCTAAAGTTCTTGCTGTAGTTGTTGAAAGCAAAAATCTATCACTATCAGCAACCATTCCTAAATAAAGATTCTCTGCAACCTTATCATCCATTTTAAGTCTTGTATTCTTAATAAGAAGAGCAATAAGTTCACATGTAGAAGAACTACTAGTATCTACTATCTCTAAAGAACCCATCTTGTCTTCATAAGGATGATGATCTATCTTAATAACATCAGCATAATTCTTTATATTAGCACTATCTATTCTAGATATATTAGGTACATCTAAAACAATAAGTAAAGGTTTCTCTAAAGTACTATCATCAATATGATCTAAATGACCAAAGTACTTAAATCTAGAAACACTTAATCCCACTGCATAAACATTTTTCTTAGGAAATGTAAGTCTAATAGAATCTCTTAAAGCAAGCTGACTACAAACCGCATCTGGATCTGGCCCAATATGCCTTGCAACAACTATATTATCGTATTTACTAATTGCTTTATATATGCTTTTTTCTAGCATATCATCACTTCCTTACTTCGCTAAATTATAAGTATCAGTAGCAATCATTAACTCTTCATTAGTTGGAATAACATAAACTGGAATCTTACTATTATCAGCACTAATTAAAGCCTCTTTACCTCTTACGTTATTTCTCTCTTCATCTGGTTTAACTCCCAAACAAGCAAGTTTTTCCATAACTTCCATACGAGTACTAATTGAGTTTTCCCCAACACCTGCAGTAAAGATAATCGCATCACATCCACCAAGTTCAACATAATACTTAGCAATAAAATCAACTATTCTCTTAACATACATCTTTTGTGCAAGAATACATCTTTCATCACCATTATTAATGCCATCTTCAATATCTCTTGAATCAGATGATACACCACTAATACCTAATAATCCTGATTGTTTATTAAGCGCAGTATCCATTTCCTTAGCACTCATTCCAGTCTCTTCCATAATATAAGGAAGAATTGTAGCATCAATATCACCACATCTAGTACCCATCATAAGTCCGGCATTTGGTGTAAGACCCATAGAAGTCTCAACACACTTACCAGCCTTAACAGCACTAATAGATGCTCCATTACCTATATGACAAGTAATAAGTCTAGCATCTTCATTATCTAAAATTTCATTAGCACGCATACTAACATACTTATGACTAGTACCATGTGCACCATATCTTCTTACTGCATACTTAGTATACCATTCATAAGGAACAGGATATAAATATACTTCCTCTTCCATAGTTTGATGGAAAGCAGTATCAAATACTAAAGTTTGTGTAGCATTTGGAAATACACTTTGAGCAGCACGAATACCAACAACAGCAGCAGGATTATGAAGTGGTGCTAAACTAGATAACTTCTCAACAATTGAAATATTATCTTCAGTCGCTAAAACAGTCTTATCAAAGTATGATCCACCTTGAACTATTCTATGTCCAATTCCTGCAATCTCATCTAAAGAATCTACAATCTTATTATCAATTAATTCTTTAACCAATAACTCAAAAGCGGCCTTATGATCTTTTAGTTCTGTCTCCTTCTTAATTTTTTCTCCATTTAACTTAATAGTATAAAATGAGTTCTCAATTCCAATTCTTTCAAAAACTCCACTAATAAGTTCTTTTTCTTCTGGCATATCAAATAAAGTAAACTTTAATGATGATGAACCAGCATTAACACTTAATATTTTCATTTCTAAATCACCTAAGCCTTATTATACTAGAAAACCTAAAAGATTGCCATAACTTTTTTAACAAAAGAAAAAAACATGCCCTAAAGCATATTCTTATATTCCTTTTTAAATCCTACACTAACATGAGTTTTATCTTCTAATTTATACTCTCTTACTATTTTAGAAACTTTTGCGTAAGTATCATCAACTTCTTCTATAGTTATTCCAAAGTAATATGCTATATCTTGCTTATCATAAACCTTACCACATAAGCCTTTAAGCATTACATAAATACTAAGTTCATTAGTGTAAAGCACTTCTAATAATTTCTTATATTTAGAAGACTCTATGAAGTCTAGGACTCTTTCATATACTTTCTTGTTAACTACATAATCATCAATAAAATCTATCTGACTATTAATACTTTTTCCAATGATGGCATTTGCTTTAGATGCTTCTCTGCCAGAATCTATCTTACTTTTTAAATCATAATAATAAGTTTCTAAAATATTTTTATCTTCTCCAGAAGCAATTAAACTATCAATAAATGATGTTGCCCCCTTTTGAACAATTCTCGCACATTTATATAAGATGTCGTCTGTTACTAAAACGTTCTTATCTATTTCTTTTTTAACATATTCTATAACTTTATTACTAGATTCTGTATAATTATCACTATCTAAAACCGCTCTACCGATGCCAATTAAACCCAATAATTCTTTTCTTTCATAATCACTACTATCTGTTATTATATCTTTTACTTGGTTTCTATGTATATCCATTAAAGAAATTAATGCAACAATATCTCTTTTAACTCTACGGAAAAGTTTCTTTTCAGCATTAACATTCTTAAATGAATTACTAATCTCAGGTAGTATATCTTTATAAAGTCTTAGTATTTCTTCTTCACTTAAACTCTTATCAGCATTATCTAATCTTTTTAATACAAGACTTCTATCTTCATCACTAAGCGTTCTTATTAAATATCTAAGTTTAAAACTAGAATAATCTTTAAATCTTTCTTTTATACTTATAGGTTTATCTCCAGTACCAAGCTCACTAACATAAATCTTAAATAGTTCTAAATATTTTTTTATTAGTCTACCTACAGTACTTTTATCCAAACCAAAAATATCAGCAATATCTTTTTGTCTATAATTTTTACCATTAAGTCCAAGATATAAATTTAATATCTTCTTATCTCTTTCATTATCTATACTTGTAACTAGTCTCGTAAGAACTTCACTAAAACTTTTACTATCAATATTACTTGTAATATCTACGCCATCACTGATATATTCAATAAGTGGTTCTTTACTTGTTTTATTGTTTGGAGCGTCTAAAATATACTCAGCTTTTTCTTTATAATAACTTCTATAATACATATTAAGTTCATTCTTAATACATTTAGCTGCGTAAGTGCTAAAACTATAATTACTATAAATATCAAATGTATCAACAGCCCTTATAAGACCAACAAGTCCTATTTGATAATTGTCCTCAGTATTATCAAAACCACTTTTATGAACTAAATAATATACTAGTTTCATATTATTAGAAATAATTTCTTCTCTTGCAGACATATCTCCATTATAAAATCTTAGAAATAACTCTTTCACATAAATTCCCCCTTTGTAAGTTCGCCTATTATACCACAAATATGAAAAAATACCAACTCACGTTGATATTTAATATTACTCTATAACATATGGATCTTCTGAGGTGCCAGATCCACTTGAAATTGTAGTTGAAGATATAAGAGAAATCGAAGGGCGGACGCCGCTAGCGTCGCGCACGTAGCCGTCGCCGAAGTAGCCAGAGCTGCCGTTAACGTACCAAACGAAAGCGCGGCCGCCACGGAAGTAGTAAGGAGACAAAGACCACCAATAAGTATCTGTAGCATTTTCTTGTAAATATGTTGTTGTATTTTCTAATAATGATGCATATCCTGCGAATGCTAACTCATCTGCTGTTATTAAACCTATTTTTGATGTTATTTTACTTAATTTTCCATTACATTTTAAACTAGGTCCCGTGCCACCAGCACTACCACTAGTACCTACTAATCTCTTGGTAGCACCATAATATGTCACATTTTTAGCATATCCAAGTCCATTTGGTGTGTAATTCCACGGATCATATGTTTCATCTGTTACATTTGTTTTATCATTACACCATACATTGTCATCTATTACACTTTCATATGTTTTTAGATTATTGTTATACCAAGCCTCTAAATTAGTTAGTATTGTACTTTTATTTGTGTTTGCATGAGTAGCATCATATGTACTTGCACCAACAGTGCCATACTTAAATCCTACATAAGCATTATCATCATATTTTTCATTAAATTTACTTGTATATGTAGTACCAGAGTATCTTGCAAATGCTGCACTAGCACTATTATTTGCAGCATCACATGGATTAGCAGCTCCAGTTGGATTATCATTATGTAAGATAAGTTTAACTGAACCATCTCCACCAACTCTTACTATT
>OGOO01000281.1_pt1 | contig 64949 bp, 74 predicted proteins | sample 1552651 | NCBI WGS metagenome assembly OGOO01 (sample SAMEA2580118, study PRJEB22360) | human gut metagenome | biome: human gut; feature: human-associated habitat; material: faeces | place: Denmark | collected 2008/2010 | reverse complement strand
CGCTGATCAGTAATGGAACGGCCACAATATAGCAATCTTGAAGCCTCCCCACTATCTGATATGTCAACATCATATACTTTCAATCGAGATTTCAATTTCTTTATATCGTTTACATGAGGATGAGAAGGGAGTATGCCGAACTCAAAACTCCCTGTCTTATTAAGTTCAAGAGAGATTTTTGGTGTTATAAGCTGATACTCCTCGTCTCTCACATCATGCAGCGTTTTATCATCACAATAAATGCGATACATTACAGCAGCCCTCCTCTATAATCGACCGAAATAGTAGCCTTTCCAGAAAAAGTAAGGATATTTTCCCCTTCTTTGATACAAATACCAAAAACTTTGTTTTTGCCAGGTGAAAGATTATAGATTACCCCTTCATAAGATACCTGTATAGCTGTATTGCAAGAGATTACCGGCACAATTCTTTTTCTTCTGCCTGGTATTACAAGTTTATATGTACCATCCACAACAATATCTTTATAATTTCGGATGATGCCCGTTCTAAAATTAAAAGTATCCCATTCCCAATTTTCAAGACTAGAAAACTTTTCGTATTTATACGGGTCAACGCTCCCAGACAAGGTAAGAGTTCCTTCTACCCTGTCTGATTTTTCGACTTCAACATTTAGCCTTCCAATATAATAAAAATCCGGGTCATTATCCAGGATTATCTTATATTTTCTTCCGGCCAAGTAATTTGCTATCTCTGAAATTCTAATACCCCAATCGTAATAGTCCTGTTCAGGGGTTTCAAATTCAAGAGTAAGGGTTCTGATTTTGTATTTCACATCCCCTCCAGTAAGAGATTCCGTAAAATCTAACACCCCGTCCATTCCCGGAATATCCTGCTCATACGTTTTTGCCTCTGGAAAACCAAGAGTAATTTTTGTCCAACCAAGTCCCCAGTCCTTAAGGGTATGTTTGTTTCCAATCTGCACACCTAAGCTTCCTCTGTACATTTTAAACGCCCCCTCTTGCTTTTCTGGCTGCCATATTTCCTAAGTACGCATCAATATAAGGCACCGAAGTCCTCGCTATCTCCCGTCCATCAAGATTAGTCACAAGCTCAATCTTTTCTGGTCCATTGTAAATTGTCTGACCTGCATCTCCTGCCAGTGCCGCTGTAAGCTGCGGCTGAATACTTGCAGATACTTTTGATACCTGTCTCGATAAAGCCGCTTGTGTTCGACCTGCAATATCCGGAAGAGATACTTTTAAGTTTGCCTTTGCAAAACGCTCTGCAAGGGTCTCTGATACATTTTCAACCTGACGGTAAAGTCGCGGAGCTTCTGCTTCATGTCCCTTTTCGGCTCCTTGTATGTTATAAACACCAATCCGCTTAAATACCCTTGATGGAGATTTTATTTTCAGCTGTTTTTTTGCAGTCTTTACAAGGTTTGCACAGATTTTCTTTATTGTTTTTGAAAGGTTTCTTGACTCGCTATCCATTCCTGCAGTAAGTCCTTTCGCAATATTTGTTCCAATCTGGTTCATCTCTGCCTGTAGATCATCTGTTGCTTTTTTTAATTTGTCTTGATATTCTTTCTGAATCTTACCAAAATCATCTGAAAAGAAGTTCTTTGAAAAAGTCTCTGAAGAAGAATACATCGTATTCCAATCATTTAAGTATGCTTTTTGTTCTGCAGATGTCATTCCCTGGAACCAGTCCATATAGGCTGTCGCTTCATCCATATTCATTCCTAAGATTTTATCCATCATGGATTCTGGAATCTTATTCTCAAGAGCTTTCAAATTGGTCTGATACCGTTTGATATCTGCAATGTTCTGTTTCAAATCATAGACATTTCCCCAGGATCGCTGTTTTTCTGTGAGAGTATCCATTTTGCTTTTGATATCATTGTATTTAGTCTGATATGTCTCAGAAAGTTCCTGTATACTCTTTTCTGCAATCTTGGTAATACGGGTAGATTCTTTCTCGAAGGCATCATTATAAGCCGCTGCCGCCTTTTCTCCGGCCGTTTTAAGCTGTGACTCCTGTTTCTTATCTGCAGCTTTCATCTGCTTGAGCCTTTTCTTTAATGCGGCTTTTCTCTTCTTGTTTGCCTTTTTGCTTCCTAGCTTATCAATTTTATTTTGAAGCGCCTCTTCTTTCTTCTGATTGGCATTAGATAGACTTTCTTGCTGTTGATCAATAATTTCCTGTATTGTTTCAGAAGAACGAGACTTTGATGTACTCAGCGATGTAGATAATCCAGACAGCAGATTGCTTCCTATTTCAGAATATTTTCCGCTTTTAGAAGCATTTTGTGCCGCACTAAGTGCTTCGTTCACAACACTTTCCATTTCTCCGACAAGCTCGCTTTTAGATTCTCTTACACCTTTTGCAATGCCTTTCGGGATATTCTTTCCGATAATGTTCTTGAACTTCCGAGAAGGAGAATGAATATCAAGTTCATCTGCAGAAGCTGTTAGAGCTGAGGCACACATTGCTCTTGATGCATTAACTACAGAATCGGTATTATCCTTAATACCTGCTGCCATGCCGAGGGGTAAGTATTTGCCGACCTCATTTTTCATCACCCTGGATGGTGATTTAATCTTAGCTGCAGCTTTCGCCGCTGCTACGGCTGCTCTTACTGCACTTCTGGCCGCTGCCGTTACAAATGGAGTCCCTGAATGAATACCGGATGCGATACCGGCAGCCATATTTCTTCCGGCTGACACAAAACCAGCTTTTCCAGAGCTTGCACCTGTCTTTGCAGAAGTAGATAGCGTTTTTCCTGCTTTTTGAGCCGCTCCTTTTTGGGATGCTACACCAGAAATATATGACTTAGCATTTTTACTACCAGCAGATTTCCACTGCGAAGTTGTAGAAGCCACACTGGTTGCTCCGCCTTTTCCAATCTCTTTTCCTGTCTTCTTTACAGTGCTTACCGCCTTCTTACCTTCGTCTGTAACAGATTTATAAGTACTTTTTGCTGCAGCACTATTATTGGTTGCTTTTAACTTGCTATTTTTCTCAATCTCTTTTTTGGTACTTTTTGCTTTCTGACTCGCTGTATTAAGCGATGAAGTATAAGCTGAGGTATTTATCCCTTTAATCTTGCCGTTTCCAATATCTTCAACATTCTTCTTAATCTTAGTCGCTTTTTCTTTTGTCAGTGTCTCTGCCTGTGTTGTCGATGCTACACCAGAACCGCTAAGCAGTTGATTTATTGCCTCATCAACACTGATTTTGCCTTGCATGATACTTTGAGCTAGTTCTTCCGGAATTTCTTTTCCAGAAATGCCAGCTTTTTCTGCTGCACTGCTAAAATCCAGAAGCGTGTTCATCTGATTAATCGCTGATTGAAAGTTTATCGAGCCATCTGAAATACCCTGCAATAAATACTGAGGAATTTCTATTCCGGCTTCCTGTGCCTGTTGAATCAATCCGTCAAGATTAATAAGCCTTTTTAAACCGTCACCCGTAGTTGGAGCTTTATAGTTTCCAGCTTTAATATTTTCTAATACTGTCTCTGGAATTTTCTTTGCTTTTATTCCAGCATCTTTCGCAAGTTTGTCTAAATTAGAAAGAAAATCACTATAATTTGTCTGGGTTGTAAATTTATCAGAATATGTTGTGAGTTCTTTGTTGGCTGCATTAAGATTCTTTTCTGATTTATCAAGAGCCTTCTCTGTTGTTTGCAGGCTCTTCTCATATTTCATTAAATCTTCTGCGGCTTTAGCTAACTCTTTATTTCCACTTCCAAGTCCCTTTTCTTTTTCAAGCTTATCAAATTTTTCTTGCGCTGCATTCTTCTTTTCAAGTGCTTCCGTATACTTCTCTGTCGCATTCTGATTAGCTACCTCAGCCTCTGCAACTTTTTCTGCTGCACTTTCCATTCCTGACTGATATGCCTTTGCCATTGCCTGCTCTTTTAAAGCTTGAATGTTTCTTTTGATTGCCGCAGTGGATTGATTCAGCTTATCTTTCTGCTCGTCATATTGTAAATTCAAATCCGGTAAGATATCATTTAACTGCTGTACTGTACTTTTTATCTGCTGTTTTGTTCCAGCATCCTTTTCCTGTACACCAATCAGACTCTTCAATTTAGAGAGAAGATTATCTGCCTGAACTCCTTGGGTCTTTACATCATTGACATTTTTCGCATTATCTTTATGCATGGAACGAATAGAACTTGCTACTTCATCCTGTTCCTTTTTCAATTTCTTGCAAGACTGTGCAAACTTGTCTGCTTCAGTTGTACTTTTTTTCTGTGTTAAAGTATAAGCAACCATTCCGGCCGTTAATGCTCCACCGGCAACAACTGCTAATGCAATAGGATTCGCCAATACACCAATCGCTCCAGAAAGAAGCCCTGTTGCTGTAGTGGCTGCCAATGCTTCTCCTGTGAACAACTTCACAACTGTTCCAAGAATCGTCATTCCCGTGCTTGCGCCAGCCATAGCAACTTGCGTCTCCGCAAAAGCAGTAGAAATCGTCTTTACGACCGTATACCCCTTAACAACCGTCAACAAGCTAGCTGCTACTGGAAGTGCAGTCTGAATATTTTCACCGGCAAACTGCGCTGCTCCTCCAAGAACTTTTAAACCACCAGCACCAACAGCCTTTGCAGTAGTGCCTAAGTTTTTCACAGTCGTAATCGTTTCTTCTGGGATAATCGCTTCAATGCCGTTGTCTTTTATCGTGGTCGATAAACTCCTAATCTCTGTCGCGGCAGCTCTAACAGCTTTCTTAGCAGGATTCTTGATATTATCATATAATTCGATTCCTGCCGACTCTGCAGCAGAGCCTAATTCATATAATGCCCCCTGTAGGTTATCATTCATGATATCGGCCTGATCCTGTGCCGCTCCAGATGCATTATCAATCGCTTTTGATAAATTATCAAAATCTGACTCGCTTGCATTTATGATTGCAAGCAATCCAGACATTGCTTCCTGGCCGCCAAGTGCAGAAGCGGCGGCGGCTTTCTCATCTTCCGGAAGTCCTTGTAGCGAATCCCTCATGTTTTCCATCACTTCCATAAGGGATTTCATGGAACCATCGGAGTTTTTAATGGAAATTCCGTACTTTTCCATAGCTTTCGCCGCATCGGATGGAGGGCTTGCAAGGCGTGTAAGTATACTTCTTAAAGATGTACCTGACTGGCTTCCCTTGATTCCTGCATTTGCCATTAATCCGATTGCCTGAGATAAATCTTCTATGTTGTATCCAAGTGTTCCAGCAAGTGGTGCAGCATATTTGAAGGTTTCCCCCATCATTGCCACATTTGTGTTAGAACTACTTGCCGCTGTTGCTAATACATCCGCAAAGTGAGCACTATCACCTGCCTTTAATCCCATAGCTGTGAGGGCATCTGTCACAATATCAGAAACCGTTCCAAGGTCTTCACCAGAAGCCGCTGCCAAGTTCATGACACCAGGAAGACCATCAATCATCTGCTGTGAATTCCAGCCAGCCATAGCCATATACTTAAGTCCTTCTGAAGCTTGCGTAGCAGAGAACTTTGTTGTAGCCCCCATTTCTTTCGCCTTGTTCGTTAATGCTTCTAAATCTTTTCTGGAAGCACCAGAGATTGCCTGCACTTCACTCATTCCAGCTTCAAAAGACTTTCCCGCATTAATAGCAGCTGTGCCGGCGGCAACTGCTCCAGCACCAGTAGCAGCCGTAATCGTACTTACAATACTTTTTATCTTGCTGCCGGCACCCGTCCAATACTGTGTAGCCTTTTCAGAAGATTCTTTATAAGGCTTGCTTGGATCCGACTCTGGTTTACTGGATTCTCTGGTCTTTTCCCGTTCCTTATACTGTTTTTTCTCTTCTTCTGTTACTCTTTTACTTGATTTCTTTACTTCTTCTTCTGCCTTTTTTGTAGAATCAATCACCTGTTTACTCGCAGAACTGGCTGTATTTTTTACTTCCTGTCCTGCCTGTTTCGCAGAGCTTTCTGTCTGCTTGGAAGCCTGTTTCGCAGAAGTTTCTATCTGTTTTACTGACTGCTTAACAGAACTTTCCGCTTTTTTTGCAGCTTGTGCAGTGTCTTTTTCAAGGCTTTTGCTTAAACTATCAAGCTCCTTTTCTGCTTTTTCAGAATTAAGCTCAACTTCAATCTCAATATGTCCATCCGCAGACATAGCTAAACCTCCTATAAAATTCGTCTGCGTCTGTCATCCATGTTCACACTGCACGTTCCTTAGGGCTGCAGCTCCATCCCTTATAAAATTCCTGTCAGATCACCATCACCAAGAAGTGCCTGCGTGATCTTGTCCTGTCTTTCTCTTTCTTCCTCTGAAATGTCTTCCGGAAGTTGGTACAACCGTTTCATCCGGTTGTAAAATGCTTTCTGTTCTTTCTCCATTCCTTTCGTATCGATTACGCGATACGTTATAATCTTGCTTATCATGCAGTCCTCAGAAAGAGCAGAAAAAAGAGCAGAGAACTTCCACCAGTGAAGTTCCTGCTCTGCTAAATCAATATGATATTGTTCAAAGAAAGCTGCATAAATATAATCTGCATCATAGTTATAATTATAAATCTTTTTTCCGCTGCCCGACTTTTTCGACTTCTTTTTATCAATGTTTTCTTTTCCACATTCATAGAACCACAGCATCGCATTGATTGCTTCGTTGATGTCATTCGGAATCTCTGGATAGTAAAGTTCTAAGCCATCTTTATACTTTGCAAGTAGTTCGGCTGTCTCTCTGTCCATTTCCTTATCCAACAAACAAAGCTCGTTTGCAAATTCTTTCTGTTTCTCTGTAAGTTCTTTTTTCTGCATCAATATTTCAAATTGAATCGAAGTTCGGAAATCAGAGTTTATCTTATATAATTTTCCATCTACCTCAACTTGCTCTGGCGGCTTGTCCATTAAGATATTCATAATTATGCAAAGAGACCTTTACTTGCGGCTTCTCCATATTCTTTAACCTGTGCGTTGTTTAAACGTGTCAGCTTCTGCGTTGCCGCTACACGTTCTCCCAGGTCATATCCTTTAAACATCTTCTCGACGGCTCCTTCTCCTAATATAGTATCAAGAAAAGCATCAATAATTTTGCATTCTGCAATAATATCATCTGCACTAAGAAGATTCCCTACTCCTACAACATCTTTTTCATAGTCTTCAAGTGCTTTTGCTGTTTTTGTTGCTTCGGGAATAAATTTTCTTGTTGTCTCTGCTTCCAATGCCGAGAAATAAAACTTCTCTCCATTCCACTGAAATGTCTTATTCATGCTGCCTTCTCCTTTCCTATGCTTTTGGTGTGAAAGTCTTTGTTTCCGTATTAAATGTACCTTCTACTGGGTCACCTTTATCGTGAAGTGTACCTTCTACCTGCAGCTCTCCGTCATTATCTGCAAAAGAGGAAATTTCCACTGCAGTATTAAAACACCTTGCCTCAAAAGTATTTTCTTTTGATTCTACTGGTTTATCTAAATCAACACGCACTAAAGAACGTTCCGCATCTCCTCCCGTCTTTCTTAACTTTCCAATAGATACAAAATCTTCAATTACCTTTTCTGAAAGAATCTGGTCCGCTGTAAACGGATGCGTTCCTTCATAAGATGTAATAGAGGAAGTAGAGGATTTATCATTGATATACTTCTTTGAAGAAGTCTGTGCCCCCGGCTCTTCATCTAATTTTTCAAAACCTGTGCCGGCTAACTCATAAGCTTCTCCAACTTCGATATATGCCGCTTCCTGGTATCTCTGTTTTACTTCTTTACTTGTATTCGCCATTATCTTCTAGCCTCCTGTTTATAAATAATCCTGCACTGTATCTGATACTTTGCCTTGTCAAGTTCCGTATCAAACACATAGCCGCATGTGATTGCTTCAATTTTTTTAATTGTCTTGCCGGCATCCAATTCCGGAAAATCTCCTGCCTCAGATACCTCTTCTAACCAGTCTGAAAAATGTTCATAGAATCCGATATTATCAAGATTCTGACGCACTTCTTCTGTGTACAGCTCCCGACTGGAAAAATTAAAAAGACACTGCCGCGTTGTATTCCCGGCAATGTCTCTCTTAGTAACCTGCTGTCCTGGAACAGAATCAATCGAATAGCTCGTGCTATCCTTTCCAAGTCTGTCTACGGAAAGGCTCTTATAATATTCATCAAGATACGGGCATTTCTTTACAATCTCCCGCACCGCTTCCATTACCATCATTTTGCTTTTCCTCCAATATAATCAGCCACACTCTGGGTGATCTCCTTGCCTCTGTCTGCCCACATTCGCTTATCCCATTCTCTTCCTCTTAAGCCATCGCCTTTATGCTCATAATACTGTCTACGAGCGTAAGGAGTAACATATTCGATAGAATTTTCATGTTCTACGGCTGTATTTTTAAGCGGACCATTAAGGAACGGAACATAAGGGTCTGTCTTGCGCCTTACCTCGCTTACCATATACCTCTGTGCCTGCCCGCCTTTTCCAAGCTTTCTTTTTGCCAATATTGCACTAGCAGGGTCTAACCGAACCTTTACCCTCATTCTGCTGTCACCTTCCAATGCTGCATCGTAGGGCTTCCGTTATCGTTAGTTTCTATAACAGCAATTACCCTTACGCTGCCATACTTATCTTTAAGGTGTTCCACATCTTTCTGCTTTGTAAGTTCGTCTGTGACAACTCCTTTAACAATAATATCCTCTGGAGCAAGTGTGAAGAATTTATCCTTTTCCTGCTCTGAATTAAAATTAACCGGAGAACAATATTTTTTCTCTGTATCAATCAGAAACGGAATATACACCTCTGCTACATCGGCACTTACTACTCCAGTATCAGATGGCAGGACCTTTGTTGCATCCTGCCAGTTCACTCCTTTAAGTACTGTCCGGTAATATTTATTGCTTCCTTCGTCTCTGTCATAGACTTTATTATAAATCGTCACAGAAGCGTTAGTGATCATTAGAAACACCCCCTATATAACAATCCGGTTGTGGCAAGGTAAGGATATGCTGCAGCATATTGTTTTTTACGAAGAACTTTTTCTTTAATCTGACCGTCTGCCTGCTCTGTTACATAAGAAACTGACAACTTTCCAACCGTTTCAGACTTCTTTTCCCCTTCCGTAGAGCTTTCAGCTTTATAAATAACTTCCGCAACTGCACAGGCTGCAGCTTTCACTTCCTCTGGAATATTGTTTTCATCCACTCTTGAAAAAGTAATCGCCTTAATATATGTGCTTGCCCTTGTGATCACACGCTGGAACTGTTCGTTTGGGATAATATTACCGCCGTACTCTGTCATGTAAAATGCAAGATCTGCATATCTTACCATGGAGTCGCCACCTATCCTCTCGAAATGATTCTTGCAATCGGGATTGCCTTATGTTTGATTGTCTTTTTTGCAGAACCAGCTTTACCATTGTTTACAAGTTCCCAGTTTGCTCCGTTCGCAAGTTCATCGTCCGTAGGAGATTTTGCTGCCATAGATTTTCTTGTGAAGGAAATTCCATAAGGCGCAAATACTTTTCTCTGTCTCATGTAAAGCGTATCTTCGCCGCCATGTTTCTTTGGGTCACGATACATTTCATATGGTACCTTTGCCCCGATATCCTCATAATCAAACGCTCCATCACCTAATACATAAGTTGTATATTTTGTGTAAGCAGGCTGAGCTGGAATATATCCTGGATTTCCACTTGTTCCGCTTTCCTCTACTTCTGGAACATCTTCTGTTGGCATAGAATCATCAATTAAAACTAAGCGGCCATTCCATGTTGCAAGGGTTAATTCTCTCTCAACTCCATTTGCATCTGTCTGTGTCATGTATTTTAACAGTTTCAGATTTTCAAGATTGGTTGCCACAGTACTATGCATGATAGCCATCGTGAATTTAGACTTATTGTCTCCGGCCGCTTTCTGAATCGCAGTATTTAATGTATCTGCCTGCACAACATTTTTGACATTACCATCTTTATCCGTTGCGGTTACTCCTGTAATATCTGTAGTATGTTCATCAACAAATACTTTGTCATCTTTTCCTGTCATTGCAAAGATTCCTGTTAAAATCTTTGTCAGGGTTAACTGATCAAGGTCTGCTTTATAATCGCTTACCTGTGCCGCTACATTATCCATAAAGCTGACACCGCCTGTTACATCCTCGGAGAAGTCACGCTCTGTCCAACCTTTCATACGGCCAATAACGACAACCCCTCTTTCAAATGTCTCTGTTCCTTCGGATTCAAGGTCTGTTTCACCATCATAGTTCTGTGCAGTACCACCAATAAGTCCATGCATTGGAAGAACTGCATAAACGGTTCCTGTCTGAGAATTAAAGGTACGCTTGATATCCTGATTGCCTTTTAAAGCTTTTGATTTAATCAGTTCGTTTCTCTTTAAGTTCGGAATCCTCTCTGTATAGGCTCCAAAAGCCTGAGGATTAAAACTTTTTGAATCAAATTTCTCTCCTGCCATTTTCTACTCCTTTTTTAAATCTCTGCTCCCGGATTCTGTGCCATATAGTCACACAATTCGGTATATGTCATTTCACTCGGTTTCTTTCCTCCGACACTGCCAGAACCACCGTTTGTCCCTTTTACAAACTCTGGTGCCGGCTCATCGCTTTCAAACAGATAATCATTATCTGCCTTAATCTGAGCAAGCTGCTCATCCAGTCCAACAATTTTTCCATCGTTGAATTTCAGTCCATCCATATCGAGAAGTGCTTTGACAGCTTTGGCATTCTTGGCTTTTGCTCCAGTTAATGCTGCGGATAATGCATAATCAAATTTCATCTGGGAAATCTGTTTATCCGCATCGGCCTTTGCCTTTTCTGCCGTCTCTTTCCAGTCATCCGCTGCTTTTTTAATTCCATCAATATCCATGTCTTTAAACTTCTGGATTTCGGTATTGGCATCGTTTACCTGTGTTTCAAGAGATTCTGCCTTTAACTTATAGCTGTCTCTTTCCTGGATAACTTTTTCTGCTTTTTTCTGTTCTACTGCAATGTCTTTCCCGTTCTCGGCCATAATCTTATCAATTACTTCCTGCGAAAGATTAAGGCTCTTTAAAAATTCTGTTTTCATGTCTCCTGCTCCTTTCGTATTAGGTTGTTTTAGGCGTGTAACCAACCGCCACGAACCGACTGTTTAAGGTCTCATCTTCTGACCAATATCCAGCTTAACCCTGCTGGTGGGAGATATTTGGATCACCTCCTATGATTCAATACTTTTAATTCCATATGCAATTGCACAATCATGCTCAATCTTGCATCCCCGCGCTTCTTCCCATCCGCTTGCAAAATATGCAATATCTGCATTAGATAAAAGTTCGAGTGACTTTCCCAAGAACCACAATGGCTTAGCGTCTACTGGAGCTGACTGAAAAAAGGAATCAATTACTTCTACTGGTCCACCTACGAGTTTCTCAGCACTCTTGATTGCCGTTTCTCTTTCTCTTAAAATTTCCTGATCTGATTTGCCTCTCATCGGCTGACTAATAAATAATTTCTTCATGTTCTCTTACCTTCCTTTTCTTAAAAATTATAAATAACCTTGCAGCCATTGACGTTTCCGTTTGCCAACTGATACTCAATCACTGCAGGATATCCGTTTTCTTCTAACCATTCTCTCACTTTTGCAAATACGCTTTCCTTATACTGCACGGTAATTCCATCGTGTCCATTTCGGCTATATGCTGTTCTAACAATTTCATCTGTAAACAAATCAAGTTTCTGAATGATCGCCGCTACCGCTTTATCGTGCGGCTTTCCGTTCATCGACATGATTCCAAGTTCTTTTGCGATAGAGGTACAATCCCAAAGTTTGTTATCTTCTGTTATTATCGGAGAACGAACCGGATAACCGTTATCTGTGTAAATCCTTACAATTTCCGCTGCAATGAACTTATCATCCACACCAGCTTTACCTAACAGACCACTGATATTTTTTGCCATCTGATTAACAGAAGAGAGCTTTTCTTTCCCGCCATTCTTTTTCTTTGGAGCTTCATAAGAACCTGTTTTGCGAATCTGTGGGAGAACCTCATCCGTTACCCAATCGCTAAATTTTTCTGCTTCTGGCTTACGACTCTTGAAAACAAGTTTATAAACACCTGATTCAGTAAGAAATTTTTCACCTGCATTATTCAATTTTCGGATGTCCTTATCTCGGACATCTGAGTTTTTAACTATAATTGCCTGCCTCTAATTCATTTGAGCAAGATAATTTCTCACTGCGCTCTCTGAAAGATCTAAACATTTTCCAACGTGCTTTGAATTAAATAACACCCGTCCATTCAGTTCAAACACTTCCACATCATGTCCTTCAAAAATCATTAAGTTATTCATTGCAATTCTCCTTTCTGAATCACTAAAATAAGACGCAGCCTTTCACTACGTCTCGTGGTTCGTTTGGGGAGGTCAGGAGCATACCCTGACAGGAGTTCTCCCCATGTTAAAAATGAGTATAAAAATAACACACCTGATATATCGAGCGTGCTAAATTCAAATTTATTATTCTTTCTTCTGTTGTCCTTCTACCTTGTCTTTAATCAACTGGTACCAACCGTTATTTTCATTATCAAAATGTGGGCAATTATAATCTTTTGCGGACAAATATTTCTTTGGTATTTTCCCATATGCTTTACATAAGGTTTGGCGGCGATTACTATCAAAGTCTGCCTTCTTGCAAGCATCACAAAGAGGTATCGGACTTGCAACGGTAAACATGCCTGGAAAATCATCAAAACTTGGACCTAATTCGATTTCACAATACTTTCCATTTTCGTCATAATAATATCCCTTTTCTTTCATAAGATTGCCTCCGCTTTTATGTAATACCTATCATTTTCCTTTTCGATATTTTTTATTTTACAGCGAAAACCTCTTTTAAACAATACTTCCTGCTGATTTTTATATTTTTTAATTGCTAGACTTTCTATGTACAAACAACCTCTGTATCCCTTCGGTACTTCTATTTCAAGATGTACATTTCTTCCCCCATATTGAATATCCCTAAATGAAGTTGACGTATAACCAATATTAGTTAACGTTTTTCCTACCAATCTCTCCATATCATGCTCAGAATATTTAAATCCTTTTGGGAATACATTTAGAAATTCCGGTATCGTATCTCGATGAACGACTATCTTACGTTCAATAACTCCCTTATCTAACGCGGAATCCAGTACCTTCATATACTCCCGCTCTTTTTCAATCATTTGCGACTTGCCGGAATACAGTGCCCGGTTTACCCGGTGAGCGGCAAAGCCTGTATATCTTTGCACTGCCAATCTTTCCTCATCCGACAACTTATCAAGCTGCTTCACCATCTGCATCTTAGATGTATGTCTTTTACTTGCCCATACCGCTTTCTGTGCAACGCTTTTATTAAATCCAACGATATTTCCTTCTGAGTCCAATACTGCATGAACTTGTGTCCTTGCAGACTCATATCTTCTTCCGGTTTGCCTGCAAAATTTTTTAAGAGATTTCTCCTGCTTTTTTAACTCTGCCGACTCACTTTCAAACCTATTTGTCAGCTCTGCTTTTAATGTATTACTATCTGTATTTTTTATTCCAGCATCATATCCTGTAAGTTTTCTTTTTGTTGCTCTTATCTTTCTTTCCTGTGAACGCTGCATCTGACTCAACTCATACTCTGTATATTTTTTACCATTGTACTCGTACTTTCTGGCACTATAATCGTCAAGCATTTCCTGTGAATAAGCTGGTGCAGATATTCCAGGAAAGAACGCATGAAAATTGTGCCGACAGTTCCAGCCGCAAAGCCCCGCACCAGTTCCATATCCGGTACTTTCATAAAATGGAGGATATCTGCTATCTTTTCCAGAAACACAAAAGACTTTTCCTTGCCACACTGCATGAGTTGGTCTTGCTCCTGAGTGAGCGGTTGTTTCTACATGATCACAGCCAGACTCTTTGACATATTGAAGATTCATTTCCGCCGCCGACTGATTTACCCCGGTTAGAACGGCTCTCCTTACTGCTACGTCTAACTTATCTACATGCCCGGATGGATATAAAACCTCGGTTCCCTGCACCGCCGCTTCCTTAATTGCATCCGCAATCGCTTTATCATAACTAAAAGCCCCGGTCTGTACTTTCATCATTGCTTTATTGCAAGCGGTTATGTAAGCACTTTGCGTTTTAACAGCCGTTGTTAAAGTAAGATTATTAATCTCTTCTTTTGTCTTTCTTACATTTGCTGCAAGAATCTTCTGCATCGTTTCTGACTGATGAAGTTTTATCTCTTTTTCACCTGCGGCTTTATAAATAACTGCTTCATTCTTGAGGTTTCTTACTCCCGCTTCCTCAAAAACTCTTTCCACTTCTGTATTCATATATCCAGAAACCTGCGAAACACGCTTTAGAACATCCTTATAAAGGAGCCCCGCTCCCTGCAAAATTTCTGCTTGTCGTCTTGAAGTTTCCGTTATTTCTCCGGTTTTTACAAGACGTTTTGACATATCTGCTATAATCGCTGTGCTTAATGCATCAACCAGGGCAAGTAGCTGGTCTGAAAATTTTTCAAGGTATTCTGGCTCTAGCATAAAACATCACCTATTCTTCCGCTATCTGAAAACGTTCATCCTGCTGCGGCATCATTTTCAAAGCTTCCTCTTCTGACACACCATACTTGGCTGCAACGTATAATTCTTTTCGGATAAAGCCGGCAACCGCATCCTGCTGCATACTGGCAAGTTCCTGTTCTTTATCAATTACGATAGAATCATCCCAGTCAAAGCTCATCTCGTATTTCTTTCTGCCAGAAAGTCCAGAAAGTTGAGCCATGACATCCATAGCATATACTAACTGTTCTAATGCAGTCTGTAATGACTTTTGGATATCGGATACTGTACTATAGGAACGCTGCTTACTTGCTTTGATCTCTTCTGCGGTCTTATCAACGGTATTTGGGTCACTTAATGTCCCGTAAGCAAGCCCTACATTAAACTCTATCCTGCGAAGAATCGCATTAAATCCATTAATAAGGTTTTCATCACGAATAGCCGGTGCAAACACTTTATATTTCTCGGCATTATCATCAAGGTCCATCATGCGAAACAGTCTGTCCTTGCCCTTTGGAAACTCATAATTTCCCTTATCATCCTTTTTAAACAAGGTAATGTCTGCATCAATCGCAAGCTCCGAACCCTCAAACTCCCAAAGGAGTCTTGTCCACTGATTGTCCGCCTCTTTAATGTCATTGATAGCTCTGGAATATACAGAAACACCAAGAGGTGATGTATCATCCACATTGTTCGCATTAGGAATCTTGAAATAGGCAAACAGTGGCATCTTTACATTCTTAAGCGTAACTTCTTCCTGCAGATTAGCCCATTCCGGTACAGCAGTAAGAGGAACTTCTTTCCCCAAAACCTCAACATTATCAAGATCCTGTTTCACAAAAGCTTTGTTGTTTATGTGATACATTGTGCCTTCGTGTTGATGATACTCCAGTCTGGTATATACCTTTTTCCCTACCGTTAAGCTCTCAGCGAATACCGCTGCCGTAACTTCTCCTCTGGAATTAAACTTCGTAGGGAAGAACCTGTCTGCCTGAACCATATCTACCTCTATATGCCCTTCTGATGCATAAGGTTTCATTGCTAACCCGCCCTTAGCACAGGCATATTCTGTATATTTACGGATGTCACTAACAACTGCCTGGTACTCTTCGTTAATGAAGTCATTTCCTGTAACTTCTGTTTTCAGTTCCAGCGTAACAAGTCTTGCGAACTCTCCGGCAATAGCAGCAGGCAATCCACAAAGCTTTATATTCTTTTCCTTCCAGGGCGGTTCATTTTTATACATCTTAGCCCAGAGATCAATCTCGTTCGCCATTTTGTCAGATACCGCTACCTCAACCCCGATGGCATCTTTTATTTTTTCTCTTCCAAGCATCTTTCTAATCACCTGCCCTATTCTTTCGATAAATTCTTTTATCATCTATCTCAACTCCATTTTCGTTCCCGTCTTATGATGGTATAAGCAAAATATCGTGCAGCATCCATGCAGTGATCGTGCTGCTTTACCGGCTTATCATCTCCACGTTCCACTGCCTTTTCATCCCAGATATAGGAACCAAATTCTTTAATCGTTTCCTTACAATCTTTAAGAAACAATAAAACTCCCAGATTAAGAAGATTTCCAACAAAACGTATCCCATCGAGAACATCGTTCTTTGCTTTCTTAACCTTGAAGCCCCTTTTTTTAAGCTCTGCAATAAAGGAAGCTGCGGCCGGATCTACAATGATTGATTCTATTTCAATCCCACTGACGAACTCTTCCATATCATCCGCATACTCACCATCTGTTTTCTGTTCCGCTTCATCTCTTCCAGAATAGTAATATTCTTTTGTAGCAACCCACTGCCCTTTTCGGTTCTTCTCCCAGAGTAAGAAAACAGTTGCGTTCTGGGTACCGTAATCAACGCTTACATACTTCCTACCGACATAGCTCTGCGGCTCTGATATGACGTGCTTTTCTTCACTGAACATATCATAGATAATACCTTCCGCTACAGCCCAAAGGCCTAAGATATACCGTTTATAAAACACACCGGTATACATGGAGCGGTATCTCTTCTTAATCCGCTCCGATAGGCTGAGGTTATCATCCATCGTGAAATGAAGATATACTATCTTCTTTTTTTCTACTTTATCAATCCAATCAGTTTTAAACCAATGATACGGACCATCCGGATTGCAGTTAAACCAGTATTTCGAACCATCTACGGAACATCGTCCTGTTGCCTGATTCACGAAAGACTCTGGCATCAGGGCAACTTCATCAAAAAAGACCCCTGCCAGAGTAATACCCTGAATGAGGTCTTGTGAGCGTTCATCCTTGCCACCAAAAATATAAAAATAATTTTCCTTTCCATTTCTGCGAACAATTACGAGATTGTCTGCTCTATGGTCTTCTACATAGTAACCGCGGCTTTTAAGCATCAATTTCAGCCAAAACAAAACATTTCGCCTGAAAGAACCGATTGTTTTTCCACACATCGCAAAGTTTTGACCGTCAAACGATTCCATCGCCCACATAGCAAATGAGAGCGACATAGAGACTGTCTTTCCTGAACGAATCGCACCGTCTGCTATGATGCCATCCATGTCGCAAACCGGTGATTCTGGCATCCACCAAGTGAGTATTTTCTTTTGTTTTTTAGAGAATGGTTTAAATTTAAAGGCTGCTTTCTTTACTCTTCTTCCCATACTCCAGATACCTCACCTTTGAGTGCCTCTAAGAAGCCGTCATCTTCTGTTTCTTCTTCATCCACGCCAGATATAATTGCTGTCTTCGCCCTGATCTGTTCAATCCTAGCCTTCTGCTCCTCTGTTGCCAGCTCATAATTACTATGCAGCAACTCATCATATTGCTTTATAAGGGACCTTAACTCTCCCTGTGCCCTTGCCTGCGCTTTTAAAAATGTTGCTTGTTTATCCCATGCTTCCTGTACCTCCCATTTCTCGCCTATAAGCTTACCCTTTGATTTTTTCTCTTCTACTCTTTCAATTGTTTTATCATCGCGGTCCTTTACATACATGATCTGCTGCGCTCTTACGATGGCCGCATAAGCAATCTGTATATTCTCCCAGAGAATATCCAAGGGGTCTTTCTTTTTGATATCCTGGATAATAGAAAAGGTCTCTTCCGGAAGATACTTCGAGAAGAAACCATGCTTTTCTGCGTTTTTATTTTGTTTTGGAGCGGCTCCGCCCTTGCCGCCTACGGCATTCTTGTTACCTGGCTGACCGCCTTTCTTTGCTTTCGCAACGTTGCGTTTCTCTTTTGCAACGTTGCAATCCCATTTATATCTATTTTTCCAACTTCGGACTGTTCCTTCCGGAACTCCTAATTGACTTGCAATCTCAATTAGCTTCTGTCCTTTTAAGTATAATTCTTTTGCCTGCGTTATCCTCTCATCCGGCTTCCTCGGCATCACCACCACCTCTCATTCGTTTTTGTTTCGGAAATATATTTCTCAGAAATAATTAAAGTATTGCAAATGTTTTAAAATTTGATATAATTTAATCGTTGCAATAATAAAAAAGATACACATAAGGAGGAACAACTATGTCAATGCAGAATTATGATTTTTTAAAATTTATTATTTTTTTCATTGATTAAACACCAACTTAGTCCTTCTTAGGCTTCTTCTTTAAATGCAACTCTTAATTAAACACCACTTTGGGCATTCGAATTTTCGATGTAAGTCCAAAAAAAGACATAAGGAGGAAATCCTATGGATTGGATTAAGTTGGTGTTTAATCAAGATTTTCTTCTATTTTTCTTAGGTGTGTATGGCCCTCAGGTCGCCAAATATACGCAAACTTTAATTACTAAATGTGATACTAATGTATTTACCTTTTTATTTTTGTTAGGTGTCTACATAGTTATCTCATTAAAAAAACTTAAGATAAAATAGGAGCGTAAAAAGCCGGACTAGCTACCCGGCTTTTTACTTTTTGTGATTCTTTTTCAATTATAGATTTTACTCTTTTTTTTCGTAACATGTGTAACATTCGTAACAAACTTTCATTTTTCTTCAAAAAATCTTTTAAGTTCCATCTTTAACCCTCCGGAGGTACTTCCTTTCATCCGATCGGCTACTTCTTCCCACGTAAGTTTTTTCTCATATCGGAAGCGGATGATTCTCTGGATACGGATTGGTGCCTGATTAATGACTTCTAATGCCTGTAGTCTGACACTGTTTGCTTTTTCTCTCCGCTTAGAAAGAATATCTCTTTCTTTCGTCAAGCGTTCATTGCGTTTCTCATCATACGCAAGTCCTTCGATATTAAAGGACTGTTGTGTATATGGATGCTCATTCATGCTGCCCCTTACCTTGTCAGAAGTGACTACAGACTGTTTCTGTTCAAGCTCTGCAATATCATCCTCCGTCTCTCTGACTAGCTCGCAGGCATCTACATAATCATTGAGAACCTGTTTTATGTTCAAGATAACCACCTCCTGCTATCTATAAATCTTGCCTGTTTTCATGTCTTTGAGTTTAATCCGTCCAAATACTTCAAATCCTCTTTTATTTGCTTCTCTTCTCATATTCTCAACTGTCTCTCTTACAGCGTTAGGCGGCTTATCCGTTGCCTTAATCGCATCATGCGCTGTTTTTGTTTTCTCCATTTTCTTTTTTCTCCTTTTTGTTTTAGTTCGCTCGCCGATACGTAACCGTATTTCCGTTTGTCAGTCTTACAACTATCTCGCAAGGCTCTTGACTTGGTATTCCGTCAATAGCTCTGTAGCGGATCCCCACAATAACGTCAGGATGGGCAAGAACGTCGCACCTCTCGCAGCATTCAGATGCTTTATACTCGCAGTCCTTGCAACTGAATCCCATAATTTTAGGTGTCCACTCATCCGGATTTGTTTCTTTTAGCTTGCATATTCCTTCTTTTATTCCAAGCTGACACTCCCCACACCTTCCTGTGCAAGCTTTTCTGATTGTTTCTAATGCGTTAATCATTTCTTTTCTGTCCATTTTTGTTCCTCCTAAATATGCTCATGCAACTCTGGTGGTCCGAACGACTGAGGTTCCAACTCCATCAAAGCATTATATCTCTCAATATGCTCATCCGGTGTGATTTCATCGTTCATAAGCTCCTGCTTCAATTTATTGTATTCAGCATCTATCCTCTCTTTAAATTCCTGACGGCTTATCTTCCCTTCGATAAGCATTTGTTCTAATATTTTGTATTCATGACTCATAATTTACTTCTTCCTCTTGTTCACCCTTTTCGTATGCTCCGCCACTCCCTTACAGCCAGCTTTCCACTTCTGGTAGGCTTTACCTTGCTTACATGGCTGATTCATTCCCTCGCAACGGTCTCTTTCGGGACATTTCACGCATGGATTAATCATCTGTTTGCTCCTTTCATGAAATTACCTAATGCTCTATTTTTCCAAGGTGCTTCTTTTATGTCCTCTGGTTTGTACGGTTCTGGCAGTGGCATCCATGCACTTGTGAAATATCCTAAAGACGCATATGTTCTGTCTGTAAATGGAGCATAAAAAGCTCCTCCCTCATCATCTACTTTCCAAATACCTACAAGCGGCTTCTGCTTCTCATTTGCAAATGATAACAATACATGTTCCCCGTTCTCGGGTGTTTTTTCTTTTAACGGTATCCATTCAGAAATTTTAGGCTGCTCCTCAATCATCTTAATTACATTTGTGCCTACAAGTAATCTCTCTTCACATTCCTTAATGAGTCTTTTTTCGTCAATCATCTCTTTCTTCTCCTTTCTATTAATGCTGTGCGTATTGCCATTTGTTCAAGTGGCATTTCTTCACTTGCAAAGATTTCATATGCTGTTTCAAGGTCAGCTTCCGTAATCTCTGCTGAATGAATAAATTGTGCAAAATCGGGGAACGATGCTCTTTCAATAATCCTCCGGACATTATCTGTATAGGCTTCCAGTGGAATATTCGTACTCTTGTCAATCAACATTTACTATTTATCCTCCCTACGTTCCCAATGATCATCTTTCACCATGTACTCTGCTTTAAGGACGCGACGCATCTTTTCCTTTAGCAATTCAACATAATCACTATATCCTGCAAACCCATCATCTATGGCTTCATATATCTGTTCAAATCTATCCATGGCCTGATTGAGTCTTTTCTTCCCGAAATCAAATTCATCATGCAATACAGACAACCAAATAAGAATATGTGCTTCATTAAGGAATCCCCTCATAGGCTCAGATGCTATCTCTAACTCCTTCATAGTCAGATTTGTATCGATTCCTAATTTTTCACGATATCGTAATTCTTTATGCAATACAGATAATGCCGCATCTCTCGTCTCATCATCCAGATCACTCTCTGCTATGACAGATACCGCCAACTTAAATCCATCATTTCTTGCATTTCTGTATTCTCGCAAGCGTCTATCCTGATTACCCATTTAACTTCCCCCTTTCTATTCGTTCTATCCGGGCAAGGAATAGTAAATACATATCTCTTGCAAAGATATAATCTATTTCGCACCCTCTGTACTGGTCTACGATTGCCTGTCCCTTGTCCAGAAAACGTACCCACAATTCATCATTATCTTTTTTAGTATCACGGCATTGTTTATACCACTGCCATACCTGTCCGCTAATTTTTTGTGCATTGTCTGTCATATTCATCACACCTATGCTATACTATTATTATTGATATGTTATTATCCCGTTACCACTATGGTAACAAATTGGCAACCCATAAAACCCGCATAAACAGTGAATTTTTACGTTATGGTTACCAGGTTACCGGGTTACCACACTGTTTCCCATGTAGAGAAAAATAATAACACACACACTTATTTTTTTTACTTTCTATATATATTGATTTTGCTCGGTAACCGCGGTAACCCGGTAACCTACTGGAACGGATTATCCTCTAATGGAATATTTTGTTGCACAAATCCATTATTTTCTTGCATTTCTTCCATTTTTATACAAAAACATCGTTTACTCTTTCCACCAATCTTGCATACTTTCGTAAACCGGTCACCGGATGTCTCGAGAATTTTATTCTTCCGTGCCCAGGACAGGAAGGATTTTTTAGAGAATCCCCCATCGCGGCAAAGCTGCTCAAAGGCAGTTGGAAGGAATAAAACACAATCTCTTCGCACAACTCCCCATTTCTCGCATTTCGTTTCATCATCAAAACGCTGAGGATTCATTCCTACTTTGTCTATGATAAACCGATAGCAACGTTCCGTATCTGACACCTCATTTCGGTCCACCAGAGTCTTCTTTGCCTCCTCCAAGCTGATATAGCATCCATCCTGGAATAAATAGTCTGTGGCTATCTTATCTGCCGTCAGAACGATTGCTAGGGACATTGCCTGCTTCTGCATCTTATCATCGCTCATAAGCTGTTCTTGGAAGCTTCTCTGTATTTCCCGGATCCGTTGTTCGCCCAGACTCTTAACCAGTGAAACAAATTCTTTTCCTGCATGTCCATAATTGTTTTTCAGTGTCTCCACTATGTTCTGAGGGGAAGGATAAACCTTTTCTCCGCATTCTACTTCAAGAATACGGTTGATCGCTCCTCCCTGGTTCACATATGAATTTAATGGTCGCTCACCATTCGTCATGATTACATTCTTCCAACGGTTTTCTCTATTGATTCCAAGATTCCTATTGGAACGGCTCTTTCCTTTACCAGAACAAAGGTCATATACTACACCCTCGAAGTTCTCTCGAATTCTGCTTGATGTTTTTGACGTGTCATCTAAGATTAATGGCAAGTTATTAAGCATGTCTGCCTTTGCCTCCAGAGCCACATCCGTGCTCTTAAAGTCTCCTATGTATCTGCTTTCGTCTGGATCAGCCCAGACAGAAGCTGCAAGCATTAAAGTGACCGTCTTTCCGCCCTCTGTTTCACCCCAAAGGTCCACAAAAAAAGGAAGTGCATCAAGAACCTTAATCAGAATGCTTGCAAATGCTGCAGCTAAGAGAAACTTGCTCTCTATCCTGCCGCCTTTCCGGATTTCTCTTACACAGTCATACCAAACTTCTCTGCTACCATGCTCTCCAATACTGTTAAAAAGTTGCTGGAAACGCGTATCTCCATCGAACACAATCTCTTGGTCGTATGGTAAGAATAGATTGCCCGGTGCCCATCCGAGCTTACTGGAGGAATATTGCACCTTGATGCAGCTATCGTTTAAGTTTTCTACATCAGATAGATATTTAACTAGGTTCTTCGCATTTTCGCTTGTAACAGATACCCCTCTTGCTGATAGGGCGACAATCTTTGATGCAGATGTCACCATTACCTTTGGCATCAATATCTCCATCCAGCGCCCATTTCTCTTATAGGCAAGCTTGATCTGCTCCTCTCCAGTCTCCAGATTCTTCAAACGTTCAAGGGGGAGGATTGGATGATAACAAGCCATGGAGTCCAATGTGCTGCGTTCTCCATTGCTAGTAAAGATACCATCATCGGAAGCTGCCCATGAGCCACATCTCATCTGCGGATATGGTCCGATAAAGTTAGTCCAGTTATCAACAAGCCCTATCGAACGCTCCTTTTTCTGTTCCTGCTTCATTTGTTTTTCAACCTTGCTGAACGCTGCAAACATCGTCTTTAAATGGGTTTTTGCACCATTTCCGACTTGTCCGGCACGCTCATCCAGAGCAACTGTTAGAATAGCCCGCTTAATAGGATCCGTTTCATTAAACAAGGCAGTCAGTGTTTCTTCCGACAATATCTGTTCCTTATCCATTTTTTCAATCATTTCCTTTGTCAGTTTTGCACTCACCTTTATCACCTCGTTTCATTTATGGTTTCATGCACATATAATTGCTTTTGCAGAGCATTATAATTCTCACACCATGCATCTGACAGCGGAGCATTATGTTCTACTCCCCACCGATATGCATTGATTAGAGCATTATTTAACTCTCTCTTATCTTTTTGCTTCTGTTCTTCCCGCTGCCGTTCCTGCTTTCTTTTCTTTGCACGATATACGGCGAGATTTGACTCAAAGGTTGGCTTTTCATAAATACCTCCAAGAATCTGGAACGCCTCCTTGAATCCAACATTTTCCATGCGTTGCACAAAGGAAAAAATATCCCCATGTGCACCACAGGAAAAACAATGAAAATCGTCTTTGTAAATTTTTAAAGAGGGGCTATTGTCCCCTGTATGAAAAGGGCACCGGATGAACCCTGCTCTGTTCGCTTTAAGATTGTACCGCTGAAGTATATCTACCATATGATATTTATCTTTAATCTGCTCTCTCGTCACAGCTTAATATCTCCAATATCTTTTCTCCAGTTTCCTTTTTCTCGCAAAACTCAAAACGAACATTATAACGGTCTCTGATTGTACATAAAGATTTGTACAACTGTTTGCCATCTACGGCCTTAGCAGAATCCACATACTTCACTCGCTGTCCATTGACAGTACGCCATTTAACTTCATGCTTGCGGGGATTCTTCCAGAAGTACACATCTTCTAAGGTTACTATCCCTTTCCCATGTTCCACAAGGATCACTAATTTGATTCCTGCATCTCTTGCACGAATCAATTCTTTCCGGAATCTCTCATGCTGCTGGCATACGTTTCCGCATAACTCCTGCAGGTTCTGCTTGCGATCAATGATTAAACGGGGATTATCGAGGGACATATAGTCCCCCACAAAAAGTTTACTTGTATAATGATTAATTCCCTTATCATCAAAAGTTTTGAGAATCTTTCTGATTGCTTTTGCTTTCTCCCTGCTATCAATCTGAATATCCATACCTACTGCCTCCTAGATGAATGGCATTTCATCCTCAATTCCCTCCGGAATTGTCATAAATCCATTTCCAACACTTGCTGCCGCTGGATTTGGCTTACCGCTGACTGGCAGAAGTTTTTCTTCTGGAATTGCAGCATCTCTCACCTTATCCTCAGAAACAAACCATCGTAACTCTCGTCTTTTCGTGACCTTACCCATATATTCGTTCTCAACTATACCGAAGACTCCACCAACCTTCTTATTAATGAACTGCATCCCGAAATCATCAACCCACTGGGTAGTGAACCCGGGATTAGAATGCTCTACACAAGTAGTAAACGTCTTAAAAGAACGATTACAATTTCCATCCTTATCCTCAGTCAGGATGTACTGCGTAGCTTGATGCGGCCATCTTTTGTCTGGTCGGATATCATCCTTAAAAGCTTTCATAAAATATCCTGGCTGCTTATCATTTGATGCAAAATCAAAACGCACAATAATCATATCTTTTCCATTTTTTGACTGAGTTTCTTCAACATCCCTAATAATCAAAAAGTGTCCACCAAGCTCTACCGGGGTAAATTCCCCGGATGCCTGTGTATTATCATAATTTGCTGGCTTTTTCATTGCTCTACCTCCTAATATTCTGACAGTGCATCAAGCACTTTTACGATGTCATTTTCAATTTCAAAACTATCAAATGCTCCCATTGGGCTCTTGGCAGTACTATTCTTTGCTTGTGTCTCAAAAACGTAAGAACCATTCACGCACTTAGCAATGAGAACTGTCGTAAACTTACTTTCTAAGACAATCTTGTCCAGTTTCTTTCCGGATGTCTTGATTCTAGTGAACATATAGCCATTTTCATCATGATCTGTCTGTGTATGTGCCGTAAAGATGATTGTTAAATCCTCTCTGTATGTATAGCATTCGCAGATAAAGTCCCACACGCAGGCAGCCAGATCAACCCATTTGTCGTAGCCTTTTTCCTTACTTCGTCTCATTTCGTCTGCCACCATCAAAGCATTAATTGTATCGATTATGATGACTTTAACATCTGGTCGCTCCTTGTCAATCTTCTTTACAACAACTCTTACTACATCCGCATTATCTCCTGCATAATAATTCTTATTTTCATTGCAATACTGCTTTCTCCATCCCTTCCAGGACAGCCCCTTTCTATCTGCATCAATGTAATAGGTTGATGCAGGGTCAAGATTTCTCATGCTTGTTGTTTTTCCTGAACCGGACTCACCGGCAATACAAATAACTTTAGCCATTAATCTTCCTCCCGCCTAAACTCAATCAGATTCTTTTCAATCGCTTGCAGAATAATCGTGCCAGCAACCTGTCTTATTGATAGATTCGTTTCATTAACTACTTCTGTAAGCGCATTTAATGCTTCAGGAGTCAACTTGATCACTCCCTGCTCATTCACCTGCTGTCTTCTTGCAGGTATAACAATCTTTTCGCTATTCATTACATCCCCCTTATCTAATCTGGATGTTCTGATTCTGCTGCAGATGCGCTCCTTCAATAACTGCACCTGCCTTGATTGCTTTTTTAATCGCTGTTCTATCGGCAACAGGTTCTGAATACTTAAGATATGATTTGTCCACTTTTGACAGATCATCTACTACAACTGACTCTGACTTGCGATATGAAATAAGTACTCGCGCAGTTTTAAATTTTTCTCCACATAAGTTAGCCTGCAAATAATTCTTTAAAGATGCTACTTTATTCTCACAGATTCTTTGTCTTTCTCCCAGCTTATCCTTCTCTGCCTTGATTGCTGCAGCTTCTGCTGCTAAGTTTTTGATATAAAGAGCAATGCCTTCTACCTTCTCGCCAAATGTCATCCGCAATTGATCCAGTTTGGCCGTATCGATAATCTCTCCCGTTTCCTCATCTACACATGCCATGATTTCTGCGTTAATCTCGTACAGGTTCATTCTCTGTCTCCTCACTTTCTTCCACACTGAATACTTCCTCGCATCCGGCTTTGATTTTGTTGCAAATATGCAAAAATTCCTCTGCTTCTTTTTCTGTAACTTTTCCGCAATCATTTTCTAAAGCATCTATTGCTTTAGATTTAAAATAATCTGCAACATCTCTTGCGATGTCTTCATCCGCAATCGTGATAACAATTCTGGGACGATTCCTTCCCGTATAATCATCCTTTGTTGCGTATGTCTCTAATCTTTCATTTCTAAACATTTAATTTTCCTCGCTTTCCATTTTTTCTTGCATCTAATAGGATTAATTCTATTAGTGCTGCTTTTCTTTCTAATAAACGTGGCGATGTAGGCTGCAATTTAAGGGCAGTTTCTGTTTGGTTGTACTTGTGTAATACAAAATTAATTATCATGTTTCTCGCCTGCCAGTTTTTCAAGATACAAAATGCATTCATTATATGTAGCTTTCTGCTCCTCTGGTGCGTTATTATGCATATAAAATTGCTTATCCCATTCTTTTTCCTCAGAGATTTCGCCCTCCATAGCAATTACTTCTGTCGAGTAGTTACTATGTCTAAAAATGACATGATTTCCCGCCTGCTGTGCTGCGTGTACTTTTTCAAGCAAAAACTTAACATCATCTAAGTTCAAAGTCTTTTCTTCCTCGTTCATAATTTTCTCCTTCCATTTTTCTGGTTTTGTGTTACAATTTAGTTGAGTTATTTTCTATGCGCCTGTTGGAGTTGCCGCTTCGCAGGTGCATTTTTTATATTCTTCCAAATCTATTCCCTGCGCTTTAGCAAACGTAATGGCATTAATAAAATAGATAGGTCTTTTCTTGTTTCTCCCTGGCAAAGCCTGCGCCCATGAATACATACCCTGCTGAATAGCAAGTGCAAGTGCTCGCTGTGACACGCCCATGATTCCAGCCGTCTCCGTGAGTGTAAGTCGCGGAATCTTAGGATATGGTATACTTGGTTCTTTGAAGTTTTCGTTTCCAAAGTAATCTTCTGGCATCCCTATTGCTGTAGCAATCACGCCCTGTCTCTTCTTGGATGGTATGTTTTTGCCTGATAGATACTGACAGATAGAACTTTTATTTATGCCTGTTAATCTGGATAGCTCTGCCTGAGATATATTCTGTTCTGAAAGTATATATTTTAACTTTTGAGAAAATGTCATGGTTTCACCTCCTCTCCAACTATTCTTGACTTTTCACTAATTCTCCAATACTCTTTCTATACAAATCTGGGATTCTCGTAAGCATCTTTGATTTCACATTTTCTTTGTTCTAAACAAAACTCAAAGTCGTTAGCTTTTTCAAGACTTTGACTAATCTGATAAACTGCAGCGTCTATTGTTTCCGAAGATGGTGCAGTTTTTTTCAATTCTTTTTTGAGAATATTGAAATGAATTATTGCATTTTGAATTTCTTTTTCCAAATCCCGAATGTTCAAGATTCGTTCTGATATGTAAATCAGGACTTTCCCTCCTCTCAAATATATTTATTGACATTATTTTACATTTCCTATATCATATCTTTACAGGATGCTGCAACATCCGAGTAAAATGAAAGGAAGTGCAAAAATGACTCAAGTTGCTGAAAAATTATTAGAGTACATGCAGTCTGAATACGAATCACAAGGAACGACTCGTTTTACTGCTCAAGGAATTTTCCTTGAATCTAACATTGATTTTGGTGGAATCGATGCAATCACTCGTGCTGCAACCGAACTTGAAGAATGTGGTAAAATTTCTTTTACCAAAGACTTTGGTACTGGCTTTAAATTACTCTAATCAACAACTGTGGCGGTCTTGTTCCATCGAGACCGCTTTTTTCAGCTCTTCTCTCCAGAACTTTGATACCCTTGGTGCCTTTCTTATCAAATCCTTAATAATATCCATATCTACTTCCAAACGTGGAAGACCATCGTTTTCATCCGGATTATGCGAAAATTTAATACCGTTTATGCCATAAATATGGTAACCACCGATAACTAAAGATGTAGTATGCCCGTAGCACATAATAACTACATCTGGAAATGGAACTTCATGTTTTCTTCCATAAAGCACTGCTCCGCACTCTGGGCAGAAATTCCATGATTCTTTTATGTCGTGTTTACACTCTGGACAATTCATCCTTTTCTTCTCCTTTCTGATATTAAAACTTGTACTCTGGCAGATTAATCTTTCTTAAATGAATTTCTTCCAGAACGTACTTACAGCAGTCGAAACTCATTTCGGGCATTAAATCAATATCGTAGTTTTTTAATACTTCGTAGAAATCCTTAAAGAATTCTGAAAGTTTTCCACTTAATGCCCGATCTAATCGTTCTTCTTCTCTGACATGTTTTCTTGCGTCTATGTTTATCCCTCCTAACTTTTTTACCATACGAAATAGATACTAATCCTGCTAAGGAACAGAGGAATAGCTAAAATGTATATTACTGTTCTTTGAATAAGAATTTCTCTATAAGCATCATGGCAAGGATTTTCCTTGTTCAATTTTGTGATTTTCCATAACGTCATTGAAGCACCTAAAATTGAAGCTCCAATAACTACCCAACGGGTTACATCTTTAAAAGTCATTGTTATTCTCCCTTCTAATCTCTATTGACTCTTTTCTGCTGAGAAAGATGACTTTCCACCTCTTTCCAAGCAGGTGACTCTGATAATTCGCACCAATCGCGGCCGGGAAGTTCAAAAGACACTACCACTTGGGAATCTTCTTGATTAACGTATCTTTTTTCAAACACTTGTACTTCTCGGCATTTTTTAAACCTTGGCTTCGGACGCAAAGTTTGGAGTTCTTTTCTTATGAGAACTAACTCGTTATAAATTTTTCTTAAAAACATATCGTTCCTTATCCTACTTTCTAATTTTGATTAGTGAATTAAATTCAACATTTTAATTAAAAAAAATAGAATCACGTTCTTTTTTTGTAAGACGTAAAATTCGAGTCAACGAAACAATTTCAGAGGCTCTAAAATCTGGATTATTCATTCTATTATAAAATGTTTCCCTGCCAACGCCCATTTTTTCTGTCAAAAAAGAAATACTCATTCCGGATTCTTTTATTTTTTCCTTAAGAAGTTCCACATTAGCCATCTTTTTCCCTCCTTGTTCAATATTTATTTTAGTGAATTATATTCACATTTGTAATATATCATCTCGTTGAATATATGTCAACATTTTTCATCATTTTTGTTGATTTATTTTCACATGCATGATATATTGACTCTGGAAGGTGGTGATATTATGTTGCTACTCTATAAAAATATCAAGAAACGTCGATTAGAAATTGGAATGTCTCAAGAGGAATTAGCCCAAAAAACTGGCTATACGAGTCGTTCATCTATTGCTAAAATCGAAAAAGGCGAAGTTGATTTACAGTTGTCTAAAATTAAACTTTTTGCAAATGCCTTGCGTGTTAGCCAATCGGAATTGATGGGATTGGAAGGAATTGCAACTGCTGCAACTGCTGAATTTTTAGCCGACTTAACTCTTGATCCAGAATTATTAGAGTATACAACAAAACTTTCTAAAATGCCTAATAGCCATAAACATAAAGTCTATGGCTATATAGATAGAATTGTAGAAGAAATTAATTAAAGATACTGGGGACTAGCACCCCCAGTTTCTTTTTAATTTTTCAGCAAATACAAATACGAACTCGCAAAACGTTTCATTTTCGCAATTGCTAATTAATTTGAGAAGTTTCTTTCTGTACATTATGTAACGCTCCTTTCTTCCGAAAGTATGTTCGATTTTATTCCATTATATAACTCGAACATATTTTCGTCAATATGTAATTTCTGGAATTAAATTTCCCATCAATAGTAGTATGACAGATTCGGTAAATTAACATTTTCCTCCTTTCGAAATCAGTGTACTAAATTTAAAATCAAAAGAATTTTTGTAAGAAAAAATACACCGTTAAATTCACAAACAAATTGCCAGTTCGTTTTGTGTTCACTTAATATGTATAATTTTTTCGTTTTGTCGGCATTTTTTTGCAAAAAAATTTATTTTCATGATTTTTTCCAAAATCGTTTATGTAAAACCCAGTATTCCTTGTGTACTTTTCATATATTTTGTTGTATAATTTTACTTGTAACTATTTAATTTTTTCATTAATACATAAAAAGGAGTAGGAAATTATGAAAAAGAAAAAGATAATACCTGCAATAATCATTCTTTTAATAGTTATTATTGCAGGTTCTTGTTTCTGGTATTTCCAGTACAAAAAGCCACATGATGAAGCTGTTGCTAATTTCAATAAGGCAGTTTCTGCTTTAAAAGAAAGTAATAAGCCATTAGACGAGGCAGTATCTTCTCTCAAATCTGTAATTGATTCAAAAGAAGAACCCCTGGATTCAGCAACACTCACCACAGCAAAAGGTAAATTATCGGATGCTAAAAAAACTGAAATGAAAGTTCCAGAAATGCCAAAGAAGACAAATGATATCAATGCAGCAACTAAAAAAATATCTACCATTCCGGATTATTCAAATATTATAGCTACTCTTTCTGAGGCACAGACTAATTTGGAAAATAGCATCAAACAGCTTAAACAGGTAACAAATCCTTCGGAAGATTTTGTAGTGGAACGTTTGAAACAGATTAAGAGTATTTCCGGAGTTGAAGCCGTTACCGAAAAAACAGATACTAATAGGCTTTTAAATAAAAACGGTGGATATACCGCTTGTGTGTATTTCTCAAGTAAGAAAGTAAAACAGGATTATGTTTATGGTAATACCATTGCTGAAAAGGGAACAGAGGGCGGTGGAGCTATTGAAGTCTTTGCTTCTGCCAAGGATGCAAAGAAACGGGAATCTTATCTTGCTTCTTTTGATGGAAATGGCATGATGGATTCAGGCTCTCACGTTGTTCTTGGTACTGTTTTGATTAGAACATCAAGTCAATTAACTGCTACACAGCAGAAAAACCTTACCGAGCAGATCTCAAATAAATTTACAGAACTACAATAAATAAATTTAAAAGAGGAAAAACTTATGAAAAAAATTTTAGGATTACTACTTGCTATGATTTTAGCAATTGGAATGTGTGGATGTTCTTCTGGAACTTCTTCGGTTAAAGAATATAATATTGACGAATTTCTTCCAACTTACAGGAAAATACTTAGTTCTATCGAAGAAAAAACTCAATACTGGAGTGAAGACGAGCTTCAGTCTTCCAAATATACTGAACTTGTTAAAAAGGAAGCAGAGTCTGGTGGATTTTCTTTAAATCAAACTATTATCATCAGGGGAAAGGTTGATACGACCTACCCTTCATTCTTGTTTATAAGTACCAGTAAAAACTCCAACGAGGATACAGAATCCGATGATTATGAAGATGAAGATTTTGAATCTGATTCTGAAGATGCAGACTTTAATTCTACAACATTTATGTGCCTTTTTTCGGAAAACCCTAACTCACCTGCACTATTAGAACCTGGTAGTAATGCAGCAATCGAGGGAACTCTTTTTGCGGAAAAGAAAGATGAGGAAAAAGGTACAAAATATATATCCGAATACCTTTCAGACTGCAAAATCAAATCCCCTGATATAAGTAAAGTTAAATTTGCCGATAATGTAACTGATGCTATAGCGGTTGATGGTTCAGAGCGGATTATGGGAACTGTAAATTCCATAGAGGAAATAACCGCATCCGATGATGACAAAGAGGAGTATCTAGAAAGCGTAGATACCTCTTCTGATGAGTATAATTATGCATCCGCATACAGATTCGCTAATTATGTAATATATCTTAATAACGGTCCTGGCAACACGTTACCTTGTTTTATAAATACTACCGAAGACCTTCTTCCAAAAGAAGGAGATAAAATAAGTTTAATTGGCGAACATTTTTCATACGATTACTCTGATTATATCAATGCTGAAAATTCTGCTATTTACATCTTTAAATAATTTTACATCTCTTTACATAACAGAGCAGCTCATCCGCTGCTCTTTTCTTTTTTGTAGTCAGCTTTCTGACTAAATACGCATTTTTCAGTATACAGACTAAAAAAATCGTACATTAAGGTTTCCAGAAACCTCCCCTCTTATAGGATATGACATGCTCTTTTACGGAAAACCTTACAGATTACATCAAAAAACATGCATTTTTGTGCAAAAAACCTACCCCAAGACTGGTTTTCACATATCCGAAACCTCCTGAGGCACCTATTAGCTCACTTTACATTTTTCAATAATTTTGCATCGCACAATCATACATAAAATTTCAAAACCAGAATATACTTGAATTATCTGACCCAATATGATATATTGAAGTCAGAAAAGAATAAGCTGTACAATATGTACACAAACACAAATCCCCTCAGTACCGCGAATACTGAGGGGATTTTTTGTGGGGCTTGGTTACCGCATGGTTTTACTTCTTCTTTCGGTCAAACCACTTGCGAAGTATAGTCAAGATTAGTTCAACAAGGATGCCTGAGACAATACCGGCCAACACCGACAGAAGAAAAGAATATGCTGACAATATGTACACCCCCTTTCTGTTGCCAGAATGGGGCGGCAACGATGGGATTATATCATAATTTTCTAAAAAAGTCTTTATTTAATCATCAATTTTTAACATTTTTCAACATTCTCTTGCACATATGTTCTGCACAGAGTATAATGACCCTATAAATGAAAAAAATCCGGTACTGACAATACCGGATTTCAAGTTACCTATCAACCAGGATGGCTGATAATCTCTGCAACACTTAGATTATAACACGCATCCTACAAAATGTATAGGGTGTATTTTTTATACCCAAAATTCGAAAGGATGAGAATAATGAAGTTACCTAATGGCTATGGATCAGTACATAAACTCTCCGGAAATCGAAGGAATCCATGGAGAGCAAGAAAAACTACCGGCTGGTCTCTTGATAAAAAAACAATGAAATATAAGCAGGAATATACAACTCTTGGCTACTATCCTACAAAAAAGGATGCTTTGCAAGCTCTGGCCGCTTATAATGAACAACCATATGATTTAGATAATAATCTGACAGTAATGCAGCTATACGAACGCTGGAGCAAAGAATATTTTCAATCTTTGAAAGGTAAATCCGGACAACGAACTATTACTTCTGCATGGGCTTACTGCTCTGATGTATACGATATAAAAGTAAGAGACCTTCGGGCAAGGCATATAAAAGGATGTATTGATGATGGTACGGCTGTTGTACGTGGAGTAAAGAAGACAGCTTCCGCCGGAACAAAGTCACGAATCAAAAGTATATTTAACCTTATGCTTGATTATGCTTTAGAATATGAAATTGTTGATAGAAACTATGCCCGAACTTTTAATTTATCCGATGATATCATTAAAGAGAAAGCAGAAGCCAAACGGCAGCACATTCCTTTTACCGATAGGGAAATGGAAATATTATGGGCAAATGTTGATAAGGTTCTTTACGTGGATGTAGTTCTCATTCAATGCTATTCTGGATGGCGGCCTCAAGAATTAGGGCTAATAGAAATGGATAGAGTGGATTTAGATAACTGGGAATTTACCGGCGGCATAAAGACAGATGCCGGTATTGACAGACTTGTTCCAATTCACCCTCGAATCAGAGAATTGGTTAAGCAAAAATATGATGAGGCAATTCGTCTCGGAAGTGATTATCTGATTAACTGCATAGACAGTCAACGAAAGAACGATATTAAAATGACTTATGACAAATATAACTACCGTTTTGAAAGAATCAGAGATACTTTAAAGCTCAACCCAGAACATCGACCACATGATCCTCGAAAACATTTTTCCACAATGGCAAAGAAATATAAGGTTGACGAATATGCTCTCAAGTATATGATCGGCCACAAGATTGAAGATATTACAGAAAAGGTTTATACGCAGCGTGATGTTAATTGGCTCAAAGAAGAACTAGAAAAAATAGTTTAAAATCCACCGGGATAGCTCTTGCTATCTCGGTTTTTCTATGCTTGAATTTGTGTATTACCGCGTGTATTACGCGTGTATTACTTGTGTATTATTTGTGTATTGTTAGCTGATTTTTCGCCATTTTTCTGCATTTTGAATGTTCAATTTCTATATTTTTACACAAACAATAAAAGTGGCATAGAGCCTTTATCTATGCCACTTTTGTAAAGTTTTCAATGATTGAAATTTAGAATCTACCTGCTTTTGCGGCTTCCTCTACGGATACAGCTACAGCTACTGTAGCTCCAACCATAGGGTTGTTACCCATTCCGATAAGTCCCATCATCTCAACGTGAGCTGGTACGGAAGAAGATCCTGCGAACTGTGCATCAGAGTGCATACGTCCCATTGTATCTGTCATACCGTAGGAAGCTGGACCTGCTGCCATGTTATCTGGGTGAAGTGTACGTCCTGTACCACCACCGGAAGCTACGGAGAAGTATTTCTTTCCTGCTTCTAATCTTTCTTTCTTGTATGTTCCTGCTACTGGATGCTGGAAACGAGTTGGGTTTGTGGAGTTACCTGTGATAGAAACGTCAACATTTTCTTTCCACATGATTGCAACACCTTCACAAACGTCGTTTGCACCATAACAGTTAACTTTTGCACGTAATCCGTCAGAGTAAGATTTACGGAATACTTCTTTTACAGTGTTTGTGTATGGATCGTATTCTGTCTCAACAAATGTGAATCCGTTGATACGGGAAATAATCTGTGCTGCGTCTTTTCCAAGACCGTTTAAGATAACACGTAAAGGTTTCTGACGAACTTTGTTAGCCTTTTCTGCGATACCGATAGCACCTTCTGCTGCTGCGAATGACTCATGTCCTGCTAAGAAAGCAAAACATTCTGTGTCTTCTTCAAGAAGCATTTTTCCAAGGTTACCATGTCCAAGACCTACTTTTCTGTTCTCTGCTACAGAACCAGGGATACAAAAAGCCTGAAGTCCTTCACCGATTGCTGCTGCTGCTTCAGAAGCTTTTCTTGCACCTTTTTTGATGGCGATTGCTGCACCTACTGTATATGCCCAGCAAGCGTTTTCGAAGCAGATAGGCTGAATGCCTTTTACCATGCCGTATACGTCAAGGCCTGCATCTTTTGTGATTTTTTCTGCTTCTTCTAAGGAAGCGATTCCATAGCTGCTTAATACGGAATTAATTTTATCAATTCTTCTTTCATATGATTCAAATAAAGCCATTCTTCTCTACCTCCTTAATTAGTCAATTACCTTGTCTGTTCTAGGGTCGATAATCTTAGCTGCGTCAGCTACACGGCCATACTGACCTGCTGCTTTTTCCCATGCTGTGTTAGGATCATCACCTTTTTTGATGAAATCTGTCATTTTTCCAAGATTTACAAACTGGTAACCGATAATTAAGTCGTCTTTGTCCAGAGCGATTCCTGTTACATAGCCTTCTGCCATTTCAAGGTAACGAGGTCCTTTCTGAAGAGTTCCGTACATAGTACCTACCTGGGAACGAAGTCCTTTACCAAGGTCTTCAAGTCCAGCACCAATCTGAAGTCCGTCTTCAGAGAATGCAGACTGAGAACGTCCATAAACGATCTGTAAGAAGAGTTCACGCATAGCTGTATTGATAGCATCACATACAAGGTCAGTATTTAATGCTTCCATAACAGTAAGACCTGGAAGAATCTCAGATGCCATAGCTGCAGAATGTGTCATACCGGAACATCCGATTGTCTCAACTAATGCCTCCTGAATTATACCTTCTTTTACGTTTAAGGTTAATTTGCAGGCACCCTGCTGTGGAGCACACCAGCCAACACCATGTGTAAAACCAGAGATATCCTTAACCTCTTTTGCTTTTACCCATTTTGCTTCTTCTGGAATCGGAGCTGCTCCGTGATGTACGCCCTGAGCCACTGGGCACATGTTCTGTACTTCTTGTGAGATAATCATGTTATTACTCCTTTCGGTATAAATTGATTTTTACTAAAATAACTTACATTCCGTAAGTAATCCCTAAGTCAAGACTTTTGTTTGTCTTCACAGTTTATTATTTTCTCACAAAAATTGCTTTTCGTCCATACTTTTTTTTAATTTTCGACAGAATTTTTGATAGAACTTTCACAATTCTCTCAATTTTTTCTCAATAAAGCAGTATTTTTGTGGTTTTATATGTTCTATTCCGTTGTTCCTTCACTCTCCATCTCATTACGATGAGTGCTTGAAGCATCTGATTCGGAAGTGCTGTCGGTCTGATCAGGAGCCGTACTTCCAGAAACTTCTGTTTCCTTTTGGGCAGTCTGTTCTGCCTTCTGTTTCTGATAAGCTTCTTTAAAAATGTCCTTCATTTTTGCGATGGCCGCTTTTTCCGCATGATACCAGATTGTTTTGCCATTCATATTTGTTACAGTGAAATATTCATCATATATCACAAGCTTCATTGTATTTCCATGATGGTAAAAAGTATAGGTTCTGCCTTTACTTACTTTTTTTGCCGCTTTTTTGCCCCATTTTTTCTTTGCACGGGCTTCATTCGACTTTTTCTTACTCATCTGGTCAATATAGGTTGCAACAGAAGAAGCAGCCTCGTTCTCATAGCATCTTCCTTTATCATTGATAATTAAAGGTGCATCTGCTAAGCGATGGAATAGTTTGGAGTTTGGATAGCCATTTCTGAAATGTAAAAATGCATCGCCGATAGCGGAAGCATTATAGGCATAATAAACATTGTTCGGCAAATCAGTAAACACAATGTAATTACCGCCATATACCATGATTTCATAAATAGCATTATCTTCATCATAAAGGATATATTCGTATCCTGGCCCGTACTTTTCCTTCACCTCATCTGGCGTATATTTTGTTGTTTTATCTGCTCTTGACGCAATAGTTGTTGCTAAAGAAAATACTGCTTCTCCCTCTATAAATTCACTGCCATCCATGTTGTCAGCATAGCCCACTTCAAGTTTTACAAGATGATCCCGAGATATCTTTTCAAGGTAATCACTGGCTCTTTGCTCATCCTCTGTCATGTCGTTCTCTGCATCTACTTTTGATTTCAGGGACTTATTCTGTTTTTTCAGCTTTTTATTTTCTTTTTGCAGTTCTTTATAATAACTTGACTCAAGTACCTTTTTCTTTGAAGCCTTACAGCCGGTAAGAGAAAATATCAATACCAGACTTATCAAAAGAACTACATATTTACTTCTTCTTCCTCTTTTCATGATGTCCTCTGATTTTCTTAATATTCTTCTTTCTGGACTACTTCGTTTTTATTTTTATAGATGGAGTGGCCAGCAACATATCCTCTTACGCTGGATAATGGATATATGTTACTGTGTCTTCCCACGATAGTTCCTGGATTTAATATAGAACCACAACCAACTTCTACATAATCTCCAAGAATTGCTCCAATCTTCTTCATATGTGTCTCAATCTTTGTATCATCTAAATGAACCTCTACTAACTTTTTGTCAGACTTTACATTAGAAGTAATAGAGCCTGCTCCCATATGGGATTTATAACCGAGAATAGAATCTCCTACATAATTATAATGAGGAACCTGTACTTTATCAAACAAAATAACATTTTTAAGTTCAGTAGAATTACCTACTACAGCTCCCTCTCCTACGATAGCGTTGCCACGGATAAAGGCACAGTGGCGAATCTCTGCATCCGGACCAATAATTGCCGGGCCATTAATATACGCTGTTGGCGCAACCATAGCAGATTTTGCTACCCACACATGTTCTTTTACTTCTTCATACTCATCTTGGGAAAGAAGCATTCCTACTTCCATAATGAAGTCATGAATCTTTGGAAGAACTTCCCACGGATAGGTGTTCTCCTCAAATAATACAGATGCGATTGTTCTGTTAAAATCCTGAAATAATTCCCTATTTTCTAATCGTTTCATTTTCTTTTCTGGCTGCAAACAGCCTCTCCTTTCTATTTATATCTATGTTACTATCTCTTTGTGACATCCTCTCCACCTGTAGAGGTGGGGCTTCCCAACCTCGGCAAGTTTGGTTCTCGTTTGATAACACTATATGCTAAGCATATGCGAGCTATCCCCGTGTGTCCCACGGAATGATTGTATACCATTCTCACACAGCCAAAAGTTTTAGCAAATAAAATCTTCTGTTCATCATTCGGGTATATTCTGAATTTATATGCTCTGTTTGCCACCATGCCACTTCCTTTTCCTCGAAAACCCACCTGCGATACTTGAACACAAGCACAAGATGATAGTATAGTAAGAATACTAAATGTGCGTTATTATCTCAATTTATTGTATCTCAATTTTTTATTATGCGACTAATGATACTATACTATATTTAGGATGCTCTATCAAGTAGGTAGCAGACGCAATTTATCTCCCAATCTCCCACCTTAGAGGTCGGAGTCTTCTTGCTGTAAGAGGATAAATTCAAGCCTGTGGAGGATTTGTATCTATAAATTCAAGCCTCCAGTTATACCTTCCAGTCTTTTCATCTTTTTCATAGTAAAAATAAGCTGAGAACTTATTGCCACGTTTACTTACGCAGCCTCTGAAGCCTACCTTTCCATGCTCTAGCAAAATCTTTACCATCTCGTAAGATACTTTTTTTCCAAGAGAGGTAATAAAACGGTCATCTTTCCAGATGGCAAACTTGCAGCCTTTTTTCCATCCTGAACAGCCAAATGCCCTTGCTGTCTCTACAACTGGAGCCCCACATTCCGGACAGATACCGGCAGGTTCCGTGTGCAAAGGTTCTAATGTAACAGGCCCGCCGAATACTTTATCATTCTTTATTTTGTCAACAGATTCAATGACAAACTGCTCTATCATTGCGAGAAAATCGTCTTTTGTAAATTTCTTTCGCTCAATATCTGATAATGTTTTTTCCAGACGGCCTGTATATTCCAGATCAAAAAGTTCTCTTGCCGGAAATGTTTCTACAAGTATTTTTCCTAAATCTGTACAGCTTAAGCTCTTGCCCTTTGCCTTAATATATCCCGCATCTTTTAACTTTTTAATGGTTTCCGCACGGGTTGCCGGTGTACCGATACTAAATCCACTCAAAATGGCCATCATCATCTGTTCTTCTTCTTTTTCCTCATATTTCTTCCCGCAGGTTTCCATAACTTTAAGAAGTGTCTTTTCCGTATGTGGTTTTGGTGGTTTTCGCTCTACTTCGTTAATTTCTGACTTTATAAGAGGCAGAACATCTCCCTTTTTCACTGCTGGAAGAATTGTTTCTTTGGCATCAATACCTTCGATTAATTTCCAGCCTGCTTCAAGCTGTACCTTTCCTTTTGCGACAAACTCTCCCGGAATATCTGTATTCTGCATTTTTATGTGAAGTACTGTATCTTCTGCAACTGCGATTGGCATAAATTGTGCTAAAAATCTGTTTTTCACAGCTTCATATACAATTCGTTCTGACTCATTTAAGCTTCCTGGCTGCATGTAGGTTGGAATAATCGCTGAGTGACTTTCTACTTTTTTACTGTCAAAAATACGCTTTGTACTTTTAAACTGTATCATCTCTTCATAAGGGCAGCTTTTTTTATGGATATTCAGAACCTTAGCTGTTTTTTCCTTGAGGCTTTCGTCAAGGACAACACTCGCCGTTCTTGGATAAGTAATAAACTTTTTCTCATACAATTGCTGTGCCGTCTTTAATACCCTGTCAGAAGTCCACCCTTTATATTTTGAAGTTATATAGCCCTGAAGACCTGACAGATTAAAAAGATAGGGCGGGTACTCTTTCTTATTTGTTATCTTTTTGGAAACAACTTCACCATTTTTATCTTTAATCTTTTCCTGAATCTCTTTTAATTCTTCGGGATTATCGAACTTTTCCCCAGCTTTTATATAATAAATACTGTCGAACTTCTTTTTGTCTTCCGTCTGAAAAATGCCCTTTAATTTATAATATTTTGTCACTTTAAAGTCCGCAATTTCTTTATCCCTGTCATAGATTATCTTAAGTGTCGGCATCAGCACTCTTCCAACATTCAACAGACGGATATTTTTCTGGTTACGGTATTTCAAGGTAGCAACTGAAGTAAGGTTGATTCCAATAAGCCAGTCTGCAATCTGCCTGCCAAAACCTGCGTCCTGCAATGATTTCATTTCTTCATTTGGCTTTAAATTCTGTAACCCTCTGTTTACTTCCTCTGCTGTCCACTCATTTAATAAGATTCGTTCTACCGGCTTTTGTGGGGAAATGTAATTAATAATTTCATCTGCGATGATCTGCCCTTCTCTGTCATCATCCGTTGCAGAAATAATTCCCTCTACATCCGATCTTTCCATCAGGCTTTTTATAATATCCATCTGCTGGACAACACCACTATCCGGTTTATCTTTATTCTTTCCATCAGACTTTATCTTATATAAAAACTTTTCCGGAATATAGGGAAACTTCTCAATCTTCCAGCTTCGCATCTCCGGGTCATAATCTCTTGCATCATAGAGCTGCAAAAGATGGCCAAATGCCCAAGTAATTATATAATTCTGCCCTTCAAAATATCCATTCCGCCGGGAAGAAGCGGTGGCATCCGCAATGTTTTTTGCCACAGACGGTTTCTCCGCTATAATTAACTTTTTCATTGAATTCCCTTCTTTCTGGATGTATTTATGTAACGCAAACTACTATAACATAATTTTTTTATTCTGTGAACCTTAGAGCGTGTTTGAAAAATACTCTGGCGGAAATTCTTCTCTTTTCTCATTTTCAAAAAAATGATATACTATTTTCAATAACTATAGTAATTTTCAGTTATACAGCAAGTATTTTTACTGATAATCTACATTTAATCTAATCTGCATCGCTGAAAATTACTACAAATAATCTCACAATATACTCAAAAACGTATACAAAAAGGAGGATTACTTACTATGACACCAAAGCAGGAAGCATGGGCTATTCAGGCCGAGCATGTAATCAAACAGATGGAGCGCAGACACTTTAATGCTTATTACTGTTCTACAAAAGAGGAAGCTTTAACAAAAGCTTTATCCATTATTGAAAAGGGTTCTGTCATTGCAAGTGGAGGCTCAGCTACTTTAGGAGAAGTGGGTCTGCTCGATTACATAAAGAACCATTCTGAAGATTACACCTTTATTGACCGCAGTATTGCAAAAACAGAAGATGAAAAAAGACAGATTCACGCAAAGGCAATTCTGTCTGATTATTATCTTATGAGTACGAATGCATTTACCATCGACGGACAGCTTGTCAACATTGATGGGAACGGAAACCGTGTCAGTGCACTTTGCTACGGTCCAAAGCATGTGGTAATTATTACTGGTATGAATAAGTTAGTTCCTTCTGTAGATGCCGCTTACAAACGAATCCGTCAGGATGCCTGCCCGCCAAACTGTGTACGTCTTGGACTTACTAATCCATGCAGCAAGACAGGCATCTGCGGAGAATGTATGTCTGCATCCTCAATCTGTGACCTTTTCGTTACAACAAGAATGTCACGTTATCCTGATAGAATTCATGTTATCATGGTAGGAGAAGAATTAGGATATTAATTTTTTATCCATTTTTAAAAAATATTTTGCGAGGGTATGTATCAGCTTGTCAAAGTCTAATGGCTTTGCAATGTGTTCATTCATTCCAGCCTCCTTGGCAGCAATAATATCCTCGTTAAATACATTGGCAGTCATAGCAATGACTGGAACCGTTCTGGCATCCTTTCTTTTCAGCTTTCGAATCCTCTTCGTTGCTGTAAGTCCATCCATAACCGGCATCATAACATCCATCAAAATCACATCAAAACTATCACTTTCTGACTGCTCAAAAAGTTCTACCGACTCTAAACCGTTCCTGGCAACTATAATTTCTGCTCCTGCATCTTCAAGAATATACTGTGCCACTTCAAGATTTAAGTCATTATCTTCTACAAGCAATATCTTCATTCCCTCTATAGAAGTTTCTTCCTCTTCTGTCTCTGTTTCTTCGAAACAGACCGTATCAAGCTTTACAGGAAGTGTGATCGTAAAAGTACTTCCCTCTCCCTGCTTTGTCTCAAGGGTAATGGTTCCTTTCATCTTATTAATAAGATTCTTAACAATAGACATACCAAGCCCTGTCCCCTGATAACTAGAGCGATTCTCCGCATGTTCCTGTGTAAATGGCTCAAAAATATGTTCTGCGAATTCCTCACTCATTCCAATTCCTGTATCCGAAACAATAAATTCAAACTTTACATATTCTCCATCACAGGATAACTCTCTTGCCGAAACAAAAATATCTCCCCCCGGATTTGTATACTTAATCGCATTACTTATAATATTTACTAAAATAGAACGAACATAGTTCGGACTGCCACAGACGCATGGATGCTCTATCGCTCCTTCTATATCCTGCTCGATCGTAAGACTCTTTTCGGAAGCAATAATCTCCTGAACTGCCAGCGTACCATTCAAAAGTCTTATCATATCAAACGGCTCTTCCACAAGCTGAATACTTCCCGTCTCAATTTTTGACATGTCAAGAACATCATTAATCAGAGACAAAAGCTGATCGGCTGCTCCACGCATCTTTGAAAGGCATAAATCCATTTTTTCCGGATTATTAAGATGTGCCTGTGCAATATCAAGCATTCCCATCATGCCGTTAATTGGAGTTCGTATATCGTGAGACATATGGGATAAAAACTCCGATTTTGCCCGTACCGCTGCCTCTGCATCCTGTGTCTTTTTTTGCAACAGACGCTGCTGATTATTAACAAAAATCAGCAAAATCGTTATTGTAAGAGAAGTATTGGCCCACGGCATTGTATTAAAGAAACACTGCAGGAAAATCCCAATAAAAAATGGAACAATGTAAAAAACTGGCTGCCATAAAACCTTCCTTTTTTCTGCATTTTTTTCTTTATGAATTCTCCACAAACTAAGCAAAACAGAATATGCATTATAAATATTAGCTATCATCAAAATCTGTGGATACTTATAAATCCATTCTGTCCGATAAGATGCCACTATTATTATACAAAGTACATCAATTGGTATATGTATCGTAATCAAAGGTATACGCTTTTTAAACATATCCGAGCCATATATATTTTCGCTATAGCAAAGGAAAAACAACGATATAGAGGCTACAGAAAAGATAAAAGCCGCATCTAATATAAACAGGACATTCCTCCCTGCAGTCTGCTTAAATAGTATTCCAAACACATCCGATAAATCACAGACACAGACGGCAATCAGCAATTGCAGAATCCACCTTTCTGATTTGCCAAATCCCGGTGTCCTGCTAAGCACATATACCAGAATATTATTAATCAGCATCATAAAAATAACGGTATATATATAACTTATATTCCATGCTTCCATTTTGATTACCCCTTCGAATTATAAATATTTATTCATAACTTTATGTAATACTTTCATTAATTCTTGTTTTTTACAAGCATATTTATGATAGCATATATTGGATCAATTTTCTATATAAAATGTTTTTCTTTAACAATTTCCACTTATTTTCAATCATTTATGACACATAGCATAATGATTAGGGGCTATCTGTACTTTTCATCTGTATGCCACTGCATCAGAAGATACATTTACTTAATATGCACATCCTCGCCAAATGCGTATTTTGGAATCAAAATCATATGAAGAATACTGAAGGCATAGAATAAATTCTAACTTTGTTCCAACATCCAAAGTCAGCTCTCAAAGAAAGAAAAGACCCTATATCAGTGATAGAGTCACTGATATAGGGTCTTTTCTTTCTTTGGGAACGTCTACCTTGCCTGCGGCAATTAGAATTTATCCCCCTGATAGATTGGATATTTTTCTGTAAGAGACTTAACGATTGCTTCTGCCTCTTCCAGTTTATGGTCGATGATCGTAAGCTTAATTGCCTCTGCAATCTGTACCATATCGTCTTCTTTTAATCCTCTAGATGTAACAGCAGGTGTTCCAAGACGAAGACCACTTGTTACGAATGGAGACTGTGGGTCATTAGGTACTGTATTCTTGTTACATGTGATATGTACGGAATCTAATAATTTTTCCATGTCTTTTCCTGTAAGTCCCATCTTACGAAGGTCTACAAGCATCAGATGGTTATCTGTTCCGCCAGATACAATATCAAATCCTCTTTCGATTAATGCATCTGCTAATACAGAAGCATTCTTTACAATCTGTTTCTGGTATTCTTTAAATTCTGGTGTTAATGCTTCTTTTAAACATACAGCTTTCGCTGCGATTACATGCATTAAAGGACCACCCTGGATTCCTGGGAAGATAGCTTTGTTGAAGTTATATTTCTTATTCACTTCATCGCTTGATAAAATCATACCACCTCTTGGTCCACGAAGTGTCTTATGAGTTGTTGTTGTTGTAACGTGTGCGTATGGGATTGGGCTCTCATGAAGACCTGCAGCTACTAAACCTGCGATATGAGCCATATCTACCATTAATACTGCTCCAACTTCATCTGCGATCTCACGCATTCTCTTGAAGTCAATCTTTCTTGCGTATGCACTTGCACCGGCAATAATCATCTTTGGATGACATTCTAAAGCGATTTCTCTTACTTTATCATAGTCGATAACACCTTCGTCATTTACACCATAAGGTACGCAGTGATAATTCTTACCAGACATATTTACAGGACTTCCGTGTGTTAAATGTCCGCCATGGTCAAGGTTCATTCCCATGTAAGTATCTCCCAGATTCATTACTGCGAAAAATACTGCCATGTTTGCCTGTGCGCCGGAATGAGGCTGAATATTAACATATTCACAGCCAAATAATTCTTTTGCTCTTTCGATTGCCAGATTCTCTACAACGTCTACATACTGACATCCACCATAATAACGTTTTCCTGGATATCCTTCTGCGTATTTATTTGTAAGGTGGCTTCCCATTGCTGCCATTACTGCTTCGGATACTAAATTTTCTGAGGCAATCAGCTCCAGATTATTTCTCTGTCTTCCAAGCTCGTCCTCCATTGCTTTTGCAACTTCTGGATCAAAATCCTTCACATAATCAAAACTAAACATTTCTATTCCTCCGTTTTCTATACTGCATCTTCTAAAACAGATATGCATATGGAGATTATAGCATACTGATAAAATACAAGCAATGATTAAATCCTATCGTATTGTAGGCTTTTTAGTTAAAAATATAAAGTTCCTCCGTACGTTTACAATTCTTCCCTGTATTTTTTTGCATTACATAGAAAACTTTTATCTTAATTTGCGTGAGCATTCTCGTACATTAAAAAAATACTTTTTACAAGATATATTTTCCAATTTGCGGGAAATTACTTTTTATTTTTTTAACTCACTCTTAAAATATACGAAATACCTTTTCAATGATTCTATCTTTTTTCATAAATATTGCAAAAAATCATAACACCTGAATGACTTCTCTCACATTAGATACACCAATTACCTGAATCTTCTGACAAATGTTATCTCCAAGTACTTCGGCATTCGTTTTTGGCATAATACATCTGGTAAATCCCATCTTAATCGCTTCGGCAAGTCTCTGCTCTACATGACTGACACCACGAACTTCTCCAGTAAGACCTACCTCACCAAAAATCAATGTTCCCTCATGAACAGGAAGATTGCGATAACTTGATACAACTGCACAGATGATTCCAAGGTCAATTGCCGGTTCTCCAAGTTTCATTCCTCCGGCAAGATTGACATAGGCATCGCAGCCTCCAAGCTGCATTCCTGCCTTTTTCTCAAGAACTGCCAGTAAGAGATTTACTCTGTTAAAATCAATTCCAACCGTAGTACGTCTTGGCATATTAAAACTTGTCGGAGAGACTAATGCCTGAATCTCGATTAACAGTGGTCTAGTTCCCTCCATTGAACAGACAACCACGGAACCTGACGCATCCGTCGGTCTGCCATCAAGCATTACTTTGGATGGATTCTCCACTTCGACGAGTCCCTGCTCTTTCATCTCAAATACACCAATCTCATTCGTCGAGCCAAAACGATTCTTTACGCCTCGAAGGATTCGGTAAATCGCCGTCTGGTCCCCCTCGAAGTAAAGAACGGTGTCCACCATATGCTCCAATGTTTTCGGTCCGGCAACGACACCTTCTTTTGTAACATGACCAACTAAAAATACAGCGATTCCCTCTACTTTTGCAAGCTGCATCAGCACAGAAGTAACCTCTCGCACCTGACTGACACTTCCCGCTGCAGAAGTAATTTCTTCGCTGTACATTGTCTGTACAGAATCCACTACAACCATATCCGGTTTTGCTTCTCTTACCGCTTCTGCCGCCGCATTAATATCTGTCTCGCAAAGAAGAAAAACATTTTGCTTAAATCCGCCAAGCCTCTGTGCACGCATCTTAATTTGTTTTAAAGATTCCTCTCCTGAAACATAAACAACCTTTTTCCCACTGTTTGCCTGATAACGGCAAATCTGCAGGAGTAGAGTAGACTTTCCAATTCCCGGATCACCACCTACTAACGTAAGCGACCCCTTTACAATTCCCCCACCAAGAACCCGGTCAAGTTCTGGAATTCCGGAGCTTGACCGATCTTCCTCTTCCATAGATACTTCAAATAATCCTGTAAGCTCCTGACGAGGCAGATTATCTCCTCTCTTTCCAGTCCCTTTAGACATCGGACTTACCTTCTCCTCTGTCATCGTATTCCACTGGTGACAACCGGGACACTGTCCCATCCATTTGGGTGTTTCGTAACCACATTCTTTGCAAAAAAATACGGTCTTTGCCTTTGATTTTGCCATAGATAATTCCTTTCCAATTTTAATAAACAGAAGCCAAAAGCTTTCGCCCCCAAATCTTCTCTCCACGAATTTAATTCACCCCGGACAGCCAAAAACAGAACCCTTACAATGAAATAATCCATTTCTGTGGTCTCGGAGCAAGTGTTGGATGCGAGCGCGAAAGCAAGCATTCAACACGCCGCAACTAAAGTCACAGAAATGGATTATTTCATTGTAAGGGTTCGTCTGTCATTCCAACGAATAAAATTTGTCCACCATCTATTTTACTATTTGGACTTTTGCTGTTTCTCCTGCATCTAATTCGATGCTGAAACTGATTTTTCCGCTGAGACTGGATTTGAGCTTGCCAATATTGGTATCGTTAACATATACTTTGTATTCCTTTTCAGGTTCTACTTCAAGAGTAATCTGTAAGTCATCCGCTGCCTCTGTCTCAAACACAATCTGGCGTTCTGTTTCTTTGTAACCATGTACAGCAGAACCTGGTACAGATTCATATACAACACCGCCATTTTTCTCTAAGCGGGTAATCTCCTGAAATGTTTTTACTTTATATGTATCGCCCTCAAATGAAAAATCATCAAGCTTTGTCTTTTGTGTGAGACTATAATCTCCAAAGCTTAAACTTCCATTCTCTTCTGCTTTTAATAGTTCTTTTACGTTAGCCATTGTTATATCCTCCGTATTTATATCTGTCAAGTTATCGTTATTATACAAGAAAACGGGAAATTTTTCTACAAAAAACACATAATTATTAAAAATTATTTTACAAAATTTCTATTGCAGATTATCTAGAGTGTGTTTGTTGTATTTTTCTACTTTTTCTTCTTTTCTGCTTTCTTAACAACTGGCTTTCCATCGTTAATATCGAGAAGAATTCTGTCATTGTTTTTAATGTGGCCTTCGAGGTATTCATCTGCCAGAAAATCTTCCAATTCATTCTGGATAGCACGACGAAGCGGTCTTGCTCCATACTGTGGATCATATCCTTTTTCAAGGACATAGTCTGCTACTTTATCAGAGAATTCCAAAGTGAAGCCTGGATTTTTTGAAAGTCTGTCAGAAAGTTCTTTTAACAGCAATTCTACAATCTTCCTCTGTTCTGGTTTTTCTAATGTATGGAATACCATGATACCATCCACACGGTTGATAAATTCTGGTTTAAAGATCTGCTTCACTTCTTCCATTACATGGGACTTCATACGCTCATGATCTTCCTTTGCACTTCTTTCTGTAATAAAACCAAGATTCTTCGGTGCCATGATTCGCTGTGCTCCGGCATTGGAAGTCATAATGATAACAGTATTTTTGAAGTCTGCCTTTCTTCCATTCGAATCGGTAATCTGTCCATCATCAAGTACCTGAAGTAAAATGTTAAATACATCGCCATGTGCTTTTTCAATCTCGTCAAATAAAATAACGCTATATGGATGGCGGCGTACCTGCTCGGAAAGCTGTCCACCTTCTTCATATCCCACATATCCTGGAGGAGAACCAATGAGTTTGGATACGCTATGTTTTTCCATATACTCGGACATATCAACACGGATCATCGCATTTTCATCGCCAAATAATGCCTCAGCAAGTGCTTTGGAAAGTTCGGTCTTTCCTACACCAGTTGGTCCTAAGAACATAAAAGAACCAATTGGCCTTTTCGGATCTTTTAACCCAACACGGCCACGTTTGATTGCTTTTGCAACCATCTTTACTGCCTCATCCTGCCCGATTACTCTTTTCTTTAACGTATCCTCAAGACCAAGCAGACGCTGTGATTCGCTCTGGCTGATACGAGTTACCGGAATCTTTGTCCAGGAAGAAACAACCTCTGCTACATCATTCTCTGTAACATTAACACGGCTGACTGCTTTTTTCTGCTCCCAGACTTTTCTTTGTTCTTCGAGTTTTTCCAGTACTGTTTTCTGCTTTGTATTATTCATTTTGGCCTTGCGCAGATTGCCCTCCGCAAGTGCCTCTTCTTTTCGCTTTCCATATTTATCAAACTGTTCTTCTAATGCCCGCATTTCATCAGACATTGTGTATAAGCCGACTCTCTTTTTAGAAGCAGCCTCATCCATAACATCAATCGCTTTATCTGGAAGAAAACGGTCACTGATATATCGTTCTGATAATTCTACGGCTGCCTGAATTGCTCCGGCAGTATAATGAACATGATGATGCTGTTCGTACTTTTCCTTTAAGCCATTAAGAATTGCAACTGCCTCTTCCTTCGTTGGCTCTTCTACGGCAACTGGCTGAAAACGTCTTTCAAAAGCGGCATCTTTTTCAATATATTTTCGATATTCCTCACGAGTTGTCGCACCGATTAACTGAATCTCTCCTCTGGCAAGAAATGGCTTCATAATATTAGAAGCATCAATCGCGCCTTCTGCTCCTCCTGCTCCAATCATCGTGTGAATCTCGTCAACAAATAAAAGAATATCCCCTCTGGAAATCACTTCTTGAAGGAGTTTTTTAATTCTCTCCTCAAATTCTCCTCTGTATTTAGAACCTGCAATCATTCCTGGAAGATCTAATGTCATTACCTTTTTGTCCCAAAGCATTTCTGGCACTTCTCCACGCACGATCCACTGTGCAAGCCCCTCTACGATTGCTGTTTTTCCGACTCCCGGCTCACCGACAAGACAGGGACTATTCTTTGTACGGCGGCTTAAAATCTGAATCATTCGCTCAATTTCCTGGCTTCTTCCAACAATCGGATCTAACTTCCCTTCTTTTACCCTCTCTGTCAGATCCACACAATATGCTGCGACCATAGAATTCTTTTTTTTCGCCTTCTTTGGTGCAGTAAGTGACTGGAATTCTTTCTGTGCTCTCGTTGAATCTACCCCTGTCGCAACTAAAACATCTACATAAATTTTCTTTAGATTAATATTCATGCCTTTCATCAAACGAAGCGCAATACAATCTTTTTCTTTGATGATCGCAAGTAAAATATGTTCTGTCCCTATCTGCTGTGCATGCATGCGAATTGCTTCTTCTTCGCTTGTCAAAAGAACATGTTCTGCTTTAGGACTGTATCCGAGAAACGTCTGATTCGCATTATCTCCTAATGCTGCTGATTCTCCCAATACTGCCTCTAAAAAATTCTCATAGTTAAGACCATTCTCATAAAGTACTCGTCCAGAAAGAGAATCTGGCTGTGCTAAAAGTCCCAGAATAAGATGTTCGGTTCCTATATATTTCTGGTGGCATGAAGCTGCATCTTGCGCTGCTTTCTCCAATGCCTGGGAAGCATAGTTATTATATTCTGTTCTCATTCCTATCCTCGCTTTCTATTCTTCCTCTTCTATCATAAGAAATGTGTCATACATTTCCTCTACTAACTGTTTCATCTCATCTTTTGTAATCTCTTTGCAGATTGCCTGTGCTACAATCATCTGCATGTATCCATTCACCTTCATCATCTCTTCTGATTTGTCACTAATCTGTACAGAAATGACTGCTCCCTTTCTTCGATCAAGCTTCAGATAGCCTTCTTGGCGCAGCATGGCGTATGCCTTATTCACCGTATGCATATTCACACCAAGTTCTCCTGCTAAGCCACGCACAGAAGGAAGGGAATCCCCCTCATGGAGCTGTTCCTGCGCGATCTGCATGACAATCTGATTGCGAAGCTGTATGTAGATTGCCTCCGGGCTGTTAAAATCAAGTTTTATTCTCATATTTATCATCCCATTCTTTTAAGATATCTTCTGTGTTATATAGACTATATCATATAGCGCAAAAAATCAAGTCCATAAACAAAAAAACGTACAAAATGTATCCTTATCTGACAGTAAAATACATCTTATACGTTTTCTCTCTTTTGATTTTTTAAACATGCTTTAAAATGTATAAAAAAATACTCTAATACTTATCTGCGAGAAGCTGGCAATATAGAATCTCCAACGCTTCTTTTACTGCGCTGTGACGAACCCCCTGACGATTCCCGCCGTAAAAACAGCGCTTCACTATCGTACGTCCCTTTACACAACATCCAATATAAACCAGCCCTACCGGTTTTTCTTCTGTTCCCCCTCCTGGACCTGCAACTCCTGTTGTAACAACAGAGGCATCCGCTCCCGCTGCTCTTACTGCACCTTCAGCCATCTCTGCCGCTGTCTGTCTTGAGACAGCACCATATTTCTCAAGAGTCTCCTTTTTTACACCAAGCAGCTTATGCTTAGCTTCATTAGAGTAAGTAACATAACTTTCCTTAAAAACTTCTGAAATTCCGTCGGCATTTACAAGCGTGCCTGCTACAAGACCGCCTGTGCAGGATTCGGCAGCAGTTACTGTCATCTTCCTGTGAATCAAAATCCGTGTAATTTTCTTTTCAATTGGTTCTTCTGCCATAATCCGATCGGAACTCATTATTTTTCATTGCCTCCCTCTTTTAACACATCAATGTTCTTTGCAAGATAATCTACTAAAGAAACAATCGTAAGAATTAATGCAATATATATAAGAATCTGCTCAGCGATATGTATTCCTCCAGCATATGCAGGGAAGTTTTCTCCGAGATTAAGCATCAGTAAAATAATTGCAAACATCTGGAAATTTGTTTTGAACTTGCCCCAATAACTTGCTGCAATAACAACACCGCTATCGCTGGCTACTAAACGGAATCCACTAATAACAAACTCTCTTGCAATAATAACAATAACAATCCATGCAGCGATCTTATTCTGTGCTACAAGACAGATAAACGCAGAAGAAACAAGCATTTTATCTGCAAGTGGATCCATAAACTTTCCGAAATTTGTTACAAGATTATACTTTCTTGCAATATGTCCATCTAAAAAGTCTGTAATACTAGCTGCACAGAACAGTACTGTAGCGATCCATTTAGAACCTGCAACGAAATCTGTTAACAGGAAAAATACAAAAAATGGAATCATAATGATTCTTACAATTGTAAGCTTATTCGGTAAATTCATCGGCATAAATAACATCTCCCATCAAATCATATTCATTTGCTCCCGTAATGCGAACAGGAACGATATCACCGGAAATCAATTCTTCCTCCGCCCGGACAAATACATTTCCGTCTACCTTCGGCGCATCCATATAAGTTCTTCCAATATAGATATCGTCTTCATATAAGTAACCCTCTATTAAAACGGACATTTCATCATCAATTCGACTTGCAGCTTTATCAGCAGAAATCTCCTGCTGTAATGCCATAATCTCATCCCGGCGGCTTTCCTTTACTTCTTCTGTAATCTGACCGTCCATCTCTGCAGCTTTTGTTCCTTCTTCTGCTGAGTATGGGAATACACCAAGTCGGTCAAATTCCATACTGTCTACAAAGTCCACCATATTTTTGAATTCTTCTTCGGTCTCACCAGGAAAACCAGTAATTAAAGTTGTACGAAGAACAATGTCCGGTATTTCTTTCCTTAACTTCTCTACAAGAGAAACTAATTCTGCTCTATTGGTGCGGCGGCCCATACGCTTTAATATCGTATCCTCACTATGCTGAATTGGAATATCAAGATAATGACAAATCTTCTTCTCTTTCTTCATTACAGCAATCAATTCATCCGTAATTTCTTCCGGATAACAGTACAAAATACGAATCCATTCAATTCCTTCGATTTCACAAAGTTTTGTTAAAAGTTCTGGCAGTGCCTTTCTTCCATAACAGTCCATACCATAAACCGTTGTTTCCTGGGCAATAAGAATTAATTCCTTTACCCCGCCCTCAGCAAGCTTTCTTGCTTCCTCTAACAGATCTTCCATTGGGAAACTACGATAATGTCCCCGAATATATGGAATGATACAGTATGTACAGCGCTTATTACATCCTTCTGCAATTTTTAAATAAGCAGTATATCCACCAGTTGTTACTACACGTTTATCTGCTAAGGAAGCAGGAAGCAAATCAATAGAAGGACAACAGTTTACAAAGGACTTCTCCTTGGGTTCTTCTACTGCAGCTTCTTTCTGTGATGCCTCTGCCTCAGCAAGAATCTCATCAAGAATCGGAACAATCTCTGTATATCCCGTTGTTCCAATTACTGCATCCACTTCTGGAATCTCCTGCTGAATCTCATCCTGATACCGCTGTGCCATACATCCTGTTACAATAAGTGCCTTGAGTCTGCCCTTTTTCTTCCATTCTGCCATCTCGAGAATCGTTTCTACACTCTCTTCTTTCGCATCATGAATAAAACAGCAAGTATTTACTACAATCGCATCTGCCTCGGACTCTTCCTGTGCCACACGGTATCCCGCTTCATTTAAAAGTCCAAGCATCTTTTCACTATCTACGAGGTTCTTGTCGCATCCTAGTGATACAAATAATACATTTTTCATCGGTTATTCATCCTTAACGCTGCTTCTACGCAGTTATTCATTAACATGGCGATTGTCATCGGGCCTACTCCTCCTGGAACAGGAGTAATCGCAGAAACTTTATCTACTACCTTATCATAATCAACATCACCACAAAGTTTATTCTCTTCATTTCTGTGGATTCCTACATCAATTACGACAGCCCCATCTTTTACATAGCTGTCATCAAAGAATTTTGGCTTTCCAATCGCAGCTACTAAAATATCTGCTCTCTGGCATACTTCTTTTAAATTTTTTGTATGAGAATGGCAGATTGTTACCGTTCCATTCTCTCTTAAAAGAAGCATGGACATCGGTTTACCAACGATATTGCTGCGCCCAACAACAACGCAGTCTTTTCCATCAATAGAGATGCCGGAACGTTTTAATAACTGGATAATTCCTGCTGGAGTACAAGATACAAAGCCTGGCTCTCCTGTAGATAAAGCACCTACACTCTGTGGATGGAATCCATCAACATCCTTTGCTGGAGAGATTGCCTGAATAATCTCTTTCTCGTCCATATGTGCAGGCACTGGAAGCTGTACAAGAATACCATTCACATGATCATCCTTATTCAGACGGCTAATTAAACTAAGCAGTTCTTCCTGTGTTGTCTCTTCTGGAAGCTCATAAGCCTGTGACTCAATTCCAATATACGCACATGCTTTCTTTTTATTATTCACATATACGCTTGATGCAGGATCACTTCCTACCTGAATTACAGCTAAACATACAGAAATGCCTTCTTCTTTTAACAGCTTTACCTGTTCTTTTAATTCCTCTTTAATATCGGAAGATATCTTTTTTCCATCAATTCTTAAAGACATAGTATCTCCTCTTTTCTTCATTTATTATGTATTTATACATAGATATTGTACCTATTTAAAATCAAAAAGTAAACACATTAACGATATTTATCTTCACTTTAAATAGCCACAAGATATTTAATAATACAACAAATTTTTCATTTCGTAAAGTCCTGCCGCCAGTTCTTTACAAATTCTTTGCAATTTTTATAAATATTCCTCAAAATAGGATTCTAACTGTTCTGAAGACATTAATACTTTCCGCGGCTTTGTTCCTTCTTCCGGACCCACGATTCCTGCATCCGAAAGCTGATCCACTATTCTTGCTGCTCGATTAAATCCGATCTTAAACATTCTCTGCAGCATTCCAATGGAAGCCTTGTCTTTTTCAATAACAAAGCGGGCTGCTGCTTCAAAATATTCATCTCTTTCCTGAGAAACCGTACTGCTCTTTAATTTATTTTCAATTTTTTCAGTTACTTCTGTATCGTATACTGCCACATCTTCATTTTCTTTTAAAAATGTAACCACATCGCTAATCTCATTATCGGAAATAAAAGCCCCCTGCACCCGCACCGGTTTAGAGTATCCTGCCGGATAAAAGAGCATATCTCCCTTACCAAGAAGCTTTTCGGCTCCATTCATATCAATAATTGTACGGCTATCTACACCAGAAGAAACAGAGAATGCAATTCTTGATGGTACATTTGCCTTAATAAGCCCCGTGATAACATTAACCGATGGACGTTGTGTTGCAATAACCAGATGAATTCCTGCTGCTCTTGCAAGCTGTGATAATCTTACAATAGCATCTTCTACTTCTCCAGGAGCCACCATCATAAGATCTGCAAGCTCATCGATAATAATGACAATCTGTGGCATTTTTTTTATAGTTTCTGGATCAATCTCTCCAGATTTCTGAAGTTCCCTTACTTTTTTATTGTAACCTTCAATATTACGAACACCAGTTTCTGTAAACTTCTTATAACGATTTGTCATTTCTGCTACAGCCCAGTTTAATGCTCCTGATGCCTTTTTCGGATCAGTAACAACTGGAATAAGCAGATGTGGGATTCCATTGTAAATACTTAATTCTACCATCTTAGGATCAATCATGATAAGCTTGACTTCTTCCGGTGCTGCCTTATATAAAATGCTCATAATCAAAGTATTGATACACACTGACTTACCAGATCCTGTCGCTCCTGCAATTAATAAATGTGGCATCTTGGCAAGATCTGTTACTACGGTCTTTCCTCCAATATCTTTTCCAACTGCAAAAGCCAATTTGGATTTAAATGTTTTAAATGTCTGACTTTCTATCAAATCCCTAAAATGTACGGTCTGATTATGTTTATTCGGAATCTCAATTCCAATTGCTGCCTTTCCCGGAATCGGTGCCTCGATTCGGATATCAGATGCTGCAAGATTCAGCTTAATATCGTCTGTCAGAGAAAGAATCTTACTTACCTTTGTTCCCTGTTCCGGGAACATCTCATATCTCGTAACAGAAGGGCCACAGCTTATATCTGTAATTGTCACATTCACTCCAAAACTTTTTAATGTCTCATACAGTTTCTGCGCTGTTTCCTGTAAATACTGCTGCTGGCCAGAGGAGTGTCCCTGTTCTTCTTTTATAAGAAGACTTGCGGGAGGAAACAGGTAATCTTTTCCTTCTGCTTTCTTTCTATCTGGAACTACTTCTTTGCTTTCTACAGATGATACTTCCTGAGCTGTTTCTTTCTTAATGGTATCTTGCCTTGCCATTTGCTTTTCTTGAATGGCAATATCCCTATCGTTAACTTCCGAAGCATTATCTTTTGCTTCTGTATCTCTTTGCTTTATCTCAGCCCCATTTTTCCAGATTCTGCTCTCCTCATTTTCTTCCTGTTTTTCCTTCATATCCTTTACTGCTTCTATCTCAGGGACTTCTTTCTGTTCAATCGCCTGATCAGCCGCATCCGGATAAACATTTTCTTCCGAAATGGCTTCTGCCTCAGATACAATACTTTCAGAAACTTCTTCTATCAAACTACCCAAATCTTCATTGATTCGGATTTCTTCTGGCAGTGAAGTATGGAATGATCCCTTTTCTTTATATGGTGGGGCATAGCTTTCTTCTTGCACTTCTAAAGTACTCTCTTGTGCCTGTTCTGAAATTAATGAGGTATTTTCCTCTGGGAATGTAAACGCACTGAAATCTAACTTACCTTTAAATGGTTCTGTCTTCCCATCCTCTTCTGTGAATGGATAAATCTGCGGATGAAGTTCCCTTACACAATCCTTTCTTTTCACCTCATCAGAGGAAGTAAACACCGGAACATTCACCTTTATATTTTTTATTGTTTTCTCTTGTTCTGCTGACGTAGATGACTGCTTTTTCGGGTTCTTTTTCTCCTTCTTTTCTTCTAGTTCTTTCACCTTTTCTTCACATTGTTTTGCTCTTTTCTTATCCGAAGTCTTTTTATAGCCACTCTTCATCTTCAAAAATGAAGTCGCCTTATCTGAAGATTCCTCTTCCTCTTCTAAATTGATCAATCTGTCTTCTGCTGCTGCCGCTTCTCTTTCTAAACGCCGTTTCTCGGCAGACTTTTCCCACTCTTCTTTTGAAGCCCGCACATTCTTAACCATCTTTTTAAAGAAAGAAACAAAAGATCTTTGTGTCAGCAAAATACATGCGAGCAAAAATACACAGATAAGAACAACCATCGCTCCTGCTGTTCCAAATCCCTCTCTTAATAAAAGCGCAACTCCGCCCCCGATAATTCCTCCTGTTGCATGATTATTAATCGCCACAGAAAATAAATCATGCACTGTCACTGTCGTATCTTTATATAATAACTGCGATACGGCCGATGCTTCCATCAAAATGACAAATCCTGCACCACACTTCTTCATTGCCAACGTACTGTAATCATTGGCAACCAAAATTGTTATACCAAGGAAGAAAAATACCGGCATAACAAACTGGGCACAGCCAAAAATACCAAAAAAGAAGCTGGCCAGCCATTTTCCGATCAATCCACAATGTCCAAAATTACTAAACATCATAAGAACGACCAGACCAAAAGCAACAACCAACGTAATCTCACTGCTCATCGGAATTCCTTCTGCCTTTTGGGATGCGTTTTTTCTGGTTCCCGAAGTATGATTTTTCGCTGTAGTTTTTCTGGTCACATTATTCTTTGTTGTGACTTTCTTTGTTGTTTTTCGTTTTATCTTATTCTCGTTTGTTTTATTACTTGCCATACATAACACCTTTATTTTCTAAGTTTGATATCTTTATCATCATATCACAAATACCGTCAGAAAAAAAGATGCGTTCTTAAAATAAATAACACATTTTTTCTTCTATCATTTTTTCTCCTGTCTTTTCTTCCTGCTTCTTTCAATCTCCTGATGCAGCCAGAAAAGCGCTTCAGAAACACCACCAACTTCATCAATAATTCCTTCTTCCACTGCCATTTTTCCTACAAGAATTGTTCCTAAATCTTTTACCATCATCCCCTGACGTATCATCATTCTTTCCAGTCTGCTTTTCGCAACTCCTGTATGTGCTTCTACAAATGTAACAATCCTATCCTGTATCAGCCGAAAGTATTCAAATGTCTGCGGCGCACCAATAATCGTACCATTCAGTCGTACTGGATGCAGAATCATCGTTGCCGTCGGTGCAATAAATGTTCGATCTGCCGCTACTGAAAGAGGTACTCCAATAGAATGACTATCTCCAATCACAAGAGAAACCGTCGGTTTTTTGATAGATGCAATCATTTCTGCTACCGCAAGGCCACAGGAACAATCGCCTCCCACCGTATTAATCAGGAGAAATAATCCATCTATCTCCTGATTATCCTGTACTTGGGTAAGAAGCGGTAATAAATGTTCATATTTTGTCGTCTTTATTCTGTCTGATGATAAATGATGCCCTTCTATCTCACCGATAACAGATAAAAATAAAATATGATGCCCCGTCCCGTTATTCTCCAGTAATACTTCTCCAAGTTCTAGTAAACTTTCTAATTGCGTATTCATGAGCATCCTCCTTTATATTTTCATGTGCTTCCGAAATCTTTTACACCTGGAGTATGTTTCAAACACGCTCTAATCTTATAAAACGATTTTTCCGAAAGCAGCTTTCCCTTTAGCATGCTCATTTTGAAAGAAAAAACACCTAAGAATTATATCCTTTTTTAATAATTCCTGGGTGTTTTATCTATTTTTAATCCTGTGTGAAAATATTCTTTAGAGCGTGTTTGAAAAATGCTCTAGACTTCCGTTTGTCTCTAAAGCTTTTATTCCTTTAGAATAAATCTCCTGCAGCTTTCCATCTTTTTGCATAAAAAGCCGATGTTCATTTTGAAAACGATGGCTTGTTTTAAGAACCTTCCAACTTTTAAATGTTTCTTTGTGCTGCTTATAATATTCCTTATCTGCAACGAGTATCTGTGTATTACCAGCCTCAATATCTGAAAGTGCTTCTTTTACAGACAAAAATGGAACTGCCCGCCCCTTATAACGATTTGCAAGATATTTCGCAAATACTTCCTCTTCTGTATCGGCAGGTGCTGCAATACTGTTATCTTTTATTTGTTTTAAAGTCGAAATGTTAGAACTTTTTGGCGCTAAAACACAAATATTAGATGTGTAGAATGACTTACTTGCCAAAATATTCTTACCTGAGGATGCATTTGTCGCTCCGATAAAGCCATCTATAGACTTCTTAGAAAGATTTTCATTATAAGAAGATGCATCTACAGGAACAAATTTATAAGTAAATGGTTCTTCTTTTGCCATTGCTGCAACAAAATCTGCATAGTATCCTTTTGGCAGTCCATCTTCTTCGTAATAATATGGTGCATTATCATCTATCACGCCGATATAATAATCTACCTTTGTCTCTGCCTCTTGCTTAGTGCCCCCTAATGTGCATCCTGTCAGAAGAAATAAGAATACTAACAGCATGATACTAACAGGTATCCTCTTCTTTTTTCGCATGGTGTTCCTCCCTGTCTGCTTTCCGATTTACAATCCTAACTCTCTACGATAAATTGCGATGCGGTTTTCAATTTCCTGCAATTCCTGCTCAATTTCCCTGATCCGTGCCTTACCTTTTTCCATATCAATTGCTGTTTCCTTCACAACTTTTGTAATGTAACGGGGAAGATTAAGATTATATTCATTTTTTTCTATCTCATCCCTCTCCACACAGGCACACAATCCAGGAATTGTCTTTCTCTCACTCCAAAGCTGATCTATAGTATCTATCTGTTCCTTATCAAGACTTTCTATCTCCGAGCAGTCAAAAAACAAGATATCTTTTCGTTCTCGATTCATCTGGAAAAATAAAATTGCCTCGGCCTGCCCTATAGAGTGAAATATGGAATCCGGAAGCAGCATTATTGTATCAAGACAATTCAATTCTTCCACAAGATACTTACGAATTTGCGCTTCTCTTCCTTCCCGGTAAAGCATCGCACCAGGAAAAACTGCCGCCAAAAATCCATTCTCTTTTAAACAAGAAATTGCTGTCAGTAAAAATGGAAATTCCCCCTTCGTTCCAGCATAAAACTGTTCTTTTCCAAGAGAAAGTTTTGGTGAAGCTATATATTCTCCTGCTTCTACACCTTCTGGCATAAAAATAAGGATATTATCTGCTCCATCTGGCAAATCTCTGATTGCTCTCCAGTCCTTTTTCATGAAAAGATGTAGGGAATCTAATGGAATTCCTCTCATATAACATACAATCGTAAAAATATCAATATATTCCTGTTCCTTTGTATAGCCATAAATCTCTATATTTTTTTCTGTACTTATAATGGAAGATGCCAAAATACCATACTGAAATTCTGGAAATAAAACTTTACATTTTCCTTTTTTCTTATGAAATCGCCTGCAAAAAAACTTATGATACAGTTCGCTTAGTTCTTCCGATATATAGGTATCTTTTTTTAACTTTGCAAATTCTGCAATCAGCAAAATAAATAGTTTTGGATACTGCCTGAGCAATTCTTCTTTACAATCCCAGCCATCAATTTTTTTTAGAAATTTACGAAAAAATCTTGCATAACTTTTTTGTTTTTCTAAAGAATGTACTCTTTCAAGGCTTTTATAAAATGAAAATTCTGTAAGTTGAAAATCTTTATTCAAAAGATGTAAAAAAGAGGAAGCGGATTCCATAAATTTTAAAAAGGAAGCTACCTGAAGCTTTCCACGTATTGCCATCTTCACTAATTCACCCGGCTTATAAGCCTCTTCTAGTGAGTCACCATGTTTTAAACAAAGATACTGATAAAATAAGAGGAACACACAACTATCTCTGTATTCCTCAAATGTCAGACCCGGATGACTCTCACTTAAAATTGACAAAAATTCATATTGTAACTGTTTTTCGTCCATCCGTTTCCCCTTTTATAATTTTTCTAAATGGTGCATCATTTCTTCTGTCAGAACTGCCTCTTCTAAACGCATCTTTTCCATAAGAAGTACTTTTTTCCGCTTCTGATAATAGTACAGCTTACCAATTGACATCTGCGTTGATAAATTCGGACACTCAATCATCAATTGACGAATCATGTGTACAGATAATACCTTAACTGAAGAGTTTCCCTGAATGGCAATCATCCGTTGCCTTTTTATCTCTGGATGTTCATTAAAATACCATGCAAAGTAATAGGGATCCATTATCCCATTCTGAAATTCTATCGAAACAAAATTGGATGGGATAATCTTGCCCTCATGCTGTTTCTCCAGTACGGCAGCACGATGGAAGGAGGTCAGTCCGATTACGATGCTATGCTCTTTTGCCAGATTTAAATTCTTCACCTTTTTTTTATCAACCAAAGCCGTAGGAACTTCATAATCCCACACTCCATTTTCCTCGTCAATTAACTGACTAATCGTAAGAATGGGATACTCTGCTCCCTCACTTAATATCTTTGGCTTTATCCTATTCAGTACAACACCATGCGTAATCTGGCTGATTTGTTCTAAAAGGAACTCCAACCTCACTGCCCCCTCGTAAAAATAATTTATTTGATAATCTCGCGAAGTGCCAGATTAATTCTTCCCATCTTATCAATTTCAAGAACTTTTACTTTTACTTTATCACCGATATTAACAACATCTTCTACTTTCTCTACTCTTTCTTTAGAAAGTTTAGAAATGTGAATCAGGCCATCCTTATTTGGAGCTAACTGTACAAATGCACCGAAGTTCATAATACGAACAACTTCTCCCTCATAAATCTTGCCTGCTTCTACAGGTTCTACGATAAGACGAATGATTTCCATTGCTCTGTCGATCATTACCTGATCTACACCACAGATATCTACTCTTCCCTCATCATTAATATCAATCTTAACGCCTGTCTCATCAATGATTGCGTTGATTGTCTTTCCCTGTTTTCCGATAATCTCGCTGATCTTATCTGGATCTACATGCATCTGCATAATCTTTGGAGCATATTCTCCAACGTGGTCTCTCGGTGTAGAGATTACTGGTTCCATAACATCAGTAAGGATATGTTCACGAGCTTCTTTTGTACGAGAAATTGCCTCACGGATAATATCTGGTGTTAAACCGTGAATCTTGATATCCATCTGAATTGCTGTAATACCATCATGTGTACCGGCAACCTTAAAGTCCATGTCTCCGAAGAAATCCTCAAGGCCCTGAATATCTGTTAATACGATGTAATCATCATCGCTGTCTCCTGTTACAAGACCTGTAGAAATACCTGCAACTGGTTTCTTAATAGGTACACCTGCTGCCATTAAAGATAAAGTAGATGCACAGATACTTGCCTGAGAAGTAGAACCGTTAGATTCTAATGTTTCAGAAACAGTACGAATTGCATATGGGAACTCGTCCTCACTTGGAAGTACTGGAACTAAAGCTCTCTCTGCTAATGCCCCATGACCGATCTCACGACGTCCCGGGCCACGGCTAGGCTTTGTCTCACCTACGGAGTAGCTTGGGAAATTGTAGTGATGCATATATCTCTTAGAAGTTACATTTGCATCAAGGCCATCAATCTTCTGTGCTTCAGATAATGGAGCTAAAGTTGTAATTGTCATGATCTGAGTCTGTCCACGAGTAAACATACCTGAACCATGTACTCTAGGTAAAAGATCAATCTCTGCAGCTAATGGACGAATCTCGTTAATAGCACGGCCATCTGGACGCTTATGGTCTTTTAAGATCATCTTACGAACCGTCTTTTTCTGGAACTTGTATACTGCATCATCAATTAATGGAAGCCAGTCTTCGTGTTCTTCTGCGTAACGTTCTTCTAACTTCTCTTTAATCTGACGGATATTCTCCTCACGAACCTGCTTTACATCTGTAAATACTGCCTCTTCCATAGCTTCTGGAGTGATGAAATCTACCATATCATTCCATAAATCTTCTGGAGTGTCTACATGTTCGTATTCATGTTTCTCTTTTCCGCATTCTTCTACGATACGATCGATAAACTTAATTACTTCCTTATTTACTTCATGTGCCTTGAAGATAGCTTCAATCATCTTATCTTCTGGAACTTCATTCGCACCAGCTTCAATCATGATTACTTTCTCTGCTGTAGAAGCAACTGTAAGTGCAAGATCAGAAACTAACTGCTGGTCTGCTGTAGGGTTTACGATAAATTCTCCATCAATAAGACCGATTCTTGTTCCGGCGATAGGGCCATCAAATGGAATATCAGAAATAGATGTTGCAACAGAAGCGCCAAGCATTGCTGTTACTTCTGGAGAACAATCAGGGTCTACTGCCATAACTAAGTTATTCAGAGTTACATCATTTCTGTAATCTTTAGGGAATAATGGACGCATTGGACGGTCAATAACACGGGATGTAAGAACTGCATGTTCAGATGCCTTACCCTCTCTCTTATTAAATCCTCCAGGAATCTTACCTACTGCGTACATCTTCTCCTCAAATTCAACACTAAGAGGGAAGAAATCAATTCCTTCTCTTGGCTTCTCTGAAGCTGTTGCTGTGGATAAAACCACTGTATCACCATAGCGCATAAGTGCGGCACCATTGGCCTGCGCTGCCACTTTTCCGATTTCAACTGTCAGTGTTCTTCCTGCCAGTTCCATAGAAAACTGTTTTACCATTACTTAAACCTCCTGAAAAAATATATTTATCTAATGAGGGAAGGTTTCCGAAACCACTGAAAAAAGCATTGTTTCCTCCAATGCTCTTTTCAGAAGTCTCGGGCACATCCTTCCCATAGTCATAAATTATGACCTAATCTTTACTATTCTATCACAGGATAAAAAAAACTGCAATAGTTGAGGTTACTATTTAATTCATTAAGAGAGAGACGCCCAGGAAGAGAACCGATACCCTATATTTGTGTCTTTAGTCGCTACGAGAAATCGTCTTCTATGAAAAGGCCGACATTTTACTACAGTCTCGTAGCTCTGAGGCCACAAATATAGGCTATCAGTTTTCTTCCCGGGCTGTCTTTGGCTGGATTTTGTTTGAATTAAGATAGTGGTTGCGAGGATTTGGGGGAGCGGGCAGAAGTTTTCTGCTTGCTCTAAAAATATTATGAATGGATACTTAGTATTTAAATGGATTTGGTAAAGAACTGAGATTGAGAACAGAAGCCTGTTTCTTGTTCTGAAATTATTGAAATATTGCTGTGACAATCGTTAAAAAAGCTAAATCATACCCTCTATTCCCAGTCCTTCTCGAGTAAGTAGAAGACATCAGCTTCTGTCCCCAAATCCCCTCCCCCTGTTTAATTCACCTTCTCCAGCCACAGCACAGAAGCCATTGCTCCCAATAAGGCATATTTGTGGTCTCGGAGCAAGTGTTGGATGCGAGCGCATAAAGCGAACATTCAACACGCCGCGACTAAAATCACAAATATGCCTTATTGGGAGCAATGGCTTCGTCTATTGTTTCTTAATGAATTAAATAGTAATTATGTAAGATGTTTCGGTGTTCCTGCCTGTGCGTAAATGGATATTTTTTCGCGTTCTCTCTTACGAATTCTTTCTGCACATTCCTTAATCTTATGGCAGATCCACATATAAGCAGTTGTTCCTTCTCTGTAGTCAGCTTCTGCATACATATTAATTCGTCCGTCCACCCTCATCTGTTCCACCTGCCGCATGGCTTCCATATCTCCATGTGGATAGATGGCAAAGGTGGCACCCTGATTTTTATTGACAAGAGAAAAGGCTGGAATATCACTTGGTCCGTCTGCGACATAAATCATGTTACGAAAAGGAACTCTTCTAAGCTCTTCTGGCATCTTCGTATTTACTTCAACTCCTTCATGGCGGTTAACTCCTTTATTGATTTCAAACAAAGCTCTCGTTTTACTGGTATTATCAATCGTATATCCAATCTCACTTATGATTTTTTCTCCATTTTCTATCTCTTCTTCTATCAATTCGCAGCCCCAGATTCCTTTTACATACTGTACAACTACAGAGCCTTTTATCACCTGGCTGAGTCCGGTACTTACGATATAATGTTCTACTTTAATATCATATTCCTGATAAATAGAATCTTCTTCAATTAACTTTCTCGTCTCTTCAAAAATTTCGGGAACCCCTTCATAAAAATGAAGATTCTTTCCAAAATCATAAAGCATCGCATTATTCAGTCCTTTAAAGATTCCCTTTTTGGCATAATGAATAAAATGATTGAGATAAATCGTATCAGGATTCACTCGAACCCCCTGCTCTACTCTGTATTTTTCCGGCAGAGAATTAACTTCTCTCCAAAATACAGAAGAATCCACTCCATAATGTTCAAAAATCGGTTCTTCCATATATCCATTAACTAAAGTCTTATCAAAATCCCAGACAACTGCGATAATATTTGCCATTCGGTTCTCCTTTCTGCTGAACTTGCTATAATTACTCTTCTAAAATATAGTATAGCACAAAATTATGATTTGTGAGGCTGCAAAGCAGACGAACTCCTGAAGCGAAATAAAGCATATTTGTGACTTTAGTCG
>OGOO01000241.1_pt1 | contig 71396 bp, 82 predicted proteins | sample 1552651 | NCBI WGS metagenome assembly OGOO01 (sample SAMEA2580118, study PRJEB22360) | human gut metagenome | biome: human gut; feature: human-associated habitat; material: faeces | place: Denmark | collected 2008/2010 | reverse complement strand
TATTGCTTTAGGAACATTACCACGCCCATCGGGATCAGCGCAATGCCGATCACCCGGATCAGCCCATCCAGCGAGCGCATCATCTCGCCCTTGGCAACCTTGTGGCCACCCTCGCGGGCTTCGGTTGCCAGCTTGCTGGCATAGCTTTCGGCACCCACATGGGTCAGGCGCACGGTGCACCGGCCAGATACCAGAAAGCTGCCGGACCGCAGCACATCGCCAACGTTCTTGGGCACCGGCTCTGCTTCGCCGGTAATCAGGGCTTCGTTCGCCTGAGCGCTGCCGGTGCACACAACGGCGTCTGCACAGATCTGCTCGCCGGAGGTAAACTCCACAATGTCATCCTGCACCAGCTCTTCGCTGGGCAGCAAAATGCTTTTTCCGTCCCGCAGGCAGACACTGCACTGGAACGGCGCAGCCGCAATCTTTTTCGGTATATTGTGACAGGAAAGACGGCTGCCGTTTCCGACAGCCGACTTTGCAAAAGTTATCACTTATCAATATGGGATTTTCAGATTCTTCAAAAAACCCTCAATATTTGTTGCAGTTCCCTCCGAAGCGTCTGTCAGCAGTCCGTCATCCGTCAGCAGCGGCGTGTCCAAAACAGATTTGATACTCACAGCCACACTGGCGCAGGATGCAATTATCTTTTTGGAATCTGCACTGTAGCAACTGTAATCATCGCCCTCTGCTTTTACGATGTCGCTCATCTGGTAGATCAACGGCATAAAGTAAGAATCCAGTCGAGCCAGCAAATTGTAAAACACACAGGTTCTTCTGCGGATGGTCTCACATTGTAAGGATGCGGTGTTGAGCTGCGCTGCGATCTGCACTGCCTCAGCTCGGTTGGTGTATGCTTTTTCAAGATCTTTCTTCGCTGCTTTCCCGGCAACCAGTCCCATAACCAATAGGGCAGGACCGGCTACGAGTCCGCCGAGTACAGCTGTCCCGCCGGCCATTCCAAGCCCACCGGCAGCAAGGGAACCTCCTCCGAAAAAGGCGAGTGTGGCATTCGTTGCAGCGGCACCGCTCAGAGCAGAAATCGCCGTTCCGGTCGAAGCAAAAGCCAGCGCCTGTGCAGCACCATATGCACCGAAGGCAGCCAATGCCCCTCCGGCTGTTCCAGCAACTGCTCCACCGGCTACGGAGCCTGCAAAGTGTGCCATGCTGCGAAGTTCTACAAATTCCTGCTCGTCAATATGAAGCCGATGGAGCTCATCCAGCCCTTCCGTCTCCTTGAAATCCACATTTTTGATCTGTGTGAACACATTCAAAAAGTCGGAAATCGTTCCGTTCAAGACGGCCATTTTTTCTGCCCCCAGCCGGGTCAGTGAGCTTCCGCAGGCGAGCCGCTGTGCATTCAGATAATCGGTGGACTCCTGAACAAGCTCATTGGCACTCTTATTGATCTGCTTGGCATTTTTGGCATCAAAGCCGGCCTTTACGGTGCCGCCGATCCCGAACATTCCACTGGCAACGGCAATACCAATAAACAAAAGCGGTAACGGCATTTTCTTCCCCTCCCATCAAAGTGTGATCAAATCTTTGACACTGTCAAAGATTACTGCCTGGCGTTTTGTAAGCTCATTTACCCGCGCTTCGATCGTCAAGTACGGACGATCTGTCGTTTTGATCCACGCAATCTCTTTTTCGATATCCAGAATTGTCAGGATGCTGCTTTCCATTTCCAGAAAAACAGCTTTGTCGATTTGCAGCTTACGGACGATGTACTTGAGCAGTTTGCGCTCGGTTTCATCGTAGCTTTCATCACTGTATGCAATGGTCAACAGATCCCAAACCAATAGCTTGGGTGTGATGAAGGTATCGGCTGTTTCGTTGGAGGACTGAATCGCATCTTCTACGCCGTCCTGCAAAACATCGTAATAGTCCTCCGAATCAATGACCTTCTCCAATTGTGCCTGACAGTCCTTGATGATAGCGGGCTTGCTATCTGCAAAATTAGGGTCAAGCGCTGCACCTATGGCATCAAACTTTTCCTCCTCGCTGTGGTAAACCGTTCCATCCGCTGCCATGAGATAGTAGATGATCTGAAGTGCGTTTCGAGTAGCAATGCATTTCACCACTGGCGCAGTGCCCTTTTCCGATTCGGCGGCTGCAATTATTTCCTTTGCCGAAGCCGCCTTCTGAGCATCGGCTTTTTTCTTCTCCCGACTTTGTTTTGCATCAGCTGCCATATCCTGCACGGCCAGTTTAGCTGCCTTGGTTGCATCGGCAGCTTTTTGCAAAGCCCCTGCAAAACCTGCTCCGATTTTCTTCTTATCCACTTCTACCTAACCTCCTTTATAGTACCAATGGAGCATCGGACTCCATCAGAGCATCAAATTCTTTCTGATTTGTAAACTGCGGCTCTCGCCCAAGAACCTTCTGAATGGTAACATTCCCCCGAATAACAAGATCAGAATCACCGGTCAGCATGCCTTGCTGCATATCAGCAAAGCCGGACATAAAGCCTTCGATGTCCTCGGCAAGATAATTGCTGACCTTCATATCCAGCTGCTCCTTAAATTCCTGAAGCTGCTTGAGGAACAGTGCCGCCTTTGTCTCCGAAAGGATCATCTTCTCGTGAATGAGCTGCGCCTCTTTCTTCTCATTGGATACCTCACGCACGATGGAAAGAGCAGCACGCCCGGCCCCCACATAATTAAACCGGGTAACAAAGCGACCGGAAAACAGCACCCAATTGCCGCCGGATTCGATGGCAGCGTGGATCGCCGCATCGGCGGTATCGGCTACGGTAAAGGTCATACTGGCTATGGTGAGCATCCGGTCTACTGTGCGGTTTCGGAAAGGAATGATGGCTTTCCAGTTGATTTTATGGACATCGCTCCAGTCTTGAATGTCGTCTCTGGACAGTTCCTGCAGCAACCGGCGCAGAAGGAAAAACGACCGCACGATACATTCGTTGATGATCACAGGAATGGTTTGCTTCCCAACTTGCATGGCAACGCCCATTTCGGTGCGAAGGTCAAATTTAAGAGGGATCAGATTGTCCTTTGAGTCCCGTTCTCCCAGCAGCGTTCCGTTGAACAGCTTGGATATGTAAACGGAAAATTCCTTACACCCCTTAGCATCTTGCTTTTTGAACAAGCGGGTTGAAGAAAATTCCTTCAAAAGGGAGACCAGCGGCCCCGGCAGCCCCGTGCCAAAGCTGCCTTTCATAGCAGAGCCAGAAGACCCGGCAACATCACTGACCATATGAAAGAACCAGTTTACAGCGCCAAACATAATCTTTTCGGGAAAACTCTTTCCCACGAGATTCAGGCCATCTTTGTTAAGCGGAACGCACTGAAACGCTCCCGCAACATCGGTACCGTAAACATTGCCCGTAAATTGCGTCAAAATGGAACAAACCAGTCCCACCGGGGTCGGGTGGTGTGAGAAGTCACGGAGATGGTGTTGCAGACCTCCGCCAAAGGCAGCAGTTGCCTTGTCTGCGGCAATGGGGAACTGATCCTCCAGATGCTTTATCGCCTGTCCAAGATCGGTTCCACCGTAGCCTTGATATTTTGCAACCTTTAGAACCAGCTTTTCAGCCTGCTGATTTCCCCACTGATTCGCATACTCAAGCGAGAATTCTCCGACAAACAAGCTGTCCACTAAACCCGCAAGAACGCCGCTTGTAACTGCGAGGGCATAATCTGCCTTGTCGGCGTGATTGGTATAATGTTCCAACTCCTGATTGACACGGGCCAGCTCCGTGTTCAGGCGATCAATGCTTGGCGCTTCGACTTTCGCCTCGGCAGATACAACATCCTCTGCCAACTCCTGATTGATCTCTTTTGCCTTGTCTGGCAGAGTGAATGTACCGTCAATAATTCCTGCGTACTGCGCTGATTGCGACCATTCATAGCACTCATAGGCACGGGTGGCCAATCGCGGATGGGTTTCATCCTGCACCAGCATCAGCTCCATCAGCTTGTTGGATCTTGAATCATTGACAAAGGATTTTAAGTCAAGTGCCTGTTTCAGAAATTCCTTCCGATCCACATTCTTGCCATAGCCGTTGAGCCGGAGCAATACATCAATGGTTTTGTCCGCTGTTCCGTCACAGAGAGCAGCAGCTCGGTCTGCGGACAACTCACTGCAACGATCCCAGAATAGAAGTGCCCTTACTAATGTCGGCGTGAGATATTTGCCAATGGCCGGAATACGCACTAACGGGCTTCGGTCTAAACCACCAACCAACTGCGCTACAATGGAGTGATAAAGGGAATGCTTACAGGCAATGTGGCCGCATTCGTGCGCCAGAACACTGGGGAGCAGATTGAGCGGAAGTTTATTCACAAGCCCGGATGTCACATAGATGCAAGGGTGAACGCTGCCAAATGTTGCTGCATTGGCCTGCCTGTCCCTCACATAATAAAGCTCCGGCGTATCAATGCCAAGCTGCTCACAGATTGGGGGCAAGAGACCGTATACCTCCGGCATCTGGTTTTCGCCGAGACGGATCGCGGTCGATAGAAGGTCGATTTTAGCAGCCTTCTCATCGTAATTGGCAGAATACGATTCCAGAAGCTTTATAAACTTCGGGAATTGATTCAAAGCATCTGCGGCTTGCCTGTCCAAGTCGTGCACATAGAGTTCGGCACTATAGGCCATGTTGTCACGCCCTTTCCTTTCAAGTTACTTCTTCTGTTCAGTTTCAAATTCGACAATGTCGTCCAGCTTGCAGTCCAGTGAGGTGCAGAGCTTTTCCAGCACATTCACCCGAACATCTTCGTTGCGCCCCAGCTTTGCCATAGCGTTAGTGCTGATCCCAGCCAAATGCGTCAATTCAGTTTTGCTGAGATTTTTGTCGATCATCAGCTTCCAGAGCTTTTTATAATTTGCTGGCATATTTTCATCTCCTTATGATTAAGGGTAAATTCAATCTTTCCAAAATCAGTATATCACGTCCAAATTGAGAATTCAAGAAAATTTTGAGACTTGCAAGATAGGAGATGGGTTCGCTTGTACAATATATTATCGGAAACTCGGTTGAGGTATATGGAAACGGCGTGCGGGATGTACCCACACGCCGTACTTGATTACGAGAAAATAACCTCTTGATTTACAATTTCAGCCGCCCGATTACGGATATTATTGCTCCGTCTGACCCATTCCATTGGGTCAGTTGCTTTGAAATCCTCCGTCAGGTTTTCATTTCGAGATAGTGCATTCACAAGTTCATCAAACATCTGCTGTGCCTGAGTTTCCACATCACCAAGATAATCATTCAATTTACCGCTTGTCAGCAGATTGTAGTAGCGCACTCTGTGATACTGCTATAGATACCGCAAGTGCCGTTGTCCCCATATGCCGATATGTACTTCACTTTCCTCCGGCAGTTTTAGGCAGGGCAGATAGTAATCACCTTGCAATTCATACCAAAGCCCATTTTTCTCGTTATAAATGTACTTGTCCATTTTGTAATCCTCCAATATGATTGATTTTACCCACAATCCAATCATTCCGGCCGATTACACAAGCCGAGGGAGAGGACTTCCTTACGAAGCCTCTCCCTTTCGGAAGTCCTTTTTGCTATCTTTAAGTTGTTTACGCCGCCTTCTTATGACGTCTATGCTTTTCCATAAACGCCGGCAACGCTTCCATGCCCTGCGGCGTAACGGGGCGCACCCATTTGCCGGAGTACATGTGCCGCTGCATCAAAATGAGACGGATCGGCTCGTCGATATAGCAGCACGCAAACACGATAAGGAACGGCGCTTTCCACACAAGGCCCGTCAGGCACACCAGCGGCAGCACCATCGCGTACATAAACGCAATTTCGCGGATTGTGCCGAACGCCGCGTCGCCCGCGGCTCTATACGTATCGTTCTGCACCCAGTTGCACATGCGAATAACCGCCGCCACGCAGTAGATCATCAGCATGTGCGAACCGATCTCCATCGATTCGCCGGAAAGACTCATCGCGGAAAGCAGCGGCTTGTGGATACCGAGCAGCACCAGACATACGCACAAAATCGTGCCGCCGCACAGGAACACAAGGCGTTTTGCGCGCTCGTAGGCTGCGTCCAACTCGCCGGAGCCCACGCATGTGCCGACCAAAACGGAAGCCGCATTTGAGAAACCGGCAAAGAAGCTGATGACCATGCCCTCCAGCGTGCGGAACACCGCGATGGCCGCAATGGCCTGTTCGGACTGTCTGCCCAAAACAACGTTGATAACCATGTTGCCCACGCCGATGAGCACTTCGTTGCAGATGATGGGGAAGCACTTGACGAAGTAGATTTTCACCTGCTTCTTATTCCAGCGGAAATGCTTTTTAAAGTGGAACAGATACGGGTACTTCTGCGCACGTGCCAAAATCAAAATGACCAAAACGTTGATAACCGCCGCCAAGGATGTTGCCAGCGCCGCGCCGCGCACGCCCATCTCCGGCAAGCCGAACTTTCCGTAAATGAACACCCAGTTAAGAAAAATATTTGATGCTACCGAGGCGATTGACGCAAACAGCGGGATGCGCACGCGCTCCGTAGAACGCAGCAGAGCGCTCATCGCCATGGAAAACACCTGCACGGGGTAACCGAAGCCGATGATGCGCAGATATTCCGCGCCAATCACCTGAATGCTCTCCTTATCCGTATAGAGCTTCATCACGGTTTCCGGCGCAAAAATCGCAAAGACGCCGAATGTAAGCCCGACAATCATCATGCAGGTCAGCGTCAGGCCGTAGGAATGGTCGATGCCGTCGTCATCCTGCGCGCCCCAATACTGCGAGAAAAACAGCATGCCGCCGCCGAAAAAGCCCCAGTAGCCCGCAAACATCAGTGAGGAAAACTGTGCGCAAAGACCCACCGCGCCCACGGTCGTTTCGCCCAGCGGCGCGATCATTATGGTGTCGATCATGCTGCCGGTTGTCGTCAGCATGTTCTGCAAAGCCACCGGGATCGCGATGATCGCAAGATTTTTCAGAAATTGTTTCCACGCAAAGCGTGTCTTCGTTTTCATGGTATTTTCTCCCCAAAACTCTAAAATTCGGCCCGCGAACCCCGCAGTGCCGCTTGTGAATCAGTATACCGTATTTCGCGACAAACTTCAATCCTTATTCCGCCGAATTTCCCTGTTTTTTATAACAATCCCGACATGTTTTCAACCGTTTTAAATCACGCCCACAAAGCAAAAATTGACCCCCTGATACCCATAAAGCAATGACGGAGGAAACGTCGGCTTCATGGGCCTTCAGGGGGTTGGCAAGTGTAGCTTGTTTATTTTGTTGTGCGCAGAAGATTTACTTCTTCGGCTGAATCAGCGGATGGAAGCACATGACCTTTCTGACATCGTTCAGATAGGTTTCGCCCGGGCGCGATTTTCTGCATTCGTCCGTCGCATAGGGGCAGCGCGGTGCGAACTTGCAATAGGTGATGGAATATTCCTTAGACTCCATATCCGGCAACGCCATGTCGTCATCCGCCCACTTGTCGCCGATACGCGGCACAGCGCTCATCAAAAGCTCAGTGTACGGGTGTGCAGGCTCGTCCATGATCTCCTTGGCCGGGCCGTACTCAATGAGACAGCCGCGGTACAGCGTTGCAATGTAATCGGATACATAGTACGCCGTGGAAAGGTCATGGGTGATGTAGATAAAGGAGACCTTGTACTTATCCTTCAGCTCCTTGAACAGGTTGACGATGTTCATTTTCATGGAAGCATCGATAGCCGCAACCGGTTCGTCGGCAATGATCAGCTTCGGACGGGTGATAAGCGCACGTGCAATGGAAACACGCTGCAGCTCGCCGCCGGAGAACTGGGTGGGGTATTTGCCCTTTACGACCGCCAGAGAGAGACCGACGCTCTTCAGGGCGTCATCTACAAGGTTTGTAGCTTCTGCTTTGTTTTTCGCAATGCCAAGGCGCAGCGCCGTGTTGAACAGGTAAGAGTCTACCGGCTTACGTGCGGAGAAAGACTCATACGGGTTCTGGAAAATCGGCTGCACTTCCAGCTTGAACTGCTTTGCGTTGTAGCTTTTCTTATCGCGGTAAGATTGGCCGTCCAGCACGATGTCGCCCATATCCGGGTTGTGCAGACGCAGAACCATCTTACACAGTGTGGACTTGCCGCAACCGGATTCGCCAACGACGGAGAGGATGACCGGCTTATCGTTGTCGATGGAAAGCGTAACGTCGTCAACCGCAACAAGCTTTTTGCCACGAATCATACCGCCTACGCGGAAGATTTTGCTGACGCCCTTGATTTCGAGCAATTTATCAGCCATTCTTCTCTCCCTCCTTCTTCAGCAAATGGCAGGCTGCAAAGCGGCCCGGCTTAACTTCAATGAACTCCGGAATCTCCTGACGGCAACGATCCGTAGCATGCGGGCAGCGTGCTGCGAAACGGCATCCCGGAGGCGGGTTCTTCAGTGCCGGCGGACGACCCGGAATGCCGACCTTCTGGCTCTTATCTCCAACGCGCGGCAGGGAGTCAACCAGCATCTTCGTGTACGGATGGATCGGATCATTAAAGATCGCATCGGTCGGGCCAAGCTCGATGATGCTGCCGGAATACATGATCGCCATGCGGTCCGTAATCTGATAATGCACGCCCATATCGTGGCTGACGATAACCATGGTGTTCTTGAGTTGCTTCTGCAAGCGCATCAGCATCTTCAAAATACCCTTCTGCACAACAACGTCCAGAGCGGTGGTCGGTTCGTCGGCAAGCACGACATTCGGGGACATAAAGGTCGCAAGCGCGATGATAACACGCTGGCGCATACCGCCGGAAAGCTGGAACGGATAAGATTCCAAAATATCCGGGGAAAGATTCAGCTCCTCGAGGTATTTTGCAACACGTGCGAGGGTCTGCTCTTTCGTTTCGTTCTTGCGGTCTTCCTGCGGGATAGAATCCAAAAACTGCTTTTTCAGGCGAACGATCGGGTTCAGAACGCTCTGCGCGGCCTGCGGAACGTAAGAAATGTTGTTCCACCAGGTCTTCTGAATGTTTCCGGATTCATAAGAAAAGGATTGTCCATTCTTTTCGCCGCTGAGGATAACCTTACCTTTGTCAATCTCCAGCGGGAACTCGATAATATCGTAGAGGGTCTTCAGCAGTGTGGTCTTGCCGCAGCCGGATTCACCGGCGATGCCGAATATCTCGTTATCGTGGATCTCAAAGTTCAGGTCGTTAAGGACGTGAACGTCACCGTCGATGAGCTTGTAAGAAGTGGACAGATTTTCGACTTTTAACATATTCGTTACCTGCCTCTCTTCATGGATAAGTAATCGTTATAGCCCGTAATAAGTAAGAACAGGCCGACAAACAGAATAACCGTTGCAACGATCGGTGCGCCGATCCAGAGATACTGCTTGTTGAAAATTGCGTTGTAGCTTCTTGCCCACTGAATCATGTTACCGAGGGAGACAAGGTTGCCGGGGGAAAGACCCAGAACAGCAAGGCTCGACTCGGAACCGATAGCGGAAAGCGTAGCGTTCATAAAGTTGGAGAGCGACCAGGTCAGCGCATACGGCAGAATCTCGGTCACAACGATCTGCACCGTGCTTTCACCGGAGAACTTCGCCGTGTGAATAAAGTCGCGCTCTTTAATGCTCAGCGCCATGGAACGGATCTGGCGGCTCGGCCAAGCCCATGCGAACATGGCAAGCACAAGAGCCATCACGATCGTGGTGGAGCTGCCCTTCATCAGGGAGGTCATCATGATGAGGATCGGCAGAGACGGAATAACAACGAACGTATCCGTAACAATCATCAGCACGCGGTCTAAAAGGCCACCGGCAAAACCGGAAAGCAGACCGACAAAAACACCGACAACCGTGCCGAGGAATGCCACGATGAGACCGATGACGAGCGAGTTGTGGATAGCTTCAATCAGCAGCCACACAACGTCCTGACCCATACTGGTAGTGCCCAGCCAGTGTTCTGCGGAAGCACCCAGCTTATTCGGGTAGGTATTGAACGTGAACGGGTTCACGTGCGGTACATAGTAAACAACGAAACCGATGATAAAGAATATCAGGGTCACAATAAGACCGAACTTCAGGCGGAAGTTGGCTGCTTTCCAAAATTTTGCAAATTTTTTCATTACAACTTCCCTCCTTATCAACCGTAACGAATTCTCGGGTCGATGAACGGATATATAAGGTCAACAACCAACGTCGCCGTGGAAATCGCCACGATGGAAATCGTGATACATCCGAGGATCATGTTGTAATCGGACTGCAAAATCGCATTTTGGATCAGCGTACCGACACCCGGGTAACCGAAGATGATTTCTGTCATGATGGAACCGCCGAAGACGCCGCCAAGGCTCATGGCCAAAGCCGTAATCTGGGTCAGGATGGAGTTACGGAAAACGTAGCTCGCACCGATCTTCGCTTCGGAAATGCCGCGGTAACGTGCATATAAAACGAAGTCTTCTTCTGCAGTCGTGCCGGCAAGGGACTTCATAGAGATAATCCACCAGCCTGTGCCGAGCAGAAGCATGGAGATGCCCGGCAGAACAGACGCTTTCAGAAGCGAACCGAGCCACTGTGCGAACGTGCCGCGGGTAAGCAGCGTTGTCTGGATTGGGAACCAGCCGAGGACGAACGCGAAGACAATCTGCAGAACAAGAGCGACCAGGAAGTACGGGATCGGGTAAATGCAGATCGCGATGCCTTCGAGGATTTTAGAGGATGTCTTGTTCTTGCGGAAACCTGCAAGCAAACCGATGAAGTTGCCGATGATCCATGCAAGCAGCGTGGTGGTCAGGGACAAACCGAGGGTGTACGGCAGGTTACGACCGATAATAGAGGTAACCGGCTCCGGATAGCTCATCAAAGACGGGCCAAAGTCAAACTGCAAAAGGCCATGCAGCAGGAAGTAGCCATACTGCTCAAGAAGAGTACCATCGAGACCGAATTGAATTCTAAGTTGTTGACGTAGCGCTTCCATTTCTCCCGGATCCATGTTGCCGGAACGGGATTGCATCTGGGCGATCATGTTCTCAACAGGATCGGAAGGGAACATACGCGGGATGAAGAAGATGAACGTAACGCCGATCAAGATCGTCAACGCCCACGCAAGGATACGCTGTAAAAAGAATGTTTTGAATTTCACAGCCACACTTCCTTATCTTATAGACAAATTACAACAGGATATTTTGGGAAATGAGAAAGAGGATGACGGACGTGGTCATGGGTATTCGGCACACGCCCTCATCCTCTTCAGATCATTTCAGATTAGTGCTATTGGATTCTCTCCAAGTATTCAAGCTATCAAATTAGCCCTGAACCGGCTGAATGAACGGCAGGTCATACTTGAAGCGGCTCCACCACCACCACGGACCGTCATATGCGTTCTCGGCGTTCGGGTAGCCTTCCCAATATGTGCTGTTGGTCGGAACGAACTTTGTACCGCTGAGGAAGTTGATTGCCGGCATTTCCTTAACAGCTTCCTTCAGGAATTCCTGATGCAGCTCATAGGATTTGTCGCTGGTCGGATCAACGCCTGCGAGTTCGGTAAGGATCTCGTCAACCTTCTCATTCTTCCAACGTGCGCCCTGACCGGAACCGGTCTCGCCGAGCGGCTTCATCAGACGGCTGTCCCAACCGCTGATAGCGGAGTAGAAGTCCTTCAGAATACCAGCGGACGGCCAGTAAGTGCCGATCTGGTAGTTGCCCTGACCACCGTCAACGTCCCAAGTAGCAGTACTCTTGGAAGTAATGGTGCAATCGAGGCCGAACGCCTGCAGCTGGTTGTAAGCAGCCTGAGCGCCGCGAGCGGACTGAGCTTCTGTATCAGCAAGATAGCTGATTTCAGTTGTGAACTTGGAACCATTGAAGTACCAGCCGTCGTCCTTCTTCTCAAAGCCAGCTTTGATGAGGAGCTTTTCAGCTGCTTCCGGATCGTGCTTCCACCAGCCTGCGCCGAACATGGAGATCAGCTCTTCGTCGGTGCCGGTTACGCCGGTCTTCTCCGCCATGCGCTTTGCATAGCCGGTGTCGTACGGCTTAATGGTGGTGCCATCGCCAAGGTCAAGCTCAAAGTTCTCAAGCCATTCCTGCATCGGGATGGTGTATGTATCCTGGAGATACTGGGTGTTGTTGAGCAGCGGAATCGGAGCCGCACGGCCTGCGCCGGAGAAGATGTTCATGGAGATCTGGTCGATATCCAGTGCCAGAACGATAGCCCAGCGGAAGTCAGGGTTGTCGTACGGAGCGCCCTGACCCTGAGAGAACACCAGGCCCTTTGCGCCCGGGTCGTCCATGGTTGCATACGGGAACTCGTTGTACCATGCGTTGATCTTGTCGTTAGAGCTCTGCATTGCCTGCAGCTCTTCCATCGTAACTTCGCAGAGGATATCAACTTCGTTGCTGACCATCTGCATCTGTCTGGAGGAGGAGTCGCCAAGATAACGGAACCAAACATATTCTGCCGGAACCTGATCTTCGCTGTAGTTGTAGTGCTCTGTGCCTACAACGCCAAGCGTACTTTCTTTCCAGTCGTCACGGAGCTTGTAGAGGATCCAGTCGCCGTTGGAGTCATAGTCTTCTACGGTGTACGGGCCTGCTACAACCGGCTGCTCGTCCTTAAAGGTCGTAACATCAGCCTGCTGGGAGTAAATGTGCTCAGGAACGATGCGGTAATCGGTGCCCCATACGGTGATGCCGTAACGCTGTGTAAAGCGCGGGAAGGATTCCTTCATCGTGAACTTAACGGTGTAATCGTCAACCTTCTCAACCTTATCGATGTAGAGGTTGGTCGCTGCGGAAGCACCGATCTTGTCGTTTTCTTTGATCATGTTGAACGTGAAGACAACGTCGTCAGCGTTCAGGTCTTCACCGTCGGACCACTTGATGCCTTCGCGGATCTTAACGGTCCATTCGGTAAAGTCTTCGTTCGGGGTGCCCATATCGGCTGCAATTTCAGGGAACTGCTCACCTGCAACGGTGTCCATTTCCCAAAGGTGTGCGCTCATCAGCTGATGCGTACCAAAGCCCATGTTCGTACCGGACATGTAGCTGTTGAACTGGCCCGGAGTGTCGGTCGGAGACGAAGTCTCAACGATCAGGGTCTTATCACGCGGCGTGCCAACTGCTGTGGTGAGGCCTGCTGCGGCTGCGTTGCCGGAGCCGGTGGACTCGGAAGCAGAAGATTCGCCTGCGGAGCTGCTTGTGCTGTCGGTGGAGCCGGAGGATGCTGCACTGCTTGTGCTGCCGCCGCCACCGCAGCCGCTCAGGATGCCGGTGACGAGCATGGCCGCCGACAGAAGAACAGCTAAGGTCTTTTTCTTCATAATACAATACCTCTCTTGTTTTGTGAACCTGCGGTTCATAATGTGTTGAGATCACAAAGCATACCCCACTTTGTGATCCCCGGTGTTTTGAATTCCTGCAAATCGCAAAATTTGTAGGAATCCCGCCATGAACTTTGCTTCGCAAAATTCATGACCCCCTATTTATCTTACAGCGCTTGTCCGTTCACTGATGTACCTTTCCCCACACGCTCGCCTTTTAGCATCCGGTACGACGATGTGTGCATTCCGCTGAAAGCGGCGGTATTTAGAACATTCAAACGCTGCGATAGCATCGGTCTATTGCTCCATAGCCGAAGACCAACGCTAATAAATAGCTTTAAACTGTAGAACCAAGTGAAAAATAACCAAATTTTAATTTCGTTCTCGGTTTTTCTGTACATAGTATAGCACTGCGTTCACGATTTGTCAATAAGTTTCCAAAAACTTTTCAGTATTTCCTCCAAATATTTTTAATAATTTTACTTTTATAATGCCATATACGACAAAAAAGTGCATTTTAGGGAGCAATATGAAAGCGGTTTCCCATTTTAAAATTATGTAATTTTAATGCACTTGTATGCTTTTGTACACTTTGATATTTCAAAGCGCATAAATCTGCGATTTATGGGCATTTTCAATAGTTTCAATTACAAACATTTCGTTTTCATCCGCTATTCATTCTAATTTTATCAGTATTATGTTTACTGTTTCTATTTATTTTAAACCGATGTTGTCTATACTGCCCTACAACACCCGAAAAAAGGGTAAAAAAACGGCTGTCGCACCCGGCACACCGTTCTTTTCACCCTATATCCTTTGTCCTGTGGCTTATACTCTGTTTTATAGGTCTCCATTCTATACACCTATATTCTTATAAGTGTACATTTCGGCGACTGAAACCGTTTCGGCATTTTTACCACCGGCTTCTCTGAATTCACCCCGGCAAACGAGCACCGCAGTGAGGATAAACACCATGCAGATGACCCATGTCGTCGGCTCCTCCGCCGCCTACGACAGACTCACCATATACGGCAATGTCTATGGCTGATGAGCAGAAACTTTGGTAAGCGTGGTTAAAAGTTTTCGCCAGCCTTTTTCAAAAGGCTGTGGGTTATCAGGACAGCGCCCTGATTCGCTTTCTATATAAAACAGAAAACTTAACGCATGTTTGGAAGCTAAGCGCCCAGATTTCCCCTTTATACTTTAAAGCACAATTTTCACTATTTTTCTCAAATACTTTTCAAATTCTTGTAAACTGTGTTATAATGGTAAAAATACTTGGCCGAAAGGCCGCTTTGCGCAATATACAGATATTGCACAGGAGGTAAAGTTGTATGGAACAGAAAAAAGATTGGGTGAAGGATCTTATCGTGTATCAGGTCTACCCGCGCAGCTTTCAGGATTCTAACGGAGACGGTATCGGCGATATTCCCGGCATTTTAAGCCGCCTTGACCACCTTTCGGCGCTCGGCATCAACGCGCTGTGGCTCTCGCCCGTGTTCCGCTCGCCGAATGACGACAACGGCTACGACATCTCCGGGTACCGGGAGATCATGGACGAGTTCGGCACCATGGAAGATTGGGACGCGCTGTGTACAGAGTGCCACAAGCGCGGCATCAAGGTCATTATGGACCTCGTCGTAAACCATTCCTCCGACGAGCATCCGTGGTTCCTCGAATCCAAAACCTCGCGCGATAACCCAAAAAGCGACTACTACATTTGGCGCGACCCGAAAAACGGCAAGGAGCCGAACAACTGGGCCTCCGTTTTCGGCGGCAGCGCGTGGGAATTTGTACCGGAGCGCGGGCAGTATTACTACCATCTGTTCTCCAAAAAGCAGCCCGATCTTAACTGGGCAAACCCAGCGCTGCGTGAAGAAATCTTCTCCATGATGGAATGGTGGGTGAAAAAAGGCGTGGACGGCTTTAGAGTGGACGCCATCAGCTACCTTGATAAGCCGCAGGATTTCCCGGATTCCGCAGAGCCGCCGCAGCCGGACGGCTATTCGTTCAGTTCGAGTCTCATCAACGGTCGCCCCGGCACACACGCCTATATCCGCGACATGAACCGCCGTGTGTTCTCGCCATATAACGTCATGACCGTGGGCGAAGTGGCGTCGAAAGACGCCGAGGAGCTCGCCCGCTACGTCAACACCGACCGCGAGGAGTTCGATATGGCCATCCCGTTCGTCGCGCCGATCGTCGAGATCAACACGTGGTCGCCGAAAAAAATGAAACAGGATATTCAAAACGACTACGACGCCTTAAAGGAAAACGGCTGGTGGGCGCGGTTTTTCAGCAACCACGATAAGCCCCGCCAGGTCTCACTCTATGGCAACGACAAGGAATACTGGGAGGTTTCCGCCAAAATGCTCGCGATGCTGCTGCATTCCCTGCCCGGCACGCCGTTCGTGTATCAGGGTGAAGAGATTGGCATGACGAACATGCGCTTCCCGCACATTGAAGATTACAACGACCCCGATGCAAAAAACACCTACCACCAGCACATTTTGGCGGGCGACACGCCGGACGTGGCCTTAAAAGAAGCGCAGATGATCTCCCGCGACAACGCCCGCACGCCGATGCAGTGGAACGCAACCGAAAACGCCGGCTTCACAACAGGCAAGCCGTGGCTCGGCATCAACCCGAACTACACAAAGATCAACGCGGAAAACCAGAAAAACGACCCGCACTCCATTTTCAGCTGCTACAAAGCGCTCATCGCACTGCGCAAAAGCAGTCCCGCGCTCTCACGCGGCGACCTCGAAATTCCGGAAACCGGCTCCGATACGCTGTTCGCCCTAAAGCGCAGCTATAACGGCGAAACTCTGCTTTTTTTCCACAATTTCTCCGCCGAACCGTCGAAAATCCCCGCCGCGCTCGTTCCGCAGAACGGCGAAGTGCTGCTCTCCTCCTACGACCGCGAGGGCGGCTACATCGGCCCCAATCTGCGCCCGTATGAATCGGTGATTTTCCGCGTATAACGGAGGTACAGCATGACAATCACGGGTTAAAAATCCATGCGAACACAACCTGCTATGCTGTTTTTCCCCCAAAAATGAAATTATGCGAACAGAGATTGTGCGTGTTTTGATTTTTTAATTCCCTTCTAATTCAACGATTATCCCTGTAATTTAACAAATGCTTCTGTGATTTAACGATTACCTCAGCCGTTTAACGATTATGACGGTACAGGAAGCCTCAATCCACATAAAACGCACAAAACCCCGCCGCAGAATCGCCCTGCCGCGGGGTTTACTCATGTGCTGAAACAACTGAAAAGCCTAATTTCAAGCGGTTTTCGGGCATAGAAAAAGTCCACCGTAATTCTATCAGAATTACGGTGGACTTATGGTGGAGCGAAACACCCAAAATCCGAACTCTTTAGCGTGGCGGTGTTCTGCCCCGACAGGTTGAATGTGAACACGATAGTCTTGCTCCCATCGTCTTCGTCATACACATAAATGGAGTTTACCAAGGTGTCGATCACACGTCTGCGGTACTCCACATCATCTATGTCGCCGCTCTTGAATGAGGTGAGCCAGTATTCGATACGCTCCCTCGTCAAGAGCGGCTTTTTCATTTCCTCGGCGGCTATCTTGCCCTCCACCTCATTCTTTTCTCCCTCAAGCTCTGTGAGCCTGTTTTTGGTGGAAGGAGTGATAATGCCCTGCTCTATGGCGCTGACGAGGTTGTTGATCTTTATGTGTATGCCTTTCAACTCGCCCTGCAAAGCCATGAGGTAGGAGTTGTCCGCAGAGTCACCCTCTATCAGCTCCATTGCTTTCTTCGCTATACGGGCTATATTCTCGTCTGTGAGAACTTTTTGGACAGTGAAGCGTACAACTACCTCCTCTAACCAATCCTTCCTCTCCGGGGCCTTTCTGCAAGCGAGAGAGCGTTTTCTGGCGGCACACTTGTAATAGTAGTAGACCTTGCCTGTTTTGGACGTGCCGCTTTCCCCGATCATAGGTGAGCCACAATGACCGCAGAATACCTTCGAGGTGAGCAAGTAGTCCTCGTGGGCCTTGCTCTTGGCTCTGGCGGTGCTGTTGTGTTTGAGCATAGCTTGTACCTTCTCGAAAAGAGTGTCTTCAATGATGGCGGGGACTCCGTGCGGTATCACCACGTCCATGTACTTGTACGTCCCTATATACTTCTCATTCCGCAGAATGGTCTTGAGGGAGTTCTTATTGAAGGGGTTGCCCCTTGCTGTCTTATATCCCTTCTCGTTGCAGTAGTCGATGATCTGAGACGCAGAGTGTCCATCGGCGTACATCTGAAATATCTCCTGCACGATCTTGGCCCCTATAGGCTCGACCACATACTTCCGATCTGGCCCTACAGTGTAGCCCAAGGCGAGGTTCGCCCCGCCCACGGCAATGCCCTGTAGGGCGTTTTCTTTTAGTCCCCGGCGTATGTTCCGGGCAAGGTTCTCAGAGTAATACTCGGCGTACCCCTCAAGGACGCTCTCAAGAATTATCCCCTCCGGGGTGTCCGGCATGGGCTGTTTGGCATAGAAGACCTTGACCCCATTCTTCTTGAGCTTGGCTTTGTAGATGGCGCTGTCGTACCTGTTCCGAGCAAAGCGGTCAAGGGTGTACATCACAACAGCTTCAAACTGCCGCTTCTCGCTGTCCCGTATGAGCTTTTGGAACATGGGCCTGTTGTCGGTCTTGCCGGAGAGCGCCCGGTCACAGTATTCGTTTATGATCGTAAATCCATTCTTCAAGGCGAACTCGTGGCACTCACGGAGCTGACCTTCTATGGACTCCTCCCGCTGGCTGTGGGAGCTGTATCTGGCATAAATTACCGCTTTCGTAATATCACCTCCAAGGCTCTCTTGCGTCTGAGCAGATCAATGGGAATGACCTTCTCAACCCGCAGTCTGGCCTTTATCCCCCTGCAACTCCTGTCTGTTGGCACGGCTCTCGAACTCATAGACGGCAGTCATGAACTCGTGCTTATCCCTCCGGGACAGGCCCCGGTAGACCCTCAAGATGTCCTCCTCGTCTGCGTCCTTCGGCTGGACGGCGGGGAGGTCTTCTTCGTCTGCAAAGAAGTCCATGACCGAGCATTGCAGTTCTTGGGCCAGTTGCACCATGACGGACTCCTTTGGGAGAGCGCCGTTATTCCATGTCGTGACCTTGGACGTGCTGAGTCCAAGACGCTTGCAGACGGCGGTGAGGGTGGTGTTCTGCTCGGCGCAGATACGGTTTATGTTCTCGGCGAATGTCATGGTGGAAACCTCCCGTGAAAAAAATTCTAAAAAATAGAGTTTACCCCCTTGACAACTCCGATAATCAGAATTATAATAACAACAAGAACTTCGGAAAGCGGAGTTGGCAATAAGAAACCGACCTCTCGAAACTGGCACTTTCGAGAAGTTGAAGGGGATTATCCGTGTAATAACTATAATAACAATAATTCTGTTTCTTGTCAATACAAATTCCGAAATTCAAAGCTACAGGAAGGAGGTAAATTCTCATGAGTCAAATTCAAGACCGCATGAAGAAGCTCGGTGTGACACAGGTGCAGATGATCTTGAGACTGAGAGAGCGAGGTATCACAGTCCAGCCCCCGGAAATGTCGAGTATCGTTCGTGGGGTCTACACCTACCCCAAAGCACAGAAGGTTCTCAATGAGTGCGACAAAATCCTCACGGAACTTGAACATGGCTCTTAATGAGCAACAGATCACAGACCTCGCAAAACCATTGAAGGGTATCTTGGAGAAATTCTACCAAGACCCGGAGAACGAGAAAGGATTTCAGAAATGGCTACAAGAGAAAGAAAAAGGCTCAACCGCCGCACGGTAGTGGCGATACAGGTTTACTCCTTCTTGGCTGGTATCTTCCTCGTTGGGCTGATCGCCGGACTCGTGATCGGAAGGTTGACCGCTCCTGCGGTGAAGACGGAAGCCGAGGACACTCAACCCACGCAGATCATGACCGAGACCGCAGAGCTTCCCACGATTGAGACCGTGGCCCCCACGGTGGCCTACTATGACGTGCCACTGTCCGAAGGGTTGCAGGAGTACATCTTCTTCCTCTGCGAAAGCGAGAACGTACCTGTCCCTCTGGTGCTGGCAATGATCGAAAAGGAAAGCGCCTTTGACGCTTCGGCAATCAGCCGCACCAATGACTACGGTCTCATGCAGATCAACAAAATGAACCATGAATGGCTCTCGGAGGAGTACGGGGTGACTGACTTCCTCGACCCGTTTCAGAACGTCTACTGCGGGATTGAGATTTTGAGCGATTACCTCTCCACCTACGAGGGGGACGTGGACAAGGCTCTCATGGCCTACAACATGGGCGAGTACGGAGCAAGTAAGCTCTGGAACAAGGGTATCACGTCCAGCTCCTACAGCGAGTCTGTGGTGGCTCTCATGGCTCACTACGAGGGAGGTGGACAGTAATGCCCGACACGATGGCTCTCAAGGACGGCACCGTTGAGGTGATCTTCCGGGAGCGAGACTTCGAGGAGCTTATCGAAAAGCACATGGGCTACGAAGCCGCCCGGTACTTCCGGGAGCTGATGGACGAACTGGAAGCCTACAGAGAGGAGGACGCAGATTATGACAAATAAGAAGCTCGGCAACACCTTCGAGACTGAGCTGTGTGAACTTCTCTACGCACACGGGTTCTGGTGTCACAACATGGCCCAAAACTCAAGCGGACAACCCGCCGATGTTATAGCGGTGAAAGACCACAAAGCCTACCTTATCGACTGCAAGGTATGTTCCAAGGGTCGGTTCGCTTTAGATCGAATGGAGGAAAATCAAGACCTGTCAATGGAGCTGTGGCGAGACTGCGGCAACGGCGAGGGCTGGTTTGCGGTGAAGGTCAACGATCAGATTTTCATGATACCGCACTTCTCCGTAAAGGCTGTGCGGAACGTGCAATCCTCCATGTCCGAGACCGAGATTTACGAGTACGGCACCCCTCTTGAGAGGTGGCTGAAAAAGAAATGAAGGTCACGGTCTCAAACAACATTGCAGTCGAAGATTACCCGGACGAGGTGCTTTTCTGGTGTCGCAGGAACCTTGTCATAGCGAACCCGGACTACGCCAAAAAAGCTCGTATGCACCTCTGGCTCGGTAACACCCCGGCTAAGCTCAGTCTGTTCGAGCAACACGGGAAGAAGCTGGTACTGCCGTTTGGGACGCTTCGGAGGTTCCCGGAGTTCGCACCCAAGGACACGATCTACCATAAGGAGTTCGCCGACCCCATGATGGTGGACTTCGGCGGGGCCGATGTTCCTCTCTATGACTACCAGCGCAAGGCTGTGGAGAGCGTCTACAGGAGCCAGTACGGTATTCTCTGTAGCCCTGCCGGGAGCGGCAAGACGCAAATGGGTATAGCCCTCGTGAAGCGGTTCGGGCGCACGGCCCTGTGGCTGACACATACGCTCGACCTCCTCAATCAGAGTAAAGCCCGTGCGGAAATGTACATGGACAAGTCGCTGATCGGCACCATCACGGAGGGCAAGGTCAACATCGGCGAGGGTATCACCTTCGCCACCGTACAGACGATGTGCAATTTGGACTTGACCCTCTACCGAGACCTGTGGGACGTGGTGATCGTGGACGAGTGCCACCGCTGTACCGGGACACCAACCGCCATGACGCAGTTCTACAAGGTGCTGAATGGCCTGTCGGCTCGGCACAAGATCGGGCTGTCCGCTACCGTACATCGGGCCGATGGAATGATCGTTGCCACCCATGCCCTGCTCGGTGAGATCGTCTACACCGTCCCCAAGGAGGAGGTTGCCGACAAGATCATGCGGGTCGGTATCAAGCCGCTCAACACGGGCGTGGAGATAGACCGCTCCTGCCTTAACACCGATGGCACCCTCAACTATACGAAGCTGATCTCCTATCTCTGCGAGGACTTCCGGCGAAACCACTTCATTTCGGGCTGGCTGGTCTACGAGCGAGATCACTCGTGCCTTATCCTCTCGGACAGGCTCGGACACCTTGAGTACCTTATGAACTCTCTGCCGGAGTCCATGCGGGAACAGGCCGTCATGGTGAGCGGGAAAATGACCTCGAAGAAGGGCAAGGCCGAGCGGGAGAAAGCGATTGAGGACATGAGGACAGGCCGGAAAAAGTACCTGTTCGCCACCTACTCGCTGGCAAAGGAAGGGCTGGACATACCACGGCTGGACAGGCTGTTTCTCACTACCCCGCAGAAAGATTACACCGTTGTGACGCAGAGTATCGGGCGTATTGATCGAGCGTTCGAGGGCAAAGAAGGCCCCGTGGCCTATGACTTCGTGGACAATATCGCCTACCTTGTCAAGAGCTACAAGAAGCGGTGTACGGTCTATCGGAAGAATGGGTGCTATTTCGTACAGTGAGGAGGTGCCGAAATGAAATATATCGCAAGTTGCTCTTTCGGCAAGGACTCTCTCGCTATGGTGCTGTTCCTACTGGAAAACGGCTATCCGCTGGACGAGGTGATCTTCTACGACACAGGAATGGAGTTTGACGCTATATACCGAAACCGGGACAAGCTGAGACCCATTCTCGAAGCTCATGGTGTGAAGTACACCGAGCTTTACCCCTCGCCCTCGTTCCTGTATCAAATGCTGGAAAGACCCGTCAAGGGCAAAACCAATCCCGATCATAAGGGCTACGGCTGGTGCGGCGGGTCTTGCCGATGGGGAACAACCGCAAAGAACAAAACCATTTCTCAATATTTGTCTGTCTACGCCGAGAAGGGCTACGAGGAGTACATCGGTATCGCTTATGACGAGCCGAACCGTTTGAAAGAAAAGCTCTACCCCCTCTACGAAAACCGCATGAAAGAAGCTGACTGTTTACGGTTTTGCAGAGAGAGGATGTGGAACTGGCTTGAGGACGGAGTTGACCTGTACGACATTCTTGATCGGGTCTCGTGCTGGTGCTGTGCGAACAAAAATCGCAAGGAGCTGTTCAACATCTACCTCTACCTCCCACGGTATTGGGAAAAGCTCAAGGCTTTACAGGCTCAGATCGACAGGCCCATGAAGAAGTTCACAAACAAGAAGTATGGAGATTATGGAAACCTGTTTGAGTTGGAAAAAGTATTTGCCGAGGAACGCTCCGACTGGCTGGACAGGCTGTTAGAAGGGAGTGATTGAACTGAACCTCATTGTGTATGACGTGGAAGTCTTCGCCTATGACTGGCTCGTGGTGTTCAAAGATCATGAGACGGGTCATAAGACCGAAATACATAACGACAACGAAGCGGCGAAAGCCTGTATTGACGGTGCCGCTGTGTACTGCGGGTTCAACAATAAGCACTACGATCAATTCATCATGAAAGCGATCTGTTTGGGCTGTACCCCGCAGGAGATCAAGGCTCTCAACGATTACATCATCGGCGGCGGTCAAGGTTGGGACTATCAACTTATTAAGGACAACTACTTCTACTTCGCCAACACCGACATCAAGGACGATATGCAGATGGGGCTTTCCCTCAAGGCTATCGAAGGGCATTTGGGCCAGTCCGTGCAGGAGTCCACGGTTCCGTTCGACATTGACCGCCCTCTCACCGAGGAGGAGATACGGGAGACCTTCTTCTACTGTGGACACGATGTTGACATGACCGACCAACTCCTCACGATACGGAAGAACTACCTCAAGTCCAAGATCAATATAGGCCGACTGGCTGGCATTGACGATGTAAAGGCTCTGAGCATGACGAACGCCAAGCTGACCGCCGCTCTGCTCCAAGCCACCAGACAGCCCCACACGGACGAGAGGGAGTACAAGTACCCGGACAACCTTCTGCGTGAGTTCATTCCCCCGGAGGTCTTCGAGTTCTTTGACCGTATGAAGGACACCACGGTTGACGATAAGGAGCTGTTCTCGGCGAAGATCGAACTGTCCATCGGGGAGTGTCCCGTCACCATCGGTTACGGCGGTATTCATGGAGCGGTGCCAAACTTCTTTTGGGACAGCGAGACCTCGGAGACGGTAATACGGAACTTCGATGTGGCGAGTTACTACCCCCACCTCATGACGATCTGCGGCTACACCTCCCGGAACATTCCCTCGCCGGAGATTTTCAGTGAAGTTCTTGAGCGCCGCATGAAAGCCAAGGCCGCAGGAGACACCGCCACCGCCAACGCCCTCAAGCTGGTCGTGAACACCACCTACGGGGCCATGCTCAATCAGTACAACGACCTCTATGACCCCCTTATGGGTCGCTCGGTCTGTATCACGGGACAGCTCTTTCTTTTGGAGCTGGCAGAACACCTCCACCGGGACATTCCCGATCTGAGGGTGGTACAGCTCAACACGGACGGTATCATGATTGAATTTGCCGAGACGTGGGCCGGGAAGGTCAAGGAGATCGTGGACGAGTGGCAGTCCCGGACAGGCTTTGAGCTTGAGGAGGACTCAATCGTCAAGATCGCTCAGAAGGACGTGAACAACTACGTTGAGGTGCAGAACGGCGGCAAGGCCAAAGCAAAGGGTGGCTACCTTGTCCGGGGTATCGCCCCGGCAGGAGCGTTCAACATCAACAACAATGCCTGTATCGTTGCCACCGCCCTCACGCAGTATTTCGTCAACGGCACCCCGGTTGAGGAGACGATCAATTCCTGCACCGACATCTTCCAGTTCCAGCTTATCGCAAAGGCTGGCATGAAGTACCGGGAAGCCTATCACCTTGTCGATGGTGTAAAACAGCCCGTGCAGAGGGTCAACAGGGTCTACGCCACCAAAGACCAGCGGTACGGGAAGCTGTTCAAGGTCAAGGCAGAGAACGACAGCACCGCCAAGATCGAAATGCTCCCGGAGCATTGCATTATCGACAATGACAATCAGCTCTCCATTGACGATGTGGACAGGCAGTTCTACATCGACATGGCGAAAAAACGTATTAACGATTTCTTGGGTATCAAGCCCGAAAAAAAGTCAAGGAGGAAAAACACTATGGCAACCGCAAGTACCACGAAGAAAGCTGAGACCGCTCCCATGAACGTGTATCAGCGCCTACTCACGGCGAGGGCGAAGTTCCTCGAAGCGGACGTGCAGAAGACCGGGAAGAATATGCACCTCTCCTTCAAATACTTCGAGCTGGACGATATTGTCCCTCCCGCTACCCGGATTTTCACCGAGGTCGGCCTTGTACCGCTGGTGAACTTCACCGCCGACACCGCCACCATGACCGTGGTGAACACCGACAACCCGGAGGACACCATCGTCTTCACCGCCCCGTTTAACCAGATCGCTCCTATCGTGAGCAACGCCGGGAAACAGGCCACCAACGAAATGCAAGCCCTCGGCTCGTCCATCACCTATATGCGCCGCTACCTGTACATGATGGCTCTGGACATCTGCGAGAACGATGGCATTGACGGCAGTCTCGGCGCTGACACCCCGGCCCCCGCTCCCGCACCCAAGGCCCCTCCTGCCACTCCCGAACAGCGTGAGGAGGTCAAGAACGAGCTGACGAACCCGGAGGGCAACGCCACGCCCTTGCAGATCAGACAGCTCAAGAACGCCCTCAAGAAGCTCAAAACGGCTCGTCCCGACAAGGAGGAGTATATCGCTCAGATCGCCGTGCAGACCAAGGGCTTCACCGTGATCTCCAAGGAGGACTGCGAGAAGATTTTGACGGGCGTGTCCAAACTGCTGGCCCCCGCCGAGGAAGGTGGTGAGAAAGAATGAAATGGGTAGAGAAACACCTTGAGATCGACATTCCCAAGCGGCCCAAGAAGATCACCGCCACCCGGTTCGCCACTATCTTGGGGTTGAACCCGTGGTCTACCCCCTTTGAAATCTGGTGCGAGATCACCAAGACGTACCAGAAGCCCTTCGAGGACACGATCTATACCCTCGCTGGCAAGGCGATTGAGCCAAAACAGATCACCTACATGAAGGAAGCCTACGCTATGGACAATCTGCGGACTCCCACCGATGTCTATGGTGCCGACTACTTCAACAAGACCTACGGCGACTTCTTCCATGACACGCCAATCTTCGGCGGTATGTGGGACTCCCTGCTGGTGGACGAGAACGGCAAGCCGGAAGCGGTGTTGGAGTTCAAGACCACGAAGCGGAGCGAGGATTGGGCCAAGGACGTGCCGGAGTATTACGCCCTGCAAGCGGCCCTGTACGCCTATCTGCTCGGCGTGGACGATGTTATCATGATCGCTTCCTTCCTTGAGACCAAGGACTACGAACACCCGGAGAAGTTCAAGCCCTCGGCGAAGAACACGATCACGGTGGAGTTCAAGGTCTCACAGAGATACCCCGACTTCGACATGATGGTCGCAAACGCTTCCGGCTGGTGGAAAGCCCATGTGGAGGGCGGTGTGTCCCCGGACTTTGACGAGAAGCGGGACGCTGAAATTCTCAAGATTTTGCGTACCAACAGTCTGTCCCCGGACACCGACATCAATGAGCTGATCGCCGAAGCCGAAGGTCTCAAGGCCGAGGTGGACAAGGCCAACGCCGCCATTGCCGACAAGGAAAAGCGGCTCAAGGAGATCGGCGAGATCATCAAGGAACACGCTGTAAGCCAGTTCCGTCCCGGCGATAAGAAGGTGGAGGTCAAGGGCAGTATCTACACTTGGTCGATCTCCCGCTCCGATACCACCACCATCGACAAGGACGCTCTCAAGAAGGACGGACTGTTGGACAAGTACAGCAAGACCGCCACGCAGTATCGTATGACGGTGAAATAAAGGAGGAAACCACCATGTATGTAAACCCGTTCTGGTTTGGTGTGATCTGCACCATCGTTGTCGAAGTCGTGCTGTTGATCGTGTGGGCCATGATCTGCGGCACCAAGAAATAATTTAGAGGAGGAAACTACAATGGCAAGAATACCCATGACGAGCGGCTTTGTGCTTATCCCGGAGGGAACCTACGTTTTCGGCATTTACGCCGCTACCTATGACGAGGAGTTTGGCAAGATCGAAGTGAAGCTGGTGACGGCGAAGGGCATGACCCACACCGAACGCTTCTCCATCAAGGACTCCAACGACCAGCTCAACGAAAAGGCGCTTAACGCTTTCTCGTACTTCGCCAAGACCGCCATGAACGACTTCGATCTGGAAGACGTTGACCCGGAGGAGTTGATCGGTCACTACATCGAAGCCGAGGTCGTTCACACTCAGCTCCCGTCCAACAAAGACCCCAACAAAATGGTGACGTTCGCCAACCTCGGCGACAAAGCCGCCGCTGACGGCTTTGACGAGGAGCCTACGGCCCGTGTGCTGGCTCTCATGAGCGGTGAGCAGGGTAAGAGTACCCCCAAGCCAAAGACCGCTCAGAAAGCCGCTCAGAAGCCGCAGGAGGCCCCTTCTACGGCGGCACCCGCCAAGGGTCTCGATCTGGACGCTCTGCTCGGAGATTAAGGCCGTGAGGGGGAGCCACCCGCTCCCCCTCTCAAAAGGGAGGTAAGTACAAATGACAACCGAAGAAAGGTATCTGATCTTCCTCGCAGGGCCGCACCCCATGATCTCCCCGGAGTTCCTTGAATGGCTCAAGGCCAACGGGTTCTTTACGGCCCCGGCAAGTACCAAGTATCACGGCAACTATGAGGGCGGTCTGTGCGATCATTCCATTGCCGTCACCAAGAGTCTGCTCATGTTGACCGAGGACAATCGGCTGGAATGGCAGAGGGAGGAAAGCCCTCTGATCGTGGGTATGTTTCACGACCTCTGCAAGATCGACCAATACGTCCACCCGGTTATCGGGGAGACCTTGGCTGGCGAGAAAATCCACGACCCGTCCTCGTGGGAGTACAACACCAAGACGCTTCTCAAGGGCCACGGCGATAAATCGGTCATGCTCCTGTCTCAGTTCATGGCTCTGACTGAGGAGGAAGTGCTGTGTATTCGCTACCACATGGGCGCTTTCACCGAGCGTGAGGAGTGGAACGACTACACCAGAGCCATTCACAAATACCCGAACGTACTATGGACGCACCAAGCCGACATGATTGCGTCCCACGTCCTCGGAACATGAAGGAGGGAGAACCAATGAAGTACAAGCTCAAAAATGTGAACGGGCGGGTCAAGTCCATGCTCAAGACCGGGAAGGACTACTCCGTCAACACCATTTCGATCTCGGCGGCACAGCACATCATCGACAACGGCAAGATCACCGAGTCCGACAGGGAGGGCTACCCGATCTGCGTGGACGGTCTCTGGTATTTCGAGGGTGAGCCTGTGGTGGAACGCAGACCGAGAGAAAAGGCGGCGCACCATGAGACAAAGGTATAAGGATATTCAGTTCCGGGGCCGGAGCTTGGAGCTGATCGACCTCGTGAACAAGGTGATCGCTTCCTACAAGGCGCAGGGCTTCGAGCTGACCTTGAGACAGGTCTACTATCAGATGGTGGCCCGTGGGTTCATACCCAACAACGAGAGGTCGTACAAGAACCTCGGCAACCTTATCAATGACGGGCGGCTGGCGGGGTACATCGACTGGAACGCCATTGTTGACCGTACCCGCAACATACGCCGGAACTCCCATTGGAGCGAACCGTCTGAGGTGATCGACTCGGCCCGATGGTCGTATCTGCTGGACAAGTGGCACGATCAGCCCAACTACGTTGAAGTGTGGGTCGAGAAGGACGCTCTGGTGGACATCGTGGGACAGGCTTGCCGCCCTCTGGATATTCCCTTCTTCTCCTGCCGTGGGTACACCTCACAATCCGAAATGTGGGGAGCCGCACAGCGATTTATCCGGCAGGACTACCGGGAGGGGCGGTACATAATCCACCTCGGCGATCATGACCCCTCTGGTATCGACATGACCCGTGATATACAGGAACGGCTCTATATGTTCGGTGCAGACGTGGAGGTCAAGCGTATCGCCCTCACGATGGCACAGGTGGACACCTACAACCCGCCGCCGAACCCCGCCAAGATCACCGACAGTCGGTGCGGCAAGTATATTGACGAGTACGGCGAGGAGTCGTGGGAGCTGGACGCTCTTGAGCCGCAGATGTTGGTCTCCCTTATCACCAACGAAGTCACCGCCTTGCGGGACGATGATCTCTACAGCGCCGTTGTGCGCCGGGAGGAGCGGGAGAAGGACGAGCTTCAACTGATTTGCGACAACTACGACAACGTGATCGAATATCTGAAAGGAGAATAAAGAGCATGGCAAGGACTTTCTATTCCGAATATGTCACCCATTGCATGAGGTTCTATGCCCGTCACCCCGACCCCCGGTTCAAGACGGACGCTGACAAAAAGAACTGGCTGGCCTGTGACAACGCCCTCAAACAGTTTACCCCGGAGGAGAAGGATATTCTCGTGACGGTCTACCGGGAGGGTGACACCATTCCCGATAACGTCTACGAGGTCTCCAAGAAGCGGGGCATGAAACAGGACAGGGTGTGGGCGCTAATCGGCGACATGGAGCGCAAGATCGCCAAGCGCCGGGGTCTGTTATGACCCGGTACGAGAACATACCGGGAGAGCTTCGGGAGCTGGAACAATGGGTATGCACCCATGAAGGGAGCAAGGTGCCATTCCGGGCCTTTGAGCATGAACCAGCGTCCTCCGTGACCCCCGAAACGTGGTCTGATTTCGACACGGCCCTCAAAGCCGTGTCGGAGGGCCACTACGACTACTGCGGGTTCGTCTTCGCCGACAACGGTATCGTGGGTATCGACATCGACAGGGGCTTTGACGAGGAGGGCTTTGTGACCCCGCTGGCGGCTGACATCATCGGGCGGTGCCAGAGCTACACGGAGAAGTCCAAGAGCGGCAGGGGTTTTCACATTCTGCTCAAGGGTGATCTCCCGTTCAAGGGCAAGAACAACTTGCAAGGGCTGGAAATCTACAAGGCTTCCCGGTACTTCATCATGACGGGCGACACCCTGCTCTACAGTTCCATCGTGGAAGACCAAGCGGCGATAGATTATGTAGTCGAGACCTACTTCCCGGAGACTCAGCGTGAAGGTTCCGGCAATGGGTACAACGGGCGCATTTACTCTCCCGTGTGGAGTCTCCCGGAAGATGGACGCATAAAGCTCCGGCCTGTGTACCCCCGTATTCCTAACGGGAGCCGGAACATCTGTCTGACCTCGCTGGCTGGTATGCTCCATAACCAAGGCTACAGCAAGGGGCAGATTTATGACGAGCTGGTCTACGCCAACACCGTGGCCTGTGACCCTCCTCTGGACAAACGGGAGATACAGACCATTTGCAACAGCGTGACCCGATACAAACGATAAGGAAGTGAACGTATGAACCGAGCTGAAATTCTCCAAGCCGCCGAGAAGTGCGTGTGCGGCGCACGGGAGCAGGACTACGGCAAGCCGGAGGACAACTTCTACACCATCGGCCTGTTGTGGTCGGTCTACCTCCGGGCGGCGCACCCGGAGCTGGCTCAAGTCATGGGTATGAACCACATCGACCCCAAGGACGTGTCGATCATGATGGCTCTGCTCAAGGTGGCCCGTATCGCAACAGGGTCAAGCCCCGATAGCTTTGTCGATCTGGCTGGCTACGCCGCCTGTGCCGGGGAGATCGTGACCGGGGATAAGAAGTAGCACGAAAAAGATAAAAAATTTTCAAAAAGGTATTGACATCTAATCTTATCCGTGCTATACTCTAATCACAACAGGATAATAAACAATCCGAGCAAGACAAAGGAGGTGATAACCGATGGACAACGAGAAAATCTGTCCGCTCCTCACCACAAACACGGTAGTCCAGCGAGATACCGTCAAGATCGGCACTCAGCCTGTGATCTGTCTACGAGAGGGCTGTGCGTGGTGGGACGCAGAGCGGCAGAAATGCGCTGTCGCTGTAACACCTCCCCGGAGGTGAGATCATTTGCAACCTCGCTGTGAAGTATGCAGGAAGCGTTGTTGGTGCCGCTCCTGCCCTCAAAATGAGAAATGCCGACACGCCAACAAACGGAAGTGCAGACCCGTATGTTACTGCACGATAAAAATTAAGGAGGTATCTACCTATGAACGTACTGAGAACTCAGAGCATGGAGACCGAGACCTTTGAGGTCGGTGACGTGATCTCCTTCCAGCTCACCGATGGCGAAGCGGTCAAGGCTATGGCTGTGAAGCCGGAGGACGACCACATGATCTTTCTGTTCGTGGACTGTCTGGCGAAGGAGTACGCCATGAACGAGGAGGACAGCAACCGGGGCGGCTATATCGCTTCCGACCTTCGCGCGGCCCTCAACGGTGAAATCCTTGATCGCTTCCCGGAGGAGATCAAGAGCCGCATGGTTCCGTTTGCCACGGGCGATCTGCTCCGGCTCCCCACGGAAAAAGAAATTTTCGGGGTCAATGAGTACGCCGAGGACGAGGGCGAGGGTGTCACTCAGTTCGAGCCGATGAAGGAGCGCCGCAACCGTATCGCTTTTCAAGGGCTTGAGGGCGCTTGGGAGTGGTACTGGCTGGCGAACAAGCGCAAGGGTTCCGCTTCCTATTTCGCCGCTGTCACCACCAGTGGCCTTGCGTACTACTACGACGCTTCTGATCCTATTGGCGTTCGCCCCGCTTTCAAAATCTGAAATCTGCGCCCCCTTGTGGGGCGCAGGAAAACCAACAACATAAAACCAAAATTTTAAGGAGGATATTTCAATGAGTCTCGAAAAGGCAAGTATCGCTTGGAGCGCCAAGCAACTCAAGAGCATGATCGCCAACGGCAAGATTGACTTCAACCACATCGTCCAGCGGAGCTATGTGTGGGAGCGGAAGCGCAAGTCCGCTCTGATCGAGAGCATGGTTCTCGGCTACCCCATTCCCCCGGTGTTCGCCAAGCGGCTCACCGACAGCGAGGAGGGCAAGAAGTCCAAGAACGTGGTCTACTGCATTATGGACGGGAAACAGCGGCTTTCCTCCGTGGCGCAGTTCCTCAATGACGAGTATGCTCTGACCGAGCTGGAACCCGTCAAGTACCACGATGAAGCCGAGAACGCCGATGTGGAGTTCAACATGACCGGGTGCAAATTCTCCGATCTGCCGGAGGGCTTGCAGGACATTCTCAATAGCACCATGTTCTCCGTCACCTACTTCGACAACCTCACCGCCGAGGAGGAACGGGAGCTGTTCAAGCGGCTCAACGCTGGCAAGCCCCTCAGTACCAAGTCCCGGCTCCTCGCTTCCTGCGCCGACATCGAAGGTCTGCTCAAGATCGGCTCCCATGAGCTGTTCGATACCATGCTGACCGACAAGGCCAAGGACAACAAGAACCAAGTCACCATCGTCATGAAAGCGTGGTGCATGATGAACACCCCGCTTGAGGAGGTCTCCTTCGAGAGCCGTTCCTTCAACCCCCTGTTCGAGTCCACGGCGATCACCGCCGAGGAGAGGGCCGAGCTGGACAAGGTGTTCGATCTGATCTCCGAGACTCACGGCGCTCTGATCGAGAAGGGCGAGTCCAAGATTGCCAAGAAGCTGTACACCGAGACCCACATGATCTCTCTGGTGCCGTTCTTCGCCAAGGCTATCAAGGACGAGCTGACCGCCGATCTCATGGCTGACTGGCTGATCGACTTCTTCTCCTCCGACTCCGGGGCCAGTGTGTCCGAGGACTACAACACCGCCGCAGGGAACGGCTCTGCCAAGAACTCCAACATTGTCCTGCGTCACAACGCCCTCAACGACTCCTATGAGGAGTTCTTCGAGGACGAGGAGGACACCGAGGAGACCGACACGGCTGAATAACCCACGGGCCGGGGCAGGGGTTGGCTCCGCTGACCTCTGCCCCATCGGTGGAGAAACGGAGGTATTCGTATGAACGAAAAACAGAAAAAGGAAATCTCGGTGGCGTTCCAACTGCTCTCCCACACCCTCAAGAAGAACAAGTGCAGTCTGGCAACGGATAACACGGGCAAGCTCTTTGTCTTCTCCACCGAAGAATATGAGCAGAACGGCAATGACCTCACAAAATGCTCTGGTGTAGTGGTCGAACTGCGGAGCTTGGTGGGGTGATGGCATGACTACAGACAGAGAGCTTTTTGAACTCCACTCCGGGCGTATCATCATGGACGAAGACCTGTCCGACAAGATGTACACGATCAAGTCATACCACCCGGAGAAATCGGACGAGACCAGCTCCGGCTTTGAATGGTCTGAAATGGGTATGGCGAACCTGTTCGGTGTGCTGTACAGCCGTGAAGCCCGGTACTGCCCGGAACATAAGAGCTGGTACACCTACTTCGAGGGCGCATGGCGGCGGGACGAGGGCGCTATCCTCGTGTCCGAGAAGATCAAAGACTTCGTGCGGCTCATGATCTTGTACTGCGGGGAGATCGTGGACGATGATACCCGGAAGAACTACACCAAGTTCGTCAACAGCATGGGAGACCGCCGCATGAGAGACCGTATTCTCAAGGACGCAACGGGCGAACTGCGTATCAATGCCACCGACTTCGACTCCAACCCGTACCTTATCAACTGTCTCAACGGTACATACGATCTCAGCGACTTCTCCTTCCGGGAAGCGAGGTGGGACGATTTTCTCACCATGCAGACCAACTTCCGGCATACGGTACGCCGTGATGTGAAGTGTGAACGGTGGGAGCAGTTCATTGAGGAAGTGACCGAGGGCAATCGGGACAAGGCCGACTTCCTGCAACGGGCTTTGGGGTACTCCATGCTCGGCATGAGCAACGAGGAGTGTATGTTCATTCTCCACGGCAAGACTACCCGGAACGGCAAGTCCACCCTGCTCAACACCATTGAGACCATGTTGGGTGACTATTCCAAGGTTGTCCCGGTGGGTATGATCTGCCGGGGAGACAGGCAGAAGGACGCAGAAGCCGCTTCTCCTACCCTCGCCGGACTCAAGGGCAAGAGGTTCGTCACCATGTCCGAAAGCAATGAGTACGGCAAGCTGGACGAGGAGAAGATCAAACAGCTCACAGGTGGTGAGGAAATCTCGGCCCGTGCGCTGTATCAATCGGCGATCACCTTCAAGCCGCAGTTCACCCTCTGGCTCTCGTGCAACGATCTTCCGATGGTGACGGACAAGAGCCTGTTCGCTTCCGAGCGTATCAAGGTCATTGAGTTCAACAGGCACTTCACCCCGGAGGAGCAGGACACGCACCTCAAGGACGAGCTGACCTCCCCGGAAGCCATGAGCGGGATTTTCATGTGGCTGGTGCGAGGGTATATCCGCTACAAGGAAAACGGTCTCAAGATGTCCTCGGAGCTGAGACAGGTCGTGACCCGGTATGAGCGGGACAATGATCTGGTGTTGCAGTTCTTGGAGAACCGCTGTGTGCGGGACGAGAGCGCCAACGTGAAGTCGAAAGACCTGTACAACGCTTTCAAACTGTGGGCCAAGTCTGAGGGTGCTTTCGTCCTCTCGGCCCGGAAGTTCAACGCCGAAATGGAGCGTCATCCGGAGTGGTTTGATCGGAAGTCTACATCTTCCGGGTTCATGATCTATTGGGGCGTGAAGATGAAGGAGGTAGTGTAGAAATGGAAATGAACGAAACCAAGTCGAGTGGCTTGCTCAACTCTGCCGAGGGGCTTCGCAAGCTCATTCTTGAGAACCCGACTCTGCCCCTGCTGGTCTTTGCCGGGGAGGACTGTAACTACGGCGACTACAGCTATATGTCCTGTAGTTATGTCAATGCTTCGGTTGGAGAGTTCCTTGACTGTTTACAGACCGTGAATGACGAGCTGTGCTTTACTGACCGGGACGAGTTCAAGGAAGAAATCGCTGACCGACTCTCCTGCGAGGACGGCATAGAGTCTCTTTCCGACAAGGAATTTGACGAGCGGGTGGAGAAGGAAGCGGCGCAGTACGAGCCGTATTGGAAGCCCTGTATTATCCTGTATGTAAATAACTGAGGAGGACAAGCCCATGAATATCCCGAAATCCATCAAGATCGGCGGCGTGACCTATGCCGTGGAGATCACCGACAAGCTCAACCTTGGGAACGTCAACTACTCCGGGGAGATTGATTATGTCAACCTCGTTATCCGAGTGGCCCCGAACGCTCCTCAGAAACAGGAGGTTGATCTGGTACACGAGCTTCTTCATGGTATCGCCGACCACCTTGGCTACAGCGACCATGACGAAAAGAAAATTGACGAACTGGCCCATGCCCTGTACATGGTGGTGCAGGACAACCCGGAGCTGTTCGCACCGAAGAAGGAGGAACCTATTAATGTCACCGAATGAATATCAGAGAGAAGCCCTGCGGACTGCCGGGGCTACCGACCCGAAAGACCTCATGCTCAACGGGGCAATGGGTCTCTGCGGCGAAGCTGGCGAGGTCATAGACCTCATGAAAAAGCACCTGTTCCAAGGTCACGATCTGGACAAGGCCCATGTGGTGAAGGAACTCGGAGACGTGGCGTGGTATCTCGCCGTGACCGCCTATGCCCTTGGATATGACCTTGAGACGGTGCTGATGATGAACGTCCACAAGCTCCGCATGAGATACCCGGACGGCTTTGACGCAGAACGGTCACAGCACAGGGAGGGCGGGGACGTATGATCTACACTGTGTCCAAGGAGCGGGGGTCTTCCCGCTGGTACGTCCACCCTGTCGGCGACCCCAAGGCCGCAGTACCCGGCTCTGCCGGGGACAAGAAACGGGCGCTCCATATCGCCGCCGACTATGAGGGCGTGAGCTACAAAGACTACATGGCCCTGCGCCGGAAGGAGGGCCGGGAGATATGAAGACTGACCCCTGTGTCTGCGGCACCTCTCCTGTCTGTATTCTCAAGACTGGCAGGGACGAGCGGGTGGTGTCTATCAAATGCGAGTCCTGCGGGAAGGAGATCATCACTTCCGGGCCTACTTCCGAGCCGGAGAGAACGACTCTGCAACGGGCTTGTGACCTCTGGAATGAGAACATGAAGAAGCTGTCCGGCAGGGTTGAAGACCTTCCCGGAGACCCCATGTTGCGGGAGCTGATGGGGCTGATCGCAGACGTGAACCCGGTTGAGATCGTTGCTCAAGCTATCGGTCAAAACCTCCCCGCATGGTGCAATCAATGGCGCATGAAAGCCGCTATGTTGGTCGGTTTTCTTGACGAAAAGCTCAAACAATCTAAATCGGATTGATTTAGTATCAAAAACGACATTTGGAAAATCGCACGAATAAGATTAAATGTTGTCTTTTGAGTGAGACCGCTGGACGGTCATGGGAAGTAGTAAAAGTAGTGGAAAATAGCTTTTTGCGTGTAACTTCCTCTATATAGAAAATCCCTACTATTAAAAGTTACACGCAAAACCTTGAGTTTTACTACTTTTACTACTCCAATAAGAAGAATAAGAAAAAAGAGGACTCTCCCGGTGCGTGGGTGTTCTCAGAGGACTCTCCGGGATAAAAGAGGACTCTCAGTGGGGTTGAAAAAGAGGACTCTCCCCGCTCAAGAGGACTTTCCCGGAGGTGTCCTGTATGGCCTACGATCTGACAAGGAGGTATGCAGTTATGGCTACGAAAAAACAAGATGGCACCGAGAGCGTACAGGTGGTAAAGAAGAAACCCCGTGGCGGGAACTCTCCCGTGATCGGGAACAATGGGCTGATAGTAAATCCGGGAGACAATGCGAAGATACTTGAAATCAATATCAAGCTGTTCAACCTCAAGGACATCGACATGGACGATGTTGACGCTGTAGCTCAGAGGTTGACAGAGTATTTTGCTATCTACGCAGAGAGCGACTTCAAGCCCACGGTGGTGGGTATGGCAATAGCCCTCAACGGTCATTCGAGACAATGGCTACATTCCATCGTAACCAACAAGCCTTTGGGTGGCAGGGGGAACACCTCAAACTTGCGCCCCGAAGTGACCGACCTCATTAAAAAAGCGTACTTTATGATGGAAAATCAGTGGGAAACCTACATGAACTCCGGCAAGATCAACCCGGTCTCTGGTATCTTCCTCGGCAAGAACAACTTTGGCTACCAAGACAAGACCGAGTATGTGGTGACTCCCAACGTCCAGCAGGACAACGACTATGACCCCAACTCTATCCGAGAGAGGTACATGATCGAAGACAAAAGCGACTCCGACTCTGGTAGCGACTCTGGCTCCGACTTCGACTCTGGCGCAGAGACCGACTCCGACTCTTGATCGAAAACGACTTTCGACTTTCGACTTTCGACTATCGACTTTCGACTATGGCTGACCGCCCTTCGTGGCCCCATTTGGGTGCTGATCGGAGGGCGGTTTTTGCACCGAAAATTTGATCGGAGGGGCCGCACTTCTTTACCGCTTTACAGCGTTAAAGCAATCCGGGCCGGGGGTACGATCAAGGCCGGGGCCGTGGGGCCTGTGGGCCGATCTTGCCGGGGTGCGTTTCCTATATAATAAGGAAGACAAAAAATAATCCGAAAAAGATAAAAAATTTTCAAAAAAGGGTTGACAAGCAATCTTGTTTGTGTTATCCTATAATCACGGAAGGACAAAAACCAATCCGAAAAAGATTAAAGGAGGATCTTCAATAATGAAAGCCTACGAAAAATACAGGTGCTACGAATTAGTACCCACGGACGGAAGAAAAAGTTTTTACGGGAAAGCTCACGTTGAAATTAACACGGCGGGAACGGAAACGCTTTTTAGCTATGGTACGGCGATCATAAGCCGGACAAAAGACGGGAAGTTAAAAAAGCTGTGGGGCGGTTGGAGTCAAACAACGGGGCGGCACATTAAAGCCTTTTGTGGTTTGAGTAAAAAGGAATTTGAAGCGTTGCCCTATAAATTCACCCCCTACGATCAAGCGCAAGCCTACAGCGGAACACTGTACCGATAATAGAAAGGAAGGTTTGAACAATGAATAAACAGAAAATTCACGTTTTCGGAAAAGACGCCTTTTTACTTGGAGAAGACGCAAGCGGCACCCGGTATTATATGGAAAAATTCTCTTGGGATTGCGGTTGGTATTGGGGCGGCGGGTATGTTGAAACATACACCAACAACAAAAACCCGGAGCGATCAAGGGATATTCGATCACATCAACATTTTGACGGGCTTTTCTTGAACGATAGGCGGAAAAACGGGTTTGACAAATTCAACGGCTTTTTCAGTAAAACCCCGTACACGGAAAAGGAAGTTTGGCAAATTTGCGAATTGATGAAAACATTCTATATTTGCCGGGAATATTCCGACACAATCCACCGGGGCGGCGCACATTACACCACAAACCCCGCCGCCGATATTATCAAATCGGAAGCGGAGTATAACAGGGTAAATAATGAAGTTATTCCGGCGATTGCGGAAGCCTTGTATAAAATCATGGAGGGGTAAACAATGACGAAAAAAGAGTATTGCACCACAAACCCGGCAACGGCCTATTATAGCGGGTTTGACGGGCTGGAAATTCACGGGATAGAATACGGTATAGAAGATTTTCTATATTGCGTTTCCGGGGCGTGGTACGGCGGCACCGCCGCCCGGAAGTATCACAAGTTAAAAATCCGATACGATCAAAACGGCGGCGCTTTTGTCCGCTTGCATGGGTACAAAATACCCTTGAATGAATGTATAAGAATGGGGGTTTGAAAAATGGTTGTTTTGGTGGAGCTGGAAAGAAAGCATTGGGGCTTTTTGGCCTGTATGTATGAAAGTAATTGGGGCGGGTACTCTTTCCGAAAAATGGTAGGGTATTCCAAAACAGGAGCAATAAAGGATTTGAGAAGCCGGGGCGTTATTTGTCCCCGTGATACCTATAGGAAGGGAGTATAAAACAATGGGAGCCGTGAATTATTTTACAAGTGATTATATCACAATGGGCTTGAAGCCCTACGATCTGGACGATTTTACAAGCGATCAAGAATTTATGGAGGATGTACAAAAGGAAGTAGACGAATACGGCGGGACGGTTGAACAAGCTGTATATGATTATATCAATACTTGCTATGAAGACGATGAAGCGAACATTGAAGCGGCCTTAAAAGCGCACAGTTTCTATTATTATCATATCACGATCAAGCCCGGATATTATGAAGGGTTTACGCTGGACATTGAGAATAATTTCCCGGTTGCGTTTGATACATGGGAGGACAAAAGGGACGCACAAAAGGAAATTACAGAAATTAAAGCCTTTTTGCTGGAATGTGCGGGGCTTGGCCTTGTACAGTGTTCCCCCGGCTGGTGTACAGGGTATAACGATTATAAAGGCACAGTAAAAGCGATCAAGGCGGCAATAAAGGAAATGCGGGAAGAAGCCCGGAGTATTCCCACATGGGGACAATATGAAAGGAGCATTGCATAAAATGAACATCAACGATATTATGAAAGAATTGGCACAGTACAAGCGCCTACAGGAAGAAACGGCGGCGATCATTGACGGCTTGCAAGATGAAATTAAAACCTATATGCAAGCCCACGGGCTGGAAGTCTTGACGGGGGACGAACACAAGGCAAGTTATAAAGCGGTTGTTTCCTCCCGGATTGATACAACGGCGATCAAAAAGGAATTGCCGGAAATAGCCGCCAAATATACCCGCACAACGGAAACAAGGCGTTTCACGTTTGCATAACAGGGGGTGAAAATGTGATTGTATTATGTATTCTAATTTTCCCGCTTGTAGTGCTTGCCGATCTTCTCAAGATGAATAAATAAGGCCCACGGCCCCGGCGATCTTGCCGGGGCTTTTTCTTGCGTCCTGTGGGGCCGCTGTGGGGGCCTGTGGTGCGTCCTGTGGTGCGTCCTGTATTCTTGTATTCCTGTGGGCTGTGGGCTTGCCTGTGGGCCGCTGTGGGCCGCTGTGGGCTTGCTTTTGGGTATATGCTAATGATAGCGGGGCCGGGTGCGATCAATGGGGCCGGGGGCCGCTTTTTGGTAGTGCTATCACGGGGCCGGGGGCCTTTATGATAGCGGGGCCGGGTGCGATCTGTGCGGGGGAAGCTGTGCGGGGTGCGATACCCCCGGAGGGGGAAGCGCAACCGCCCAAGCGCACGGAGGGAGTGCGCTGAGTAGCCCGAAAAAATAAAAAGGCCCTCAAAAGATAAAAAGTTATCCTTTTTGTATTGACAACTCCATTTCCCTGTGCTATACTATAGTCACCACGAAAGGAGGTACAATCAATGGTACGCAACAACATCGAAATTGACGTGAAGGTCAAGTGCCTTGAAGCCCAACTGACGCAGGAACAGCTTGCGAAGAAGATCGAGACCACGGGCCAGTACGTCAACCGCATTATCAAGAAGAAGGACGGCTTGCTCAACAAGACCTTCGTGCAGATGATGGAAGCTCTCGGTTACGACATTGAGTTTACCTACGTCAAGCGAGATCAGTAAAGCGAGGTGAGTACATGAAGGTCGGTTATGTACGAGTCAGCACCAATGAACAAAATCCGGCACGACAAAACGAGCTGATGAAGACCCTTGAGGTGGAGAAGGTGTTTGCCGAGAAGATCAGCGGCAGGAACACCGACAGGCCAAAGTTCAAGGAAATGCTCTCTTTTCTGAGGGAGGGCGACACGCTGTACGTTGAGTCCTTCTCCCGGCTGTCCCGCAGTACCAGAGACCTCTTGCAGACGGTCTCCCTGCTGTCGCAGAAGGGTGTCAATCTGGTGTCTGACAAGGAGCGGGTGGACACGACCACTCCGCAGGGGCGGTTCATGCTGACGGTCTTTGCGGCGCTGTCCGAGCTGGAACGAGAGAACATCTTGGAGCGCCAACGGGAGGGCATTGAAATCGCCAAGGCCCAAGGGAAGTACAAGGGCCGCAAGCCTATCCCGGTGACAGACAGGTTCCTACAGGTGGCCCGATCATGGCAAAGTGGCGAAATACCGCTCAAGACAGCTATTGAACAGTCCGGGGTGTCCTCTGCCACGTTCTTTCGGAGGTGCAAGGACTACTCCATAGGCCGGGGGAAGTAGTAAAAGTAGTGGAAAATTGGTTTTTGCGGTAAATTTCGCTTATATGCGCGTGTACTAACGGAAGTTATACGCAAAAAGCTGAGAACAACTACTTTCACTACTTGGAAACGAAGAAAAAGACAAGTTTTTATCTATTTCAGATAAGGAGGTACGATCATGAAGAAATTTATGGCGCTGGTGGGCGCTTTGGTGATGGTTTTGGTGCTGGTGAGCTGTGACAGCACCCCGGAACACACCCTCGTGTACGAGCGGGGTGAGCTGACTACCACCGAGATCAACGGTGAGGACGTGCCGAGCATTTATGTCTACACTGAGTACACCAACGACAGCGGCGAGTCGGCCCTTCCTGCCGATTGGGTGTCCGTGAAGGTATATCAGCATGGGGTCGAACAGCCTGTCTTCGTCATGACCGGGGATAAGGTCGGCGAATACGTTCAGTGTGACACCAGCATACAGACCGGGACTACGGCGAAGGTCGTGTGGACGTTCTACCGGGAGGACGAGTCTGAGGTGTCTGTGGAGCTGTCCGATGGAACCACCTACACTATAGGAGGACAGTCATGACGATACTGTGCATATTGATCTTCCCGTTCGCTGTCCTCTACTTTCTCATGAAGATGAACGGGCATAGATAAACAGAATACGATCTGAGGGTGCGTTATCGCACGAGCGTAAAGCTCTGCGGTAACGCACTCTTTTTGTTTGGGAGGAAATCACATGGAAAAATTACTGCAAAAAATCATGGAAGCGATCAGAAAAGACCCTCTCGCTTTCAGCGCCTACGAAGACCTTTATCACATCTGCCTTGAAGCCATGAAGTCGGACAAGGCTCTCTCCATTGCCTACCTCAAGCGGCTGTCGGCTTTGTGTGAAAAGGCTATACGCAACCCTGCCCTGCCGGACTCTACCCTCTCCGACACGTTCTTCCTGCACAAGCGGGTCTGCCTTGCGGCGGCACGGGACGATTTTGAGAGCTATCTGCTCTATGTGGAGTGGAACCGAGACCCGGAGAAGAAGTTCTACACGCCCCGGAGGAAGATATTGGGGTCTGTGGTGAAAGCCTTGCAGGACTTGGCTGACGATGTGCTGGACTTGCTGGCGATCTCCCTGCCGCCCGGTGTCGGGAAGACCACGCTGGCGATCTTCTACCTGTGCTGGCTGGCGGGGAAGTACCCTAACGACCCCATGCTGACGGGTAGCCACTCCAACTCTTTCGTGCGAGGGGTCTATGACGAGTGTCTTCGTATCTTGGACAAGAACGGGGACTACCTGTGGCACGATGTCTTCCCCGGCATAGAGGTGTCTAATACAAACGCCAAGGACTGCCGCATTGATCTGGACAAGCGGCAGAGGTTCGAGACGCTTGAGTTTACCTCCATCGGCACGGGCAACGCTGGCCTGTACAGGGCCAAGACCCTGCTCTACTGTGACGATCTGGTCTCCGGCATAGAGGTGGCCTTGTCCAAGGAACGACTCGACAAATTGTGGGAGACCTATACCACCGACCTCCGGCAGAGAAAGATCGGCGATAAGTGCAAGGAGCTTCACATTGCTACACGCTGGTCTGTCCATGACGTGATCGGGCGGCTTGAGACCGAATATGCCGACAGCGACAGGGCCAGATTTATTGTCCTTCCTGCTCTTGACGAGAATGACGAGTCGAATTTTGATTATGCCTATGGCGTGGGGTTCTCGACCTCGTTCTATCACGAGCAGAGGAACATCATGGAGGACGCAAACTGGCGGGCGCTGTACATGAACGAACCGATTGAGCGTGAGGGCTTGGTCTATAATGCGGACGAGCTGAGAAGGTACTTTGAGCTTCCAGCCGAGGAGCCAGACGCTATAATTGGCGTGTGCGATACCAAGGACAAGGGCAAGGACTACTGTTTCCTACCTGTCGGGTACGTCTACGGGCAGGACTACTACATAGACGATTGCGTGTGTGACAACGGTCTTCCGAACATCGTGGACGCTCGTCTGATCGAGATACTTGTCCGGGACAGGGTGAAAGCCTGTAGGTTCGAGTCGAACTCCGCAGGGCGGCGCATTGCCGAGAAGATACAGGAGGGTGTGAAAGCCAAGAAGGGTATCACCCATATCACGACCAAGTACACCACCGCAAATAAGGAGACCAAGATCATCGTCAACAGCGCATGGGTCAAGGAGCATTGCCTGTTCAAAGACCCCTCGCTCTATGAGAAAAAGAGCGATTACGGGAAAATGATGGACTTTCTCTGCACCTATACGGTGGCTGGCAAGAACAAACACGATGATGTACCCGATGGAATGGCCCAATTTGCGGAGTTTGCTCAGTCTCTTTCGGGGTCAAAGGTTGAAATATTCCAGAGACCGTGGTAATTTCTAACCGTTTCGGGATAACTTTCAAACTTTTTTCTCTGAAACCTATTGACAGCCCCTATATCTTGTGCTATAATGATTGGGAAAATACAAGATATTGTGTTCATGGCGCATGATTGCGAGAGCTTTTGGCTCGAACAGTCATGCGCTTTTTCTATTTTGCCGGAAAGGAGGAGGTCTTCATGCCGAACGAGATCGACACGAGCAAGCCCAAGAACGAGACCCGACAGATGTTTGGGCGGCGTGTCATAAAGACCAGCGTCACCGAGATCACGGAAAGTAATGTGCTGGAAGTCTTGCAGAAGGCCCTCTCTGTCCACGAACTGAACCGAAGCGAGATCGAATACCTGTGGAACTACTACAAGGGCAATCAGCCCGTGTTGAAGCGCACCAAGGAGGTTCGCCCGGAAATCTGCAACAGGATTGTGGAGAACCGGGCCAACGAGATCGTATCTTTCAAGGTCGGCTACCTCTGCGGTGAGCCTATCCAGTACGTTGGGCGCAACACCAGCGAGGAGGTCACAAAGCAGATCACGCTCCTCAATGAGCTGATGTTTGCCGAGGACAAGGCAAGTCAAGACCAAGAGCTGGTCGAATGGCAGATGGTGTGTGGCACGGCCTACAGGCTGGTTTTGCCCGACACCGAGGGCGAGGAGGACGAAGCCCCGTTTGAGCTGTACACGCTCGACCCTCGTGATACCTTCGTGGTGTACTCCAAGGAGATCGGCAACAAGCCCCTCATGGGCGTGAAGTACGGCAAGGACGATAACGAAGTCCTGCGGTTCTCCATCTATACGAAAGATCGGTACTTTCTCGTGGAGGGCGGTCTGCTCAAGGAAAACAAGCCCCATGCGCTTGGCATGGTTCCGATCTTTGAGTACCCCGCCAACAATGCACGGCTCGGCTCCTTTGAGATCGTTCTGCCCCTGCTCGATACGATCAACAATATCGAGTCCAACCGTATGGACGGTGTGGAGCAGATCATACAGGCTTTTATCAAGTTCATCAACTGCGACATTGACAAGGACGAGTTCACGGAGTTCGTGAAGCTCGGCGCTATCAAGGTGAAATCCGTGGAGGGTGCCAACGCTGACGTGGACACCGTAACCACGGAACTCGACCAGAACCAGACTCAGACCACCAAGGACGATTGCTACAACGCAGTCCTCACCATCTGCGGTATGCCGAACCGCAACGGCGGCGCTTCCACGAGTGACACCGGGGCGGCGGTTCTCCTGCGTGATGGCTGGTCTCTTGCAGAAGCGAGGGCAAAGGACAGTGAGCATATCTTCAAGCGGTCTGAAAAGAAAATGCTCAAGCTGGTTCTGCGTATCTGCCGTGATCTGACCGAGGACATCACCCTGCGGCTCAAGGACATCGACATGAAGTTCACTCGCCGCAACTACGAAGCTATCCAGAGCAAGTCGCAAGTGCTGGACACCATGCTCAAGAACCCCAAGATACACCCGCTGTTGGCGTTCGAGCATTGCGGTATGTTCACCGACCCGGAGAGCGCCTATATGCAGAGCATGAAACACTACGAGGAGGAACAGGCGAAACTCGCCGCTCAGACTCCTCCGACCCCTACCCATCCGAACCCGGATAAGCAGGAGGAACAGTAATTTTAGGCGGTTCGCCGCTTGAGATAGGCAGAGAAGCCTTAAATCGCAAAAGACAGAGAAGTCTATAATCGCAAAAATGTTCACAGAAGAACTAAAAAGACAAGGAGGAGACCTACGATGGCAAAGATTGACGTAACACAGATCGCAGGGTACGAGACCATGAGCGCCGAGGAAAAGCTGAAAGCTCTCGAAGCCTATGATGTACCCGACCCGGACTACTCCGGCTATGTGAAGAAGGACGTGTTTGACAAAACCGCTTCCGAGCTTGCCGCCAAGAAGAAGGAGCTTCTTGAGAAGATGTCCGAGGACGAAGCCGCAAAGCAGAAGGACAAGGAAGACAAGGAAGCCATGCAGAAGGAGCTTGACGCTCTCCGCAGGGAGTCCACGGTCTCCAAGACCAAGGCGAAGCTGATCGCTCTCGGCTATGACGAAGCTCTGGCAGAGGACACCGCCGAAGCTATGGCTGACGGCAAGATGGACAAGGTGTTCGCCAATCAGCAGAAGCACCTCACCGCCTTTGAGAAAAAGGTTCGTGCTGACGCTCTCAAGGACACTCCGAAGCCTACCCCCGATGGGGATAGCAAGACCATGACGCTCGACAAACTCCGCAAGATGTCGCCGCAGGAGCGGTACGAGTTCTCCGTGGCGCACCCGGAGGAGTACAAATCTCTCTACGGAGAAGGAGGTAACTAAAAATGGCTCATAAAATTTATGAAAACTTCTACCTCGCCAACGAGGTGGAAGACCAGTACAATTCTCACCTTGACCTCATGCAGTTCTGCACGGTGGACAACAGTCTGGTGGGCGTGGCTGGTATGACGAAGAAGATCAACGTCTACAAGGCCACGGACGGTACCGAGAAGCTGGAAATGGGTGCTGGCAACACCAAGGACATCACCGTGTCCTACTCCGACAAGGAGTACAAAATCCTGCTGGCTCAGAACCGCTTCAAGTATTATGACGAGCAGGAAATGACCGACCCCATGCTGGTGCCTGTCGGTGTCCGTCACATGGGTACGGATATGTTCAACACCGTCAACAAGGACATCTATGACGAGTTCAACAAGGCCACTCTCACCCTCACCCCCAAGGTGCTGGACTTCGGCGCTTTCGCTGACGCTGTGGCCTTGCTCAAGATCGAGTCCACCGACAACGACCCCGCTCAGACCGCTCCTCGTGCGTTCGGCTTTGTCAACCCCAAGGACATGGCAGAGCTTCGCAAGAACCTCAAGGAAGACCTCAAGTATGTGGAGTCCTTCGCCCGGACGGGCTATGTCGGCACCGTGGCTGGTGTGAACCTGTACACCAAGAAGGACGCTACGGAGAAGGAGATCATCGTGGCGACCAAGGAGGCCGTCACCCTGTTCAACAAGAAGGGCGTGGAGATCGAGCAGGATCGTGACGCTGACACCCGTGAGAACACGATCTGGTCTCGCAAGTATTATCTCGCCGCTCTGACGGACGAGACCAAGGCCGTCAAGATCACCGTAACACCGGGGGAATAACGGGGGCTGACTCCAATGACTCCGTGAGTGTCCCCGCTCAGAGTCAGCCCCTATACTTGGGCGGCAGTTTGAAGGTCTCTGACCTTATCGGCCCGGACGTGAAAGTGTCTGCCGATGGCTCTGTCACAGGCACATTCCCCTACGTCAAGAGCTTCCCGGAGTTCTCGAACAATGAGGGGGAGCAGAGCGGTCACTACTTCCCGTTCACGCTCACCAAGAAGGGTTCCACTATGACGTTCAAGAAGAACGGGCAGGAGAACCCCGCAAAGACTGACATGGCGTGGGAGCAGGACAACATCTTCCGGGTGGAAAACCCGACAGACACGTTCGAGGTCTCCGTTGACGGTGAACCGGCTGTCACTCTGAATTTCAAGGGCGCTACGCTCTCGCCGAACCCCATAGCCGCAAATGTGGAAAGTATGACGGTAAAGCAGATCAAGGCGCTTGCGGCAGAGCAGGGTGTCACCATCACCAGCACGAGCAGGGCCGATGTCGTGAAGGAATACAAGGAACACTTTGGTTAAGGAGGTGGACAGCATGACGAACGAGGAAAAAATCAAGGCTCTCAAGGCTATGGTGGAGGACGAACAAGTTTCCTACTCGGACGATGTGCTGTCCACCTACCTGTCCATTGCCGGGAGCAAGATCATCAACCGGGCCTACCCCTACCGGGACGATAAGACCGAGGTTCCTGCCAAGTACGAGCATATCCAGCTTGAGATAGCCGCCTATCTGGTGAACAAACGGGGTGCGGAGGGTCAGACCTCTCATAGCGAGAATGGTATCTCCCGCACCTACGAGAACGCCGATGTCCCTGCGTCTATGCTCAAGGAGATCACGCCGCATTGTGGGGTGATCGTATGAGGTGCATGGCGAGAAATAAGGTCAAGTTCTGGTATGCCCTGTACACCAAGAAGACCCCGATCACAGACGAGTTCGGCAATTTTGGCGGTGAGTACGATGTCGAACACGGCAACCCGGTTGTCGGGTTTGCAAATATCTCAGCCGCCAAGGGTGAGACGCAGACACGGCAGTTCGGTGAAGCCGAGGGCTACGACAAAGTGATCGTCATGGATAACTCGGCCCCTGTGTTTGACGAATATTCAATCCTGTGGGTTGACCGGGTGCCGCAACTTGCCGAGGACGGGTCTCTGGCGGTGGACGAGCAGGGCGAGATCATAACACCTCATGACTACATTGTCAGAAAGGTGGCCCGGAGTCTCAACAGCGTTTCCTACGCTATAAGCAAGGTGAACGTCAGTGGGTAAAAAGGTGATCTCATTCGAGCTCTCTGAGCAGGACATTGACCGGGCAATCCGGGAGGTCGAGGAGTACAAGAAGGACTTCGTGCGAAAGCTCGACCTATTTCGGCAGAGGGTAGCCGAGGAGCTTGCGAAGGAAGCCCGGAGCGGCTTTTCCGGGGCAATCGTGGACGATATTTTCAAGGGCGGGAGCAGACGCACCGCCAAAGTGGAAGTCTCGTGCGACCACCGTGACAATATCTCCGTGGTGATTGCCGATGGCGAGGACGCTATTTGGGTGGAGTTCGGCGCTGGCGTGTATCACAACGGGTCGGCGGGAAGCTCATCTCACCCCAAGGGGTCGGAACTCGGCTATACCATCGGCGGCTATGGCAAAGGCTACGGACGGAAGAAAGCGTGGGGCTACTACAACGAGGACAAACAGCTCGTTCTCACCCACGGTACTCCCGCCACCATGCCTATGTACAACGCCGTGAAGACGGTGTGTGACTCCATTGACAGTATCGTAAGGGAGGTGTTTGGGTGATTGACGCAGAAACCGAAATCTTCTCCGTGATAGCGGAGAAAGCGAGGGTGGAGTACCCGAAGCTGTTCATGACGGGTGAATACGTCAAGTCTCCCTCCTCTTTCCCGTGCGTTTCGCTGGTGGAGATCGACAACGCCACCTTCCGAAATTCTCAGACCACCGATCTGCGTGAGAACCACGTTGCGGTGACGTATGAGTTGAATGTCTACTCCAACAAGAAAAGCGGGAAAAAGAGCGAGTGCAAGGCGATAGCGTCCTACATAGACGAGCTTCTCCTGCGGCTCGGCTTCACCCGCACCATGCTCGAACCTGTCCCCAACGAAGGGGACGCAACAATCTACCGTATGCTCGGCAGATACCGGGCTGTTATCGGTAAAGATCACACAATTTATAGGAGGTAACGAAAAATGGCTATTTCTACCTACAAAACCTTCCTCATGACCAGCGAGGACGGTTCCGAATGGACGAAGCTGATCGACATTAAGGAGTTCCCCGACCTCGGCGGCGCTCCCGAAATGCTGGAAACCACCACCCTGTCTGACCGTATGCAGACCTTCATTGCGGGTATTCAGAGCCTTGACGCTCTTGAGTTCACCTGCAACTACGACTTCACCGAGTACAAGTCCCTCAAGGCCAAGGAGGGCAAGACCACGAACTACGCCGTGTGGTTCGGCGGCACCGAAGCGGGTGAGGACGTTACGCCTACCGGGTCTGACGGCAAGTTCAAGTTCAAGGGTCAGCTTTCCGTGTTCCCTGTCGGCGGCGGCGTGAACGAGGTTCACGACATGACCGTCACTATTGCCCCGTCCACGCCTATCGTGCTGGACGAAGTTGAGTAAGGAGGTACACCATCATGGCTAAACAGCTTTGCTTCACCTTCGAGGACAAAGAGTATGTCCTTGAGTTCACCCGCAAGACCGTGGCTGAAATGGAGCGCAAGGGCTTCATTGCTTCCGAGGTCGAGGACAAGCCCATGACCTCCCTCCCGGCGCTGTTCGCTGGTGCGTTCCTCGCCCATCACCGCTTCGTCAAGCAGGAGACCATCGACAAGATTTTCTCCAAAATGACGAAGAAGGACGAGCTGATCGGTAAGCTGGCAGAAATGTACAACGAGCCGATCATGGCGCTGGTGGAGGAACCCGCAGAGTCCGAGGGAAACGTGGAGTGGACTCCGAGCTGGTAAGTAGCTCTGAGTTCACAACGAAGTCCGATGGCGAGGGGGGTGGGGGTTCTGCCCCTGCCCCCCATCTTCGTTTTTCGGACATCTTCTGGCAGAAGTTCCCCTATTACTTATCAATAGGCATGACGGAAGATCAATATTGGAACGGGGACTGTGTTCTTCCGAAATACTACCGAGAAGCCGAAAGGCTCCGGCAGGAACGGGTCAATCAAGAAGCGTGGCTACAGGGTATGTACGTCTATGACGGCTTGCTCCGAGCTTCCCCGATACTCCGGGCTTTCGTCAAAAAGGGAACAAAACCGAAACCCTATGTGGAGGAACCGTACCAGATCGGCACCAAAACCACAAAACAGGTACAGACCTCCAAAGAGAAGAAAACCGCCCAAAAGGGCCTTGTCTATATGCAGACCTATATGGCGGCTTTCAATCAGCGATTTAATAAGCAAGATCAGAAGAAAGGAAGTGAGATAAATGCCGACACCGATAGAAGCCCTCGAACTACAGGTACAGTCCAACGGTAATACCGCTGTTGCTGGCATTGACGCTCTTTCCGCTTCGCTGACAAGGCTGAAAACGGCTACCAAGGGCGGCATTGGGTTGACGAGCGTGGCGAACCAGCTCAAAAACCTCAATTCCGCTCTTGCGTCTATGGACGGAAGCGCCGCCACCAAGATCGACAGGCTGGCGACCAGCTTGGATAAGCTCAAGAACTTGGGGAACCTCAAAATTTCCTCCTCCATCGGCAATCAGTTGAAGAACATCGGCAATGCCGCCACCGCTCTCAACGGAGTCGATTTTTCCGGGCTGTCCAAGCTGTCCACTGCTATGGGGTCGTTGGGTACTATCGGCAGGGCTTCCGGCTTGCAGTCCGCTATCACGCAGTTGCAGAAAATCCCTCAGTTGGTAGCAACGCTCAACGGAGTGAACTGGAACCAATTCACGGGGCAGATACAGCGGTTGACAAACGCTCTCGCTCCTCTGGCGAACCAGCTCAACACCGTCTCGGCGGCTTTCAATAACCTTCCCGCAAATATCCGCAGGGTCGTGACCGCCACCAACGCTATGCCGAGCGCCAACAATGCGGCGGCAAAGAGCTACCTCAATTTGTGGGCCAAGGCTCGAATGGCCTACAATGTCGTTCGCATGGGCGCACAGGTCATAGCAAGCTGGATAACGCAGTCCAACAAGTACATAGAAGACCTCAACCTGTTCAACGTGTCTATGGGCGAGTATGCAGAGCAAGCCCATGAGTATGCGGAACGGGTGTCTGCGGTCATGGGTATTGACCCCGCTGAGTGGATGCGGAACCAAGGTATCTTCAACACGATCACCAAGGGCTTCGGCGTGGCAAGTGACCGGGCATACATCATGTCCAAGAACCTCACTCAGCTTGGCTACGATCTCTCGTCCTTCTTCAACATTTCCTACGAGGACGCTTTTCAGAAGTTGCAGTCTGGTATCGCTGGTGAGCTTGAGCCGCTTCGCCGACTCGGTTATGACCTGTCTGTTGCCCGGTTGCAGGAGGAAGCTCTGGCCCTCGGTATCACGAAGAAGGTCTCTGCCATGACACAGGCTGAGAAGTCCGAGCTTCGGTACTACGCCATTATGACACAGGTGACGGCGGCACAGGGCGATATGGCCCGTACTTTGAACGCCCCGGCGAACCAGCTTCGTATTCTGCAAGCCGAGGTAACACAGGCCGCTCGTGCGCTCGGTAACATCTTTATCCCTATCCTCAACGCTGTCCTGCCCTATGCTATCGCTCTGGCACGGGTCATTCGTATGCTGGCTTCGGCGATTGCCAGTCTGTTCGGGTTCAAGCTCCCGGAGGTGGACTATAGTGGCCTTGCGTCTGGCGCTGGCGCAGTCGGTGATCTGGCTGATAGTGCGGACGACGCCGCTGGCGGTCTCGGCGGTGCGGCGAAGAAAGCCAAGGAGCTGAAAAACGCTCTGCTCGGCATTGACGAACTCAACATCATTTCTCCTCCCGAAGACACAGCGGGGAGTGGTAGTGGTGCTGGCGGTATCGGTGGTGTCGGCGGTGGCGGCTTGGGCTTTGATCTGCCGGAGTATGACTTCCTCGGCAACGCCATTGAGAACAAGGTGGACGAGATCATCAAGAAGTGGAAGGAATGGCTCGGTCTGACGGACGATATTGACACTTGGGCTGAGTTCTTCCACACACGGTTGGGCCATATCCTCACCACCATCGGGGCCATTGGTCTCGGTATGGCGGCATGGAAAATCTCGAAGAACGTGCTGAATTTCATGGACTGGCTCAACAAGCTCAAGGGTCACGGGCTGACGAACCCGCTAAACATTGCGGTGGGTATCAGCTTGCTCGTCACGGGTATCTCCCTTGAATGGGCGGGTATCGTGGACACGATCTTGAACGAGCTGGACGGAGAGAACTTCGCTCAGATCATAAGCGGCGGTCTTCTGACCGTTGGCGGTGGCGCTTTCTTGGGTAAGGGCCTTGCCGGGTGGATAACCACGGCGTTCGCTGATAGTGCCGTTGCTAAAGCTCTGGCTACTGCGGCGAGTAACCTCGGTCTCGGCTCCGCTACTGCGGCTGGTGCGGCCCTTGGTGCTGGTATTGCTGGTATCATTGCGGGTCTCCCGGCGTACTTTACGGGCATTTGGGACGCTATTCACAACGGATTGAACTGGCTGAATGGTCTTCTTATTCCCGCTGGCTCGACAGCGGCGGCGGCTGGTATCGGTGCTATCATCGGTGCCTGTGGTGGCCCTATCGGTGCTGGTATCGGCGCTCTGATCGGTCTGGCAGTCGGCCTTATTACGGACGGCATTATCGCCATAACCGAGCATTGGGACGCTATAACGGATTGGTTTGACAATTTCTTCCATGTCACAATCCCGAACCTGTGGAACAGTTTTGTGAAGTGGCTGAAAAATCTGCCTACTGAAATTTCTGAGTGGTTCACGGGCTTGTGGAAGCCGATCAAGGAGTTCGATTGGTACGCATTTGGTCGGGAGGTCGGCGGCAAGGTCGGTACGGCGGTCAAGAGTATTTGTGACGCTTTCAAAACCTTCTTCACCGAAACCCTGCCCCAAGTGTGGGAGGACGTAAAAACCTCCTTCAAAACCTTCTTCACTGAGACATTGCCGCAGTTCTTCACCGAGACAATCCCGGAGCTGTGGAACACGGTCAAGGACGCTTTCGTGGAGTTCTTTACCGTCACCCTGCCGGAAGCCCTCGGCGACATTAAACAGTGGTTTGTCGATGTCGGACAGTCCATTTGGGACGGTATCAAAGAAGGTTGGGACACCGCTGTACAGGCCGTGAAGGACTTCGTTACGGGGTTCATTGACGGGTTCAAAGAAGCCCTCGGTATTCACTCCCCGTCCACGGTCATGCGGGACGAGGTTGGCGTGTTCCTCGGCGAAGGTCTCCTTGAGGGTATCGCCGCTCCGTTCAAGGCAATCGGCAAGTGGGTCAAAAAGCATATCCTTGACCCGATCAGTAATTTCATCAAGAACAACCCGATCTCTGATCTGGTAGTCAACGTCAAAAACAAGGCTTCCGAGTGGTGGCAGAATGTGAAGACGTGGTGGGCTGACAAGACCAAGGACGGTGTGAGCCTTGACGCTATGGTAAACCTCGTGAAGAACGGCTGGTCTACCGTGAAAAACTGGATAGGCAATATCCCTGTAATCTCCCAAGCGATCTCGCTGGTAAAGCAGGGGTGGGAAACCGTCAAGAAGTGGGTCGGCAATATCCCCACGCTCTCGCAGGGCATTGAACTTGTGAAAGAGAAGTGGCAGAGCGTAAAGAGCTGGATTGGTAATATCCCCATCGTACAGCAGGGGGTCGAGCTGATTAAAAGCGGCTGGCAGACCGTCAAAAGCTGGATAGGCAACATTCCGATCTTGTCTCAAGGCATTTCGCTCCTCAAGAGCGGGTGGACTACCGTCAAGAATTGGGTCGGCAACATTCCGACACTCGACCAAGCGATACAGCTCGTGAAGTCGGGTTGGCAGACAGTGAAGACTTGGATAGGTAATATCCCCATTCTGTCGCAAGGTATCTCCCTGTTGAAATCCGGGTGGACTACGGTCAAGAACTGGATTGGGAACATACCTGTTCTCTCGCAGGGTATTTCCCTGTTGAAGTCGGGCTGGACAACGGTCAAGAATTGGGTAGGCAATATTCCCGTACTGAGCCAAGGCATTTCGCTCCTCAAGAGCGGGTGGACTTCGGTTAAAAACTGGATTGGGAGTATTCCTGTAATAAGCCAAGGTATCTCGCTGGTCAAGTCCGGCTGGACTTCGCTGTCGAACTGGATAGGCACCGCTTCCTCGGTGGGTATCTCCCTGTGGAGGAACGGCTGGTCTTCCATTTCCAGTTTTATCGGCACTTCGGTGTCCGTTGGTATTTCGCTGTTCAAGTCCGGCTGGACTTCGATCAAGAAGTTCTTCGGCCTGTCTACGGGCGGTACAGTCGGCGCAAACGGCGGTGTCAAGTTCGGTGACTTCGCAAGCGGCGGTATCATTACCCCGAACATGATGTACCGAGTCCCGGCATACGCCAACGGCACCAACAGACCCCACGGCTCTATGTTCGTGGCTGGCGAGAAAGGTGCGGAGCTGGTGGGCCACGTCAATGGCACCACCGAAGTCCTCAACCGCTTCCAGCTCGGACAGGTCATGCACACCTCGATCATCGGCGGTATGCGGCTCTTTACCGGGTACTGGCGCACGATGAACAGTCAGATGGTGCAGAGCGCAAATGCGATTATCAGCTCTATTCTGGTGAGCGCAGACACGATTACTGCGAGTCTGGCTTCGCCGAGCGGTTACGACCCGTATAGGACAATGACCCGGACGATTTTTGAGGAAGGGAACAGCGCCTACAACGATACGGAGTCTGACGAGTCCATGTACAGCTCCATGCGGGACTTCTACCGTGAGTTCGTGGAACCCACGATCAAGGAGATCGCCGCCGACACCAAGCGGCAAGCTGACAAGGAGGAGCGGACAGTCGTGCAGATCGGCAGTCGTACCATCACAGAGACCGTGGACACTCAGCGCAAGGCCAACGGCTACGTCTTCGCTAAATAAAGGAGGTGGCACTTATGGCGTATTTGGCGATCAATGGTTATGAGTTGCCACCTCCCAAGCGAGGGGTCAACGTGGTCGTAACCACCGTGGTAAATGCGGGACGTGACGCAAACGGAGCTGTCGTGGGCCAGAGGGTCGGGCGAGATCAGTATAAGATCGACACCCTTGAATGGCCTTGGCTCACGGCAGAACAGTGGAGTTCGATACTCCAAGCTATGAGAAATTTCTTCTTCTACGTCACGTTCCAAGACCCGGTATCGAAACAGCCCACGACAATCCGTATGTACTGCGGTGATCGTTCGGGCGAACCCTATTGGGTTGACGAAAACGGTAGACCGACACACTACCGTAATTGCAAGGTTAATTTGATTGACACAGGAGAGTAAAGGAGGGGTGGCAAGTGCAAAAAGTATCTAAAGCCTATAAACAGAGCATGAAGTCGCCCCTCCGTGAGAGAGCGTTCATCATGATCTCCTTCGGCCTTGTGAACCAAGAGCTACAGGCCAAGGCAAAGATCGACAACGGTGCTTTTGCTTACTACTCCAACAAGGACAACCTTTTCGGGGAGCATGGGAGCGATACCGTGTACGCCACCCTTGAGGAGAACTTCACCAAGGTTGACGGCTCCATGTACTTCCTGCCACGCCGCACCTCTGCCGATAAGTTCTATGATACGGGGCTTGTCGGTGAGAGGTTGGTGTCGGAAGCCAGTTGCGAGGTCGTTATCTCCTTCAACACCATAGCCACGGACTTCCGTGGTCTGACGATCAATTTCGGGGAGAACTACCCCGTGGACTTCGATGTGGTGGGTGAGTCCAACACAGTGGAGTTCCGAGATAATGACAAAGCCGAGTGGACAACCGAGGAGGTCTTCGAGAACACCACGAAGCTCCGGCTGGTCTTCTACCGCATGAAGAACCCGCAGTCCCGGCTCCGTATCTACTCTATCCGCTTCGGCTACGGCTTGGTGTACTACAACGACTCGGTTATGGGGTCTTCCTTGCAAAGCTACATTTCCCCTATCGGGGCAGATGTGCCGCAGATCGACTTCTCCGTCACCCTCAAGAACTACGATCACTACTTCAACGTGGACAACCCGAAGTCGGCGATCAACTACCTTGAGACCGGGCAAGAGGTTGACGTAATGTACGGCTACCAGCTCCCGGAGACGGGCGAGATCGAATGGCTACAGGGTACACACCTCCTCTGCTCCGAGTGGGAGAGTGACGATAACACCGCCACAATCCGTTGCCAAGATGTCCTGCGGAACATGGACTCTGAGTACGTCAAGGGCCTGTACGCCAGTAAAGGCAAGAGCTACTTCGATCTGGCGCAGGAAATTCTTGCGGACGCTGGTATCTCCAAGTATTATCTCGACCCCCGGCTGAAACACCTGTACACCAACAACCCCATGCCGAGGGTAAAGCACAAGGAAGCCTTGCAGATCATAGCAAACGCCTGTCGGTGTGTTCTCATGGTCTCCCGGTTTGGCGACATTCAGATCAAGTCCAGCTTTATCCCGGAAGCCACGGTCAGCACCAACGGAGAGACCCCGTTCTCCAAGGCGCAGAACATCTTGAGCGCCGACACAAAGGACGAGTATGGCACGTTCTCCACGAACTACACGCCCGTTGACGGCTCCACGTTCTTCCTGCCGAGGGGCAAGACCTACCTCAACACGGGCTACGTCTCGCAGGAGGTCTCCGGGGCAGATGGTCGGTTCACAAAGAACCCCATCATTACGATCTCGCTGGAAGCGATCAGAGCCTATTACGGCATGACGTTGGTCTTCGGCAACACAATCCCGGCTGAGTTCATCATACGGGCCTACAACACCGGGGAGCTGGTGGACACCTACACGGTGGCTGGTGAAGACATCGACCCGACAACGGTTATCGTCCATGAGTTCGATGATCTGGACAAGTTGGAGATTGAGTTCACCAAGACCGCAGAGCCGCAGAGCCGTGTCGTTCTCAACAATTTCAGTTTGAACGAAGTGGTGGACTTCACCATGACCCGCAAGGACATGACATCTTCCCCCAAGGCGATCAAACAGGAGCTTGTTAAAGAGGTCATTGTCCCGTGCTACACCTACCAGCAGGGCAACCGTGAGGAGAACCTTGTGAACGAGGAGGTGGAGGTCACAACCGGGCAGATCGAGACCTACTACATTCAAGACCCGTCCTACGGCTACCGGGCGTTGCTCACGCCGCAGGGGGAGAACGAGGGGCAGGAAGGTCTCGCCGATGTGGTGGATTGGGGCAATTATTATGTCACCCTCCGCTTCAAGACCACCGGGGCCTATCGTCTTGAGGTGCAGGGCTACCGCTACAAGATCGTGGAGAAGTATGCGACCAAGACCCTCCATGCGAGGGGCAAAACGGTCAAGTGGGAGAACCCGCTGATCTCCGACATGGCTATGGCGAACGATCTGGCTGACTGGCTGAGTGAGTATTACACGGCGGGTATCGAATATGAGTACGACACCCGTGGCAACCCGGAGCTGGACGCAAACGACATTGTGTACCAAGAGAACGAGTTCCACGCTGGCATGAAGGTCACGATCTATCGTCACACCATCAATTTTACGCAGAGCTATTCCGGGAAGGTCACAGCTCGAAGGATAGGAGGTTAAGGCTATATGGCATGGGAAACACCGAAAACGGACTGGCATGGCTCCGTGGACGAGACGGGGGTGTACAGCGGCGACAGGTTCAATGCCAAGGACTTCAACCGCATAAAGAACAACCTCGCCTACCTCCGGGAGCTGGCCTTGAAGATGTACGCTTCGTTCAACATCGTATCACTCGGAGCAGATCGCACCCCCAAGGACTTTTTCTATGCTGACGAGATCAATCAGCTTGAGCAGAACTTGGTGACGATCAATAACAACACCCTTCGGAGGTCGTATGGCACGGCCCCTACCTATACAGATAACGGGAACACGATGGACTTTAACGAGTTGAACAGGCTCGAAAGTGCAATCCTCGACCTGTATGACAGGCTGACGAACGAGTCCGAGGGGCGGCGTATGTTTCAGTGGAATTTTGGCACGAAGGGAGGTGTGTTCTAAATGGCTTGGGAAATGTTGCCTACAAACTACCAAGACGCTGTGTGGTCTGGTTTGCGAAAGTACACGCAGATCAATAACGGTGACAACACCGTTTCTTTCCAAGACGTGACGGTCTATACCCATAAGGAAAATTCCTTTTTTGGGGCGAGGGACGCTAACCGCATGAATGAAGCCCTCAATACCATCATGTCGATGGTGAACAACGGCACCGATCTGTACGAGGACTTCCAAAAATACTTCGCAACACAGAAGACTCAGTTTGAGAAAAAGGCCAACGACACGCAGGACGGGTTCACTGTCTATGTGGGGAACCTCAAGACTGAGGGGGATAACTACATATCCGACCTCAAGAAGCGTGGAGACGGGCTGATCTCTCAGATTGAGACAGGGTATTCCTCGGACATTACTCTGTTCAAGGACGCACAGGAGGCGGCGTTCAACGCATGGTTTAGAGCTATGCAGGACGCTCTATCGAAGGACGTTGCTGGCAATCTGCAAAACCAGTGTACCGAGCTGGACGAGCGGTTGAGTCTTCTCGAATACATGACAATTCAGAATGACTTCACGGCACCGCTGGCAACGGACGATCAAGAGATCACGTTGATCGTGGACGAAAACGACAATGCCATTCTTGCAGAATGGACACATAAGGAGGGCTAAAACATGAGTTCCATTAGTATTCAGACAAAGAAGTTCGGGGATTTGGACACGTTGCTTTCTGCAAGTGATGAAGCCACCCTGCTCATTCATGACGGCAAAGCGGTCAAGACCATCACCGTCAAGAACCTCAAGAAAGACCTCACCGACAGGCTGAGTGCCATTGACGGGGTTCTGGCGGCGATCAATGGCACGGGCGCAGGGCCGCACAACGCTATCTACCGGGGCAAGTCTCTCGGCACCAGCGTGTCCCCCGAACAGTACGCCGCTATTGCCGATGGCACCTTCAAGGATTTGTACATCGGTGACTACTGGACGATCAGCGGCAAGGTGTACCGCATTGCGGGGTTTGACTACTTCTACAACTGCGGCGACACCAACTGTACCACCCATCACATCGTTGTGGTGCCGGACAAGAGCCTGTACAACGCTCAAATGCACAAGACCGACAGCGGTGCTTATGAAGCGGGTGCGGCGAACACAACCGAGGGCGGCTACTACGGCTCGGATATGTACAAGACCGGGCTGGACAGCGCCAAGGAGACCATCAAGGCGGCGTTTACGGGCCACATTCTGAAACACCGGGAATATCTGGTGAACGCTGTGACCGCTGGACACCCCTCTGGCGGCGGCTGGTTCGACAGCGAGGTCGAGCTGATGAACGAGAACATGGTCTACGGCACCAACATCTTCCTGCCGAGGGCCAACGGCTCGGAGGTCTACACGCACTATACCGTGTGCAAGGGTCAGCTTCCGCTGTTTGCTCTGCGTCATGATATGATCGGCAACCGGGAGAATTGGTGGCTGAGAGACGTTGTTTCCGCTTCCTATTTCGCCCATGTCGGCAACGATGGCATTGCGACCTACGCCAACGCTTCTAATCCTTTTGGCGTTCGCCCCGCTTTCTGTGTTTCCTAAATCTGCGCCCCCTTGTGGGGCGCAGGAACGGAGGTAATAAAAACTATGTCGGTATTGAAAAGAAATCGGAAAGAGTCTCAATTCGAGGTCTTCCATCATTTGTACAAACTGAGAAAAGAGATCACCGATCTACTGCTCCGGGACTTCGGTTATGACTTCGAGAAATCGGAGAAGCGTCTGAAAAAGATGTTTGGTGACAGAAGCTACGGAGACCTTAACGATACCGAGCGGCACCGCTATGACAGGCTCAGAGAACGGTACGAAGCCTTTGACGAGTGGTTTATTTCGGACGAGCGTCAGACCGTTGTTGACTGCCTGAGGACGATACAGGAAGAAGTCTTTGTGGCGAACAGTATCTACCCGATGTATATGGAAGAACTGATCGAGCGGCGACAACACCAAGACCGGGCAATCGGTCAGTGTATCAGATTGCAACAGGAGCTACAGTACGCCATAGAGACCCTTCCTGTGGACGTGAACACCTACCTCCGTTTCGGGGAAAGCATAAAGCACGAGATCGACCTTATCAAAGGGTGGAGGAAATCAGACAACAAGTTCAAAGGGGCAATCTCTACAACCGCTTCCAATTTCGCCAATGTCAACAACAATGGCAATGCGAACTACAACAACGCTTCTAATCCTAATGGCGTTCGCCCCGATTTCGATACCGCAGTTAAATAGCCACTTGAGCGGTCTGCGGTGAGAGAAAGGAGAGGTTGTCCTTCCGTATGACGGTAAATACCAAACACGACACCACCTATTACGATAGCTGTGGTTATCAGCGTGATATATCCGATGGTAATGCGTTGTATGACGGCATGATAAGAGCCAAGCAAGGGAGTGATTGGAAACCGCAAGTACAGAAGTTTGAAATGAACTATCTGTTTGAGCTATCAAAAATGCAAAGAGAACTCCGTGAGCGAACATTCAGTTTTCTCCCCACATCGGAGTTTATACTTCGAGAGCGTGGGAAAATCCGGGTAGTCAATGGTGAGCAGATACATGATCGTGTTGTGAAGCACTCGCTGTGTGATGAAGTCCTGCTCCCGTCCATAAGAAAGTACCTTATCTATGACAACGGTGCGAGTCTGACGGACAAAGGCATGGACTTCACGAGGAAACGCTTGGTGGCGCACCTTCGTAAATACTACGCACAGCACGGCTCCAACGAGGGATATATCCTTCTAATGGACTTCTCAAAGTTCTACGACAATATCCGTCACGAGGAGCTTTTGAAGCTGTTCCGCAAATACGTCCATGACGATCTCGCCCTCTGGCTCTTGGAGAAGACCATCGAACGAGCAAGAGTCGATGTGTCCTATATGACTGAGGACGAATACGCTCACTGTGAAGACAGCCTGTTCAATTCCCTTGAGTACCAGAAGATTGATAAGAGTCTTCTAACCGGGGAGAAGTTCATGGACAAACACATGAACATAGGCGATCAAGTGGCACAGGTGGCGGGTGTGGCCTACCCGATACCCATAGACAACTACGTCAAGATCGTTCGGGCGGTGAAGTTCTATGCCCGGTATATGGACGATAGTTACGCCATTCACGAGAGCAAGGAGTTCTTGGAAGAACTACTCAAGGAGATCATCGTGATCGCCAAGAGTCTCGGTATTACGGTCAACGAGCGGAAGACCCGGATATGCAAGCTCTCCGATTATTGGAGGTTCCTGCAAATTCAGTATTCCCTCACCGAGACAGGCCGGGTCGTGCAGAAGATCAACCCCAAACGGCTCACGGCAATGCGGCGCAAGATGAAGAAACTGGCCTACATTCTCCCGGAGAAGGACTTTCACGATTGGTTCTATTCTTGGTTCAAAGGTCATGTCAAGTACATGAGCAAGCTACAACGTGAGAACATTTTGGCACTATTCAATCAATTAAAGGAGGTATGCAGAAATGTACACAGTCAAACTCAAGGACGAGACGAAGCTGGAAAGGCTGACTCTCAACGGCAATAACTTCATTGCCGAGACCATCATTGAGGACACGGTGTTTAAGGACAACCTTGAAACCGTGACGATCACGGACGAGGAGACCGGGAAGACTGAGACCTACAAGGACATGGTGCTTATTCAGAACACCAACTACGGGGACGGTCATTCGTGGTTTATCCTCGGTGAGCAGTCCCCGGAGGAAAAGGCAATCACCGATCTGCAAGTCGCCATTGCCGAAGTCTACGAAATGATGTTGGGAGGTGTGTAATCATGGCGAGGATTTATGTGGCGCTCATTCAGAAGGGTCTCAAGACCCTTGAGGACGTTCCGGCACAGCTTCGGGAGGAAGTCAAGAAGCTGTTGGAGGAGAGCTGACATGATGTTCCGGGTCTTTGGACTCTGGTTCATCGTTCTACGCAGGAAGGAGGTGGAAAAGATGGCTGTGATCTACGTTGCGCTGATCGTGAAGGGCAAGCGTACCTTCGCACAGGTTCCTGCTCTTATCAAGGAGCAGGTGAGGGAACTGTTGGTTGACCTCGAACTGGAAGACCTTGCTACCGAGTAAAGGAGCGGGGCCGGGGTATGGGGCCGGACTTCCACGGCCCCTACCCTAAAAAATACATATAAAGGGAGGTGCTACCAATGGTATCACACATTGAACTGATCGTCAGTATCGTTGTCGCTGTGTTTGCCAGTTCTGGATTTTGGGCGTTTCTCACGTTCATCATACAGCGGCGGGACAAGAAGGAAAGTGCGGAGTCCAAGATGATAAAGGGTCTCGGACATGACCGCATTTGCTGGCTCGGACAGTCCTACGTCAAGCGAGGGTACATCACCAAGGACGAGTACGAGAACCTTCACGACTACCTCTATCTCCCGTACAGGGAAATGGGAGGGAACGGTACTGCCGAAAAAATAATGAAAGAGGTAGACAGGCTACCTCTCAAGGAAAAGGAGGAATGAGCTATGAGTAACAGTCCGCTCGTGAACTATACGAAGATTTCCCCTAACAGGTCGAGTCCTCGTAATCACAAGATCGACACCATCACCATTCATTGCGTGGTGGGCCAGTGTTCGGTTGAGACCCTTGGCAACGTCTTCGCCCCTACTTCCCGACAGGCCAGTTCCAACTACGGCGTGGGTGTGGACGGGCGTATCGGTATGTATGTCGAGGAGAAAGACCGCTCGTGGTGCAGTTCTAACGCCGCCAACGACAACCGGGCGATCACCATTGAGGTGGCAAGCGATACCACCGAACCCTACGCCGTCAACTCCAAGGCATACGCCGCTCTGCTCGATCTCGTCACCGACATCTGCAAGCGGAACGGTATCAAGGAGCTGATCTGGTCGTGGAACAAGTCTGAGCGTGTGAACCACACCAACGGCTGTAACATGACCGTCCACCGGGACTACGCCAACAAGTCCTGCCCCGGTACATACCTGTATGAGCGTCACGCTCAGATCGCCGCAGAGGTCAACAAGCGGCTCAAGGCCGCAGAGCCTACCCCGGCCCCTGCTCCTGCTCCCGCCCCTTCCACGGGGCTGTATGCGTCCAAGGTGATCGCTGTCGCCGCTGGCGAGGTAGGCTACCACGAAAAGAAGTCCAACAGCGATCTCGACTCCCCGACAGGGAATACCGGGAGCGGCAATTACACCAAGTACGCTCGTGACTTCGATACCAAGTACCCGAATTGGTACAACGGCAAGAAGAACGGCTTTGCGTGGTGTGATATGTTCGTGGATTGGGTCTTCTTGACGGCCTTTGGGTACGAAGCGGCCCTCAAGCTCCTGTGTCAGCCGGAGAAGTCCTGCGGCGCTGGCTGTACCTATTCCGCTGGCTACTACAAGGCCAAGGGGCAGTTCCATACCAGCGGCCCGAAACCGGGCGATCAGATTTTCTTCGGCACGGGTCTCTCCAACTGCACCCACACGGGTATCGTGGAGAAGGTGGACAGCTCCAAGGTGTACACCATTGAGGGCAACACCTCCGACCAAGTGGCACGGCGCTCCTATTCGCTCGGTGCGAGTAACATCGTGGGGTATGGTCGTCCTGCCTATGACGCTGAGACTGGCGGCTCTACACCCTCTCCTACGCCCTCCACGGGGCTGTACAGGGTGCGGAAGTCGTGGGACGATATGAAGTCCCAAAAGGGTGCTTTCAAGTCTCTGGCGAACGCCAAGGCTTGCGCTGATAAGAACCCCGGCTACTCTGTCTATGACGAGAGCGGCAAGGCGGTCTATCCGACCAGCACTCCGGCCCCTGCTCCGGCCCCGTCCACCACGGTTCCGTATCTGGTGGAAATCAAGGCCACCGATCTCAATATCCGTAAGGGGCCGGGAACCAACTACGCCACCACGGGCAAGTACACCGGGAAGGGCGTGTTTACCATCGTTGAGGAGAAAAGCGGTCAAGGCTCTGTCAAGGGTTGGGGCAAGCTCAAGAGCGGGGCTGGCTGGATTTCTCTGGACTACACCACCAAACTCTAAAGGAGGTACACTACAATGATTAACTGGAAGGTTCGTCTCAAGAACAAGAATTTTTGGCTGACCCTCATTCCCGCCGTTCTCCTGCTCGTACAGGTCGTGGCGGCTGTCTTCGGCTACACCCTCGACTTCACCGAGCTTGACGGCAAGCTGTTGGCGGTGGTGGACGCTCTGTTCGCTGTCCTCACCATTCTCGGTATCGTCAACGACCCGACCACGGAGGGTATCGGCGACTCCAAGCTGGCCTTGACCTACGAGGAGCCGAAGAAAAAGACCGCCGATTAAATCAGCGGTCTATTCTGAGGATAAATCCGAAGGTGTGTTTGACGAAAAACACGGTGTTCGGATTTGCATTGTCTGGTGGACCCGGAGGGATTCGAACCCTTGACCTCTGCGTTGCGAACGCAGCGCTCTCCCAGCTGAGCTACGGGCCCATATTCTGTTCAACAGCAAACATTATAACACAGTCTTTCAAAAAAATCCAGTCCTATTTTTTATTTTTCGCAATTTTCTGTATGCAAAAAGAGCCGACCGCTTTGGGCCGACCCTTTTCTCATGAATTGTTCGTTTATTTTGCCGCTCATGATATCGAAACGCAGTCGATCGTGCCGCGGGATGGTCCAATCGGCCATATAGCCGAAATCGGAGAGAGCACGCGAGAAAAATCACACACCGCCGCCGGCTTCTTTGCTGATGGCATCGATGAAGGCAGGGATGAGCTGCTTTTTGCGGGAGACAACACCTTTAAGCCAGATGGTGCCCGCTTTCGGCGCACGGCCGAAGGCATCTTCAACGAGCATATCGGCGGACTCGCCGTAGCACATGAGGCGCGTGGACTCCTCGATGATATTCGTCAGCATGAAGAACATCATGGAGAGGCCATGCTCGCGGCAGGACTTTTCGAGGTACGGGCGCAGGCGGCGCTCCAGCTCATCGAGCTCGGAGCCGCTCATGCTGTTGATCTGGCCGACACCGAACGTGACGTCGCCGAACTCGAACTTCTTGTAATCCTGATAGAAAATTTCTTCCGGAGTCTTATCCTTGAGGTTGCTGCCTGCGGTAAACATTTCGATACCGAAGCTCTGGCAATCGATGCCCGCAATGGCACTGAGCGCTTCCGCTGCGGCGCGGTCCAGCATGGTGCAGGTAGGCGAACGGAACATGAGCGTATCGGACAAAATGGCGCTGCACAGAAGACCCGCGATCTGCGGCGGAACCTTAAAGCCCTTTTCTTTATAAATGGAATAGATGATGGTCGCCGTACAGCCGACGGGCTCGTTGCGAAAATACACAGGCGCCATCGTCTCGAGGGAGCCGATGCGGTGGTGATCGATGATTTCCAAAATTTCTGCGTTTTCGATATTTTCAACCGCCTGACTGCGCTCATTGTGATCGACTAAGATGACGGAGCGCTTGCGGATGCCAAGCAAGTTACGGCGGGAGATCATGCCGACGTACTTGCCGTTTTTATCGATAACCGGGAAATCGCGAATGCGGGTGTTCTGCATGGTATCTTTAATGGCATCGGTGTAATCGCTCGGGGTGAACGTGACGAGATCTTTCGTACGCATAAACGCCTTAACCGGCATGCACTGACTGATGCGGTGCGCAACGGTGTACGTATCAAGCGGCGTAGTGAGCACGGCGCAGTTATTGTCGCGCGCGAGCTTCTGGATGCTGCGGGAGACCTCTGCGCCGAGGCAGACGAGGATACAGCCCGCGCCGGACTCAATGGCGGAAAGCTGCGATTCGTAACGGTTGCCGGTGATGACCATGTCGTCCTTTTCGATGTAGTTTTCCATGACGTCCGGGTTTGCGACGGCAATGACGACGTTGCCGTGCTCGAAAACGGCATCGGGGTCGCCGACGAGCATTTTGGCTTCCAGCGTTTCCAAAATGTTACAGTACGGCGTTTTGGCTTTTGCAATCATGGTGCTGTCCTGATTTTCCATGTAGGACGTGGCAATGTCGTTGATGGTGATGATGCCGTCTAACACGTTGTTTGCATCGACGATGGGCAGCGTGACGGCGTTCATCTCCGCCATCATGCTCCATGCTTTTTTCATGGAAATGCCCTCGTTGATGCCGGGAATTTTGCGGATCTCCATATCGCGCACGCGGGTGCCAATGTTGTTGACGTAGGTCGGCTGGCGCATGCCGAAGCGCTGGAGGACGTAGCTTGTCTCGGAGCTGATCTGCCCGGCGCGGGCGGCGACATAGTGATTTCCGTCATTTTCTTTATTTTTAACGTCCGCGTAGGCGATCGCCGAACAAATGGAATCGGTGTCGGGATTGCGGTGGCCTAAAACATAGACTTCTTTTCTCTCGCTCATGCGTATACCCCACTCAAGGTAAAATGTTGTTTTTAGTATAGCACAGATTTTCCGAAAAAGAAAGAAAAAGCGAACGGCCGAGGGAAATTTTTGCACACCGTTCGCAATGTTTTCAGTTTTTATTTTTTGTCAAGGATACGGGTGGGCACAAAATTGCAGCTTGGTATATTGCGACCTGCGTTTACAGGTCTTTCTGCATGATATAGTCGTTCATCACGAAGCCGCTGCCGATGTCGGTGACAACGGCGTCCGTTTGATGAAAACCGAAGTATTTGTAGACTTCGATGGCGTGAAAATTCTTTTTGTTGACGGTGAGATAGATTGCGGGGAGCTTTTCCGCCTGACAGAGCGTTTCGATGAAATCGAACGCGGCACGCGGCAGGCCGCGGCTGCGATGAGCGGCGGAAACGTAGAGCTTGCTCAGGAACATTTTGCCCTCTTTGTGCGGCACAAGGCCGATGAAGCCCGCGGGCACACCGTCGTCGAGCATCATATAATAGACGTAGCCCTCGCTTTCCATCTGGCGGTGGATGGCCGGGACGGACTGGAATTTTTCGATCATGTAATCTGTGGACGCAACGCCGTTGATGCAGTCGTAGGTCTCGTGCCAGATGGGTGCGGCGATCTCGGCTATTTTTTCAATCTGTTCTTCTTCCGTGACTTTGATAAAGGTAACTGCCATTTTTGACTCACTTTCTTTGTAGTTTCCGAGGAACGAGAAGCGGGGCATCTCGTCGGAGAGGGCGCAGATGAGCGCAAGTGTCTGCACATCGTGAACATTCCCGGTGAAATCGAGGTAGAAGTCATACTCGAAATTGCGCTCCGGGATGGGGCGGGATTCGATTTTTGTGAGGTTCAGGCCGAGCAGAGCGAAACGCTCCAGCGTATGGCACAGCGAGCCCGGGGTGTGCGGCAGAGAGAAGCACAGGCTGATCTTTTCCGCGTCTTCGGGCAAAACGGCTTCACGCGAAATGACGATGAAGCGCGTGCAGTTGTTATCGGTATTCTGGATATCGGCGGCGATGACTTCGAGGCCGTATTCCTCCGCCGCCTGCGCGGAGCAGACTGCGCCGACGCCCTCGGGACGGGTTTCGGCGATGAACTTTGCGGCGGCCGCCGTGTTGGAATAGGCTTCGGTCTCGATGTCGTGTGCCGCGAGATACGCACTGCACTGCACGAGGGCCTCATGCTTCGAGAGCACCTTTTTGACCGCACCCGTCCCCTTTGCGCGGCACAGGCAGTGGCGCACGGGAATATCCGCCGCACCGACGATGAACATGCGGTGCTTCATGATGAGGTCATAGACCTCAGAGACACTGCCGGCATCGGAATTTTCGACCGGCACCACGCCGTAATCGCCCGCGCCGTTATGGACAGCTTCAAAAACATCGCGGAAGCCGGGCAAAAAGATCGGCTTCTGCCCCGGAAACAGGCGCAGGGCGGCGCTGTGGGAAAACGCGCCCGCCGCGCCCTGACAAATGACACGCGGGTCGGCTTTTAATGTCTTTGGGGAATTTTGCTCGAGGTCGCGCAATACCCCGCCGCTTTTCAGCATATTGTGCTGGCGGGCGCGGCTGATGCTCATGATGGCGCTGTAAAGCGCGACGGCGCTGTCGCCGTACTCACCGGCTTCTTTTTTAACGCGGTCTAAAATGACCTGCTCGCGGGCGGCATTTAAGACGGGAATGCCCGCCTTGCGCTTAATCTCCGCGACGCGCTCCGCGCACTGCATGCGCTCCGTGAAAAGCTTTAAAAGCTCTTTATCAATGCGGTCTATATCGTTGCGAACCGGCAAAAGCAGTTCATCAAAGGACTTATTTTCACTCATTTTGCTCGCTCCTTTCTATTCTCTTTAACGCAGCAAGTCCATCAGCGCCAAGGCTGCCGCAGCTTCCGCCACAGGGATGGCGCGCGGGACGATACACGGGTCGTGGCGGCCGTGGATGGTTAAATCGGCGTTTGTTTTCGTGGTGAGATCGACCGTGTGCTGTTCACGGCCAATGGACGGCGTGGGCTTGACGGCGATGCGGAATAGAATCGGCATGCCCGTTGTGATGCCGCCCAAAATGCCGCCCGCGTTGTTCGTTTTCGTGCGGACGAGACCATTTTCGTCGTAGTAAAACGCGTCGTTATTTTCGCTGCCACGCATACAGGCAACATCAAAGCCCGCGCCGAACTCCACGCCTTTGACGGCGGGGATGCCGTATAAAATCGATGCAAAGACATTTTCGATGCCGCCGAACATAGGACTGCCGATGCCCGCCGGGACACCGACTGCGGCGCACTCGATGATGCCGCCGATGCTGTCTGCGTCCAATCGTGCGGCTTCGATCTCGGCGCGCATTTTTTCTTCGGCCTCGGGGGAATTGACCGCAAAAAAGCGGGTATTTAAGGCATTTAAGTCTTCTTTTGAGACGTTTACGGGATCGAACGGGGTATCTTTTGCGCTGCCGACCGCATAAGCGTGCGCACCGATCGTGATGCCGCGGCGCTCTAATATCTGGCGGCAGACGGCGCCTGCGAACACGAGGCACGCGGTGAGACGACCCGAAAAATGCCCGCCGCCGCGAATGTCGTTTGCGCCGTCGTAGCGGACAGACGCGGTGTAATCGGCATGGCCGGGACGCGGGTGAATTTTTAAATCGGAATAATCCTTCGAACGCGTATTGGTGTTCGCGATGATAGCCGCGAGCGGCGCGCCTGTTGTGACGCCGTTGAAGAGGCCCGAGAGCACCTGCGGCTCATCGGCCTCAAGGCGCGTGGTGGCGGTCTTGTCCTTGCCCGGCGCACGGCGCGCCATCTGCACGCGAATTTTTTCCATGTCTATTTTTTCGTTCGGCGGGAGATTATCGAGCACCACGCCGATTGCTTCCGTATGGCTGCCGCCGAAAATGGACAGCTTGATGTTTTCACCCCAGGTCGATGCCATCGGCGATCCCTCCTAATTTTTTGTGATCCCGGAAAAATCCGGGGTAGGATTTTTTGATGCTTTCCGCGTCCGTGACGGTGACTGTGCACGCACAACCGGCGGCAGCGAGCGCCATGACGACGCGGTGGTCGTTCATGCCCTCGGCTTTGCCGCCCGTAAGCGCGGGCTTGCCGTGAATGATAAGGCCGTCCGGCACGGCTTTAATGTCTGCACCGAGGTTTTTGAGCGCCGCTTCCATGGCAAGCAGACGGTCACACTCCTTTAAGTGTAATCGCTCCGCATGGGAAATGACGGTCTCGCCCTCCGCAAACGCGGCCGTGACGGCGAGCGCAGGTACCATATCGGGAATTTGCGCGGCGTTAATCGCAATGCCGTGCAGGCCGCGGTAGGGCTTATCTATATTTTTGTTTTCGGCAACATAAACGCCGTTTTCTTCGGTGACAGAAAGCCCGAACTGCCGCCAGAGATGGACGCAGGCTTTATCGCCTTGCAGAGAGGTTTCAGAAAGGCCGAGCAGGCGGATAGGGCCGCCGGAGACAGCGGCTTCCGAGAGAAAAAACGCGGCCTGCGACCAATCGCCCTCGACGGTATAGTGCTCTGCGCGGTACGTCTGCCCGCCGGAGATGTACCAGCCGGTCTCGGTCTCCTCAATTTTAACACCGAAGCCCGCGAGCACCTCTATCGTCAAATCGATATAGCCTTTGGATTCGAGCGGGGTGGTCAGCGTAACGGTGGAATCATTTTTGAGCAGCGGCAAAGCGAATAATAAACCGGTTATAAACTGAGAACTGATGTTGCCCGGCACGCGGAAATCGCCGCTTTGAAGCTTGCCCGTGATGTGAAACGGCAGACCGCCGGCAGTCTCGACCGTTACGCCGTGCTGCGGCAGAAGGTCTGTGTAAACGCCGATAGGGCGCTCGGGAAGTCTGCCGTGACCGACAAACGTCGCTTCGATGCCGAGGGCGGCGAAAACGGGGATGAGAAAGCGCAGCGTGGAACCGGATTCACCGCAATCGACCGTGACGCTTTGGGGTGCCGTGCCCGGCGCGATGCACAGCACGCCGTTTTCTTCCGCTTTCACCGTGCCGCCCATGGCGCACACGCCGTTTAATGTAGCTTCCATATCCGCGCTGTGGTCAATGGGCCCGACACGGCACGGCGTTTTGCACAGCGCCGCCGAAAGCAATGCGCGGTGCGCGGCACTTTTGCTTGGGGGAATGCGCACTTCGCCCTTAACGTGGGCGGGGCGGTAGGTCACCTCTGCCATAGTATCACCTTGTTTCTACATAAATTTATCTCTCTATATTTGACATAAGGCAGCACGATGAGAATGATGCTGCCTTCCTAAAAATCAATTCAATTTTCTGCGGCGGTTCTGCTCGGCGGCGAGTTTATAGCGCAGTACGAGGTAGTTTCTGTCCACCGGGTGAATAACGCTTTCGCCGATCTGCTTTAAGAGGATCAGGTTGAGCGTTTTGCCAAAGCTTTTTTTATCGAGCGCGGTTGCTTCCACAACTTTGGCGAAATCAAACGCGGACTCGGTGGGCATGCCGTAGCTTTCCAGCACGCGGCGGATACGCGCAGCGGTGCCTTTTTCCGTGACACCGAGGCTTTCACCCACTTCGCCCGCCATGACCATACCGATGCCGACGGCAAGGCCGTGCGAAAGCGACGAGAAGCCCGTAAGCTTTTCGAGCGCGTGGCCGAATGTGTGGCCGAAGTTTAAAATCATACGCCGGCCTTTGTCGTTCGTGTCTTCCTCGACAAAGTGCTTTTTGCACAGCACGCAGCGGCAGATGGTTTCCTCCAAATGGTCGATGACTTGTCCCTGCTCCAATTTATCGAACAGCGCGGCGTCTGCGATGCAGCCGTATTTGATGACCTCGCCCATGCCGTCCGTGAAATAGGCATCGGGCAGCGTAGAGAGCGTTTTGGGATCGGCGAGAACGAGGCGCGGCTGATGGAACGCGCCGACGAGGTTTTTACCGAACGGCAAATCGACACCCGTTTTGCCGCCGACACTGGCATCTACCTGCGCCAAAAGGGACGTGGGCACCTGCACGAAATCAATGCCGCGCAGGAACGTTGCCGCCGCGAAGCCACCCATATCGCCCGCTACGCCGCCGCCGAGCGTGACAACGATGTCGCTGCGCGTGAAATCGTTTTCCGCAAGCGCTTCGTAAATCTGCATGACGGTGGAAAGCTGCTTTTGCGGCTCGCCGGCTTCAAAGACGAACTCCGCCGTGTGGATACCCGCTTTTTCAAGCGAAGCTTTTAGACGCTCGCCGTATATCGGGAAGACGTTCGTCTCGCTGACAATCATGGCGCGGCTGCCGGGGCGGACGAGCGGGGCGATTTTTTCGCCCGCGCGGTCCAAAACGCCGTCTTCCACAATAACTTCATACGGTTTATCTGTTTTAATCTCGATCACCATTATCCGAATTTCTCCTTTTTTTCACGTGCGGAGGAAAGCAGCGCCACGAGCTCTGCCCGATCGTTTTTCGCCACCGCAGCGCGTATACGTTCTATATTGCGCACGAGTTCTTCCGTCTCGTCCGCTAATTCCTCACGGTTTGCAAGGAAAAGGTCTGCCCACAGCTCCGCATTGATGCGCGCCACGCGCGAAACGTCGCGGTAGCTGCCGGCGGAAAAGCCGCTGTGCTCATCGCAGCGCGGGCTCATGACATAAGCGCACGCCAAAACGTGCGGAATCTGGGACGTATAGGCGATCATACGGTCGTGCTTTTGCTGCGTGCAGTATTTGATGGTGCCAAAGCCCATGCTTTTTGCGAGCGACACGAGGGTATCTGTGGCGCTTTGCGGAGCTTCGCCGGGCACGAGAATATAGGAAGCGTTATAAAAGAGGCTTGCCTCGCTGGCGTCGAACCCGCTGCGCTCCTTGCCCGCCATGGGGTGGCCGCCGACGTAAACGAACGGGTAGTTTTTGGCGATCTCCGTTAATTTGCCGCAGACCTGATTTTTGATGCCGCACACATCCGTGACAATGCAGCCTTCTTTAAAATGCGGTGCGTTTTCCTCGACGAAGCGCACGACATCTGCGGGATACAGACAGACGTACACGACGTCCGCGTTTTCGAGCAAAGACGTGCTGCCGACGGAATCGATGGCGCCGAGGGAAAGTGCGTCGAGCAGGGTGTTTTCGTCACGGTCAAAGCCGATGACGGTGTGCTCTGTATTTTCTTTGAGGGCCTTTGCGAGCGAACCGCCGATGAGACCCAGACCAATGATTGCGATTTGCATATCGTTCTCCCTTTCGGGTAAATTTTTACAGGCTCTTCACCGTTTCGGTGACCTTCTGCACTTTCTTTGCGAGCACGTCGAACTGATCCGGCGTGAGGGACTGTGCGCCGTCGCACAGGGCGCGGCTGGGGTCATTATGCACCTCAATGATGAGGCCGTCTGCGCCGACGGCTGCCGCTGCCATGGCAAGCGGCTCCGCCAACCCGGCTTCGAGCTT
>OGOO01000225.1_pt1 | contig 73615 bp, 67 predicted proteins | sample 1552651 | NCBI WGS metagenome assembly OGOO01 (sample SAMEA2580118, study PRJEB22360) | human gut metagenome | biome: human gut; feature: human-associated habitat; material: faeces | place: Denmark | collected 2008/2010 | reverse complement strand
ATGTACTTGAAGGAACAATAGCAGGAGATGGAAGTTTAGTATTAAAAGTATACTTTAAACAACAATTTACAGTAACATATAAACCAGGAACACAAGGAACATTTACAGAACAAACAAAACCAGATTTAGATTATGGAACTGCAACACCAGAATTTGAATGTGGCCCAACAGGACCAACAGGTAAACCAGGCTATACATTTGCAGGATGGGAACCATCAGTAGCAACAGAAGTAACGTCAAATGCAGAGTATGTAGCGCAATGGACACCAAATACAGATACAAAATATACTGTAAAACATTATCTACAAATGTTAGATAAAACACAAGGATATTATTTAAAAGAAACTGAAAATAATCTTACAGGAACAACTGGTACGTTAACAAATGCACAAGCTAAAACATATCCTGGATTTACAGCACAGTCATTTGACCAAAAAGAGATAGCAGGAGATGGAAGTACAGTAATAGAAATATATTATAATAGAAATAATTATACATATGAAATTCAATACTTATATGAAAACAAACATGGTGAATATAAAATAAATGAAGGTGCAACTAAAACGGGATCAGCAAAGCCATATGGAACAATAATCACAGAGTTCCCAGCAAGAGATGAGAATGGAAAATATGTATTAGCATATGTTGAACCTGCTAAATCAACAACAGAAAATAAAATAGCTAACTTAGTAATAACAGAAGGTGACAACGTACTAAAAGTATATTACAAGAGAAATTCATTTGATTACCGAATAGAATACTATAAAGAAACATCTACTGGAATAGAATTTATAAAAACAACAAAGCCAAAACAACGAAAACTACAAACTGAAATTACAGATGAAATAGTAACAGCAGACTTTGAAAAAGGTTGGAAAAATGCAGAAAAACCAAATCCAAAGAAAGTCTACGAAAATGGCATAGTTGAAAATGCAGAATCTACAAATTATTATATTACAATAAAAGAAAGTAATAATGTAATTAAAGTAATATACAAGAGAAAAGATCTTGATTATACTGTAGAATATTACCTTAATGGAACAAAGAAAGCATCTTATAATGATACTGCAAAATATGGAGATATAATAAGCACATTAAAAAATGATAATTATAGCAGTAATGGCTGGCAAAAAGATGAACGAAACTCAACAAAACTTCCACATACAATCGAAAAATCAGGAGATGTTATTAAAATTTTCTATATAAAACCTGATATAAAAGCTAAAAAAACAATATGGCAAGATAGCAAAAAATTAAATGATAATGCAATAGTAGAAGCAGGTTCTACAGTAACATATAAAATAACTGCAAGTAATGCAGGATATTTAGCAGGAAGTGTAACAATTAAAGATGAAGAATTACCACAAGGAAAGGTTAAAAACATCACAGCAACAGGTCATACAGAAAAATTAACAGCTAAAGATTTGAAAGACGGAATAGAGTTAAATGTACCAGCTCAAGGAACAGCAGAAGTAACAATCACAATTGAGCTAACAGGAGCAATTGGAACCCAAATATCAAACACAGCTAAATATGATAATACAAAAACTAATGAAGTAAAGAATAATGTTGAGAAAACATTACAACTTACAACAAAGTCTGAAATTAAAAAGATAACAAATAGTAATGTTATTTTAGTACTTGATATTTCGGGAAGTATGAAAAAACCAAGCAACAATGATATATGTACAGAACATACTACTAAAAAACAACATGAAGATGCAGGTTGTGATAAAGTGAATGGTGTATGGCATAAATCAAGAATAAGTGTTGCTAAAAATGTAATTAACAATTTAATTGACAATGTACAATTACCTTCTATACAAACAGAGAATAGTTCTGTAATTGAAGTGATTAGATTCCAATTTAGTCCTTTTGTAGTTGGAAGAGCAACTACTACATCAGACGTTAATAGCTTGAAAACAGCAGTAAATAATACAAACAATATTGGTGGAAATACTGAAATGGCTAAAGCTTTAAATAAAGCAAAAGCTGAGATTGAAGAGCTAAAGACGATTAATAATAATGAAAATATAGTCATTTTTGTAAGTAATGGAGAACCAACTGATGATAAGAGTGGAGTTATAAAAGCTGCAGAAGAATTACAAAAATTAGCAACTGTTTACACAGTAGGATTTGATGTTGATATTGACATATTAAAACAAATTGCTACAGATCCTGAAAAATATAAAACAACAGATCAAGCAGGTAGTTTAAGCAATATATTCAAAGAAATAACACAAGAAATAACAGGAACCCCAGTAAAAACAGTATCACAACAAGGATTAGTAGAATTAACTAATGTAGACACTAATAAATTAAATAAAACTATAGTAAAAATAAAAGGAGTAGCAATATCAAACCAAAAAGTTATAGATGCTATAGTTAACAAAGGCAAAAAATATTATATAGACTTAAATAAAATTGGATTAACAAATTTACAAGATGATATTTTAATTGAATATTTTGCAAAATAATAGAAAATACAAAAGGCGGATTTTATATCCGCCAACTTTATTATATAAGGAGAAACTGAATGAAAAAAGAAGGAGAAGAAAAAATCAACTTAAAGATGTTAATAATAATAGCAATATGTATTATTGTTATTGCACTAATTGGTTTAGCAGTATATATCTTAAAAAATCCTAATATACTTGAATCAAATATATCAACAGAAAATTTGAAAACAATAGAAAATGAAAAACTAGTATTAAAAAGTAATTCAGATTATAATAAAATTATAGAATTTATTTTTGAGGATAATAAGGTAAAGACTTTAAGAATATATGAACAATTTGAAGAAATGCAAGAATATGAGGAGGCAAGAGATGCATATAATGCTTCTGAAAACTTTGAAGTAATAAAAACAGATGACCAAAAATTATGGATTGAAATAGAAAGAAAAGAACTAGGAGAAGAAAAAGATATGTCATATGATCAAGTGTATGATAAGTATTTAGTGGAATTTATTGAACTATATACACTTATAAAGTAGAATTTTTATTCTACTTTTATTTTTTTCTCTTGAATAAATAAAATAACTGTAATATAATAAAGAAAAAATGGAGAAAAGGACAAAAAATGAATTTACAAAAGAAATTACAGAACATGGGAATTGAACAAATAGATAAAATTGATCCGGAATTTGTAAGGTTAATTGCGTACAATGTAACAGAGGCACTTACAAAAGCTTTTCCTGCAATATACAATCAATATAACAATATCTTAGCACAACTAATAAACTGTAATATGTATACAGCAAGAGTTACAAAACCAATATCAAAAGTAAATTATATATATGAAAATAATAGTATTTATATTGATGAAAGTATTGACTTAACAACAATAAATGAACAAATAATCCATGAATGTATTCACTATATACAAGACAGTAGAAATAAAAATGGAAAACTTAACAAAATAGGTTTATGTAATTTCGGTCAATTTTCAGTGTTTGGACTAGGCATAAATGAAGCAATAGTACAATATATATCTGCAAAAACAGTAAAAGATGAAGTACAAACAATACAAAAATATGGAGTTAGATTAAAAACAATTAGTCCAAATTATTATCCTTTTTTAACAAGTTTAGTTGAGCAAATTGTATATCTTATAGGAGAAGATACATTAGTAACAGGAATATTATATAATGGAAATAAATTAGAAGATGAATTATTAAATACTTTTGAAGCAAATACTAAAAAAATAATAAATCAATTTGATATAATAGTAGATATAAATAACAAATTAAGCACAGAAGTTAACACAGAAAAAATAAAAATATATCAAGAAGAAATTGCAGCAATGTATATAGACACACAAAATAGAATATTTAGTACATTTTTTGAAAAGATATTACCAAAACTTACAACATGCCAAGAAGTAGAATATTACATGGATAAGGCAATATGCTATAGAAACGTAATGGGGATAAGTGAACAAGAGAGATTTTTGTTTGGAAGTTTTTATGATATTAAACTAGAAGAACTAATAAGCAAATATGAAAAAAAGAAAGTACAGATTTGCAAAAAAAGAGATAGCAATACATTAGCTGTTGTTTCTAATAATAAAATAATAAAGCTGATAAGAAAAATAGTAGCATATTTTTCAGCACAAGAGAATAATCAATAAAAAAGTAGCGTAGGTATATAAACCAAAGCTACTTTTTTAAAACAACATATTTAAAATATTTATAATAGCTGTAATTAGTGCAATTTTCCATGATAGTCTTCCTGTTGTAGTAAAAACATTTTTAACGATAGTCAAATTATAATCTTTACGAACAACCAAAGCCAAACAATTTGATTCAGGAATGTCACTATTATCAGGTTCAGATATGTTAGAAACAGTATTTTCAACTAAACTATCATTACTACTTTCAAGAGATGAATTTTCACTCGATTCTAAAATAGAATCATCATAAACTCCAAAATCTCTTTTAGCAAAAGTAGAATAGCTATCTCGAACTTCATTTAAAATTTTAACAGCATATGTTGTAGAGTCACTAATAACTTCAACATTTTCATTTTGAGTTTCTAACACAATATCACCTCTTTTGTACAAAATATCTAAAATCAGTATAACATTAAAAAGTACATAAGTAAAGAAAATTTGACAATATTTTTATATCAAAGTTAACTGGATATAAAATACAAATGTAAATTAGAAAAAAACTATTGCAATAGCTACCAAAATGTGGTAATATAGATTATAGTTTTAAAGGCAAAGAAAAAGAGGAGTAAGTTTTAACTAACTATAAAGAGAACAGAAGTCACCGGCTGAAAGCTTCTGATAGTATAGAAAACTGAAGGTAGCTTTGGAGCCGATAAGTTGAAATAATAGTAGATTTATCCGTATAACTTGCGTTAAAAGTAACTAAGATTAACAATAAATTTGTTAAATTAAGGTGGTACCGTGAGAATAATACCTCGCCCTTATTTCAGGGCGAGGATTTTTGTTTTAATAAGGAGGAATGTAAAATGCACGAATTAGAAGGAAAGTTTGAACCACAAACTTTTGAAGAAGAAATTTATAAAAATTGGAATGAAAAGGGTTATTTTAAACCATCTGATGACAAAACTAAAAAGCCATATACAATAGTAATTCCACCACCAAATATTACTGGTAAATTACACATGGGTCATGCTCTTGATGAGACTTTGCAAGATATTTTAATTAGATATAAAAGAATGCAAGGGTTTAATACTTTATGGGTTCCAGGAACAGACCATGCTTCAATTGCAACAGAAGCTAAAATAGTTGAAAAACTAAAAGCAGAAGGAATTACAAAAGAAGACCTTGGTAGAGAGGGGTTCTTAAAAAGAGCATGGGAATGGAAAGAAGAATATGGTGGAACTATATTAAATCAGCTAAAAAAATTAGGGTGTTCTTGTGACTGGTCTAGAGAAAGATTTACAATGGATGAAGGCTTATCCAATGCCGTAACAGAAGTATTTATAGACTTATACAATAAAGGACTAATTTACAAAGGCAAGAGAATGATAAATTGGTGCCCATATTGCAATACTTCAATTTCAGATGCAGAAGTAGAATATGAAGAAGAACCAACACATTTATGGCATGTTAAATATCCTGTAAAAGGAGAAGAAGGTAAATTTGTTATAGTAGCAACTACAAGACCAGAAACAATGTTAGGAGACACAGGAATTGCAGTACATCCGGATGATGAAAGATATAAAGACTTAGTAGGAAAAACTGTAATATTACCAATTATGAATAAAGAGATTCCTATTATAGCAGATGAATTTGTAGAAAAAGAATTTGGAACAGGTGCTGTAAAACTTACACCTGCACATGATCCAAATGATTATCAAGCAGCCTTAAAACATAACTTAGAAATTATACCTGTATTTGACGAAGAATTTAAAATGAATAATTTAGTACCTGAATATAAAGGTATGGATATGTATGAAGCAAGAGAAAAAATAGTTGAAAGATTACAAAAAGAAGGATACTTAGTAAAAATAGAAGACTATAATCACAATGTAGGAAAATGCTATCGTTGCCACCATACAATTGAGCCACATATTTCTGAGCAATGGTTTGTAAAAATGGAACCTTTAGCAAAACCAGCTATTGAAGCAGTTAGAACAGGAAAAGTAGAATTTGTACCTGAAAGATTTGATAAAATTTATTACAACTGGATGGAAAATATTCAAGACTGGTGTATCTCAAGACAATTATGGTGGGGACATAGAATACCAGCATATTATTGTCAAGAATGTGGAGAGGTTATAGTATCAAAAGAAGAGCCACATAAATGTACAAAATGTGGAAGCACAAATTTAAAACAAGATGAAGACACATTAGATACATGGTTTAGTTCTGCATTATGGCCATTTTCAACATTAGGTTGGCCAGAGCAAACTGAGGATTATAAATACTTCTACCCAACAAGTACATTAGTTACAGGTTATGATATAATATTCTTCTGGGTAGCAAGAATGATATTCTCGGCATTAGAACATACAGGCCAAGTACCATTTGATAAAGTATTTATTCATGGAATAGTACGTGATAGCCTAGGAAGAAAAATGTCTAAGAGTTTAGGCAATGGAATTGATCCATTAGAAATTATTGCAAAATATGGCACAGACGCATTAAGATTTTCACTAGTTTTAGGAATATCACCAGGAAATGATATTAGATATATGCCTGAAAAATTAGAATCAGCATCAAACTTTGCAAACAAGTTATGGAATGCATCAAAATTTGTTTTAAGCAATATGCCAGAAAATGGCTCAAAATTAGCAGAAGATAAATTGCCAGCAAACCTATGTTATGAAGATAAATGGGTTTTATCTAAATTAAATAAATTAGTTAAAGAAGTAACTAATAACTTAGAGAACTTTGAACTTGGAATTGCAACACAAAAAGTATATGACTTTATTTGGAATGAATTCTGTGATTGGTATATTGAAATGGTAAAATCTCGTTTATATGACGAAAATTGCACAACAAAATTTGCTGCACAATATACTTTAAACAAAGTATTAAAAGATTCATTAAAACTATTGCATCCAGTAATGCCATTTGTAACAGAAAAAATATATATGCAACTATATCATAATGACGAAAGTATAATGATTTCAAAATGGCCAGAATATACAGAAAGTTTATCATTTGAAAAAGAAGAAGAGCAAATAGAAAAATTAAAAACAATAATAGTTGGAATTAGAAATTTACGTACAAACTTAAATGTTCATCCAAGTAAAAAATCTAAGTTGATATTTGTAACTAAAACAGCAAATGATATGCTAAAAGAATCAAGTGCAATGATACAAAAATTAGGATTTGCAAATGAAATAGATATACAAGAAAACAAAGAAAATATACCTCAAAATGCGATGTCAGTTTTAGCAGATGGAATAGAAGTATATATACCATTTGAAGAATTGGTAGATTTAGAAGCAGAAAAACAAAGACTACAAGGTGAAAGAGAAAAACTACTTTCTGAAGTTGCAAGAGGAGAAAAAATGCTTTCAAATCCTGGCTTTGTAAACAAAGCACCAGAAGCGAAAATAAATGAAGAAAAAGCAAAACTTGCTAAATACAAAGAAATGCTTGAAAAAGTTGAAGAAAGAATCAAAAGCATATAGCACAAATAACTGGTAGCCACAGGCTACCAGTTATTTGTGTTTTTTCCTCCTTAGTGTATCAAAAACTTCCTCATCTTATCATAAAATCAACAAAAATATTCTGAAAATCAATAAATTCCTAAAGAAAAAAATGTCGAAAACTTACCAAAATTCGACAAAACTTCCTAGCTTTCGCTCTAGTAATAAACTGGAAAAAAATGTATAATAGGACAAGCAAAACAATTAAGGGAGGTACACATATGACAAGTGAATTTGATGAACTAGACAATTGCTTATATATTCAAATTACAGAAGAAATAGACCATCATTCCACACAAATAATAAGGAGGAAAATGGATAATGAAATTACGAGATTTATGCCTAGAAAAGTTGTGTTTGATTTTAGTAAGGTTTCTTTTATGGACAGTGCAGGAATAGGACTTTTAATAGGAAGATACAAACTAGCCAAAATGCTTGGAGGAGTTGCAGAAATAACAAATACAAGTAAATCAATTGAAAAAGTGTTAGAAATGAGTGGAATTACTAGAATAATTCCAATTATTCAAAACAGTAAAGTAAGTTAAGGAGGTACAAAATGAAAAGTAGGTATGATAATGAAATGGAGCTACAATTTGTAAGCAAATCAAGAAATGAAGCTTTTGCTCGTATTACAGTAGCAGCATTTGCTGCACAATTAGACCCTACAATTGAAGAGCTGGCAGATATAAAAACTGCTGTATCAGAAGCAGTAACAAATTGCATAGTACATGCTTATGAAGATACAGAAGGAATAGTAAAATTAAGAGCTACATTGTTAGATAATGTACTTGAAATAGAAATTTCTGATAATGGAAAAGGAATTGAAGATGTAGAACTTGCAAGAAAGCCTTTATATACAACAAAAGGAAATCTTGAAAGGTCTGGAATGGGCTTTACGATAATGGAAAGCTTTATGGATGAAATAGAAATTCATTCAGTAGTTGGAATTGGAACAAAAGTAGTAATGAAGAAAAGAATAAAAAAAGAAGATAACGAAATAATAGAAGAAGAAAAAAATGCTCTAATCAATTAAGATAGGAGGCATTTTTTTATGCAAGAAGAATTTGATAATAAGATAGAAGACATTATAAAAGCACAGCAAGGTGACAAAGATGCTATGCAGTATTTAATTGATACTAATAAAGGGCTTATTTGGAGCATTATAAAACGTTTTCAAGACAGAGGATATGAACTAGAAGATTTATATCAAATAGGAGTAATGGGTTTTATAAAATGTGTAAAAAGGTTTGACAACAACTTTGAAGTACGACTATCTACATATGCAGTTCCATATATTTTAGGTGAAGTTAAAAGGTATATTAGAGACAATGGACCTATAAGAATTAGTAGAAGCTTAAAAGAACTTGCAATAAAAGCCTTAGAAGCTAAAAATGAATATTATAGAAAAACAGGACAAGAGATTAAAATAGAAGAGCTAGCTAATATGCTAGGAACATCAAAAGAAGAAGTTACCTTATCTTTAGAAGCTTTTCAACCAATTTGTTCGATAGATGAACAAATTGGAGATGAAGGAGAAGATGGGTTATGTTTGTTAGACAGAATGTCAAATCAAATTGATGAAGCAAATGTATTAACAAACAAACTTTGTATACAACAAGCTATTAATAATTTGAAAGATAATGAAAAACAGGTAATTCTTTTGAGATACTATAAAGGAAAAACACAGACTGAAATTGCTAAAATTATGGGCATTACTCAAGTACAGGTTTCACGTATAGAAAAACGAGTGCTAGAAAATATGAAAGTAAAATTAGCAATTTAATAGAAAAGGAGAATAAATTGAAAAGATATTTAGCATATATTCTAATATTTTTAATACTGTGTTTTTCTATTCCGATAATATTTACTAGTAAAGCAAAGCCGACAATTTCAAACAATACAGAAAATAAAGAAGAACAGCAAACAGTGGCAGACTATGATTACAAGCAATACAACACTGTAAAGTTACTACATACATCAATAAATAAAATTGAAGAACTGGGTTTAGATGAATATTTATATGGAGTAGTAAGCAGTGAAATGCCTGCAAGTTTTGAAAAGGAAGCTTTAAAAGCCCAAGCTGTTGTTGCTAGAACATATACTTTATATAAAATTACAAATGGAGCAAAAAAACATGGAGATGCAAATATTTGTGATTCTTCAGCTTGTTGCCAAGCTTGGATTTCTAAAGAAAATAGATTAGCAAAATGGAAAGAAGAAAACAGAACTGAATATTGGAACAAAATTGTAAATGCAGTAAATGAAACAAAAGGTAAAATGATTACATATGAAGGCAAACCAATAAATGCCTTCTTTCACTCTAATAGTGGTGGATACACAGAAGCACCTTTAAATGTATGGGGAGGAAGTGGATACCCATATTTAAAATCAGTTGAAACAGCAGGTGAAGACGCATATAGTCAATACTCCTCAAAGGCTACTTTTACTAAAAAAGAATTTCAAGAGAAAATAAAAAAGGTTCACAGTAATTTCAAAATAGATTTTTCAAAAGAAGATTGTATAAAAATAAAAGAATGTACAGAAGGCAATAGAGTAAAAACAGTACAAATAGGAAATTTAGAACTATCAGGAGTAGAAGTTAGAACTTTATTAGGCTTAAGATCTGCGAACTTCAAAGTAACAATTGAAAAAGATAATATTATATTTGAAGTAACAGGCTATGGACATGGAGTTGGAATGAGCCAAACAGGAGCAGATAGTTTGGCAAAACAAGGTAAAAATTATGAAGAAATAATTCATCATTTTTACACAAATGTAAAAATCCAAGATATTTAACATTTTTTGTATAAATTTCTCAAACTTGTCAATAATGATACTAAAGAAAAATTAAGGAGGAATTATTTTATGAGAAGAGATTATAGGAGAAGAAGAGAAGATGGAATAGATACTAAAAAAATGTTATATATCACAGGAACAATACTTGCTCTAGCAGTTATTGCATTTGTTATAACTTTTTTTGTTTATGGAAATACATTAAATAAAACTAATGAGCTTAGCAGAATAAACTCAAATACATTAGGAACTATTATACCTACAGAAGAAACAAGCACATCTTATGGAAAAACTGTAGACGAGATGCAGAATTCAACTGATAACACAGAAAAAGTAGCAGTCAACACAAGCATTATACCAAACGAAGAGAGCAACACAAAAAAAGAAGAAAGCAAAACTACAACTAAAAATACTGAGACTAAAACTGAAACTAAACCAGAAGTAGTAAAAGATCCAGAATTTAAAATGCCAGTTTCGGGAGAGATAATGAAAGAATTTGCTGATAATAAATTAGTATATTCTAGCACTTTAGATGTTTGGACAACACATAATGGAATTGATATTGCGGCTGACAAAACAACTGTAGTAAAAGCATCAGCAGATGGAACTGTAAAATCTATAAAAAATGACCCTCGTTATGGAATAACAATTATTGTTGAACATGTAAATGGATACAAAACAGTATATTCAAATCTTTTATCAACAGAATTTGTTGTAGAGGGGGAAGATGTTAAACAAGGACAAAGCATTGGAACAGTAGGAAATTCAGCAGCTTTTGAAGTGTCAGATGAACCACATCTCCATTTTGAAATATTAAAAAATAATGAACAACTAAATCCTGAACTATATTTTAAATAAAAAAATTTCAAAAAGGTATTTACAATATTCGACAAAAAATATATTATATAAGCATAATATATTTTAAGGAGGATGTTCAAATGAAAAGTGAGAAAAGCTGGATAACAACATTATTACTATGCTTATTCTTAGGAGGATTAGGAGTTCACAGATTCTATGCTGGAAAAATAGGTACAGGAATATTACAACTAATCACAGTAGGTGGATGCGGAATCTGGACTTTAATTGACCTTATCATGATTATAACAGGAAGCTTCACAGACAAAGATGGAAACCCAATCAAAAACGACTAAGATTATCTTATTTATTATAACTAATATTATTCTTTTAACAGCTTTATATATAATACCAACTAATAGTTCACTATTGGAAAATTTATGTATATATAAGCTAATACTAGGAAAAGAATGTTGGAATTGTGGAATGACTAGAGCATTTTTAGCAATGATTCATTTCGATTTAAATACGGCATTAAGTTATAATAATAAAGTGGTAATAGTGTTTCCAATGGCAATAGTAATATACCTAAATACATGGTATAAATACATTAAAAAAGGGAAAGAGCAAAATTAGTTTTAATTTTGCTCTTTTACTTTGAAAAAATATATGATAAAATTTACAAAGATAATATTAAATAAAAAAGGAGCAAAAAAGTGGCAGAAGTTAAATGGACTAACGAACAATTACAAGCAATACGAGAAAAAGATTCAAACATATTAGTAGCCGCTGCAGCAGGTAGTGGTAAAACTGCTGTGCTTGTAGAGCGTATTATTCACAAAATAATTGATGAACAAATGGATATTGACAAAATATTAGTTGTAACATTTACAAATGCAGCAGCTAGTGAAATGCGTGAAAGAATACTAGAAGCAATATATAAAAAGCTAGAAGAGAATTCTGAAAATGTTCATTTACAAAGACAAATAATACTTTTAAATAAAGCAAGTATATGCACAATACACTCTTTTTGCTTAGACGTTATTCATAATCATTTTTATGAAATTGATTTACCAAGCAATTTTAAAATTGCGGACACCGCTGAAATAGACCTTCTTAAACAAGAAGTATTAGATGATTTATTTGAGCAAAAATATACTGAAAATGATAAAGATTTTATAGAACTTTTGGAAAATTATACAAATTATCGCGGAGATGAAGCACTACAAGAATTGGTTTTAAAAATATATAAATTTATACAAAGTAGTCCATTTCCAATAAAATGGTTACAAGAAAAATTAGAATTATTAAAAATAGAAGATAAAGACATATCTCAAACAATATGGGGAAAACTTATAATCCAAGCAGTAGAAGATGATATACAAGAGAGTATTATGCAACTTGAAGCAATTAAATCTAAAATTGCACTATATCCTGAAATGAATAAATTTTATCAAACAATAAGTGAAGATATAATAAACCTTCAAGATTTACAAAAATATAATTCATGGGATGAACTATATATAAAATTATTAAATTTTAACTTTAGTAAATGGCCAGTTGACAAAAAAGTAACAAATGACTTAAAAGAAGATTCAAAAGAAATAAGAGACAAAGTAAAAAAACACATTAAGGAAAAAACTGCAAAGCTATTAAGTTGTTCACAGGAACAAGCAGTAAAAGACTTAAAAATTATTACTCCAATACTAGAAAAACTTGCAAATTTAGTAATAGAGTTTACAAAAAACTTTGCAGAGAAAAAGAAAGAAAAAAATTGCATTGATTTTAATGATATTGAACACTTTGCATTAAAAATATTATTAGACGAAAACAATAACCCAACGGAAGTCGCAAAAAAATATAAAGAAAAATTTGAAGAAATTGCAATTGATGAGTATCAAGATAGTAACTTAGTACAAGAAGCTATATTAACAAGCATTTCCAAAGGCAACAATATTTTTATGGTAGGAGATGTTAAACAAAGTATATATAAATTTAGACAAGCAAGACCAGAGTTATTTTTACAAAAATATGATGAATACAAAAATAAAGAAGAAAAGACGCAAGAAGATAATTTAAAAATACAGCTATTTCGCAATTTTAGAAGTAGGCAAAATATATTAAATATTACTAACCTAGTATTTGAATCAATAATGAGCAAAGAATTAGGAGATATAAATTATAACGAAAACGAATACTTAAACTATGGAGCAAATTACCCGGAACCAGAAGAAATAAAAAATTATGCAGGTATTGCTGAGTTAGATATTATAGATTTAAAAGAAGATGAATCAATTACAGCTTTTGAAGGTGAAGAAGACGAAGAGGAACAAGAAAGAGTTGAAGATGATGTATTAGAGGCTAAGTTTGTAGCAAACAAAATACAAGAATTATTAAATAGTGATTATATGGTATTTGACAAGAAACAAGGCTATAGAAAAATTAGACCAAAAGATATTGTAATTTTACTAAGAGCAACATCGAATTTATCTCCAATATATGAAAAAGAACTATCTGATTTAGAACTACCAGTATTTAGTGACACATCAGGTACATATTTAGATACAGTAGAAATACAAACAATATTATCAGTATTAAAAATTATTGATAATCCATTACAAGACATTCCACTTGTAGTAGTATTAAGGTCATCAATTTGCAATTTTACAGATAATGATTTGATTACAATAAGATTAACAGATAGAAATTGTAATTTTTATGAGGCTTTAATAAAAACAAGGCTAATATGTGATGGAGATTTAAAAAACAAAATAGAAAGCTTTTTAGAAAAACTTGAAAAGTGGAAAAGTATATCACAATATATGCCTTTGGATGAATTTATATGGCAAATATATTTAGATACAGGTTATTACCAATATGTTGGACTACTTCCAAATGGAGCAATGAGACAAGCAAACCTTAAAACATTATTTGAAAAAGCTAAACAATATGAAAAAGCAAGTTTTAAAGGACTATTCAATTTTATACAATTTATAGATAAACTAAAAAAACAAAATGGAGATTTAGCTTCAGCAAAACTTATTGGAGAAAATGAAGATGTAATTAGAATCATGAGTATTCACAAAAGTAAAGGACTAGAATTTCCAGTTGTATTTTTGTGTAACTCTCATAAAAAGTTTAATATGCAAGATTTAAATGACAATATTTTACTACATCAAGATATTGGCTTTGGTCCAACAATTATGGATACAACTAGAAAAATTAAGTATTCTAGCATAGCCAAAGATGCAATTAAATTAAAAATGAAGCAGGAAACACTTTCAGAAGAACAAAGAATTTTGTATGTTGCATTAACAAGAGCAAAAGAGAAGCTATATATTACGGGAAGAAGTAAGGATTTTAATAAATATGTGCAAGATAAAAATAAAGTACTTGAAATGTATGAAAGTGAAAACATAAAACTAGATGCTAAACTTATGAAAAAAGCCAATTCATACTTAGAATGGATTATGTATGTGTATTTGTTTAATCAAGGAAGAACAATTACACTAAAAGGAGAACAATACAAATTAAGTGATATTATAACTTTAAATGTTAGTAATAAAAAAGACTTATTAAAAACTTTAGCAAAAGAAGAAGTAGTTGAGCAAATTGATTTAAAAGAAAAGATAGGACAAATATTAAAGAATAAATCAGATGAAGAAAATAAAAAATCAGAACAAGCATTAAAAGAATTACTGGAATGGAAATATGACTATATTGTAGACACAACACTTCCTACTAAATCATCTGTTACAAAAATTAAGCAAGAAAAAATCAAATTAGAAGAAATACTAAAAGGAATAGAAAGTGAAGAAGTAGAATACAAAAAATCATATACACCAAAATTCATGCAAGAAGATAAAAAAATATCAAATGCAGAAAAAGGCACCTTAGTACATTTATGTATTCAAAGATTAGATGAAAGAAAAGATTATGGGTTAAAAGATATTCAAAATATGATACTTAACTTAGTTGAAAAAGAAATAATTACAAAAAATGAAGCAGATGCAATTGATGTAAATTTAATTTATCAATATACAAAATCACAATTATTTGAAGAATTAAGACAAGCAAAAGAAGTACATAAAGAGCAACCTTTTTATATAAACATACCTGCAAAAGATGTTGTAAGTGAAGCGGAAAATTCAAAGAAAAACATTTTGGTACAAGGTATTATAGACTTATATTATATTGATAAAAACGATAATTTGATATTAATTGATTTTAAAACAGATTATATTTCAAATGAGCCAAATGCAAAAGAAAAAATACTTGATAAATATAGAGTGCAGCTAGAAATATACAAAACAGCACTAGAACAAGCACTAGGCAGAAAAGTCAACAAAACAGCCATATGCCTAGTAAAAGACGAGTATTATTTGGAAATATTGTAGTTGTATATTACTACTGATAGAAATAATATAGTAAGAAATATCAAAAAAGGAGAAATAAAATAATATGAATGGCTTTGTACACTTACATATACACAGTGAATTTAGTTTACTAGATGGAGCAAATAGAATAAAAGACTTACCAGTAAGGGCAAAAGAATTAGGAATGAATGCTATGGCAATTACAGACCATGGTGCTATGTTTGGTGCAATTGACTTTTATAAAGCATGTAAAGCAAATGACATTAAACCAATAATAGGTTGTGAAGTTTATGTTGCACCAAGAAATAGAAAAGATAAAGATCCTAATTTAGATGCTAGATATAGCCATTTAATATTATTAGCTAAAGATAATCAAGGATATAAGAACCTTGCAACTTTAGTTTCTTTGGGTTATACAGAAGGTTTTTATTATAAACCTAGAATAGACCATGAAATAATAGAAAAATATCATGAAGGAATAATATGCTTAAGTGCATGTTTAGCTGGTGAAGTAAACCAAGCAATACTTGCAAATGATATGGAAAAAGCAAAAGAGGTTGCATTATGGTACAAGTCTATATTTGGAGAGGACTATTACTTAGAAATTCAAAACAATGGAATAAAAGAACAAGTTTTAGCAAACCAAAAACTAATACAATTATCAAGAGAACTAGATATTCCACTTGTAGCAACAAATGACGCTCACTATTTAAAAAGGGAAGATGCATATAACCATGAAGTTTTACTTTGCATACAAACCGGAAAACGTATGACAGATGAAGATAGAATGAAATTTGACACAGATGAGTTATATGTTAAATCACCAGAAGAGATGAGTGACTATTTTAAAAATGTACCAGAAGCGATTGAAAATACAGTGAAAATAGCAGAAAAATGTAATGTAGAATTTGAATTTGGACATACAATTTTGCCAAATTATGATGTTCCACAAGAATTTGCAACTCACTATGATTACTTGGAAAAACTCACTTATGATGGATTAAAAAATAGATATGGAGAAAATCCAAATAAAGAAATATTGGAAAGAACAGAATATGAATTAAGTGTCATTAAAAAGATGGGATATGTAGACTATTTCTTAATTGTATGGGACTATATTCATTATGCTAAAACACATAATATACCAGTTGGACCAGGTAGAGGTTCAGGAGCTGGTTCAATAGTTGCATATAGTATTGAAATTACAGATATTGACCCTATTCAATACAACTTGATTTTTGAACGTTTTTTAAATCCTGAAAGAATTAGTATGCCTGATTTTGACGTTGACTTCTGTTATGAAAAAAGAGATAAAGTTATAGAATATGTTGAGCAAAAATATGGTAAAGACCATGTTTCACAGATTATTACATTTGGAACAATGTCGGCCAGAATGGTTATTCGTGATGTTGCAAGAGTACTAGATATGCCTTATGCAGAAGCGGACAAACTAGCTAAAATGATACCAAATGAAATACATATAACAATAAAAAAAGCTATGGAGCAAAATAAAGAATTAAAAGACCTTTACGATACAGATGAAGAAATTAAAAAGATGCTAAATATTGCTATGGCTTTAGAAGGAATGCCAAGACAGGCTTCAACACATGCTTGTGGTATAGTTATTACAAAAGATCCAGTAGTAAGTTATGTGCCACTTTATGTAAGAGATGGAGCCATATCAACACAATATATAATGACAACATTAGAAGAACTTGGACTTTTAAAAATGGATTTCTTAGGATTAAGAACATTAACTGTTATTCAAGATACAATAGACTTGGTAAAACAAAATCAAGGAATAGATGTTAAGTTTGACGAAAAGATGAATGATCCTAAGGTATACAAACTATGGCAAAATGGAGAATCAGTTGGTATATTTCAATTTGAAAGTCAAGGAATGACAAACTTCATGAAGGAATTAAAACCAGACTGCTTGGAAGATATAATTGCCGGAGTTTCTTTATACAGACCTGGTCCAATGGATCAAATACCAAGATATATTGCAAATAAAAAAGATCCAGAACATGCAGTATATACACATCCAGCACTAAAACCAATTCTTGAAGTTACTTATGGATGTATGGTTTACCAAGAACAAGTTATGCAAATAGTTAGAGACTTAGCTGGTTATTCATTAGGTAGAGCTGACTTAGTAAGAAGAGCCATGGGTAAGAAAAAGCTAGATGTAATGGCAAAGGAAAGAGAAATATTTATACATGGACAAACAGATGAAAATGGAAATATTGTTGTTCCTGGTTGCATTAGAAATGGTATAGATGAACAGTCTGCAAATAAAATATTTGACGAAATGGCTGAATTTGCTAAATATGCATTTAACAAGTCACATGCTGCAGCTTATGCTGTTGTATCATATAGAACAGCATATTTAAAAGCATATTATCCAACAGAATTTATGGCAGCAATGCTTAACAGCTTTTTAGGAAACTTAGATAAAGTACCTGGTTATATTGAAGAATGTAAAAGACTATCAATTCAAATATTAAAACCAGATATAAATAAAAGCTATACAAGGTTTACAGTTGATAAAAATCAAATTCGTTTCGGACTTGGAAGCATTAAAAATGTTGGAACAGCTGCTGTTGACGAAATAGTAGAAGAAAGAACAAAACATGGAGAATTTAAAGATTTTAGCGATTTCTGTGAAAGAATAAAAGAAACAACAGTTAATAAAAAATGTATTGAAAGTTTAATAAAAGCAGGAGCTTTTGATGAACTAGGACAAACAAGAAAGACTTTGATGTTATCTTATGAAAATATTATTGATACAATAAACAATGATAAAAAAGGATTTGATGGTCAGGTTTCAATGTTTGACTTAGGGGGAGAAACTCAAAATGAAGAAATAAAATACAATTATATAATAGAATCTGAATATGACGAAAAAGAAAAACTTTCAATGGAAAAAGAAATGCTAGGAATATATATTTCAGGACATCCACTAGAAAAATTGAGAACACAAATTGAAGCAAGAACTACTATAAATAGCTTGAAATTAAGAGAATTATCAGAACCAAGTGAAATAGAAGAAGATGAGAAAGTTACAGAATATCAAGACGGACAGAATGTAATATATGCAGGCATAGTAACAAGCGTTAAAAAGAAATATACTAAAAACAATACAATTATGGCATTTGTTACAATTGAAGATTTATATGGTGCAACTGAATTTATAGTTTTTGATAGTTGCTATAGACAATGTTCTGATATATTAGTAAATGATAATATTGTTGAAGTAGAAGGTAGGCTAAGTATTAGAGAAGATGAAGAACCTAAAATTGTAGCTAGAACAATAAAAGAATTTGCAGAAATCAAGAAAAAGGCATTTGAATTAAATGTTACAAATCTTAACAAAGAAACTAAAGAAAAACTTAAAGGAGCAATTCACTTCTTTAATGGAGAAAGAAGTAATATGCAAATGCAAATAAAAAACGGAGAAAAACTTGATAAAGCAGGTGGAATTTATATGACACCAGAAATTTTAAAACAATTTCAAGAGCTAGTCGGAGAAAAAAATGCTCAAATAGTAACAATATAAGTACTTCCACTTTTTACTTCTTGACAAAATATATAACTTAATATTACAATAAAATTAGGTGAAACAAATGAAAAATCAAGTACTAAAAACTACATTGAAATTAATAACTGCTGTTTTATTAATTACAATAATTACAGTGGTTATTTATATTGCATATTTAGTACTTTCACAAAACAAAACAACATATGCTTCTACGCCAAATGAAGAAACTTATGAAGTTGTAGAAAATAATGAAATAGATATAAATAAAATAATAGAAAAAAATACTCAAAATACCAAAAAAGAAGAAATAATAAAAAAAGAAATAGATTTGGAATATACTACGAAATATACTAATAATCCGGATTTGCCAACAGGAATTATACAAGTAGTTCAAGAAGGAATAGATGGAAAACAAGAAATAATAACCAAGAAAACTTATGAAGGTGATAAACTTATTACAGAAGAACAAGTTGGAAGTACTATCACAAAAGCATCAACAAACAAAATTGTTGAAATTGGTACAGGACCTTATAAGTCAAATTATAAAGTAAAAATAGGGGACAAGCTCTATATTACCACTAGGTTCTTAGCTATTAGAATTGAACCAAAAGAGGAGAGTGAAAAACTTATAACTTTATATAAAAATACAAAAGTGGAATTGATGGCAAAGCAAGGAAATTGGTATAAAGTCAAGTATCAAACATATATTGGTTGGGCGAAAGCAGAATGTTTTACATATTTAAATCCAAATGAATCAAAACAAGAACAAATAACTGCACCAAATAGTAAATATACAAAACAACAATTGTTAAATACACTAAGTTTTAATATGAAATTGAATAAACCTAGTGGATTGTCTTTAGAACAATTTAAAAAAGTTTTTGCTAATGAGAAAAAAGACAAATCAAACATATTTAAAAACAATGCACAATATTTCTATTATGCAGAAAAACAATATAATGTAAACGGCATATTTATTGCAGCCGTAGCAATACACGAAAGTGGTTGGGGAGGTTCGAGCATAGCGACAAACAAAAAGAATTTGTTTGGATATGGTGCTTATGATAGAGACTCCTACAATAGTGCATATGATTTTGAAGACTATTCAGAAGGAATAGATTTATTAGCAAGAGTGTTTGCAAAATATTATTTAAATCCAAAAGAAACTAAAATATATGATGGAAATACAGCAGACGGAAGTTACTACAATGGACCAACACTTACAGGAGTTAATGTAAAATATGCAACAGACAAAAAATGGGCAAATGGAGTATATTATTGGATGAAATATTTATATAATAACTTATAAGAAAAAAACTGGAGATTTTTTCAAAAATCTCTAGTTTTTTCTTGCTATTTTCTTTACTTTATTGTATCATATAGTATATGAAAAAATAAAAATTGAAAAGGGGCAACATTTATGAAAAAAATAGTCGCAATATTATTTATTTTATTATTTATATTTGGAACAGTTACAGTATACGCAAGTAACACAAACCAAAATGTATTAACATCAGAAACAGCAACTACAAATTTAGTTGAAATGAAAGATAAAGCCTTAAAGGCACTAGAAGATTATCAAGTAGCATATGGTAATAACACGTATGGATTAGTTGCATACATCTTAAATATTGTTAGAATATATAGTATTCCTTTTGGATTTGTAGGAATAGTATTCGCAGCAATTTATCGTTATGTTATAGGTATTAGAAAATTAGATGTTCAAGACAAAGGATTTGGTGTATTAGTTGCCATTATAACAGTAATGGTGATTTGCCAAGTATTACCATTGATTTTTGCGATAGTTGTTAGAGGTTGGAGGGGTTAAAACAAATGAAGGTATTATTTGCAGTTAATAATGAAAATATTTCTGAGTCGATCACAAAAAAATATCAACAAGAATACAAAGAAATTATCTCTGCAAAAAACGTATATTATTTTAATGCAATAGTTAAAGAATTACAAAGAGATAAAACTTATGATAGAATAGTTATAAGTGAAGATTTACAACCATTTTCAAATAATAATTATGAACAGATAGACAAATTTATATTTGAAAAATTGGATAGTATTAGTGATGAGGCAACACAACAAAATGGAAATGACATTCCAATAATTTTAATTTGTGCAGATAGAAGAGAAAAATCTGATGCATTATTAGTAAAATTATTTGGAATAGGTGTATATAATGCTCTTATTGGAAAAGATAGGAGTATTACTGAAGTGTGTAAATTAATAAATCATCCTCGCAGTAAAAAAGAAGCGAAAATGTATTATCATGTGGATTCAGAGGATGTAGATTATAAAGCAGAAAATGAAGGAGACGTTAGTGAAGTCGAAATTCAAAATATATTAAATCACTATAAGAAACTAGGAAGAAATGAGGAAAAGTATGTTGAAAGCTTTGAACATATAGCTAGTCAATATACAGATCCTCAATTAAGACTAATTGCAAAATTTTTACCTTTAAATGTCAAAGCAGTATTAGAAGCTAATAGTCCAAAGTACCAAGAGGTAGTATCTTTTGGAACAGCGACAACAAGCAGACCAAAATACAATGATTATGCTAAAAATAATCAACCAAAAAGAGAACCGAAAAAAGAAGAATCAAATCTGGAAATAATCCAACAAAATTTAAGTAAAAATAGAATAACAGAACCAGTTATTATACCATCTTCAATAAGCACTGATAAAATTAAAAAAGTAAAACCAGTTGAACTACCTAAAACAGAAAAAATTGAAAAAGAGGAAGCACCAAATATTGCAAATTTAGACAGTGCATTTGAAGATATTGTACCAACAGCAAAGTCACAGGTTGAACCAATTAGAAAAGTTACTGTTGAACCAACAGTTGAACTAGAAGCTGAATCAGCACAACCAAAAAGGAGAGGCAGACCTAGAAAAATACAAACTGAAGAGCCAGTAACTAATGTAGTAAAAAGAGGAAGAGGCAGACCTAAGAAACAAGTAGAAGAACCTGTACAAGAAGTTGCTCAAAGCGAAGAAATTGAAGCACCAGAATTACCTATGCCGGAAGAAGAAACATCACCACTAAATCTATTTGAATTAGGAGAAGAAGACGAAACTCCAAAAGCAACAACAAGTTCTGATGATGATATGATTTTACCAGGTTTAGATTCAGATTTTTTATTCGAACAAGAAGCTGAAAGTCCAATTGGAGAAAATACTGCAATGAATGAAACACCACAAAAAGTTGAAAGAATAGAGTCATTTGAAGAACCAACAACTCCAGTAACTCCAATAGCTCCAACAACTAATAACAGTTACAATAGCATGAATACGGCTAGTATGTTAACGAAAGATAAAAAAGTGGTTGCATTTGTTGGAACTTCAAAAAACGGTACATCATTCTTAGTTAACAATACGGCAGAGCTACTTTCACAAAAAGGAATAAATGTAGCAATTTTAGATTTGACAAGAAATAAAAATGCATATTATATATACACAGAGAATGAAGAAAATCTAAGAAATGTAGCATATTCTTGTATAGAAAATTTAAAGATTGGAAATGCACAAGGAATTCAAGTTCATAAAAACTTAACTGTGTATACTACACTTCCAGGTGATACACAAGCTGAAAGCGACTATACAAATATATTAGCAACTTTAACTAAAAATTATTCGCTAGTTATTTTAGATTGTGATTTTGAAACTGATTATAACTATTTTGCACAAGTGCAAGAAATATATTTAGTACAAAGCTTGGATATATTAACGATACAACCACTTACTGCATTTTTAAGAAATTTAAAAGCTAAAAACATGTTAAATCCAGAAAAAATAAGAATTGTATTAAATAAAATGGTAAACTTAAAAAGTGTTAATGAGAAAACCATTATTGGAGGAATTGCATATTACAATGATCCAGCAATGTCATTTATGACAGAATTATTTAATAAAGATACAGTTAATTACTGTACAATTCCATTTGAAGAACAAACTTATGCTAAATATTTAGATGGAATTATTAACTGTAAAATAACTCTAAATGGATATTCTAAGAATTTTATTGCATCACTTAATGTATTAGGCGATATGGTATATCCTTTGATAAACAATAATGCAAGAAATAACTCATACAGTAGTTATAATCCAAACAATTCTTTTTCACCAAGCATGAATAATACATTAAATAGAATGAAAAATAATTATTAAACATTATAAAACATTAAACATTGTAAAAGAGGTGATTTTTTGATACTAGCAATCATAATTGTATTGATAATAATAGTTATATGTTTATTTTTCTATAACTTATCAATAAGTAAAAAAATAGAAAATTTTAATAATATAAACCAAAAAATAACAAATTTAAATATATTACAGGACTTTATGAATACTATTAGTGAAGTTACCTCTGTTAATGAAAAGATTGAAAAGATAAATAACATTTTAATTGAAAGGTATAATATTAAGTATTCAACAATAGTTATATATAACGGTACAGAATATGTGGTGAGAGCATCAAATGTTGAACAAAAACATTGGGATACATTGAGAAATTTACAAAATGAAGAAATATTTAAAGACAGTATACAAACAGCAACACCTAAATATATTACTATCGAACGAGAGGGAGAAAGACTTCCATATCAAAAAATGGAGTTTGGAAGAGCTAAATCGGCAATGTTTTTCCCACTTTATGTAGAAAATGTATATATTGGATATTGGATTATAGAAGGAAGCAAACCACATGAATTTGATAATGTTGATACAACTATATTAGAAGTTATAAAAAATAATATTGTATCTGTATTAAAAACAGTTGAAAATCAGCAAGTGATTGAGAACATAGTAAGAGAAGACAAATTTACTAGTTTAAAATCTGCAGAGTATCTATTTGGTGAAGGTAAGAAAGTCATTGATAAATATACAACTTCAACAGTATGTTTATTTAAAATTACTAATCTAGAAGATATAAACGAAAATTTTAGTAGAGAAACAGGAAATCAAATAGTAACAGCTGTAAGTGAAGAAGTAAGTTCAAATTTAGCAGAAGAATATATTCTGGTTAGATATATGGGACCAAAATTTGCTATAGTATTTTCAGGAATTGAATTAAATGCAATAGTTAGCTTTATGGGGCAATTAAAAGAAAAGATAGAAAAAATAGAAATTGAAGGAGCTAATCCAAAAATAAATATTGTTTTATCTACATATTACAAAGGAACAGCATTGGAAGGACTTACTAAGAAATTGGAAGAATATTTAGATGAAGCAGATAAAGAAGAAAATACAATCAATTATTTATAAGGGGGAAGGTTATATGATATCTGATGAAACTGTCAGCTTTAAAGTTGAAAAAGACAAAAATATTAAAGCAAAGGAAATTTTAAAAGAAGTATACCATGCTCTAGAAGAAAAAGGATATAATCCAATAAATCAAATAGTTGGATATATTTTATCAGGAGACCCAACATACATTACGAGTCATAATGATGCAAGGAATCTAATTAGACAAATTGAGAGAGATGAACTACTTGAAAAAATGGTAAAAAACTATATTGGATTGGAAGAATAGCAAAATGCGAAAATTAGGAATTGATTATGGAGATAGTAGAGTTGGACTAGCCATAACTGATGAACTAAATATAACTGTCCAAGGGTTAGAAACAGTACATCACAACGGTAATGATAAACTGGTATTAAAAAGATTAGATGAAATTTTAAATCAATATTCAGTTGATACTTTTGTTATTGGCATGCCAATAAACATGGATGGTAGTAAAACTGAAAGAGTTGAAGTGACGGAAAAGTTTATACATAAATTAAGATGCAAATTTCCAAAAATTCCAGTAGAAACAATAGATGAAAGGCTAACAACTGTAGCAGCACATAAGACTATGAACTATCTTAATATAGATAAAAATAAAAAAAGGCAAATAGTAGATACTATTTCTGCTGTATATATTCTTGAAACATACATGAATAAGCAGAAGAACAATGCATAAATGTTGAAAAAATAGAAATACTAAAAAATAGATATTAACATTGTAGAAATACAATTTATAATATATAAAAAACGAGAGGAGAAAGTTTAAAATGAGTGAAGATTTAAACAAAGAAGTAGAAAACGTAAATGAAGGAGAAGAACTAGACAATATAATCATATTAAATGATGAAGATGGAAACGAAGTTGAGTTTGAATTCTTAGATTTAATAGAATATGAAGGAGAAGAATATGTAGTACTTTTACCAGTTGAAGAAGAAGAAACAGAAGAACCTGGTGAGGTTGTAATTCTTAAATTAGAAGACACAGAATCAGAAGATGAAGAATCTTATGTTAGTGTGGAAGATGAAGAAGTACTTAATAAAGTATTCGAGAAATTCAAAGAGAAATTTGAAGATGAATTCAATTTTGTAGATTAAAAATAATTGGAGACATTTCCTTTACCAGAAGGGCATGTCTCCATATCTTTAAAAGGAGAAAGAATATATGAAAAATTTATCTAGTTGGCTAATAGCCATATTTGCATTTTTATTTTGGGGATATAGAGTTGTAGCAACAGTTTTACATGCTATGGGAACAGAGCTTGTTTTAACACCTATGGATATGACTATGGAAATTACACTATTATTTATAACATTTATATGTATATGTTTTATACCAAAAAGAAAGTTATTAGCAGTTACAATATATTTAATTGCACATTTATTTTATTATGGAGTATATATATATCAGAACATAGTTGCTATTATAAATAATACAGCGTCACTAGAGTTATATATGAATATATTTGTTGCGTTAATAGGAGTTATAATTCCAGTTGCAGCATTCTTTGACGTATTGTTGGATAAAAACAGGAAGGCGAACCCGGTGCACAAGCAAACAGACTGGTTTTATAAAAACAAAGATTATGATAGAAAATTAGATGAAAGAGCAGATAAAAATCAATATAGGACATTATAAGGTTGGGAATATAAATTTTTCCAACCAAATTTACATTTACCAAAGGGATGAAGTTAAGAATGGAAATAGAAAGAAAATTTTTAGTAAAAAATATTAATGCAATAAATGAAATAATTAGTAAATATCCTAGAAAAACCATCACACAAGATTACTTGTATGTAGATGATTATACAGCAGTAAGAAAAAGAAAAATTGAAAAAAGTGGCAATACTAAATATGTATATACAGTAAAAACAATGAAAGTTGGAATATCTGTTAATGAATTTGAAAAAGAGATAACAAAGGAAGAATATGATGCATTAAAAATAAATGCGGAATATATTACCTTATCTAAAGACAGATATGTAATTCCATATGTAGATGGATTAAAAATTGAAGTTGATGTATTTAAGGGAGTGTATGAAGGAGTAGTATTTGCAGAAATAGAATTTAAAAGTAAAGAACAAGCAGCTCAAATAGAACTTCCAAAATGGTTTGATAAAGAAATGAGCCAGATAATTTCAAACAGTAAAATGGCTACTCAAAATATGAAAAGCTTTATAGAATTTGAAAAATGAGGAGAAAAAATGGAAGAAAATAAAATGAATATTAACTGGTACCCACGGACATATGGCAAAAACGAGAAAGCAAATAATAGAAGACCTAAAGCTAATTGATATAGTTGCAGAAATACTAGATGCACGTATACCTATTGCTAGTCAAAATCCAGATATAAAAGAAATTATAAAAGACAAGAAAAGATTAGTAATCTTAAATAAATGTGATCTAGCCTGTGAAAAAGAAAATAAAAAATGGGTAGAATATTTTGAAAAAAATAATATTCCAGCAGTTCTTGTAGATTCAGTATCAGGCAAAGGAATACAAGAGTCAATTAAAAAAATAGAGCAGATTTATGATAATGAAAAATTTGAAAACAAAGGTAGAATAGGCAAATCAATAAGAATAATGATATTAGGAATACCAAATGTAGGCAAATCTTCATTTATAAATAGAATAGCAAAAAAGAATGTAGCACAAACAGGAAACAAACCGGGAGTAACAAGACAAAAGCAATGGATAAAAGTATCAAGCAGAATAGAACTATTAGATACACCTGGGGTTTTATGGCCAAAATTAGACCAAAGAGAAGTAGCTACAAATTTAGCATATACAGGAACGATTAAAGATGATGTTCTACAAACTGTTGAAATTGGATTTGAGCTATTAAGAACATTGATTACAAATTATACTCAAAATTTAATGGAAAGATATAAACTAACTGAAGAACAAGTAAACGAAATAATGCAGAACCAAGAACTAGAACCAAACGAAAAAGTATTAGAGGTTATGAACTTAATTGGCAGAAAAAGAGGTGCGATTATTTCAGGAGGAGAAATAGACATAGAAAAAGTTGCAAACATAATAATTGATGATTTTAGAAGCGGAAGATTAGGAAGAATTACACTTGAAACAGTAAAAGGAGAGTAAATATTGGAAATATTTAATAGAAATAAAGGAATAGAAGAAGTAAATCAAATGTCTCCATTAACTTGGGCATATGTGGGTGACTGTGTATATGAACTATATATTCGTACAAAATTAGTAGACACCACAAAATTAAAACCACATGAATTACATATAAAATCCGTAAAATATGTAAAAGCAAAAGCACAAGCAGAGACCTTAAAAAAACTAGAAACAATACTAACAGAGGAAGAAAAAGAAATAGTAAGAAGAGGGAGAAATACACAAACACATCATATTGCTAAAAATGCAAGTATGCACGACTATATGTATGCTACAGCATTTGAAGCACTAATAGGATACTTATATCTAACAAAGCAAGATGACAGACTATTTGAAATAATGAAAATGGAAAAAATAAGTTAATAAAAATTGTAGAAAAGTATTGAAAATAAAAAAGTGTTATGGTACCCTAATATAGAAAAATATGTACAAAATTTTTTAGAAAAGCACATTGAAAATTTAATAGAGTAAACCTAAAAAGATGGAAATTTAAGCTAATAAATGTAATGAGTTTTATTTTAAGTAATATAAAAAAGAAAGAAGTAAAATTTATTACAAAGAGAAATTAGTCTAAAGCTATAAAATGAGTAAATGTGCATAAAAAGAGAAAAAGTGTACATATTAAAAATACAAAATGAAAAAAGCTAAAATAAAGAAACTTAAGAAAGAGGAGGAAGATAGCCTTGAATAAAAAAGAGAATAAAATAAGTAAAGAGATAAAAATAAATAAAAAATTAGCAAGAAGAAATTACTCAAATCAAACAGGTATTACTCTAATAGCATTAGTAGTAACTATTGTAGTCTTACTAATACTTGCAGGAGTGAGTATAAATGCTCTATTTGGAGATAGTGGAATAATAAATAAAGCCAAAGATGCTCAAAACAAAATGGACCAAGCAGTAGAAAATGACCAAAAAGGAATAAATGAATTAAGTAATTGGTTAGACAGCAAAACAAATGGAAGCACAGGAGAAGATGCCAATCCATCAACAACACCTAAAATCTCAACATTAGTAGGAAAAGTAGTAGATAAAAATACAAAAGCAGAAGATACATATGGAAATAAAATAACAATACCAAAAGGATTTAAAGTAGTAGCACATGGAACGGTAGCAGGCTCAGCAACATATACATATAGTGGAGATAATATACCAGCAGTACAAGATGGAATAGTAATAGAAAATGGAACAGATGGAAATCAATTTGTATGGGTACCAGCAGGAACAATAAAAAATAAAAACAACACAACAAATACAATAACACTTGGAAGATACGAGTTTGACAGCAGTACAGGAGCACTAAAATCAACAACACCAGTACAAGTGGCATCAGTAGAAAATTGTACGAAAGTAGTTACAATTTCAAGAAATGATGAAGATTATCAAGAATTAAGTTCATCTAGAGAAGGAAATACTGCAACAGATTCAACAGCTCAAAATGCTACAGCAAGAAATTTAGAAGAATTCATATCAACAACCTTAGCAAATGGAGGATATTATATAGCGAGATTTGAAGCAAGTGGAACAGCATCAAAAATAACTTCAAAATATAATCAAACAGTATTAGGTAATATAACACAACCAAATGCAGCAAAAGCAGCAAGAGAAATGTATGGAGAAATAAAAGAAAATAATAAATTGGTATATGCAAGTGATTTAGTAAATAGTTATGCATGGGATACAGCAATAATATTTATACAAACATACTCAGGGAAAACAGATTATGCAAGTCATAATGAAAGTAAAACAACGAAAGCATTTACAGCAACAGGAAAAAATAATGATAAATATTGTAATATATGGGACATGTCAGGAAATGCACTAGAATGGACCACAGAATACTCTACCAAGTCTAGCGATAGCAGCTTCTTCCCTTGTGCTGGTCGTGGAGGGTATTACAGCACAGTTAGTGGCAATGCCATCTATTACACGTCTTACCGCTACTGCAATCTCACGACTAGTAGCATCAGCATTGTTGGTTTACGTCCCCTACTTTATGTAAAGTAGCACTGACCACTGGTTCAATGAACCAGAAAAAATGAATAAATACGATGTTAGCGCCCCCTAGCGGGGCGCCTTTATTGCGTTTGCGGGCGTAAATGAAATTTTAAAATTTGAGACACTTGTATTGACTAAAGCTTGCAAATATGTTATATTATTAAAGCAAGCAAAAACGGCCCCTTGGTCAAGCGGTTAAGACGCAGCCCTCTCAAGGCTGAATCATGGGTTCGATTCCCGTAGGGGTCACCAAATATAAAGACTTAGAAAGCTAAAAAATAGTTATTTCTAAGTCTTTTACTTTGAAAAAAAGTATGCAGTAGACAAGCAAAATAGAAGGAAATGCAATTTGCATTTCCTTCTGTTTTGGGGTTACTTAGGAGCCTTTACCTGACGGGCTTTGGTAACTACTTTTTTTCCTGTGCTTTCTTTCACTTTTTTGGAGGTTACCTCCGGCACTAGAAAGTCAGGCACTTGCCGAGAAGCATCAAGTTTGATTTTGTCAATAATTTCTTTATTGACACTACCAGGGGTCAACTTCAAGTTGTCCTTAGCCATAATATGCTCCTTTCTCAATATAGTCACATTAAGTGAATAACGAAATTGTATCATATTTTTTGTGAAAAGTAAATAAAAGTAGTTGACAAAACAAAAATTTGGTATATAATACAAATATACAAACAATAATTCGTATAAAGGAGATAAAAATGGTTACTACATTACATATAAAAAACGTTGGAATTATAGATGATTTGAGCCTTGATTTGAATGAAGGCTTTAATGTATTAACAGGAGAAACCGGTGCAGGAAAAACCTTAATAATTGGTTCACTTGCAATTTTAGCAGGTGGTAGATTCTCAAAAGAGATGATCAGAAATGGAGAAGAATTTTCATTTGTAGAAGCAAATTTTTATTGTCCAGATAATGAATTAGCAATAGACAATAATATTATAGTATCAAGAGAAATACACTCAAATGGTAGAAATTCATGTAAAATAAATGGAAGATTAGTTACTGTAAATGAGTTAAAAGAATTTATGAGCAAAATACTTGATATTCATGGACAACAGGATAGCCAATTAATTTTGAATCCTATGCAACATATTATATATTTAGATAAGTTTATTGGCAAAGAATTAGAAGATAACCTAAATAAATATAAAGTAAAACTTGCAGAATATAACACTTTAAAACAAGAGTTAAAAAATACATATGGAGAAGATCAAGAAAAAGAAAGAAGACTCGACTTACTACGCTATCAATATAACGAAATTGAACAAGCAAACTTAAAAGAAAATGAAGAAGAAGAGCTTGAAGAAAAACACAAAATGATGCAAAATGCAGAAAAATTAAAAGATAACTTATGTGAAGTTGATAATGAATTAAATGAAAATGCAGTAGTTGCAATAAGCAATGCAATTCGCAGTTTAGAGAAAATACAAGACTGTGGTAGCAAATATACTGAAAAATTAAGTATACTAAAAAGCAGTTACTATGATATACAAGAACTAGCAAGAGATCTAAGTTATATGAGAGAGGACGTTAACTTTGACGAAGAAGAAAGAAATCAAATAGAAAATAGACTAGATTTAATTTATTCATTAAAAAGAAAATATGGAAATACAATTTCAGAAATACTAAAATATTCAAGCAAAGTAGAAGAAGAGATACATAAAATAGAAAATTTAGATGAATACCATAAAAAAATAAAAGCAAAAATAAATGTATTAAAACAAGAATTACTTGAAATTGCAAACAATATGACAAATACTAGAAAAAAATATGCAAAGGAATTATCTACTAAAATAAACAAAGAATTAAAAGACTTAGAGATGCCAAATGCTAGATTTGAAATACAAGTAGATACAGCAGACAAATTCTACGAAACAGGAATAGATGAGGTGGAATTTATGATTTGCACCAATATTGGAGAAGAATTAAAACCACTTGTAAAAATAGCTTCAGGAGGAGAAATGGCAAGAATTATGCTTGCAATAAAAAATGTGTTAGCAGATGTTGATGAAGTAAGTACATTAGTGTTTGACGAAATTGACACAGGAATTAGTGGCAAAGCTTCAAAAGCAGTAGCAGAAAAAATGAAATCAATAGCAAAATCACATCAAGTAATTTGCATTACACATTTACCATCAATTGCGGCAAAAGGAGACCATAACTATTATATAAGTAAACAAACTAAGGAAAACAAAACATATACGCAAATTAAAAAACTTAGTGAAGAAGAAACAATTGTAGAAATTGCAAGAATTTCCTCAGGAGAAGTTACGGAAATTGCTAAAGCACATGCACAAGAATTAAGAAAAGCTTCATAATAAAAGTTTTCATAAATTTTCTTCCAAATGTTTACATATTGCCAATTTTGATATATAATATGAAATATTATAAAATTTAACTAAAAAGGGGAATTGTGTATGGAAGAAAACAACGTAAACAACCAAGAACAAGAGTTAGACTTAAATCAACTTATGAAAGTAAGAAGAGAAAAGTTGGAGGAACTACAAAAAAGTGGTAAAAACCCATTTGAAATTACTAAATATGATAGAACAGAAGTAGCTAGTCAAATAAAAGAAAACTATGAAGCTTTTGAAGGAAAAGATGTATCAATAGCTGGTAGAATTATGGCCAAACGTATAATGGGAAAAGCATCATTCTGTACAATTCAAGATTCAACAGGTAGAATACAAAGTTATGTTAGTATAAATGATCTAGGTGAAGAAAGTTACAAACTATTCAAAACTTATGATATAGGAGATATCATAGGAATAAAAGGTTTTGTATTTAAAACAAAAACAGAAGAAATATCTGTACATGCAAAAGAAGTTATATTACTTTCAAAATCTTTAAGACCATTACCAGAAAAATTCCATGGATTAAAAGATACAGAAATTCGTTATAGACAGAGATATATAGACTTAATAGTAAACCCAGAAGTTAGAAGGACTTTTGAACTAAGAAGCAAAATAATAAAAGAAGTAAGAAAGTTTATGGATGGAAAAGGATATATGGAAGTTGAAACACCAACACTTACAACAGTAGCAACAGGTGATGCAGCAAGACCATTTATCACACACCATAATACTTTAGACTTAGATATGTACTTAAGAATTGCACCAGAGTTAAACCTAAAAAGATTAACAGTTGGTGGAATTGACAAAGTATTTGAAATTGGTAAAAACTTTAGAAATGAAGGAATGGATATAAAACACAATCCAGAATTTACTAATATGGAATGGTATTCAGCATATGAAGATTATAATGATATGATGAATATGTCAGAAGAATTAATTTCTACTGTTGCTAAAAACGTACTAGGAACAACAAAAATAACATATCAAGGAACACCGATTGACTTAACTCCAAGCTGGAGAAGAGTAACAATGATTGACTCAATAAAAGAAGTTACAGGCATTGATTTCAATACTATTCAAACAGATGAGGAAGCTAGAAAAATAGCAGACGAAAAAGGTGTAGAATATGAAGAATTAAAAAATACAAGAGGACATATTATAAATGAATTTTTTGATACTTTTGTTGAAGATACATTAATACAACCAACATTTATAATAGACTATCCAGTAGAAATATCACCACTTACAAAAAGAAGAAAAGATGATCCAAGATTAGTAGAAAGATTTGAATTATTTATTGGTGGTAGAGAATATGGAAATGCATATTCAGAATTAAATGACCCAATAGATCAATATGAAAGATTAGCAAAACAAGCGGAAGCAAAAGAAAAAGGTGACGAAGAAGCTGGTGGAATGGACGAGGATTTTGTTACTGCATTAGAAATTGGTTTACCACCAACAGGAGGAATGGGCATAGGACTAGACAGATTAATAATGTTACTTACAGACTCAGCATCTATAAGAGATGTATTATTCTTCCCAACAATGAAACCATTAGAATAAAATATCGATAGATTCTTCTAAGAAAGAAGATATGTAAAATATAGGAGTGATTGTACTTATATGAATAAGAATAGATTTCTACCAATTCATATGAGTATATAATAAAGAACTACTTCATTCAAAATAAGTAGTTCTTTATTGAATTTGTTTACTTTATTCAACAACGGGTGGAATAAAATTCTCAATTGCATTTCGTAGTTTAGGATGATGAATTACAAAATGAATAGAGGGACTATTGGCTTTTGAAATCATAACCCAGTTTTCTTCACAGACTGAAATTTGTATGTTTTTAAATGTATTATTATTGTTTACACTTAACTTATAATTCTTATTTTCTCTTTCATATTTTTTAGTCAAATCCAAATGCTCTAGATATTCTTCGTATGTATAATAAAGCTTTTTATCATAAAAAATATCTGCAAGGAAAAGAAATGGTTTTGCCTCTTCAAATTCTTCTTTTGAAAGAATTGATATCTCATCTTCAATTATACTTTGCTCTATTGTATTCTTAAATATTTCCTTCTGAAATTCTATAGATTCTTGTATTACTTTTATACTTTTAGCAGAAACATTATTGTGTTTTAAAATTTTAAAAAGTAAATTGTTTGAGATAGTATGTATTGGTAAAGAAAACAAAATCCTTCTGCGACTGGCTTTAATTTTTACACTTGAGGATAAAAAGGCATTAAAAGCATTTTTGGATTCTTCTTTATAAATATCCATAAGAGATGTAGATTTACTTAACAAACATTGTGCTTTTGTTTTATAATAAGAAATATCATTTTTATTTGTTGTTAAAGAATATTTACCTTTATCATGATAACCGTTTATACATTCGCCATATAAAGCAGCAACACCAGAAACATAATTAAAATGACAATATATATTATTTTTCAATCCTTTTAAAAAGTATGGAGAAACCTGTCCAGTCATATAAATTGGTAACCAACTTTCTAAACCTAACATCATCTCATTAAATGGTCTATCAACATTATGAATAATATTTAGATGTAACCCCTTTTTTAGCATTATAGCAATAGCATACATCCATTTCTTACCGAATTCAACATCTTGTGCCATGTCTTCCATAGGCATATCACTACACATAAAAACAGGTTCATTATTTTTTGAAAGAACGGTTGCTTTAAAAAAGTCTAATTCTCCTTTTTTCATTTCTTCTATACCATAATATGTTTTAGAAATTGCTTTATAAAATGGAATAGTAGGTACTTTCATTTCATCAAAATGTATAGCTTTTATATATTCATTTAAATCAAATTTATCTAAATTATTCAAAAAGTCGTCAATATAATTATTAGTTGGAACTAAATTGGTAGATAACCATTTAAATAATCTATTGTAATAATTAGAATTATCTTTTAAGTCTTTTGAATTACAACCAATAAGAATAGCTACTGATTTTTTATCATTTTCCGATTTATATCTGTTTACAACAAAACTACAAACATTTTCAATAAAGGTTTTAGGCTTTGAGGGGGTTTTGTTCCCAGTACGAATTTTAGAAAGCAAAGAAGCATCATAAAAACTAAAGCGAGATAATTCGGACATATTTATATTTAAAGTTGCAATAAGCTCATTAAAATTTTTACTTAATTGTTCAAAGTCAATAGAAACATCATTTAAAGAGCTGGAAAGATTGCTATAAATTTCATCTCTTGTTATATTCAATTTTTTGGAACTAGAAAGCTCATACAAACCATCTGCTAATTGAACTAATTGTTTACCCCTTATATTAGGTCTTCTATCTCCTCTACGATAACGACTAATAACAGAAGTAGATAGACCTGAGGCATTTACAAGCTCTTTAGAAGAACATCCGATTTGCTTTATATATGTATTTAATTGCTCACAAAAAGTCATAAAAAAACCTCCATATAATACAATTTTTATTATAATATATCATAAAAATATAAAAAACACAATCGCCAAAAAAACAACTGAAAATTTGGCAAAAAAAGTGCAATAAAAATATACATGTGATAATATTATAATATACATTGTATTATTTGCAATTGCTATATTAGGAATTATAACATTAATAATAATTAATGTTAAAAAAGTAAAAGTTCAAGAGAACATTAAGGAGGAAAAGTAAAATGAAAATTAAAAAAAATTTAATATTTTTAGCGATTATTTTAGCTAGTATATGTCTGTTTATTTTTTCAAACAGAGTAAATGCAGCAACAATTAGTGATGATGGAAAATATACATTAATATTAACTAGCACAGAAGAAAATGCCAGTATTGATGGTAAAGACCAAAAGATTATAAAATTCAATGTTACAGAGGGAGAAACGACAGTCAAATTATCTGACTTAACAAAAGGAATAGTACCTTTCAATGGTAGAACTGAATTTGCATATTGGGGAAGCTTTATAGGAGAAAAGGTTAACGAAGATATAGCAATAACTGATTTTTGCTGGAGTGGAGAGTTAGCAGAAGGCGAAACATATACAAATGGATTGACTCTTTATGCAAAATTTTCTGATAAAGCATTACAAGGAACAGGCACATATTATCTAACGCTTGATCCATTTGCAGGTGAAGTAAATGGACAAAGCATTATAAAATTAACAAGTAAAAGTAATGAATTTAAAACAGTTGATTTAACAAAATATATACCTGTAAGAGAAGGATACACATTTAAGGGATGGGAGTTAGATGGAAAAATTGTAACTTCTATTGATTCTAGTTATTTTGCTAAACGTGACTGTATAGAAATAACTGCTACATATACTCAAGATACTTTTAAAGGTGATGGAATTGTACTAAAATTAAATGCTAATGGCGGTAAAATAGATGGTAAAGAATCTAATAGTTATGACTACATAGGAGGAAACAATTCAGGAACAACAATGTCATTATTACCATACATTCCAGTAAGAGAAGGATATACATTTAACGGTTGGAATACAAAAAAAGATGGTAGTGGAGAAAACTATAATTATGTTTACTGGAGATTCTGGGATATAAATGAAGAAACAGATAAAAAATTCGAAAAAGATACTAAAATAAAAGAAACAAACGGTTATGAGAGATATAAGAATGTAACTTTATATGCTTCTTGGACTAAAACTTCAGGAGAACCAGAACAACCAGTTAAAGAAACAGTAAAAGAAATTCAAAGCACAGGAAAAACAAAAGCAAAAATTGAATTTGCAAAAGAAGTTAGCAAAGACTACAAACTAGATATAAAACCTGTAGAAGTAAAAAAAGATTTAACAAGCAAAAATGTTAAATATGTAGTAGATATAAATGTATTAGAAAATGGTCAAATAGTTAAAATTAGTGATATTAAAATGAAAATAAGAATTGCATTACCAGAAGACTTAAAAGGATTTGACAAATATGAAGTAGTATATATTTCAAATGATAAAATAAAAGAAACAATACCAGCAACGGTAAAAGATGGATATATAGTATTTGAAACATCACATTTAAGTCAATATGGAATTATCGCAACAAATGTTAAAGAAAAAACAGAACAAACAGAAAATGAAACAAACAATCCAAAAACAGGAGATAATATTACAACAAGTATAATGCTATTTGTAGCTTCTATAGCAACTATTGGAACACTAACATTAGTAAACAGAAAAAAAGCAAGAGAATAGTAAGTCAATATATGGAGGCTAGCCGGAGTTATTAGCTAGACTTTATATACGAAAGGACAATGTGAGTAATGAGAAGAAAAAAGAATAAAAAATATAAGAAAGCAATTTTAAATCTTATTCTATATATAATTTTACTTTCTATATTAATATATTCTGGAATTAAAATCTTTAAATGGTATAAAGATAAAACAAATAACAATAAAATGGTAGAACAAATAAAAAGCACAGTAATTGTTGAAGAGAAAAACGAAGATGAAAACAACAAAGAGGAATATACAGTAGACTTTAGTAAATTAAAAAAACAAAATAACGAAGCTATTGCATGGCTTAAAGTAAACAATACAAATATTGAATACCCTGTAGTAAAAGGAACAAATAATAGCTTTTATTTAAACCATAGTTTCGATAAAAGTAATAATTCGGCAGGATGGATTTTTGCGGATTATAGAAATAAGTTTGATAATACAGATAAAAATATTGTAATCTATGGTCACAATATGAGAGATGGCTCAATGTTTGGCAGTATGCTAAATATACTAAATGCTAAATGGTATGAGAATGAAGAAAATACCAATATCACTTTATATACTGAAAATGAAAAATGTATTTATAAAGTATTTTCTGTTTATAAAATAAAAAATGAAGATTATTATATAAAAACAGAATTTAAAGATGACAATGAATTTGAAGGCTTTATAAAAAACTTAAAGAAAAGAAGTATTAAAGATTTTAATGTTGATGTTTCAAAAGATGATAATATATTAACATTATCAACTTGTGCAAATAACAACAAATATAGAGTAGTATTACATTCTATTAAAGAAAAATAAGGTCATTAAATTATAATCCATTAAGATCTTTTACCCTATGAAAAAATTTAAAATAATAAAAAAACTTTTTAATACAAAAGAAAGTTATAAAATACTAGCTAGAAAAGGCTAGTATTTTGCTTGTAAATAATTGAAATTTTTTTGAGAATATGGTATAGTATGATATGAAGAACAAAAATTAAACAATTTAAATATTTACTGTTTGCTAAAATTTAATGAGATTTAATAAATTTTGTGAGGTGGCATTGAAAAGTTTTTTTAAAATTAAAAAACATACTTGTTTTGAAGTTTTTATTAGACTAGAGGGATAACCAATGCAACTGCTTTAGACTAATTTAGAAAGGTAATTTTTAATGAATTTTGATACTAGATATTTATATATAATCTTAGGACTTATTGTTGTAATGAACTTATTCAGTGGAAATTTTGATATACTAAGTGTACTCCTTACATTACCAGGAGTACTTGTAGCAATAACTTTCCACGAATATGCTCATGCATTAGCAGCATATAAACTAGGAGATGATACTCCAAAAATACAAGGAAGACTTAGCTTAAATCCACTAACGCATTTAGATCCAATAGCAGTAGTATTATTAGTGTTTACTCATATAGGATGGGGAAAACCAGTAGAAATAAATCCTAATAATTTTGATAGAAAAATATCTGCTAGGGCAGGAGAAGCAATAGTTGCAGCAGCAGGACCAATAATGAATATCTTACTAGCATTTGTAATTGCAATTATATTTTATGCATTACAAGTATTTGCTACAGGCTTTGCAATCGGAACACAAACAGGTATGATTATAATGACAATGCTACAATATGCAGTAATTGTAAATGTGGGATTAGGAGTATTTAATCTAATACCATTGCCACCACTTGATGGATCAAAAGTATTAATGGGATTTTTACCATATAATGCAAAAAGATGGTTTGAAGATCATGAAAAAGTATTTTATATAATATTCCTTGTAATTTGGATTACACCAATAGCAAGCCTAATTATTTCTCCAGCAATTGACGCAATAACATCTGGAATAGATAGTTTAGTTAGTGGACTCTTTAGTTTATTTATGTAAAAGGAAATTTAAAATGAAAGATATAATAACTTTAGGAATTGAATCAAGTTGTGATGAAACTTCTGCTTCTATTGTAAAAAATGGAAGGGAAGTTCTTTCTAATGTAATAAATTCACAAATAAAAATACATGAACAATTTGGTGGAGTTGTGCCAGAAATAGCATCTAGAAATCATATAGAGGCTATTTCAAATGTAGTAAAAGAAGCTATAAACCAAGCTGGCATTACTATGGATGACATAGATATAATTGCTTGTACATATGGACCTGGATTAGTAGGAGCTTTATTAGTAGGTGTATCATATGCAAAAGCACTAAGCTATGCACTAAATAAGCCACTAGTAGGAACAAACCATATACATGGTCATATAGCAGCAAACTATATTACACACCCAGAACTTGAACCACCATTATTATGTTTGGTAATTTCGGGTGGACATACACACTTAGTACATATAAAAAGTTATTCGGAATTTGAAGTACTAGGAAGAACCAGAGATGATGCAGTAGGAGAGGCTTTTGATAAAGTCGCAAGAGTAATTGGCTTAGGCTATCCAGGTGGACCAAAAGTGGACAAACTTGCAAAAGAAGGAAATCCAAACATAGAACTTCCAAAGACACATATAGAAAATTTAGATTTTAGTTTTAGTGGTATAAAAACTGCAGTTATAAACCTACACCACAAAAATCCAGATATAAACAAAGCTGATTTGTGTAATAGCTTTGAAAAAACTATTACAGAGGTGTTAATAGATCATACAATAAGAGCAGCAAAAGAGTTAAATATAAATAAAATAGCACTAGCAGGAGGAGTATCTGCAAATTCATATATAAGAAGTGAATTCTTAAAACTAAAGGATAAAGGATATGATATATATTATCCAGAACCAATATTATGTACAGATAATGCAGCAATGATAGCATCAGCAGGATATTACACATATATGACAGGAAATACATCAGACTTAAGCTTAAATGCAGTACCAAACTTAGGCATAAATTAAAGAAAGGAAAATCAAATGGCAATATACGTAATTGCTGATTTGCACCTTTCATTTTCACAAGATAAGCCTATGAGCATATTTGGAGAAAACTGGGAGGGACACAGCGAAAAGATTAAAAATAATTGGATATCTAAAGTTAAACCAGAGGATACAGTTGTATTGCCGGGCGATTTTTCATGGGCTATGTATTTAAAAGATACATACAAAGACTTTGAATACCTGAATTCATTACCAGGAAAAAAATTGTTATTAAAAGGAAACCATGACTATTGGTGGACAACAGTAACAAATATGAGAAATTTCTTGGAAGAAAATAAATTTAAAAATATTGACTTTATATATAACAATAGTTACTTAGTAGAGAATAAAATATTAACAGGAACTAGAGGTTGGAATTTACTAGACACAGAAAATAGTAGCAAAATGATAAAAAGAGAAAGTATTCGTCTACAGTTAGCTATTGAAGATGGAATAAAAAAATATGGAGATGATAAGGAAATAATAGTATTTATGCATTACCCACCAATATCAAATACAAATAAAAAATCGGAGTTTATAAAAATACTAAAACAATACGATATAAAAAGATGCTATTATGGCCATTTGCATGGAAAATCACATCAAGATGCAGTAGAAGGAATTGTTGACGGAATAGAATTTAAACTAATAAGTGCAGATTATTTAAATTTTGATGTAATTAAAGTTACATAAACACTTGAAATACTTGAAAAATGTGGTATAATATAAAAGCTAAATTATTTTTTTGAAAGGAAGATTATAAAATGAGTGTAAAAGTAGAAAACACAGAAAACAAAAATGAAGTAAAATTAAGTTTCGTAATAGAAGCAGAAAAATTTGATGAAGCAATGAAAAAAGTATATGCAAAAACAGCTAAATACTTTGCAATTCCAGGCTTTAGAAAAGGTAAAGCACCAATGCAAATGGTAGAAAAACAATATGGAACAGAAATATTCCATGAAGACACATTTAACGAATTAGTACCAGATATTTTTGATGCAGCAATTAAAGAAAACAATATCCAAGCTGTAAGCCAACCAGATATTGACATTACTCAAATTGGTAAAGGAAAAGACCTTATATTCACAGCAGTAGTACAAGTAAAACCAGAAATTAAATTAGGAAAATATAAAGGTATAGAATTAGAAAAAATTGAGTATAATGTATCTGATCATGACATAGAACATGAACTAGGACATATGGCTGAACATAATGCAAGATTAGTAAGTGTTGAAGATAGACCAGTAGAAAAAGGAGATATAACAGTTATCGACTTTGAAGGTTCTATTGATGGTGTTCCATTTGAAGGTGGAAAAGCAGAAAAGCATGAACTAGAAATCGGAAGCAACACATTTATTCCAGGTTTTGAAGATCAAATAATTGGAATGAAATTAGATGAAGAAAAAGATATTACAGTTACTTTCCCAGAAGACTATTTCTCTAAAGAATTAGCAGGAAAACCAGCTGTATTCAAAGTAAAACTTCATGAAATAAAGAAAAAAGAACTTCCAAAAATGGATGACGAATTTGCAAAAGACGTTAGCGAATTTGATACATTAGAAGAATTAAAAAATAGCATTAAAGAAAAAATGCAAAAAACAAATGAGCAAAGAGCAGAATATGAAACAGAAGAAGCTGCTATAAATGCAGTTTGCGACAATGTTGAAGTGGAAATTCCATCAGGAATGATTGACAGCGAAGTAGAAAACATGATGAAAGACGTTGAACAAAGATTACAATATCAAGGTTTGACATTACAACAATACTTTATGCTATCTGGAAAAACAGAAGCACAAGTAAAAGATGAAATGAAAGAACAAGCTGAAAAAGCTGTTAAATCAAGATTAGTAATAGAAGCTATTATCAAAGAAGAAGACATTAAGCCAGAAGAAAAAGAAGTTGAAGAAAAACTTAAAGAAATGGCTAAAAACTATGGCAAAACTGAAGAAGAAATGCTTAAAAATGAATATGTAAAAGAATATATCGAAAACAATATGAAATTTGAAAAAGCTATTAAGTTCATAGTTGATAATGCAAAATTTAAAAAATAATTATTATCTAGTTTTGGCAAAATGCATTTAATGTATTTTGCCTTACTATGAAATCCAAAGAGAAAGGTTGGTACAAATATGAAAGAACAAAACAGTTTGGTTCCTTATGTTATTGAACAAACAGCAAAAGGAGAAAGATCATATGATATTTTCTCAAGACTATTAAAAGATAGAATTATATTTTTAGGAGAAGATGTTAACCAAACCTCAGCAAGTTTAGTAATTGCACAATTATTATTCTTAGAGTCAGAAGACCCAGATAAAGAAATTCATTTATATATCAATAGCCCAGGTGGATCTATTACAGATGGAATGGGAATTGTAGATACAATGAATTATATAAAATGTCCAGTTTCAACTATATGTATTGGAATGGCTGCAAGTATGGGAGCTGTACTTTTAGCAGCAGGTGAAAAAGGCAAAAGATTTGCAACACCAAATGCAGAAATTTTAATCCATCAACCACTAATTGGTGGTGGCGGCTTATCTGGTCAAACAACAGAAATTAAAATCCATGCAGACCATATGGTTAAAACAAGAGAAAAATTAAATAAATTCTTAAGTGAAAGAACTGGTCAACCATTAGAAGTAATTAACAAAGATACTGAAAGAGATAATTATATGACAGCAGAAGAAGCACTAAAATATGGACTTATTGATGGTATTATGGAAAAAAGAGTTTAATTATATAAAATGGAAAGGAAATTAGCTAAAAATGGCAAATAAAACTAAAGGTGTAAAATGCTCTTTTTGTGGTAAATCACAAGAAGCAGTAGGCAGAATTATTGCAGGACCTGGAGTATATATTTGTGATGAATGTATAAAGGTATGTAATAATATTTTAGAAGAAGAAATATATGAAGATGCCGAAATTACGTATACAACTAAAGTGGGAGACGAATTACCTAAACCAACTGAAATAAAAGAGGTTTTAGATTCATATGTAATTGGCCAAGATGAAGCTAAAAAGACACTATCTGTTGCAGTATACAACCATTACAAAAGAATAAATCATCAAGATGAACCAGATGATGTAGAGCTACAAAAAAGTAATGTTTTATTACTAGGACCAACAGGCTGTGGTAAAACTTTATTAGCACAAACATTGGCAAAAATCTTGCAAGTACCTTTTGCAATTGCTGATGCAACAACATTAACAGAAGCAGGATATGTTGGAGAAGATGTAGAAAACATTTTATTAAAACTTATCCAAGCAGCTGACTATGACATTGAAAGAGCAGAAAAAGGTATTATATATATTGACGAAATAGACAAAATTTCAAGAAAATCAGAAAATCCATCAATTACAAGAGATGTTAGTGGAGAGGGAGTACAACAAGCCTTACTAAAAATTATAGAAGGAACTGTTGCATCTGTACCACCACAAGGTGGCAGAAAACATCCACACCAAGAATTTATACAAATAGATACATCAAATATACTATTTATTTGTGGTGGAGCATTTGAAGGACTTGAAAAAATAGTAAAAGATAGAATTGGTCAAAAATCAATAGGCTTTGGAGCAAAAATAGAAAGCAACAAAGACATAGACAAATACAAAGTATTTGAACAATTACTACCACAAGATTTATTAAAATTTGGTTTAATACCAGAATTTGTGGGTAGATTACCAATTATAGCTACGTTGCAAGAATTAGACAGAGAAGCTTTAATTGATATTGTAACAAAACCTAAAAATGCATTAGTAAAACAATATCAAAAACTATTCAAGCTAGACAATGTTGAACTTGAATTTGAAAAAGAAGCTCTAGAGTCAATAGTAGACAAAGCAATAGAAAGAAAAACAGGGGCTAGAGGTTTACGTTCTATTATAGAAGAAATTATGAGAGACATAATGTTCGAAATTCCTTCTAATCCTAAGATAGAAAAATGTATAATAACTAAAGCAACTGTAGAAAATGGAGAACCTCCAAAGATTATTATAAACAATAATAGAGAGGTACCAGAAGTAAAACCAGTAAAAACAAAAAGACAGGCAACAACTAAAAAAACAGAAACAGCATAAAGAAATATAAAATTAAAAAACAAAAAAATGTCAAATATTTGTTTGACATTTTTTTGTTTGTGTGTTATTATATAAAAGGATATGAAAGATGGTTATATTAACCAATTAAACAAATAAATAAGGAGTGATGTTATTTTGGCTAGAAAAAAAGATCCAATGGCAATAAATAAAAGAGAAAAAGCAATATTAAAATTTATTCAAAAACAAGTTGAAGAAAACGGATATGCACCATCTGTAAGAGAAATAGGAAAAGCAGTAGGACTAAAATCAACAGCAACAGTACATGGATACTTAGCAAAATTATCTGAAAAAGGTTATATTAAAAAAGAAGACCAAAAAGGTAGAACTTTACGTCTATTAAAAGGTGGAGACGGAGAACCAGTTAAAAAACATGAAGACAAAAACTATTATACAGGTAGAGAAATGGTTGAAGTACCTGTTATTGGTAAAATAACAGCAGGAGAACCAATTTTAGCTGTAGAAAATATTACAGATACATTCCCTATCCCAATTGATTTTGTTGGAAATAGTGAAAGCTTTATGCTTACAGTTCGTGGCGAAAGTATGATTGAAGCAGGAATTTTAAATGGAGACTATATTTTAGTTAAAAAACAAAACACAGCAATAAATGGAGAAATAGTTGTAGCACTAATTGGAGATGAAGCAACAGTAAAAACCTTCTATAAAGAAAAAGACCATATTAGATTACAACCACAAAATAGTACAATGGATCCAATAATTGTACCAACATGCGAAATCTTAGGAAAAGTAGCAGGGGTATTTAGAAAACTATAAAATAAAGAAAGAGGAGTATATATGAGCGATTATTTATCAATATGGATATTTAATAGTAGACCTAGAATGAAAGTATTATTTTGCTATGTACTTTTATTTATAACAGTCTTCGTATTTTCAGATATAATGATATACTTATACACTAAGTCATTATATCAACCAATGGAAAAATATGAAGTAAATATAGAAGCACCACAAGTAACAATAAGTGTAGCAGAAGCATCAAATGTAAATGGAAATGTAAAAGGTACTATTAAAAATACTACACAAGAAAAAATTACAGATAAATACATAAGATTTGACTTTTATACACCAAGAGAAGTTAATGTAGGAACTAAATACTTGAAAATAGATGGATTAGAAGTAAATGAAGAAAAACAATTTGAATTAGGTTTTAAATATGATAATGTAAGTAATGTAAAAGTTTCAATGGCAGGAGAGGACGATTTACTAAAAGCAACACCAGAAGAACTAGAATTTACTCCAGCATTTGGACCAGCAGGAATATTACAATTGTTACTTTTAGGACGCTTATTTGTATAAACTAAGTAAAATATGGAAAAAATAGAGTATGTAAAAACATATTCTATTTTTTTACTAAAATATTGAAAAATAGATTGCTATTTTGATTACTTTGTAATATAATTGTAACGAAAACGTAACAAAAATGAAATATACTTTGTCGAAAGGAAAGATTCAAATGTTTAAGTATGGACAAGATATAGGAATAGATTTAGGTACAGCAACCGTAATTGCCTATGCTAAAGGTAAAGGAATAGTGCTAAGAGAGCCTTCTGTAGTTGCAGTTGATAATAATACAGGAGAAGTATTAGCAGTAGGAAAAGAAGCCAGAAGAATGCTAGGAAGAACACCAGGAAATATAGTAGCAACAAGACCTCTAAGAGATGGCGTAATTTCAAATTATACTGTAACAGAAAAAATGCTTAAATATTTCATAAACCGTGTTTGTGGTAAGTTTATATTTGCACCAAGAATTATGATTTGTATACCTTCACAAGTAACAGAAGTAGAAAAAAAGGCAGTTATAGATGCAGCATCACAAGCAGGTGCAAGAAAAGTATATTTAATTGAAGAACCAATAGCAGCAGCTATTGGAGCAGGAATAGATATATCTAAACCATGTGGAAACATGGTAGTTGATATTGGTGGAGGAACAACAGATATAGCAGTTATATCTTTAGGCGGTTCAGTAGTTAGCACTTCAATAAAAGTGGCAGGAGATAAGTTTGACGAAGCAATAGTAAGATATATTAAAAAGAAATATAATACAATTATAGGAGAAAGAACAGCTGAGGATTTAAAAATAAACATAGGCTGTGTATATCCTAAAATTCAAGATATGGAAATGGATATTAGAGGAAGAGACTTAGCAACAGGACTTCCAAAAACAATAACAGTTCGTTCAAGTGAAATGCTAGAAGCATTGATAGAACCCGCAATGCAAGTAGTAGATGCTGTTCATAGTGTACTAGAAAAAACGCCACCTGAACTTGCAGCAGACATAAGTGATAGAGGAGTATATATGACAGGTGGAGGATGTCTAATAGATGGATTAGACAAACTTTTACAAGAACAACTAGGACTTAATGTAATGATAGCACAAGATGCAGTATCATGCGTAGCACTAGGAACCGGAAAAGCCTTAGATAACTTAGATGCATTGGATAGAAAAATAAAATAAATAATAAAGTAGAGAGTGAAATCACTCTCTATTAATTTTTATAATTCGTTTTTTAATGCTAAAACTTGCAAAAATTTAGATAAAATTGTATAATAAGTACTAGATTTTAGTCAAGGTAAAACCTTGAGGAAGGAATGAAAATAAAAATGAGAGGTTTAAGAGACTTTAAAGTACCAGATTTTAAATTTCCAAAATTCAAAATGAAAGACATTTCTGAAATAGAAGAAATGAATATAAATTATGATGAAATAGAAAAAAACAAAGATAAAAAGAAAGATAAAAAGGAGTTTGTTGCAACTAACTACAACAGCATAAAAGAAATATTTGAACATTCAATAAAGACATATGCAAACAAAGAATTTATACTAGAGAAATTTGATCCAAAAGGTAAATATGAAGAAATATCATATGAACAATTTGGAAAAGATGTAATAGGTTTTGGAACAGCACTAAATAGAGTATTAAAGTTAGAAAATAGACCAAGAATTATGATATTAAGTGAAACAACATATGACTGGTATGTATCATATGTTACATTACTTTGTGGAGATGCAATTGCAATACCAACAGATAAAGAACTACCGGAAAATGAACTTGAAAATGTAGTAAAAAGGTCTAAAGCAGAAGCAATTATATATTCAGAGAAAAAAGCAGATTCAGTAAAAAAAATAATGGAGAAATTTCCACAAGTTAAGTATTTTATAAAAATGTATTCTGAAGATGGATTACAAAACAAAACAGTCGGAATGCAATATCTAATAAATGAAGGAACAAAATTTGTTAATTCAGGAGATGATTATTTTGCTAAAGTAGAAACTGACCCAGACGAATTTAAAGTATTACTATTTACATCAGGAACTACTTCAAATGCAAAAGGAGTTATGCTTACAAGCCGTAATTTAGCAGAAAACATAAACGCTGCAACTGCCTATGCAAAAGTATATCCAGAAGACAGATTTTTCTCAGTACTACCATTACATCATACATATGAATCAACAATAGGATTTCTACTTCCAATGGCGTGGGGTAGCTCAATTGCAGTTTGCCAAGGACTAAAACATATTGTGCCAAATATGCTAGAAAGCAAACCAAGTGTACTAATTTCAGTACCTCTTTTGATAGAAAATTTATATAAGAAAATAAATGCAAGTATAAAAAAAGCTGGCAAAGATGGTCTAGTTGGCTCAATGCTACATATTACAAATGCACTAAAAATGGTAGGAGTTGATGTTAAACGTAAAGTATTTTCAGATATTTATGAAAACCTAGGTGGAAACTTAAGATTTATAGTATCAGCAGCAGCTCCGATAGACGCAAAAATTGGAAAATGGGTAGAAGATATAGGAATTACATTTTTACAAGGATATGGACTAACTGAAACTGCTCCGATTGCAGCACTAACACCCGAATATCAACCTAAGGTTGGTTCAGCAGGAAAAGCAATACCAAAAGGAGAAATTAGAATAGAAGATCCTAATGAAGATGGAGAGGGAGAGGTTTTGATAAAAACTCCTACTTTAATGATTGGATATTATGAGGATGAAAAGGCAACAAACGAAGTAATAGAAGTGATAGATGGAGAAAGATGGTTCCATTCAGGAGATATAGGATACCTAGATAAAGATGGATTTTTATATATAACAGGAAGAAGCAAAAATGTAATAGTTACTCAAAATGGTAAAAACATCTATCCAGAAGAAATTGAACTATTATTAGCGCAAGTACCAGAAATTAAAGAATGTATGGTATACGGAAAACAAGATGAAAAAGATCCAAGTAACAAAGAATTAATTATTTCTGTAAAAGTTATACCAAATTTAGATAAAATTGGAGAAAATTTGACAGATGAAGAAATAAGAGAAATTATCTGGCCTAAAATCAAAGAAGTTAATAAAAAACTGACTTCATATAAGGCAATCAAAAACTTAGAGATTAAGCATGATGAATTTGAAAAAACCACAACAATGAAGATTAAACGTTATGCAGAAATCAAAAAAAGCAAATAAAATTTTATTACAAAAAAATACAAATTATTACAAAATAACCTTGACTTTGTAAGAATATTGTAATAAAATCGTAACAGAAATGTAAAAATAAAAAGATGAAATCCTATTGTAGTTTTTTATGATTCAGTATATAATATTAACGCATAGGAAAAATAACGTAGGATAAAGGAGGGAAGTTTACGATGTCTAGATCTGGCATAGTAAACGTGAGAATGGTTATCACGGAAGAAAAAATTTTATCAAACATGGATAAAGTGCAAAAATTAATAAATCCTAACAGCAAAAAGCAAATTATTCAATTAGAAGAGGATGCATTTTTCAAGGATTTAATAGAATCTATAAAAACATATTTAATCGAATATCCTAAAAAGAAAAACTTTCCTAAAAGTGTATATAAAGCAGCTTATGAATTAGTTGAATATGCAACAAATCAATTTGAAGAAAATACTAAAAAAATAGAAGAACTAATTCGTCAAAGAGAAAAAAATATTGCTTTAGCAGCTGAATTAAAAGAAGCGCTAGATGCAGTTGAAAATAAAGAAGATGATTGGAAAGAAACAGTAAGAAATATTTCTAACGATTTCTCAGAGGATATAATTGATACATTAAATTTAATAGGAAGAACAAAATCAGCGAAATCACAAAATTATCAAGATGCTGTTAAATTAATAAATGCAAGAATAGTTAATTTAGAATCAAACTTACATATCGAAATAGATATGGAAAGAATTGAAGACAGATCAAAAGCATTAAGCTATATTGGAATTGAAATAGCAGATGCATTAAAATTGATACCAGCACCACAAGAAGATAATGAAGTAGAAGCTGTGTTAGAACAAATAGAAGAGGTAACTCCAGAGGATAAAACATACTTTGAACAAACTAGAGTAGAAGTAAAACCATCTTTATGGCAAAGAATTAAAAATAGCAAAATTGTTAGAGCAATTAGCTATGCTATGAAGATTAAAGTTGTACTTCAAGTTCCAGCACTTCCAGAAGGAAGAGGAGAACAAAAAAATTAAAGAAGGTATGATATAAAAGTGGTTGGAGTAAAATCTAACCACTTTTAAAATTTTTTAAAAAATAATTACTTAAGTACTTGACAATTTTAGCAAAATGTCATATACTTAAAACTGCATTACAAATGCGCCATTAGCTCAGTTGGTCAGAGCAACCGGCTCATAACCGGTGGGTCCTAGGTTCGAATCCTAGATGGCGCACCAAAAAACTATTGACAATATTAGAATGTCAAAGTATATAAACAACTAAATAATATATGGGCAGATGGCCGAGTGGCTAAAGGCGGCAGACTGTAGGCTTTGATTAAAATCAAAAAATCAGAAATTGCAGCTCATACAAGTAATTGTATGATGAAAACCGGGCTAATTCGGGGAAGTCTTAACAGTATAAGCTGATGATAATCCCGAGCTAGAAAGAAATTTCGAGTGTAGAGACTTTATACCTGGTATCTTAATATATAAGATAAAGAGAAAGTCCAGACTACAAACATGAAAATGGTAGTGAAAACTATAGTAGTAAGAAATCTGTTCTCGTACGAGTACGATGGTTCGAATCCATCTCTGCCCACCAAAAACAAGTTGAAAGACTTGTTTTTAAATACACAATGATACGAACAGATATTCTACCAAAAGGAGAAAAAATGAAGTTCAAAACCAATAAAGAAAAAGGAAATTCTAGTTTAGGTATAGCAATTGCATATTTTTCAACTAATGGATATACAGTTTCGATTCCACTTAATGATACACAAGATTATGATTTGGTTGTTGAGAAAGAAAGCAAATTTTATAGCGTACAAGTTAAATCAACAGGTTGCAAAACAAAGTATGGAAATTATCAAGTAGCATTAAAAAGTTGTGGAGGAACTAAAGGAAAAACATATAAAACTATAATTGACACAAATGTGGACCTAGTGTTTATTGTTGCAAGTGATATGTCAATGTACTTGATTCCTAAAAGTGAGATAAAGAATAAATCAACAATAAATTTATGCGATAGTTATATAAAGTATAAAATAGTGTGAAAGTGAGGAAAATAATAATGAAAATAGCAATTATTTCTGACATACACGGAAATTTAGAAGCGTTAAAATCAACTTTAAAAGATATAGAAAATAAAGAAGTTGACAAGATTATATGTTTAGGAGATATTATAGCAAAAGGAGTACATCCAAAAGAATGTATAGAACTAATAAAAAGAAAATGCGAAGTGGTGTTACAAGGAAACTGTGATAAATATTTTTCATTAGAATATGAAAATATTGAAGAGATAAATGAACAAGAGCAAAAAAGAATAAAATGGAACCAATCATTAATAACTAAAGAAGATAGAGAATATCTATTAAATTTACCGTTATGCTATGAATTTTATATGAGCGGAAGTTTAGTAAGATTATTTCATGCTACACCGATTGCGAATAATAAAGCAATATTAAGCTTTGATAATATTGAAACTAAATATCAAATGTTTCTACCAAGCGAAAATACACAGTCTCAAGAAATTGCGGATGTTGTAATATATGGACATATTCATCAACCATATATGGAAAAAATGTATAATAAAACTATAATAAATACAGGAAGCGTAGGCAATTCATTTGATGCTATAAGAAATAAAAATAAAGATAGTAATGCATTAGAAACTACAAAAAGCAATTACTTAATAATTGAAGGAGAATATGAAAGCAAAAATTATTCGTCAGACATCTCATTTCAATTTATAAAAGTACCTTATGACATTGATAAAGAATTAGAAGACGAAAGTTTAAATAGTGAGAAAGAAAACTACAGCTTTGAGTTAAAACAAGGAATGTATAGAGACATGACTAAAATTAATGATAATTTTAGGAAGTTAGGAGTAGATGTGGATAAAATTTAAGATAAAACAAGGGTGTCCTATTATAGGACACCCTTGTTGAGAGATTATAAAGTAAAAGCTAACAATTCTCCTTCTAACTCAAAAAGCTTAGGAAATTTTTCCCTGAGTTCTTCAAAAGAAGAGACTTCTTCAGGAAAAGAGATGGACCTTATCAATATTGCCAATGGCGACTGATTTCAAAAACTTGTTACATATGTAAAAATATGGTATAATATATATAATTATGGGAGACATTCCTATATATATATTTGTTTACTAATTAGTAGGCAAACCTATAATCTCATTTTAATAAATAACTAATAAAATAATAACATAATGGAGGAAAGAAAATGAGTTTTTACGAAAGAATTTTTGAAAATTCAGGATTGATAAGGGAACATACAAAAGAAGAAAAACGGAATAATATATATTTATTCAGAAACAGTTTTTTGGCAATACTACTCACCTACAAGTTCACCCACACATCGCATATGTATGTTACTACAGGCATATTAAGTTTAGGAATTTTTTTATTTACTTTTGTAATTAAAGGAACCATTGCCTATATTTATTATGCGATTTCAATGCCAATAATCATATTTGTAGTTACTGTTTATATAGCCATTAATGTACGGATAAAGCAAAAAGGAATAGATGGAATAGAAACATGGCTATGTGAAAAATTTCAAAATTTGTGGTTACTAGATGGAAGGGTAATATCCTATAAAGAATGGCAAACTATTAAGAAAGATAATGAATGGACTTATAGGGTACTCAGATCAGATGAATGTAATCATAAATGTTATGATATTACATATGTATTGGCCAATATTTTAAGAAATCCAGATATAAAAATAGTTTGGCTTTGCATCCGTGATAGAGAAAATCCAGAACTTAAGTGGGGACATGCAGTATTGCAAAAAAACAACTGCATATATGACACTAATTTTCGAAGAACCTATAAAAGAGACAAATATTTGAGAGCATTTGATGCAGAAATATTTAAGGAATATTCTTTAGAAGAGTATATAATCCAAAATAGAAAAAGTCCTTCAGATTTTCTTGATTGGGGAGAATTTGAAAATTGGTGTAAATCCAGAGGAGCAAATAGAAATGACTAATTATTCCGATCAGATGTAATAGAAAAAGAGGACATTTAAATGTCCTATTTTTCTTGCATCTTAATCAATTCATCGGCCTGTTCTTGAGTTAAATATTCATTTTCAACCATTGTAGAGATAACTTTCTTTTGTCTACTTAAAGTTAAATTCATATTAGCAGTGGGCGCGTAAACACTTGGTGCATTTGGAATTCCAGCCATCATAGTTGCTTCATATAAAGTCATGTCTTTAGAAGGTTTTTTTAGGTAACCTTGACAAGCTTCTTCAATGCCATAATATCCATCGCCAAAATAAATAGTATTAACGTAAAACTCTAAAATTTCATCTTTTTGATAGTTTTTTTCTAAATCGTAAGCCATAAATATTTCTGCAATTTTTCTGTACATTGAATTAGTATCTGTACCGATGAAATATAGATTTTTAGCAACCTGTTGAGTAATTGTACTACCACCTTCCATAAAATCTTTACTACGTATATTTGAAACAGTAGCTCTTATAATAGCAATTACATCAATAGGTCCATGTTTGTAATAACGATGATCCTCAACAGAAATAACTGCATTTTTATAATCAGATGGAAGACTACTTAATTCAACATAGCTATCATCCTTTTTTATTTTTTCAATTTTATCAGCTAAGCTAATTGAGTTTAAAGCATTTTTGTAAACTTGGTGACCTTGATAAACAATAAAACCACCAGCAATGAGTGCGACAATTAGTATAAAAAGTAAAGTCCTTTTAATAAATTTAATCATAAATAAAAACTCCTATATTTAAATTACAATTATATTATAAACCTAATATCAGTAAAAAGCTATTAAAATTTTCTTAAATTTATATGAAGATTTATTGACAATTTAGTATAATTATCGGTATAATTTTAATGGTGATTAATTTGGAAGGAACAAAAGAAGAACAAAACATGAAAGTATATCCCATTTATAAAATGTTATCATGGGATTTGTTATTTTATTATTCAATAAACTTTATATTTCTAACTCAAATAAAAGGGTTTAGCGCTTCTGCTGTTTTACTTTCAGAAGCTTTTTACCCCATATTCAAAGTGGCAACACAATTACCCTTAACAGTATTAGTAGAAAAAATAGGAAAAAGGAACAGTTTGATTTTGGCTAATAGTATAAATGTACTATCAGTTTTAAGCTATATTATTGCAAGTAATTTAGCATTTGTATTTATAGGCCAATTTTTTTCAGCAGTGGCATTTAATATAAAAGGCATTGTAGAAACTAATCTTTTATATGACAGCTTACCAAACGACGGAAAAAGAGGACAAAGATTTTCAAAGATAGATGGAAAAGGATTAGCATGGTATTATTATGCAGATGCGATAACATCTATTGCTTCAGGATTTTTATATGTAATAAATGGATATTTACCACTAATATTATGCTTGGTTTGTTGTCTGATTTCAACAATGTTAGCATTTAAATTTAATGATGTAAGAAAATCAGAACAAGAATTAGTGAATATAAAACAATATCTAAAAGAACTAAAACGTTCTTTGAAATATATGTTACAGTCAAGCAGATTAAAGTATCTATTTGCGTTTGGTGCAACCTTTGCTGCTTTATTAGGAGTATTAATAAGCTTAAGAAGTGGAACTTTTGAGCAAATAGGAGTGCCAGAACAATACTTTGGAGTTGTGTTTGCCGCACTTGGAATAATGTCAGGAATTACAGCAAAAAATCAACATAGAATTCATAACAGATTTACAAATAAAACCTTGGCAGTAATATCTATACCGACAACAATTTCATGTATTTTAGTAGGATTTTGTGTGTTAGGTAACTTCAATTTAAAAGCAACACTAGTAATACTTATAGTACTATTCTTGATACAATTTATAGCTAAAGGTGCTTTCTATACATTAATAAAAAGGTATTTAAATAATTTTACTAATTCAGCTATGAGAAATAAAATTATATCAGCATACAATTTAGTAGAGAGTATAGCAAGAGCAGGAGTTGCACTAATAGCATCATGGCTATTAAAAATAACCACAGCCTCTAATGCAATGTTAGTAATAGGATGTATACTTACGATAGTTATAGTTTTGTTATTAGATAGAATGAGAAATAAAGTTGGACTGAAACCAGAAGAATATTCTAAAAAAGAAATAGAATTTTTAGATGTGCACTAAAATTTATTGACAAAAACTAAAAGTTAATAGATAATAACAGGTGAAAGATACCAAGGAGGAAGATATGTATATATTTAATAGAATTACAGTAAATCCACAATTACCAAAAAGGATAGAAAAATTATCAGAGATTGGATACAATCTTTGGTGGTCATGGAATACAGAGTTTTTAAAATTATTTAAAGAAATGGATATAGATTTATGGGAGAGTGTAAATAAAAATCCTATAAAATTTCTAAAATTAGTAACACAAGAGAAGTTAGAAGAAGCTGCACAAAATCCAGAATTCTTAAAAAAATATGATAGAGTTGTAGAAAATTTTGAAGATTATATGAAAAGCAAGAGTAATTGGTTTGATAAAAAATATCCAGATAATAAAAATGACTTAATTGCGTACTTTTCAGCAGAATATGGACTAGATCAAACATTACCAATTTACTCAGGTGGACTTGGAGTACTTTCGGGAGACCATCTAAAATCAGCCAGTGATTTAGATATTCCATTGGTTGCAATAGGTCTATTATATAAAAATGGATATTTTAATCAAAAAATAAACGGAAGTGGAGCTCAAGAAACTGAATATAAAAATTTAGATATAGAAAATTTACCTTTAGAAAGTGTAAAAGATTCAGAAGGCAAAGATATATTAGTGGCTCTTCATTTTCCAAAGAAAAAAATATATTTAAAAGCTTGGAAAGTAAATGTTGGAAGGGTAGAGCTATATTTACTTGATTCTGACATTGATGCAAATATTCCAGAATATAGAGAAATTACCAAAACTTTATATGGTGGAGACCGAGAAATGAGAATTCAACAAGAAATTATACTTGGTCAAGCTGGTGTAGCAATGCTAAAAGCATTAGGCTATAAGCCAACCATATATCACATGAATGAAGGTCATTCTTCTTTCTTAATATTAGAACTAATATATAACTTAATGAAAGAAAAACAAATATCTTTCTCAATAGCAAGAGATATCATATCTGCAAAAACAGTATTTACAACACATACACCAGTTCCAGCAGGAAATGATATATTTGAATTAAGCTTAGTAGAAAAATACTTTGAAGGATATTGGGATAAGCTAGGAATTACAAAACAAGAATTTTTCCAAATGGGAATGAAGCCAAATGCCAAAATAGATACAACAGGCTTTAATATGGGAATATTAGCATTAAAAGTTGCAGGAAAGAAAAATGGAGTAAGTGAACTACATGGTGCAGTTTCAAGAGAACTATTTGGAGAAGTGTGGCCAGAAATTGCTGCAAATGAATCTCCTATCACATATGTAACAAATGGAATTCACACTTGCTCATGGCTTTCACCATATTTAAAAGAATTATATAATAAATATTTAATTCCATATTGGCAAGACAAAATCTATGATAATGAGGTGTGGAAAAAAATAGCTGATATTCCAAATGAGGAGCTTTGGAAAGCACACCAAGAGCGCAAAGTAAAAATGTTAGCAGTTGTTAAAGAAAATACAATAAATAGACTAAGAAGATGTGGATATAATTATGATGAAATAATGAAAATAGTAGATGGCTTAGACCCTAATGCTTTAACAATAGGATTTGCTAGAAGATTTGCAACATATAAAAGAGCTACATTGATATTCAAAGACTTAGAGAGAATAACACAAATATTAAATAATAAAAATCAAAAGGTACAAATTATATTTGCAGGAAAAGCACATCCAGCAGATAAAGAAGGCCAAGATTTAATAAAATATATACATGAAATTTCAATGAAACCACAGTTTAAAGGAAAAGTATTTTTATTAGAAAACTATAACTTAGAAATGTCTAAATACTTAGTTAGTGGAGTAGATATTTGGTTAAATACACCTAGAAGACCAATGGAAGCATCAGGTACTAGTGGACAAAAAGCAGCTGTTAATGGTGCAATTAACTTTAGTGTTTTAGATGGTTGGTGGGCAGAAGGATATAATTCTAAAAATGGTTGGAAAGTTGGAGAATCATTAGAATATTCTGACTATGAAACACAAGATAGAGCAGATAGCCAAAGCATATATGACACATTAGAAAATAAGATAATTCCAATGTACTATGAAAAAGATGAAAATGGAATTTCAGAAAAATGGATGCAGACCATGAAAGAATCTATAATGTCAAATGGTGGAAAGTATAGCACTGCTAGAATGTTAACAGACTATGTTCAAAAACTATATATTCCATTATGCAACTTATATAACAATTACTATACTGATTTAGGAAAAGTAGGGGAGTTTGACAACTGGAAAGAAAGCATAAAAAATGCATGGGATGATATTGAAATAACTCAAGAAAATAATTTAGATAATATTACTTTAGACGCAGGAAACAACATTGAAGTAAAATGTAAAGTTAAGTTATCAAACATTAACAAAGAAAATATCGAAGCACAAGTATATTATGGAAGAATAAGTGAAAATGGAACAGTAGATGATATTACTATAATTCCAATGGAACTAGAAGACAGTGATGAAGAAACCAGAACATATACTTACAAAGCAAAAGTAAATTTAGTAAATGGTGGAAATTATGGTTATACTTTTAGAGTAATGCCAAAACATGAAATGATATTAGATTCAGCTAACTTAAATTTAATAAAATGGATTACAAAAGAATAAGGGGCGTAACATAAACGCCCTTTATGTATAGGAAGGAGCTTAAAATGAGAAAAACAAAAATTATATGTACTTTGGGACCAGCAGTTGATAGTCCAGAAGTATTAGAAAGACTTATTCTAGCAGGAATGAATGTAGGTAGAATTAACTTCTCACATGGAAATTATCAAGACCAAGAGGAAAGAATAGAAAATTTTAAAAAAGTAAGAGCAAAAGTTGGAAAGAAAGTTTCTTTAATGTTAGATACAAAAGGACCAGAAATTAGAATTGGAAAATTCGAAAATGGAGAAATTTGGCTAAATCCTGGAGCTACATTTACACTAAAAACAGAAGACATAATTGGAAATAAAGAACAAGTTTCAATAACCTACAAAAACTTATACAATGAGGTAAGTGCAGGCACAGTTATTTTAATAAATGATGGACTGATAAAAATAAAAGTTACTGAAATAAAAGGGACTGATATTGTGTGCCAAGTAATAGATGGTGGAAAATTAACTAATACTAAAAGTATAAATATTCCAGGGATGGAAATAAATCTTCCAAGTCCAACAGAAAAAGATATTGAAGATATAAAATTTGGTATAAAAGCAGGATTTGATTGTATTGCAGCATCTTTTGTACGTAGTGCACAAGATATATTGAACATAAAAAAAGTATTACAAGAAAATGGTGGAGAAGGCATCAAAATAATAGCTAAAATAGAGAATAGACAAGGAATAAATAACTTTGACGAAATACTAGAAGTGTCTGATGGAATTATGGTAGCAAGAGGAGATTTAGGCGTAGAAATTCCAATGGAAGAAGTTCCAATTAGACAAAAAGAATTTATTAGAAAATGTAACAGAGCAGGAAAACCAGTTATAATAGCTACTCAAATGTTAGAGTCAATGACACATAATCCAAGACCAACAAGAGCAGAAGTGAATGATGTAGCAAATGCTGTATATGATATGGCAAATTATGTAATGCTATCAGGAGAAACTGCAACAGGAGAATATCCAATAGAATGTGTTGAGACTATGAGTAGGATATGTGAGGCTGTTGAAAAGGCAGACTAGTGTTGAAAAATAATGTGAAAAAGGAATGGAGTAATATATGGCGAATGTTTGTGACTATGTTAAATGGAGAGGAGACTTAGAACTGAAAAATGACGAGTTCAATGAAATTGATGGACTAATCTTATCAAGGCTATCTTACTTTCCATTTGAACAACTAGCAGAAGAAAATGAAGAAATAACTATAGAAGAATTTGCAAAAAGATTTGAACAAGCTGATCAAACAACCTTAAGAATACTTTGGGAGGATGACAAGTACCTTATACCATTACTTGGTAAGTCAGCAAGGTTTGGAAAAATGCTTGTAACTAATATGGTAAATAAATTCAACAAAGAAGAGGAAAGACAATTTTTTGCAGTTACAGTTGTAATGCCAGACAATACAATATTTGTAACATTTAGAGGTACAGACGATACCTTAGTTGGCTGGAAAGAAGATTTTAATATGAGCTTTAAGGCACATATTGCTTCACAAAGAGATTCAGCACAATATGTAAATGAAATTGCAAAAAGATATAAACAAAAAATAAGAATAGGTGGGCACTCAAAAGGTGGAAATCTTGCAGTATATGCTGCAGCATTTGCAAATAAAACTGTAAAAAATAGAATTATAAATGTATATAATAATGATGGACCTGGCTTCATAGAAGAAATAACAGACACAAATGAATATAAAGAAGCAATAAACAAAGTACATACATATATTCCGCAATCATCAGTTATAGGAAGACTACTTAACCATGAGGAAAAATACACTATTGTTCAAAGTGTTCAAAAAGGTCTTATGCAACATGATTTGTACAGTTGGCAACTTGAAGGTAAAAAACTTGTAAGCTTAGCAGAGGTTACAAATGGAAGCCAATTTGTAGACAAAACATTAAAAGAATGGTTAAAAGAAATAGAACCAAAACAAAGAGAAATAGTAATTGATGCAATATTTGAAATAATAAATACAACAGACGCAAATAGCTTCAAAGAAATAAAAGAAAGATTATTTACAGATGTAAGACTAATGCTTAAAAAATACCAAAGTTTAGATGATGAAAGTAAGAAAATGATTATGGAGTTCTTCCAAACTTTAATAAAGACTGCTAAAAACACAGCAATGGAAGAAATACCGGCATTTAATAGAACAAATAAAGAATAAAAAAATAAAGTGGCATCTTATAGGTGCCACTTTTAATATATTTACATTCCACAACCACAATCATTATTGTTTGTGTTATTATTAATACTATTTGTATTATTCATTCCACTTGTAAAAAATTTTCTTTGAGCAAGTCTATCTTGAACATTTCTTAATGCCTCCCCAAACCTTTGGAAGTGAACAACTTCTCTTTCTCTTAAGAAACGAAGAGGGTCAACAACGTCTGGGTCATCTGCACATAAATCAATCAATTTTTCATAAGTTGCCCTAGCTTTTTGTTCGGCAGCCAAGTCTTCTTGTAAATTAGCAATTGGGTCACCTTTACAAGCAAGACAATTTGCAGAGAAAGGCACACCAGCAGCAGATTGAGGATATATATCTACACCGTGATCAGTATAGTAAGCGCCTAGACCAGCAGCTTTAATTTCTTCAATACTTAAGCCTTCAGTTAATTGATGAACAATAGTACCAACCATTTCTAAATGTGCTAGTTCTTCAGTACCTATATCATTTAAAGTTGCCTTTGCAATTTGGTCAGGCATACCAAATTTTTGAGATAAATAACGAAGGGAAGCGGCAAGCTCACCATCAGGACCACCATATTGAGAAATGATAAATTTAGCAAGTTTAGCATTTGGGCGTTTTATATTAACTGGATATTCTAATACTTTATTATAAGTCCACATATTAAATATTTCCTCCTTCCCATGGCCATGGTTCTTCAAGCCATCTCCACTTATTACATGGGTAGTAAATGCTTAAAGGTCCATAAACTTTTTGATATTTGTCTTTTATATCTTTCAATTGTCTACAATATTCTCTGTGTAAACAAAGAGCTCTTTCATCATCTGGATGAGTGTTTAAATATAAACCTAACTCAATAACAGCAAAATTTAAACTTTTAATACTATTTAGCATATCAGCTCTACTGTAATCTCTATTTTCATCTTCCATTAACCATTACACCCCTCTCCAATTTCATTAGTTCTTCTTAAATAGTCATTTTCAGCCATACTTTGACCAGGCATATATGGACTTACTAATTCAGGGAATATGGTTCCCATTTTTAAACCACAACAAGTGGTAAAGGTTTTATCCATTTCTTGAAGTGGAACATAGCTTTGACCTAACATTGGGTTAGATGGAAACATATTAGAAATAGGCTCTTCATCAAAACCACAACCACATGAATTGCTGTTCATCATATTATTACAGCCACAACCACAACTATTTACAGGGTCTTGGGCATAATCTGCTGTTGTGCCAACATCATTACATAATGATTCGATAATCTCAGGATTATATTTGTTTTGACAACAACATCTCTTATAACGATTAAACATGTTTAATATTCCTCCTTAAATTAAATTCATATTAAATATTATGAATTGAAAAGACATTATGTGATTGCAATTTACATAAAAATGTGGTAATATATAAGGAGTGCTAATAGGCAATTTATATGTTTGAAACTAAGAACTGAATGGAGGAGTAAGAATGAAATTGGCTGATGGCCGGTTTGAGAGCTATCCAAGGAGCATAGAAACAGAACGCTTACAACTAATAATGACGAGCGATGAAAATAATACATATGCCTTGTTTAATGTCCTGAAAAAAGGAGATATGATGCCAATAGGAACCTTACAGTTATTTAATGATGGAGAAATTTGGTATTATATAAATAAAAAGTTTAGGCGATGTGGATATGCTACAGAATCTATGCAAGAGCTTATTGAAAAAAGTCCTAGAAAGGATTTTTATCTTTTAGTAATCAAAGGTGAAAAAAGTGCAATAAGACTGTTAAAGAAACTTGGGTTTAAAAAAGGCGAAACTCTGAGATGGTATTTAGTTTTTAAGTACCATAAGGACTAAAAAACAAAGTGCGTTCTGTTATAGAATGCACTTTAATTTTATAATTGCATGTAATTTATTATCAGTTTTCATTATAACATAGTGTGAATTATCCTCATAGGCATAATAGCAATCAACTTTATCTCCTAACATACTACCAGCCTTATACATAACTTCAAAATAATTTACTTCACCTTTTTCATATACTTCTTTAGGTAATGCTTCATAAGCATATAGGAGATAGTACAAATTATGCATATGATTATTAAAGTCAATATCTCGTCTTAAAACATTAAAACTAAAAGTATGCTCAGAATTGCTTGGTTCTTTTAATTTTGCAATTTCAAGTTTATCAAATACCAATTTGTCTTCAGGTTCATAACTAAGTTCTATTTCTTTGGTAATCTTGGTAAGAGTTTTTGTATCAGAATTAACTAAAGTCCACTTAGAACTTGCAATACAAATTAAATTATCTTCATTATCATAAATTTCGAAATTTCTAAAAGTAAACAGTTCATTATATGGTACAGACCAAGTTCTAACCTTTACAGTATCTCCAAAAGCAACTCTTTTAAGAACAGATACTTTCCAATTAAGTAAAATCCAAGAAACATGAGTAAAAGGCATTTGAGCTATGCCATAACCAGCAATATCAGAGTGAACAGTAGCAACATCTTCAAGCAAACACAAAATACCATAATTAGTAATCAAATTACTAGTTCCAATATGCCTAATATCAACTTTATATTCTCTTTCAATAAAACTCATTTTTTCCTCCCAAACTTTACAAAATAGTTATAAGATATTATAATACAAATATTATAAAATAACAATTGTATCAAGAGAAATGTTAAAAAATAATTAAAATTTTTTAATTCAATTTGTGCACTGAGAAAGAGATGAGATTAAAAGTGAACTTAGAAAAATGTAATATATGTCCAAGAAATTGCCGGAGTAAATAGAACAAATGGAAAAACAGGATATTGCAGATGCAATGACAAAATAAAGATTGCATTGGTTTCTACGCATAACTACGAAGAACCAAGTATAAGCGGTAAAAATGGCTCTGGAACAATATTTTTTAGCAACTGTAATTTAAATTGTATATATTGCCAAAACTATGAAATAAGTCAGCTTGGAAAAGGAAAAGATGTAACAGTAGAAGAACTTGCAAAAATAATCTTGAGACAACAAGCAAAAGGAGTAAATAATATAAATTTAGTTACGCCAACAATGTATGCTTACCAAATTATAGAAGCATTAAAAATAGCAAAAGCAAATGGACTACATATACCAGTTATATACAATACTAATGGATATGAGAATGTAGAAACTATAAAAATGTTAGCTGGATACATAGATGTGTATTTACCAGATTTAAAATATTACTCAAATGAACTAAGCACTAAATATTCTAAAGCAGATAATTACTTTAAAATAGCAACCACAGCAATACAAGAAATGCAAAAACAAGTTGGAATGCCAGTATTTGATGAAGATGGTATAATACAAAGAGGTGTAATTATTAGACATTTGGTATTACCAAACCATATTCAAAATTCAAAACATATTTTAAAATGGATAAAAGAAAATATGCCTGAAGGCACATATGTAAGTGTTATGGCACAATATTTTCCAACATATAAAGCGAAAGAAGATAGGTTATTAAATAGAAAGTTAAGCAAAAAAGAGTATAAAAAAATAGAAAATTACTTATATACCTTAGAATTAGAAAATGGATATATACAAGAACTCGGAGAACATGAAGAAGAATATGTGCCTGACTTTAATATGCATATGTAATATTACAAAAACATTACAAAAAAATTAAGTTTGTATTACAACCACTTTTCTATAATTTACTTTTATGTTTAATTATGATATAAAAATATAAGTATATATTAGGAGGAAATATAATGAGTAAATTTGATGATATTTATTTAGACATAGTAGATAAAATTCTAAAAGATGGCTATTATGACCAAAATAGAACAGGTGTAGCAACATATAAATTACCACACCAAATTATGCAATTCAACTTAGAAGAGGAATTTCCAATACTAACTACAAAGTTTGTAGCATTTAAAACAGCAGTAAAAGAACTATTATGGATATTTCAAAAACAATCTAATAGTGTAGAAGAGTTAAAAGCAGAAAATGTGCATATTTGGGACGAATGGGAAATGGAAGATGGAACAATTGGCACAGCATATGGTTGGATAGTAAAAGAATTTCATCAAATAGATACACTAATAGAACAACTAAAAACAAATCCACAAAACAGAAGGATGATTATAAACTTATGGCAAATTCCGTATCTAGACACAGGTGCACTATACCCATGTGTATTTAATAGTTGTTGGGATGTAACAGACGGAAAATTAAATTGTATGTTGACAATTCGTTCAAATGACTTACCTTTAGGAAATCCATTTAATGTTGTGCAATATGCAGTATTAGTACATCTATTAGCACAAGTAACAGGATATAAACCAGGATTATTAACAGTCTGCATTAGTAATGCACATATTTATGAAAATCAAATAGAAGGAATGAAAGAACATTTATCAAGAAGAGACAAAGCATTACCAGCACCAAAATTATGGATAAACCCAGAGATTAAGGACTTTTATAAATTTACAATAGATGATATCAAACTAGAAGGATATGAACATTTAGGAAAAATAGAAATGCCAGTATCTGTATAAAAGGGAGAAGGATATGTTAAGTATTATAGTAGCGATAGCAAATAATAATGTAATAGGAAAAGATAATAAACTAATATGGCATTTACCAGAAGATTTAAAAAGATTTAAAGCACTTACAACAGGACATACAATAATTATGGGAAGAAAAACATTTGAATCCTTAGGTAGAGTGCTACCAAACAGAAAACATGTTATACTATGTAATGATGCACAAATGAATATTGATGATGAAAATGTAGAGATATTATCAGATATAAGCCTATTAGATAAATACAAGAATTCAGAAGAAGAGAACTTTATAATAGGTGGAGCAACTATATATAAATTGCTTATGCCATATGCAGATAAAATGTATATAACAAAAATAAATCAAGATTTTGAAGGAGATGTATATTTTCCAGAAATTAAAGATGAAGAATGGAAAGCTATTAAAGTAGAAAAAGGCTTAAAAAATGAGGCAAATCCATTTGATTATGAATATATAGATTATATTAGAAAATAATAACTAGTAACAAAAATGCTAACCTATAATGGTTAGCAATTTTTGTTGTTAAAAACTAATTAAGGTTATTTTAATATGACAAGCCTTTTAAAATATTTTCATATCTTTCATAACTTGGCATATATTTAGCAATTATTTTCCAAAAATTCTTTGTATGAATTTTGTATTTCATATGGCAGAATTCATGTAATACAATATAATCAATAACATTTCTATCATATTTAGCAATATTATAATTTATAGATATTTTTTGTTCTTCACTAGAGAAATGTGCCATAATATTGTTAGCCATTTTTTTAACCTCATAATCTTCTGGTGCATAACCTAACAATAATCTTGTTTTTTCCATAGCTCTTTCAACTTCTTGTTCAGCAACTTTTTCATAAAGTTTGTCAACTAATATTTTTAAAACTTGAGCAGTTTCTATTTTTTTGTATTTATTAGGAAGAACAACTTCAATAGTACGATTCACTAAATTGATACTAGGAGCATCTACACTTTTGTAATATAAACGTACTTGATGGCTTGCACCTAAAACTATAATATTTCCTTTATCAGAATATATCATATTTTGTTGTTGATATTCTTCTATTTTATTTAAAATCCATTGCTTTTTTTCTTCAATAACTGTTTGAATTTGTCTTCTAGAAAAATACCAAGGGGCATTAACTACAACTTCGCCACCATCTACTGAAACATAGCAGTTTGAACCGATTTCCTTGTTTACTGTATATGAAATTACATTACTTCTATTTTTAAAAATACTCATAATTAAAGCCTCCTAACAAAATAAATATTCTCCAAATCAATGTTCGTATATAGTATACAAAAATGTGTTCGGTTTGTCAAGCAAATTTTGAAAAAAAATTAAAAATTTTAAAATCAAAAAATTATTTCTAATTTATATTTCAAAAAAGTATAATTTAGTGTATAATAACTAACAGGAGGAAGCAAAATGTATGATGTAATAGTAATTGGTAGTGGCCCAGCTGGAATTACAGCAGCAATTTATGCTAAAAGAAGAAACTTATCAATATTAGTAATATCAAAGGGAAATGGCACATTACAAAAAGCAGAAAAAATAGATAATTACTATGGATTTGAAAATGGAATATCTGGCAAAGAGTTATATGTAAACGGAATAAAACAAGCCAAGAATTTAGGTATAGATTTTATAGAAGACGAAGTAATAAATATTGAATATATAAATCAATTTACTATAGAAACTGTTAATTCAAAGTATGAAGCAAAAGCAGTAATACTAGCTACAGGAGTAAGTAGAAATGTTCCAAACATAAAAGGAATAAAAGAATTTGAAGGAAAAGGTGTAAGCTATTGTGCGGTATGTGATTCTTTCTTTTATAAAGGCAAAGATGTTGCAGTATTAGGAGACGGAAACTATGCTATACACGAGTTTGAAACATTAAAGCCAATTGCAAGTTCAGTAACTATACTTACAAATGGAAATACTATGGTAGAAAACAGAGATAGCAGTATTGAAGTAAATAGCAAAAAAATACGAGAATTTAGAGGAGACACAAAGCTTGAAGAAGTTGAATTTGAAGACAATACAATACAAAATCTAAACGGAGTATTTATTGCAATGGGAACAGCTTCGAGCAGTGACCTAGCTAGAAAAATTGGGGCAAGAATTGAAAACAATAACATTATTGTAAATGAAAATATGGAAACTACAGTACCAGGTTTGTTTGCGTGTGGAGACTGCACAGGAGGATTACTACAAATATCAAAAGCTGTATATGAAGGTGCTAAAGCAGGTTTAGCTGTATTAAAAAACAATTAGATTTTTTAGAAAGGAGTTATAAAGATGAGTGTAACAGAATTAAACAAAGATAATTTTGAAAAAGAAGTAATGGAGGCAAATGTACCGGTTTTAATAGACTTCTGGGCAAGCTGGTGTGGACCATGCAGAATGATGTCGCCAGTAATAGACAAAATTTCAGAAGAAATGGGAGACAAATTAAAAGTATGCAAAGTAAATGTAGATGAAAATCATGAACTAGCAGAAAAATATGAAATAATGACAATTCCAGCATTTATAGTTATAAAAAATGGTGCTGAATCAGGCAGAACAATAGGAGTACAACCAAAAGAAGATATACTAAAACTTATATAAAATGACTTGACACTTGTGAAAACAGCGAGTATAATAATATATAGTTTGAAAAATAAAGACGAGAATGAGACAAAGTAAAATCAAGGTTGTTGAAAGAGAGAGTTGGTCACCGGCTGAAAGCCAACTTAAATAAACAGATTTGAAAAACTACCTCATTAGTTCCTAGTTAAAAGCTAGGCGTATATCTGCGTTAAAGAGTAATTAAGTTAAAAATAGGATGGAACCGTGTATATAAGCACTCCTAAGGTAGCAATACTTTAGAAGTGCTTTTGTATTGCTCAAAAAATAGAAATAAGCACTAAAATTTTTTTATTAAAAGGAGGAGAAACTATGGTAAAAGTAGAATTAAAAGATGGTTCTAAAATAGAGGTTAATGAAGGTTCTTCTGTTTTAGAAGTAGCAAAAAAATTGAGTGAAGGCTTAGCAAGAAATGCTATGGCTGCCAAAATTGATGGAGAGGTAAAAGATTTACGTACTATAATTGAAAAAGACTGTAAATTAGAAATTTTAACTTTTGATGATTTAGATGGTAAAAAGGCATATTGGCACACAACATCTCACATTATGGCACAAGCTATAAAAAGACTATATGGAGATAGCGCAAAATTAACAATTGGTCCATCTATTGACAATGGATTCTATTATGATTTTGATGTAGAAAAACCATTTACAGAGGAAGATTTAGCTAAAATCGAAGAAGAAATGAAAAAGATTGTAAAAGAGGATTTACCAATTACAAGATATACTCTTCCAAGAGAAGAAGCTATTAAGTTAATGAAAGATAGAAAAGAACCATACAAAGTAGAACTAATTGAAGAATTACCAGAAGACGAAGAAATTAGTTTTTATGATCAAGGTGAATTTAAAGAATTATGTGCAGGACCACATATTATGAGCACAGGTTCAGTAAAAGCATTTAAATTATTACATTCATCAGCTTCATATTGGAGAGGAGACGAAACAAAACAAACTCTTCAAAGAATTTATGGTATTGCATTCCCTAAAGCAAGTATGCTAGAAGAATATTTACATATGTTAGAAGAAGCTAAAAAAAGAGATCACCGTAAATTAGGAAAAGAACTAGACTTATTCTTCTTTGATGAGACTGCACCAGGTATGGCATATTGGATGCCTAAAGGCTTTACAATGATGAATATACTTATAGACCTTTGGAGAAAAGAGCATAAAAAGAGAGGATATCAAGAATTCTCTGGTCCACAATTAAACAGTAGTAGTTTATGGAAAACATCAGGACATTGGGATCATTACAAAGAAGATATGTTTGTTTTAATAGATAGTGATGGAAAAGAACAAGCTTTAAAACCAATGAACTGTCCAAACTCTATTAAAATTTATCAAAGCAAATTAAGAAGTTACAAAGACTTACCTTTAAGATTTAGTGATATAGATGTTATACATCGTAACGAAAAATCTGGACAATTAAATGGTTTGTTCCGTGTAAGAATGTTTAGACAAGATGATTCACACAACTATGTTATGGAATCACAAATTAAAGAAGAGATTAAAAACATTCTTGAAATTGCTAAAAAACTATATAATATATTTGGATTAGACTTTATATTAACATTATCTACTAGACCAGAAGATTATATGGGAGACATCAATTTATGGAATAAAGCAGAAGCGGACTTAAAAGATGTATTAGATGAAATATGTGGTAAAGACAACTATCGTGTAAATGAAGGTGATGGAGCTTTCTATGGTCCAAAAATTGATATTAAAATGAAGGACTGTTTAGGAAGAGAATGGCAAATGGGAACAGTACAAGTAGACTTCCAATTACCATTAAGATTTAATTTATCATATATTGATTCTGATGGAGAAAAGAAAACACCAATTATGCTACACAGAGCATTATTTGGTTCATTTGAAAGATTTATTGGTATTTTAACAGAACATTATGCAGGTGCATTCCCAACATGGTTATCACCAGTACAAGTAAAAATATTACCAATAGCTGATGCACATAAAGAATATGCTGAAAAGGTTCTAGAAGAACTAGACAACAATGGAATTCGTGCAGAACTTGATGAAAGACAAGAAAAAATTGGTTACAAAATTAGAGAAGCACAACTTCAAAAAATTCCATATATGTTAATTATAGGAGATAAAGAAGTAGAGGCAAACGCAGTAGGAGTTCGTTCTAGATCAGATGGTGATATTGGAGCAATGGGACTAGAAGACTTTATATCAAAAATTAAAAAAGAAGTAGAAGAATACAAATAAAGATAAAGAAGGAGCATACCAAATTCGGTATGCTCTTTCTTAGGAGTTACTTATCTGCACACAACAATCAGGTGTGCGACCTTTTCGAGGCCTTGATATAAGTCTTCGCGTGAAGCAAAAGTAAAACTGTGCTTAGAAGCACAATATTCTGCTTTTAATTGCTTAGTGAGAACTTCTTGAATTCTCTCAAATGAAGTTGTAGGGACTTTATATTCGTATACAAAATCCCGCTTTTCGCCACTGTAATCATCAACGTAAGGGGCACAAAAGGTGACACTGGTCTTCATATACAAAACTCCTTTTAAATTATTTGACTATATTAAGTCAAGTTCCTTAAATTATAACACTGAAACTATTTGATGTCAATTAAACTAAGACACTTCTGTCAAATCTTTCCAATATTTCTTGGGCATAAACTGCATTTGTAACCTAGGATTTGTTCTTTCTTTAATTGCAACACTTTTGAAAAATGTCTTCCACAAAGACTGAAACTTAATTTCATCTTCTGAAAAAACAGAAAATTGTATATTTTCAGGTACCTCAATTATTTCGTAATTATTAGGCTTTAAAACACTATACATAAAAGCCAAATTTCTATTTTTATCATGCAAAATTAAATTCTGCATAGGAAATCTCTTCATTAAAAATTGTCCTACATTTTCAATTATATTGTTATCAGGGTGAACAGAAGCATACCACAAATTATTACCAATTTCCTGTAAACGAACTAAACCGTCAAATCTATGAGCTTCCATAAGTACATTTTTGCGTAACTTTACAACTTCTAGCACATAATCAATTGAAAGCATATTACAAATATTAGGACCAATTTCAAAACTATTTAAAATGTATTTTAATATGGGTAACTCTTTATTAGCATTACCAGATAAAAAAGCATTATAGCAATCATACACAGCTTCTTTACCTGCAACTCTATACATTCCATTAAAAACACGTTCAGCGCTAACTTCATTTGTTGGTATAAATTTGGTAGTTTCTAATAAATTATGTATATATTTTTCTTCAGCCACCACATTACGAGGTATTGATTTATTGATATAGCAATAAAAAGCAACACTAAGTAACCCATTAAAAGTTCCGTCATACAAATAAAATTCATTATTTAAAATTTTCCAATTAATCATTACATTACACTCCTTTACAAATTTCCAGTAAGCACTTTTAACCTGTCAAATCTATTTGGCTCAGCATTATCAAACAAAGATGTTTGAACATATGAGGGCATAGGCAAACTGCTTCTTTCTAAAAATAACAAGTTTTGCTCAATAAAACCATTATTAAAATTTCTAACTATATCATAATATTTTCCGTTACAAGTAATAAAATATCTAGCTCTTTTTAAAACAACTCCTAATTTTTTTAGGTGTTCAAACTGTAAATGGCAGTACTTCCTTGCAGAGATAATTCGTTTAGCTGAAATAACTCCAATACCTGGAATTCTAAGCAAAGTATAGTAATCAGCAGTATTTATTTCTACTGGAAAACTACCTAAATGCCTTAAAGCCCAATCACATTTAGGATCTAGCAAAGTATTAAAATTAGGATTTTGTTCATTTAATAATTCATCTGCCTTAAAACCATAAAATCTAAGTAACCAGTCGGCTTGATAAATTCTATTTTCTCTAAGTAATGGAGGTTTAGCTAAAGCAGGCAAATTGGAATCTTCGTTAACTGAAACATAAGCAGAATAATAAACTCTTTTTAAATGAAATTTATTATACAAACTCTCAGATAACTTGATGATTTGTAAGTCAGTGTCAGGTGTTGCACCAACTATCATTTGTGTGGTTTGACCTGCAGGTACAAAGTTTTTGTCCTTGGGCTTATGAATTACATTACTAGGCAAAAAATTAAAATTCTTCTTAGTAACAGGCAAAAACTTTTTAGCAGATAAATTTAGTTTACTTGAGATATAGCTCATTGGTTTAACAATATTTTCTTTAGATTTATCAGGTGCTAATAGTTTTAAACTAGTTTGAGAAGGAAGTTCAATATTAACACTCATACGGTCTACTAAAGTACCTAATTTATCAATAAGTTCTTTACTACTACCAGGAATAGTTTTAGCATGAATATATCCATTAAAGTGATACTCGTTTCTCAAAATACTAATAGCTTGAATCATTTGTTCCATAGTATAATCAGGTGACTTTATAACAGCTGAACTTAAAAATAGCCCTTCAATATAATTACGTTTATAAAATCCAATTGTTAAATCAGCAATTTCTTTTGGAGTAAAAGTAGCTCTTCTAACAGAATTACTCTTACGATTTATACAGTATTTACAATCATACATACAACAATTGGTCATCAGAATTTTAAGCAAAGAAATACATCTTCCGTCAGCGCCCCAACTATGACAAATTCCTGAAATTTCACTATTACCAATTCCACCGGGTATATTTTTTCTTGTGCCTCCAGATGAACTACAAGAAGCATCATATTTGGCAGAAGCGGATAATATCTCTAACTTTTCATCAATTTCCATATAGTCCTCCATACAAAGAATAAATGTTCGCAATTATTATAATATACTATTTTAAAAATGTCAAACAAAAGTTTTACAAAAATAAAATAAATTTTTATTGTATATTTTCGAATTTTGTGATAACATTATAAAAATTTAATTTAGGGAGATGGTTTTACGTGGCGACATTTAATGATTTTATGAAATTAGATATTAGGGTTGGAACAATTGTAAAAGCAGAGATATTTAAAGAAGCTAAGAGACCTGCATACAAACTAGAAATTGATTTTGGAGATGAGATTGGAATAAAAAAATCTTCTGCACAAATAACAGAGGTATATAAACCTGAAGAACTAGAAGGCAAGCAAATACTTGCAGTTGTAAACTTCCCAGAAAAACAAATAGCAAATTTTCTTTCACAGGTATTAGTATTAGGAACATATAGTAAACAAGGAGTAGTGTTAATACAACCAACTGAAAAGGTAGAAAATGGAGATAAACTAGGATAAAAGGAGTAATAAAAATGTTAGAACATAAGATATTAATAGATGAAGATACTTTAAATAAAAGAATAGAAGAATTAGCAAACCAAATTTCAAAAGACTATAATGGAGAGGACATTGTTCTAGTATGTACATTAAAAGGAGCTGTATATTTTACAATAGATTTATCTAAAAAAATTACTGGAAGTGATGTAATATTAGATTTTGTGAGAGTTAGTAGTTATGGTGTAAATAATAGATATACAACAGGAAAATTAGATTTTAAATTAGATATAAGTGAAGACATAGAAAACAAAAATGTAATAATTATTGAAGATATAATAGATTCAGGAATAACATTAAACTATTTGCGTGATTATTTAAAAACTAAAAATCCAAAGAGCTTAAAAATATGTGTGCTTTTGGATAAAAAGGAAAGAAGACAAAAAGAAATAAATTTAGACTATGTTGGATTTGAAATAGAAAATAAATTTGTACTTGGATATGGTTTAGACTATGATGAAAAATATAGAAACTTACCATATATAGGATATGTAGAAGAGTAAAAGTGGACTTTATTGAAGCCCACTTTTATTTTTGATGAATATCAAGTTGATTATATGGTATTATTATGTTATTTGCATCTAATGTTAATTTTATAATTCTTAAAGCATATCTTCTTGAAGCTAGTTTGTATTCAGGTGAACAATATATCATTATCCTATAAGCTACAGAAGAATCTTTAAATTCACTTATGCCTAAATATTTTGCACCTTTAATATTAGGACATTGAGATATCTGTTCAACCATTATATCTATAAGTTTTTCGATTTTTTCTGTAGGTTCATCATATGAGACTGGCACATCAACTACTAATTGGTCAGATAATCGTAAGGATTGCGATATATTTCTATTAGCAATAACAAAGATATTATCGTTATTTACATCTTTTAATTTAGTTGACTTAACTCCAAGCTCAATTACTTTACCTTCAACATCAGCAATTTTTATAATATCTCCCACAGAAAAGTAGTTATCAACTATAATATTAAATCCCATAATAATGTCTTTTAAAGCATCTTGAAGAGCAAGACCAGCTATAACAGAAACGACTCCCAGTCCAGCTATTAGAGAGCTAACATTAAATCCTAGCAATTGTAAAATAAATAAAAATGCAATAATTATAATAACATAGTTTATAATATGTTTAGCAAGTTTTATGTATGTGATTTCTCTCTTGAATTCTCTTGAATTATCACGTTGTTCAATTCTTCTAATTGCTCTATTTAGAACTCTATCCTTTGCTCTTAAAAGAATTATAGAGATAATAATAGTTAACAAAATAATCCATACATGTTTATTTATAAGGAATTGATTTAAATCTTCTAAATTCATATAAAACACCTCATAAATATTATATATAATCATTTGAAAAAATTCAATATAAAATATAGTATAAGCATAATTTTATATGATATAATAATAAAAAATTATATTAGGAGGCAAACAAATGAAAAATAAGAAAATTATATATTTAATAATTGTACTATTAGT
>OGOO01000224.1_pt1 | contig 73715 bp, 90 predicted proteins | sample 1552651 | NCBI WGS metagenome assembly OGOO01 (sample SAMEA2580118, study PRJEB22360) | human gut metagenome | biome: human gut; feature: human-associated habitat; material: faeces | place: Denmark | collected 2008/2010 | reverse complement strand
TACATGCCTGTCACGCATGGGGTCACGGGTTCGAGTCCCGTACGCACCGCGAAAGGGAGTAACATAAGTTACTCCCTTTTTTGTTGTATATCAGATGGTTAAGGTATTGGAAGTGAATAAAAGACATGCAGAAATTGGGTGTGTATTTACCGGAAACTTACCAGTATTTCCCGATTTTTACCGATTTTCCCAGTGGCTTTGATACCATCATTGATACCATTTTTATTGTATTGATAATCAGTAGATACCAAAACTCAAAAGAATATGAAATATCCGACAATGAGATTCGTCTTTGACCGCAAGAAGGTTGCGACAAAGAAACACAAAGGACTCGTTCAACTTGAAGTTTTGAGCGAAGGTAAGAGAAAGTGGATCGGCACTGGCGTTAAGGTCTATTCCGACCAATGGGATGATCGGAGAAAGATTATCAACTCGGTTGAGATGATTCAACTGAACCAGTGTCTTGACGAACAACGCAGGGTGATCCAAAATTGGATTAATGAGCTTATTAGTAAAAAAGAAGTTTTTGATTTTGATAAGCTGAATAGATTTTTGAAATATACCAATAAATCAGAAAGTTACATAGATTTTATAGAAAGAAGAATTGAGGAACGTGGAGATATTGCAGAAAGCACGAAAATGACACATCGGACGTTTGTTGCTTCATTGCGAGAATTTGATAGAATAATATATTTCTCGGACTTGACAAAAGCAAATATAACGTTGTATGATGATTGGTTGCACTCGAAGGGGTATTCACAGCCGACAATATATAATTACCATAAGCGCAACAAACGTTATATTCGTGAAGCTATAAAATTTGATTTGTTGCAGGATGATCCGTACAAGGGAGAGCGTCTTGTACGTGGTAAGCATTCAGTCAGGAAGTATTTGACAGTGGACGAACTCGAAAAGGTGAAAAATGCCCGAATACCTACTGAAACAATTTGCAGGGTTCGTGATCTTTTTATTTTTCAGGCATATACCGGAATTGCCTATGCCGATCTTGCCAAATTTGACTTTAAACATGAATTGCAAAAGCGTGGAGATAAATATGTTATATTGGATGCACGGGTAAAAACGGATGAAAATTATTTTATTGTTTTGCTTTCTCCAGCTATGGAAATTCTGAAAAAATATAATTTTGTTTTGCCGAAAATCACTAACCAACAATATAATTTGCGACTGAAAATTGTTGCTGATTATGCAGGACTTGATAGGAATTTGACCGTTCACATGAGCCGGCACACATTTGCAACGATGTGCCTGAATTATGGTGTTAAGATAGAGAATGTAAGTAAAATGCTCGGTCATACTAATGTGCGTACTACGCAAGAATATGCCAAAGTCTTGAATACTGAAGTAGAGAAGGAATTTGAAATGTTGGAACGGATTTTGTCATAGCATAAGAGAGCCACGCTAAAATAGTTCTACTGATATTTAGCGTGGCTTGTTTCATTTGAAATACTCCATAACTTGTGCCGATTGTTCACGGAGACCACAGCAAAGATAATTTTGAGTCATTTCCACACTTGCATGTCCCATCATTTGGCTTATAGAGTATAAATCGGCACCCCGTAAATACAAATTGGTTGCAAAACTCCGGCGTGCCGTATGGCTTGAAACAAATTCCCATTTTTCACCTTCCACTTCCTTTCCGGCCTTGAATATTTTAACCGCTTCTGTGATTCCGGTTTTCCGGCAAATATTACGGATATTATTGTTGAATGTCGGATCGCTAACTTCTTCTTTAGGCAAGTTTGTTAGTAGCTCTTTCACAATTGGCTTCAATGGCACTGTGGCATGAGTCTTAGTCTTTAAGCTGACATAAGAGATCATTCCACCCACTATATTACGGTTGTTCAACCGTGTATAGTCACTATGACGGCAACCAGTAAAGGCTCCTATTAAAAATTGTGTGCGTACCAATTGTTCGTTGGCATTCTTGGGAACATAGGTGATAATTCGTTCAAGTTCTTCATCAGTAAGCCAAACATTAGTGCTTCTCACATTTTTTACTGAAAGGATTTTATTATAGTCTTTAGGTAGCTCAACCTCTTCATTATACAAGTTCAATACAGCTTTTAATTTGGCGGCATATTGGCGAACAGAGTTTGGTGCCAGCCGTTCTTCCATATAATCAACAAAAGTCTGCAATCGGACTTTTGAAAGATTCTCCCATGTTGCCGGGCAATCATTTGCCCGACTATACATGTTGAGTATAATTTCATATTTTGGGTATTTTGCCAAGAATGCTATGCGTAAGTCTTTCATTTTTATTTCATTTCTTTATTCCAACCATCATAAATATCTTCCCAATTATCACCTAAGCCAACCCTTATGCCGAAAGCGTTGTAACATTGTTGTACCGCTTCTTTCGGTGGTAAGTATCTCCCGTCACTTAACATTATATAGCCTTCGTTTATTTCTTGTTGTAGCAGATTTATATCTACTGGCATGATTTCATCAGGGAACAGCACCACGTTTCCTTTACTTGTTTGATAACTGACTCTTGGTAGTTCAAAATGCCCTCTCTGTCCGGTCAATAAAGAACAGATTCCAATTTCTCCGGTAATGAGATGAACTTCCGTGTTTGGCGCATTTATAACCATAAAATAGGCGTTATCGTCATTTTGGAAATGATTTACTACTCTGCCAACCCTTTCTGTATCACATCTTCTCATTCTCTCGTCCCAAAGATGTCCCATATCATCATGGAATCGGATATAATCTCTTACTTTATCCCATGTTCTTACAGACAGAAATTTCATAGCAGGTAGAGTAAGAGTTTTTTCTACACCATTATCATATTTAAGTTCATGGGTAAAGTAATGTTTTCGTGAGCCGGTAATGTGTATATCCGTAACATCAAAGTTTTCATCATATCCGTTTTCGGTGGAATATTCTTCAAGAACAACAATATCACTCTGTACGATTTCATCAACTATCTTTTGAAACTCATTATAGGCATTGGTTAGCAGGTTTTCGGTATTCATGTTGTCCTGCATGGGTATTTGTGCAACAAGTCTTATTGGGTATTCATTATGTTCTGTACCGTAGCACATATTCTCCACAATACCACAATTAACCTTCCCACATCTTTCATGAAAGAAGTCCATTGTACGCAATACATCTTGGTTGCTTAATTTCGTGGGTTGGGTGACAAACAGCACATAACTTACTTTTACCCTACTAAGAAGTTCTATATGCACGTTTGTAACACTTGGAGGCGTGTCAATAAGAACATAATCCGGGTTGATAGAGTGTATTTTCTTTTTAGCCAGTTCAAGATATTGCCTTACCATTGATTTTTCCAAGTAAATAAACTTGGAAAACATATTTCCAGAAGAGTGTACCCAAATCATTTCATGCGGATGATCGCCTTCAAATTCGGTGTTCATTGACGGGGTGTTTATATCTGCATCAATGATAAACACCTTATTCCCTTGTTTTGCAAGTAATCTTGCTATATTTGCGGTTGTTGTGGTTTTGCCTACGCCGCCTTTGCCTGAATATATTATAATAGCTTTCATATCAATTAAATATTTGGTTCAATAAATTCTATATTAGCCATTCGCATTTCATCTTCAAACGTCCATTTGTAATTGTGATTTTCCCAAAATGAAGCATATTCACAACCACGGCAAGTAACGGAATATCGGCCTTCTCCTATTTTTCTTGCTTTACAAACATCACGGAAAATCCGATTATTATCGGAAAGTCTGTAAAACATACGATCTCTTTTCCTTCATCCAGTAGCTTTTTAAGAAGCTGATAGTCACGACTGGTTTTATATGGCATATTCATGGTTGGACTCCTTCTTTCATCAATTCAGGATTATCAAAAGCATTTCCTATCACTTCACATCTATCGCTGACGTACCACAACGGAGTAAAGCCACATGCCTTGTTCTTGTAGCAAAACATACCTTTATGAAATAATACCTCAACTGTAAATTGATAGGAGCTTTCACTTTCATGAATCAGTATTAGATCATGTTCGAAGATGCTATTACCGTTCTTATCGGTTATTTCGCTGAACTGACAGACTGTTTCGGGAATAACACCAACCCACTTGTTGGGTTCTACTTCAAAGAATACATTGTACATCTTTCTTTTGATGGTTCCATAGGAAATGGTCATACTCTTTACCCATTCACCACCGTTAACCCTTTTCGCTCTAAATTTTATCATTCTCATATAAATATCCAATTAAGATTCAAGTTTTTTAATAAATTCATTTAATCTATCGGCTGAATAATCGGTACCACCAATTATGAAGTAACCATCAACAGCAAATTTGAATGCTTCAATGGCTTTTTGTCTCATTCCTTCTTCGGCTATCGCTATTGCTGCATAGGCTTTTGCTTCTGATATGGCATATTGCACATAGCCGGTAGAATCCATCCGGTTGTCACTTTCCAAATCCAAAGTGTTACGTCTGATATAATCTTTTGCTTTTTGATTCATAATTATGCTAAAATTGCTTTATTTGTTTTCTAAATTCGTTCCATTCGTTGTTGGTAAAGTTGAAAAGAGTCTTTTTGCCTTTTTCTTCCCAATCACTTATGGCATAACCTACTAAATAAACTTTTTTAGTGCTGAAATCAAATCCCGTCACCCTATAACGTTTCTCATTATCCCGGTACATTGCCCCTTTGCATAACCTTCTGCCTTTGGAGTCTATGAAGGGTTTAATATTGCAGAATGCTTCATAGCTTTGGCAGGCTGAAATATTTCCCGAAGTAACAGCTTTCCGATAGAAATTTTCACCATAGCCCTTACCGTTGGCGTTGACTCCAAACCAGTAACCACCGCTGAATTTTGAAAATATATTCTGAAAATCCTCTTTATTGAATTTCATTTGAGATATTATAGCCAACTTTACTGCTTCATACATGGCTATGTTGACTCGTAAATAAGAATCAGTCTTTTCATTGTTCCAAACAAATTCTATCAGTTCAAAAGCTTTTGATTTTTCATTCATACTTTTGGGTATTTTCCTTCTCCTTTCGGATCAGTTCATTAATAAATTTACTCATGTTTGGTTGCTCTCTGACAAAATCAACCAAATCAATATCCAGTCTAATAGCATAGACCTTACTTTTCGTAACCGGTTTGTTTCGGCGATAACTTCTTTTGGCTTGTTTATTCTCTTCCATAATGATTCATTGATATATGTAATAATTCGTTTGAAATGGCTATAATTTAGGTTTGTTTGCCTCTTTTGTTCCGTCTCTGATTCGATGATTACCTTTGGTGTGAAAACGTCTGAAATCGCCCCAAAATAGTTCATCTGCATTTGCCTTTGGTCGGATTGTTCCCCAAACATATCGCCGTAATAGTTCGGGTAACATCATGGAAACAAACAGTAACGCTATACATTGGTGATTCAATAGTTCGGGCACAACGATTCGGCTGATAGTTCGTTCATGTTTATGTATGAAGATAGGCACCGGGAAAACCAAAGGCCGATCAATATACAATAGTTCGGGTGTGTATGCGCGTACTGGTTCATCCTCTGTTATTGGTTCGGGTACATTTGCGTTTGTTTCTTCGCTTACTGGTTCGGTTAATAGTTCAGGCAAAGAAATGCCGGATAGTTCGGTTAACATTGTTAGCCTCTGTAATGCTTTGTTTATTTGATCCTGATAAAACCAACGGGAAATAAAATCTATCAGAGCTACCAAAGCAAAGACAAACGCCGGTGTTTTCGTTTGTGCATCCACATATAAGGCCGGTAAATGTGTTCCCGGTTCTCTTACCGGTTCTTTTTCCGGGATGATCGGAGCTTTGGCGCGATCTAAAGCCTTTATATTACATTTTAAGTTCGGGCAAATAGAATCATTTATAAATGCAGGCATAACCACACCTATACGCGCCGTCTTATCATCAAAGACCGCCGCCCGATCAGGTGCAACCAGCCACACGCCACCAGTCCAGCCGGAAAGCAAGGGGATAACGTTTGATGCAAAGAAACCTAACTTTATATCAATTAAAGCGGCTTTTTCCAATGTTGCACAAAGTTCTTTGTGTCCGTTACTGTCTGCATCATTATAAGATAAATAAACTTTATTATCTCCGGCAATAGTACGAAGTGAAAAACCGCTTTTTTTGTTTCGTTTGGCTATTTCTTTTACAAAACCGGCAACCGCTTTTAATTCGCTTTTCTGAATCTTTATAAATCCGTCTTTTGAAAGATGGGGGTACACAAGCCGGTAATTAGGGAAATATCCGGCAAAATCACAAACAAAGGTTTGTTTCTTGTCGTTGGTTATTTCTGTAATATTGCCGCCGTCCTGATTACAAACACAAACAGAACACCGGCCAACCATTTCTTTTAAATGTTTGGGATTGATAAATAATTTTAGACCGTCAGGTAAAAGCCCGGATGTTTCAATAATTACGGGGTATTCTTTTAATGTACGCCCGTCAGAAGCAACTAAAGCCGATTTGTAAGGATCAAGATAAATATAATTAAATGCCGGTCTTAAAGGATCTTTTGTTACTAATTTAGTGATATTTAGATGTTCCTTTATAATCCACATATCAAAGGAGCAAACAATATTTTCGCGCTCTTCTATTTTGGTAAACCTTGTTTTATTGGCTTGTTTGGTGCTTATCAGCTTTTCAAATTGCCAAACAAGATTAAAAACCTGATCCACTGGAAAGGAACATTTAAAGCTGTTTATTTGTACAGTCCTAAAATCCGTTATATTTAGTTTGGCATCAACGCAAAGATATTTTATATTTATCTCGTTCCCGTTGGCATCTTTCAGTTTTGCAAGCTCCGCGGCGGTATAGGTGCCGGGAGCTATTTCTATTTCATTTGTAAAAACGTCGTTTGCTATTTTAACCAATTCGGCCAAAATGAGGCCGTTAAATTCTTTTTCATTCATAACATTAAATAGTTAGATATTTTACACCAAAGTAAAAGCCTAAAGCAAGGCAAAAAAGCAAGTAAATAGGAAGCAGCCAAAGACCGCCAAACACGCTAAAGCAGATTAATAAAACTACTATTAGCCAAATAATTACGCCCACCATGTTAGAAAGTAGGGTTTTCAAGCTCTTGCAAAAAATCTTCCTCCGTTATACTCTCACATATATTTGAGCCATCAACATAAACACTAAATCCGGTTGGGGTACGGAATACTTCTAATTTGTGCGTTTCTCCGTTTGGGGATTCTATTATATAAGTAGTCATAATATAAAAGTTTAAAGGAATGCCGGAAAACCGTCCGGCGCGGTGGAATATTTGTATTATTCGTTTATGTTATGCAAATTACAGTTCCAAACGTGTTTAGGAAATGAACCGTCTTTGTTAAGGCTAACAATAGATGTATTATCCCCGTTATCCTTAATTACATAAACTATAAGTTTTCTAAATCCATATAACCCAATATGATATAATATCTTTTTCTCCATAAATTTAAAATTTGTCTGATTGATCGTTTTTATTTATGAAGTCTTTTAATTTCTTGGGATCGGTGCCGGAGATAAACACCACGGCACCGAATAAAAGCAGCATAAAACAAAACATAGCTTATTATTAATAAAGTGTTGCACGTTGGTATAAACTTTGCGATATAATACCATCTTTACAAAGTCCGTCTTTATATTCTCCGAAAGCTATATTAAAATCCAGTTTAAAAGAATGTTTCTTTTTGTTGGCTTCTCTTTCAAATTCGCCTCCGAACTCTTTGCAGAACTCCCAAAAAGACCGGCGCAATTCTTTTTGATTGGTTATCGTGTATTTTGCCATGGCTATTTCATTTTAAAAGTTATGCCAGCAGGCAACAAAGAACGGTTAACACTGGAAACGAATTTATTAAAATCGTTCTCCGTTACTTTTGTTTCGTGGTCTCTCCAATTAAAAACAAGCTCGTTACTATGATCGTAATATATCACATTACTAACTGATAACCCGGCATCAAGAACGGCCAACATAACCCGCTTTTCATTTTCGGCCTTTTGTTGTTTCTTTTTGCAATCGTTAATTATTTCAGCGCGTTTTTTCTCGTATGCTTTGCGCTTTTCTTCGTCTTTTCGCGCTTGTACAGCTTCAGGGCGATAATAACCATCGTTTATTCTGTTAGTTATAGTTGTACGTTCTTCGTCCGTCAATTTCAAAGTAAAACGTTCGTTTTCCGGCTTATATGGGTTTTCCCATGTTTGCCCGGTTAACTCTTCCAGCTTTTTTAAAGCCTCGTTAGATTCTCTTTTCCAGCGTTCAACGATACCGAGCATATAAAGGAGGTATTTAAAGTATTGTTTATCTTCTGCCTGATGAAGCAAATTATATTCCGTTTCCGTGATACGCAAATAGTTAATTGCAGTTTCTTTGCTGCTGTTCGTAATATGGTAAAAACCGTTTTCAACTGGGTACATTGGCGCGCCGTAATGATTAGACAAATGAAGATCAACGAACATTTTAAACTGTGGGAAACGCTTTAGTATTTCTTCATGGCAGCAACCACCAGCACACCAAACGAAACGCCCGTTTTTGTGTTGTTCGTAAATATCCGCCGTTATACTCCAATCGCATATATTATTTTTGCAATCATCAGCCAGTAATATTTTAACATTGATTTCAAAGGTTGTCCCGGCTTGAATATATCTCTTTGATACTGTGTAACAAAGTCTATTTGTAGTAGTCATAATACAAAGTTTTAAAGGGTGAAACTTGGTTTGTCTTTGTTTTTCCCTTAACTTTGCATTTAACGTTGTGGAAGACGTTAACCGATAAACGCAAAGTTTAAAGGGAGGCCGGAGAAGTTAACGCACTGATCCGGCTTTTTATTAGTATGAAATCTTTTGAATACGATCAAAAGGAATTAATAACGCTATGTGTTTATCCTGATAGTGAATCAATTCAAAACTATTTGCCGTTGATAGTCTTATAATAGCGGCTTTTTTCGCTGTTTCTTGAAACACATCAAAATGAACCTTTAAACGGTTGCAACAGTTTGTACCTTCTGGGGCTACATGTACGGCGTTTAACGTTACATTTTTGTTTTGTAAGTTTAGTAATACTTCCATGATCTTATATTTTAAATTAAACATTCAACCAAAGAAGAAGTAAAAACGGGAAAGTGTGGAAGACGTTAACCGTTTATCTCCTTTTCTGTATTACAAAGGTACGAATAATATTTGTAATACAAAACAAAATGTATCTTTATTTTTAAGGAAACATTCTATTTTTGCATTTATTAATACTTGTATAATATATTGATTATCAGTATATTATATAACAACAAGGGAATAAATATAAAGCATTTAAGAAGTAAGGAAATATTTATAGATGTAAACATCTAAATATGCTTATTTGCTTTATTTATAGCCTTTGTTTAACTTTGTAGCAAGTTACAGAGCGCGAGACGCCAATATAATAAACTCTTTCATATCGTTTTATATGGTGTACAGTAAGCGCGTAACAGATTTACAGCAAATTTATCAATTAACCCCGGATGATGTTTTCTTTTGTATGCTTGTTGCATCCGGTGCCAGTCGTGGCGAAGCATATGCAACTATATTTAGACCACGATCAACCAAAATAGAAACGGCGCAACGCGGAGCCGCCCAACTTGCAAAGGATAAACCCGGCATTAATAAACTAATACGGTCTTTTGAAGATAACCGCGCCGCCTTCCTTCCTGACAATGATAGCCCCAAAAGCAAGAAGAAAAAGAAAAACACAGAAACAGAAGAGGAAGAAAAAGCCGGGAATGTTGTACAATACCGAGATAAAGACGCTGTTTTATCAGGCCTTGAACAAACCCTACCTTATTTAAGGGGCAAAGATCGCGCGGATGTATTAATGAAAATAGCCGATCTCCAGCAAATGAAGAAGGACGAAAACACGGAAGAAGAGGAAACAGTACATTATTATCTACCTTTGCAGTGTTATAGATGCAGCCTTTTTATAGCTGATCGAGCAAAGCGGAAAGCAGAAGGAGCGGAAAAGCCGGATAATATTTAATATTATAGGTATAATATAAAGAGAATCAAGGCAAAGCGCGGCTTTTCTCCTTCTTTGCTGGTCAACTGGATAATGAAAGCAGGGAGGGCACCCCCCCGGCTACCCAAGACACCAAGCATGTTTCAATCCCGGTCAAGATTTTTATTTTTTTTTCTTTTTTGGAGCCAATAATGGATGTTTTTAAGGCTTTTCCAATGATAAATTACAAAAGTGAATGTCCGATGTATAGTTTTACTTCTGAAAATGTATAGTATATGTATAGTTTACTTCATAACTATACATGTGTAAATCATTCATTATTAGGTCAATGGAAATTTAATGTATAGTATGTATAGTTTATATGTAAATTGCGTATGGGAAAAAAATATATATAATATGGTTTGCATAAAAAACTATACATACTATGCACTATTTTTCCATTGATTTGTATTTCAATATGTTATATATGTATAGTTGCCTTTAAAACCCTACATAAACCATACATATCAGAGAGAATGTTCCATCTGTATTTCCTATTGAAATAGAGTAGTTATCCTTTGTTTATCAATATTTTGCGATTATTGGTCTTCAATGATGCAACGAATAAAAACATGGCAAAAAGACTTCAAAAAAGCGTGTTTATTCTATATTTTAAGTAGAAAATAATAGTATTTATATGGTAATTATGTAGAAAATAAGCTATATTTGTGGCATAAAACACTTGAAAAATAGCATAAAAACAGTAGAAATGCTTTGTTTTCGGGTATAAAAACGGTGGTATGAATAAGTTTGAGTCTATATTGTTTGATTATGGGCGATACGTTTTTGTTTCTGTGTTCAGAAAAGCGCAGGAAGAGGAAAGATATGAAGATTGTGCGGTGATGCGAGATATTATGCAAAAATATCATATACCTTGTGACACATCTTTAGAGGACTGGCGTACTGATTTGTGGCGATTTGGATATTCAGGAGATGTTGCTATAAATAATCTGTCAGTATATATGGTTGAGGCCTTAACCCGTGCCGGGTATTCAAATTCATAGATTGTACATGGAGAAGGGAAAGTATAGGAAGTTGTTAAATGAGGTCTTCGGGCTTATGAAAGGCGAGAAACTGGATGCCGCCTTACAAGAGTTCAAAAGTGCAGCGCGTGTTGACGCTGTGCAGGACTTGATGCGTGCAGCCATTATACGATCTTCGATTTGTAAGTTCAATGGTACGCCTTACTATTTCAGTGGCCGAATATATGAAGAGATGGCATGGGATGATTTTGGCAATCTGATATATGACTTGATGCGTAAATGCAAAATGCCCAATGGTGATTATTCCCGTGTGGAGGGTGTACTGAAAGTCTGTAAGCGTGTGGTGGCAGGAAAAGCCTTGAAGCCTGATAATGCCATTGTGGTGTTCAATAACTGTGTGTTTGATATGAGTGCTCGCCGTGCGCATTCTTTCAACAGCCGTTGGGTACAGACTACATGTGTTCCCTATGACTACAAGCCGGAAGAGCATATCTTTCTTTGGAGAATGTTCCTGGATGAAGTTTTGCCGGACAAAAACATGCAAAAAGTTTTGCAGGAGTTTCTTGGAAGTATTTTTGTTGACCGGCGTGTGGCGAAAATGGAAACTATGCTTGTTCTTCGTGGCTCCGGCTCCAATGGCAAAAGTGTAGTCTTTGAAACGATCATGGGCATACTTGGCCGGGAGAATGTCAGCAATTTCGGCATAGGTGCATTGATTACTGGAAATGAGAGAAAAAAAAATATCGCTTTCATTAATGGCAAGCGGTTGAACTACTGTTCTGAAATACAAGCGTTAGAGTTTGGTAAGGATAGTGACACGTTGAAGAGCCTTATCAGTGGTGAACCTACCGAAGCCCGGCCTATCTATGGCGATAACTTCACTGCTTACAATATTCCTCTGCTTATGGCAAATGCCAACCAAATGCCGTATTTGAAAGACTGGAGCTATGGAATGAGGCGGCGTATTTGCATTATTCCCTTTGAGGTGGAGATACCCAAAGTCCGGCAGAAAAAAGAACTGTCACGGGATTTGGAGGCCGAATACCCAGCTATATTCAATTGGATATTGGAAGGACGTGACCGTTTTATCGCCAATGGTTATAAGTTGACAGACAGTAAGGAGCTTGAAAATGTCATGGATGAATATCAGTCGGAAAGTAGTACCGTAATGAAGTTCATGTATCAAATGAACTATCTGTGCCGCTATGAGGAAATTGCCGATATTGAACCCAAATGGATGTCTTCGGCCATTCTGTACCGGAAATATTGCAAATGGTGTAGGGACAATAATGCCAAAGAAGAGAATGTGACAGTATTCGGACGTATTCTTTCGGAAGCCGGTTATCGTAAAAAAAGAACCCCGAATGGTCAGGTGTATGGTTTGTATGGAACAGCCTTGACGGAAAAACTCTATTATGAGAAACGGGAAGACCTACGGGGTAACTATAAGCAAAGGATCGCTAAACCGGTTTATCAAGATGGCAAACGATACGCTTATACCCATGAAGGGCTTGCGGCCTGCTTGTCATTGAGCATTTATCAAGTCCAGCGTTTGTTCCGGGAGAAGAAACTGGAGGGGACGTACCACATGGAGAAGAGAACAACTGTTTTTGACTTGGACGCTGTGGAGAAGATTATCAAACAATTAAAAATAAGAACCAAATAGTATGATCGCACCGGATGAATTTGCAGAGGTTATTGAAAAAATAGATAACCTACGGGGAGCATTGGAAATCCCTATGCCAGCTGGATTTCATGTAAATCAAATGAAGCGTGAGCTTGAAGAAGTATCAGACAAATTAAAACGGATTTACGTTGAGGAAGAAGACGAAAATCCATGGGAGGAATAAGCATGGCAGTAAAATTTAGACACAAGGAAACGGGATTGTTCTTTTGCAGGGCAAAGGGATTATCCCCTTCAAGAAGAGATTATGACAAACTTGGAGAAGAAGGTATTTTTAGAAAAAGGCATTTGTCTAAGCGAGGAAGAATCTACGAAAGCGCAACTGAAAATCAGAAACGGGATTGGATTGGTAAGAAACATGCAGATGAATTTGAAATAGTAAAAGTATGAAAAATATGAATCACATAGAGTTAAGTGTTGAGCTGATGTCTATTCTTCGGGCCTTGAACTATTCATGTGAATTGAAGACAATAGAAGGTAAGAGCATTGTAATGGATATAGCAGTGCAAGGAGAATTGTCTGTCAGACACCAAAAAATGATTGAAATGCTTCTTGGTGGATTTCTCTCTGAATTTTATTGGGTAAATGGGAAGCATCATATTTATATCAGAGAAGAGTGCAAAGGGCTTCTTCCTGATGATGATAGGTATAGTTGCTTGATTTATGAAATGAATAAAGTATCATCGGATGAAGAACGTATAAACTCTTACGGTAAGGAATACTTTTTTAATCTTGGAGATAGATTTGAACGTAAATTAAAAATAGGATTATGAGCAAAAAAACAAATGGTATTCAGGTAGGTAACTTTATTGTTACGAGGGATAATGGTAGTGAACATGACTGGATCAGTATTAAGGCAGTGTCAGGTTTTTGGAGTATGCGTTTTCGGGATGATAACGGAATGTTTTCCCGGATTCGGGAGTTAACCAACAATAAGGAACTTCGTGAATATTTGGAAACATGGATCAAAGTATGTTTCCTTATTAGTAATGCAACCCCTGACGTTAAGTTTATGGAAGAGTTTTTTAAAAGCTATTCTGATCTTACCGAACGGCTACGAGGCTTGCAGCAACCAGTATCACCGGAAGATGATGCCAAGATACTGGAAGAAGAGAGAAACATGAATAGTATCAAGGAAGGTATTAAGGAGGAACATAAAAATGAGGGTACCGACTGATAAGGAAATTGAAGAGGCCAAAGAATACCTCCGTCAACGTCTGGATGCGGAGCTATCCATGCGTACCAATCTTCAAATTGTAATGATCGAGGCGGCAAAGCAAATTATAGATATTTCATACCGGTACAAGATCAGCCCTGAACTATTCCGTTTTTCAGCAAACAGACAGTTGCAGGAGGAAGTGGATGCCATTATTTTATCCCTTCTTGAAATAATTGAAGACTATACTTATACTTTGGCAGTAGCGACACATGAGGATAATAAGGATGCAATCATAACATGTATAACGCGAGAATCATACGGCAAAACCTTCACACAACGTGCAAGAGAATATGTTGACCGGTTTTCAAAGGAGGTTGAAACGGCCATTGCCGCCGGATTACTACTGAACCTTTCCAAAGACAAATTACTTTCATCTATCAGGCAGTCGGTAAAAACGCCATTGCTTAATGAGCATGTACAGAGAGCTATTTCAAAGGGTTATCCGATTATTTCAAGACTCGGTGTTCAGGAGTCTTTTGGAGTAGGACGTACTGTAAGCTCTTGGACTGCACTGTCAGATTTGACGGAGTATGCTGTGGCAGAGGGTTGGATGAAGCATTGGGAATTGCAGGCTAAAGCCTGTGGAGCCGTAGGGTTCTTTGTCATGCGTGGCAGCTCCTATCCTTGTAACATTTGTGACGATGAAGTCGGATTTCATGTGGAATGGGACAAATTACCACCGTATCACGGTCATTGTAAATGCTTTGCCGTTCCCGTATCAGCAATATAATTATTTAACATACTAAATATCAGAATATTATGTTTGGATTATCATTAATCAGCACAAAGAAACTCAATCATCTTGCATCAGAATGCAGCAAACTGGCTATTGCCAATGTTGAGCTTTCAAAACAAAATGCGACACAATCTAAAACTATTATGGAACTTACTGGAGAAGTCCGGGTGCTAAATTCTAAAATCCTTCTGAATGAAAGTATCAATGATGATCTGCAAAAGAAGCTTAACCGGAAATATCCTCGAAAGCCTTATAATAAAAAATTGTATCGAAAGTAGTGTCATATTCAATTCATTCATTACATTTGCAATGTAGAAGCTGACTTGTTATAACACAAGCTTATCAACCAAATTGTTGAAAAAGTAAAGCCTCTGTCTATTTTATGTAGGCAGAGGCGGCTTTTCCTAATGTATAGTTACATTGGATTCAGAGCGCGGAGTACGGGATTGCTTTCGCGCTCCGCGTTGGTACAGATCATTTTGCATTACCCTCTTTATTTTCATTTTTCTTGATTTTCAGTTGATATAGCAAGTCAGCTTGTTGCTGTTCCTTATATTCACGCATGATACGATCCCATTCATTGTTTTTTCCATAGCCGGATTCTTCCGAGCCGGTTTCTTTTGATAAAATACCGGCACCGACTAATTGTACCAAGTTCGATACCAATTCGGCTGCATTTTGGTGGACGTATGGAACTGCCCACGAAAAAATTTTCAAATTGAGGAATTTGGTAAGTTGGCCTTTTTCTGTTCCATATCCGTGCAGGAACAGCCGTTTCATTTTGTCTATTGATTCGTCAAATTCCTTGCAGTCAATCATGGCTTTTTCCAAAGATGGTGAATAGATCAGCTTGATAGCAACACCCGGTAAATCTCCTGACTTTACTTCGGGAGGCATGACAACAAAACTCCCCATAAAAATCATTTTAAGTAATGTATTAATTTGAAGTTCAAATGATTGTGATGCTTCGGGACGATTCATAAAGCCTGCATCATCATCCTTCCCCATAGTGATAGCTTTTACCGCACCATACATATCTCCCTGAATCTCAACATCTTCACCTTTAAGTAACATGATTGGAAATGCGTATGCCATATTGTTTTGACACAAATGGGAAATAGCCAGTTCGTACTTGTCGATATTATCTTGTGAAAAGCTCCAGCAGGCACCGTGTTTGTCCCGATAATATACAACCGGACATTCGGTAAATCCATGATCGTGTTCTTCCACTAATGTATATCCTTCAATACCGAAATACTGTTTCACTTTGTTTATTGCTCCGGCTATTCCCCTTTTATCCTGCCGGTAACGGTACATTTTTTTATTATCCCACACTTCCACCCAAGAAATGAGTTCCTTTCCCTCTTCGTCATAGTCGCTGTATCGCCGGGCAAACAGTGTCATTTGACCGGTTATGGAATCGTAGTGAGGATAAAGAGTGTCACCATCAAAATAGGAGAGATTCTTGGTGAACACCTTGCCTTCATTCATATAGAATACGATTGCTGCATCTCCCGTTATTTTTACACTTTTGGCATATTCGTAAAATGCAATCTCCATATTTTTATCCAGCCATCCTTTTTGAAATTCGAGAAATATTTCCCGTGAACTTTCATCAACTTTGGTATCGGTCAGCTCATGATGAATGTCATTGCCACATAGATGTACAAGTTGTTGGATAGTGATTATCATCTGAAAGGGAAAAGAAGCACGGAATACTTTCTCCCGGAAGAACCGTTTCTTCTCTTCGTCATATTTCAGTCTGTCCGGGTAAAACAATTCCGAATTGATCTTGTGCCCTGAAGGATAAAACTCACGGATAAAATCAGCCTGCGAAATGAGCTGCCATGTCAGCCTATCACTGTTGTTTGTGAACGATGCGTTTCTTAAATCGCTCGTAATCCTGCCTTGCAAGTAACCTTCGGGAGTAACCCTTGCAAAAGGCTTTTTTGTAAGAATCTCTGCTATCATATTAATCCTAAACCTTTTATGTGTTTGCGTTTATGTTTAATTTCAAAAATCATTCGCATAAGCAATGCTTCTATGAAGTCGGGAGAATGACCTACTAATTTTTTCATTATAATCTTCTTGATAATAGTCCAGCCTTTCTCTTCACTGTCTTCATCCTTTCGTATCGCTTTCCTTTCCTTGTCGAGAATCTGTCTAAGGGGAACTTTCTCAAACCCTTTGCCGGAGAACTTGCGTTCAAGAAGAGTCGGTTCAATGGAAATCTCCCGGTTGATAATTTTTTGTGCGAACAGATATGCCGCTTGTGATTTTAAATTCGCATAGATGTATTTGAATTTCTCTTCCACGGCTTCTTTGTTGTTGAATGGGATTGCATTCGGGAAAAAGCCTTTGAATATTTGTCCGAGTCCGTTAAGGTCATAGGTGAAGCATTCTTCTCTTACATGCCATTCTTCCAGCATCGCTTTTACGGTATCGACTGTTTTCTTGCTGTCAAGTTTGCAAACAAATATGTCTCTTATATGCCATCCTTCCCACAGCCACATGACAAGACTGTCGCCACCCTCAAATGCCGCATCACATGATACCCGGCGTATTCCATCACCTATCTGCATGGAATTGCGGTATAAGGCTTCCATGTGAGTCAGCTTTATTATATCATCTCCGGCAGCTTTGTATTTCCAGTTACCGTCAAGATCGCGTGCGCGTTGTTCGTCTGACTGGTTGACAAGGTTAGCCAAATAGGTCGGATCAGAAGACATCAGTTTTACATTATCGGAAAGTTTTGCTTCAATAAAAGTAACCGACTTGATAAACAGTTCTTGTGGTGTGCCATATTGCTCATACTCCGGCTTCCAGTAGGCGTGTATAATATCCTTGCATTGCTCATATACTTCCTCACGGGTATCTCCCCAATATATACCTGAAACATTGTCCCCGTCCATAAAACAATACCGGACTCTGCCATCACGTTCCGGGATTGGAAGACCATCTTCTCCGATCCACCAGTCAATGAATTTTGCAACCCAGCTGTCAGGATCAGGGTTACATGTTCCGATAAAGCGGTTACGGATATGAAAGGCGTTACGGTTACAAGTGATAAGGTATTTGAATTTGAGATATTCCATGTGGGTTATTTCATCCACACCTATATATGCGAACTGTTTACCTTGAAAACGCTTTTTGAAATCGTCAAGTGTGTCAGCATGATAGCTGAATTTTAAAAATCCACCTTTATAGAAATTCCAGCGCATGTCGTTTTTGGACTTGTTGTATTCCCCAAAATCATCATATAAGGTGGATGATGTTTCTACCATATCAGAGAGATCGTCTATCTCATGCCGGAGAAGCACAGAACGGAAGTTTTTATTTTTTATATCTTTCAATGTTTCCATAAGAAGAGTAAAAGTTTTACTTCCTCCACGGCATCCCCCACAGATGGTAATATCAGCCGGGGTGGAGAGCATGTTTTCCTGCCCTCCACCTTGTGCGATTATCTTATTCGGATTAGGAATTTTCCTATCCGCGTCCCTTAACATTTGGATATATTCATAATCAAGCACCAAACTGGCATTAACCGTTTTTATTCCACTATATTTCTCCATAAAAAGAAAACCGATCCTCACATTACACATGTGGAGACCGGCCTATGAGCTCTGATTCTAATATTGCAGTACAAAAATACGCATAAAGAGTATTATTTTCTACATTTTAATAGAAAATAATATCAAAAATGTTTTGAGAAAAGAAATCCAGTACATATATTTGCAACGAAAACATGGAGTATGATAAAAATTAGTGCGGATAAAGATGCAGATCAAAGGGAAATATACAACAAGATAGTTTTATGTCCGATATGCGGTCAGAAACTAACTGATATAAGCTATGTCAATGGTGTTGTTATATTGAGAGTGAAGTGTCGTAGATGCAAGAACTACATAAATGTGGATATTGTGGGTACAAAGTAGTTTTCAGGATAATATCGCGGAGTGGAGCAGCTGGTAGCTCGTTGGGATCATAGCCCAAAGGTCATTCGTTCGAGTCGAATCTCCGCAACAATAGTTGGAGTTGCCGCATTGTTTCTCCCTTCGATGTGGCGTATGGGGATAAAGGGAGAATATGGAAAGATGGCAGACGTGGTGTATGCGCCGGACTGAAAATCCGGTTAAGGTGATTCGATTTCATCTCTTTCCACAAAACCTATACGGTGTGGTTCAATTCCCACAGGTACGCTGAAATGGGGTATCGCAGGTTAGGTGAGTATAGGTATATTGTCCGGTTAGCTCAATTGGTAGAGCAATACACTGTTAATGTAAAGGTCGGTAGTTCGATTCTATCACCGGGCGCAATGAAGCGGAGATAGTTCAGTTGGAAGAACGTCAGATTCCAAACCTGATTGTCGGGGGTTCGAGTCCTTCTCTTCGCGCATATTGAGATATGGTGTAATGGCAACACAGCAGATTTTGGTTCTGCTATTCAAGGTTCAAATCCTTGTATCTCAACAAATGGCGTATTCGACTAACGGTTAGGTCGTCACCTTTTCACGGTGGAAACCAGAGTTCGATTCTCTAATACGCTACACAGAATGAATAACGTCCGAAATACAAGGGAAATGCGGTGGTTTCACCGAGACATCTTGTAGGTCGCATATTGGAAGTATGGGTGAGTGAACGATACCACCTCTTTGCTAAAGAGGCAAGCTGAAAGGCTTCGGAGGTTTGAATCCTTCTGCTTCCGCAAAACGGGTAGTTACCGAAGTGGCAAACGGGATAGACTGTAAATCTATTGGCTTTCGTCTTCATTGGTTCGAGTCCAATACTGCCCACTATTAAATGGAAAATAAGACCAAAGAGTCAGATTGATGCAAAAAGCATTGTCTGACTCTTTTTTTATTCAACATAAACACAAAATAAACACGATGGAACAAGAAAAAATCTTATCCACATTAAGCGAGAAACTTGGAGAAACCAGTTTTTCACCGCAGACATTACAGAAGTATGTAGAACTTAATCCCGTAGCCGAAGGTTCGGAGCCTGACGAGGCTTATTGGAACAAGGCTGTGAATTTTCTGAAAGGGATGCAAGGACAGTACAACCATGATGTCGCAACCAGAGTTGAGGACTTTAAGAAAAACTATAAGCCCCAACCGACTCCCCCGACACCTCCAACTCCACCGGTACCACCGAAAAACGATGATGAACTGGAGAAGAAACTGAAAGAACTGGAAGCACGTTTAGACGCGGAAGACAGCAAAAAGGTTCAAGCTGATTTGTTGAAGAAGGTTACGGCTGCAATGAAGGCCAAACAAGCGAATGATGATTATGTGTTGAGCAAGACCTTACAAGGGGTAACTTTCGATACCAAGAAAACTGTGGATGAACTGGTTACTGAATTTCTGCCGAAATATGATGCAGAATATAAGGCGTGCAGGGGTTATGGCACCGCCCCAAGAACTTCTGACGGTTCAGGTGGAACACAACACAATGCAGCCAGCAGATACTTTGAACGTAAAGGCAAGAAGGAAGGCTGGAAGAAGAATTGAAATTATTAACTCTAAAACAATAAATGTATGGGAACAATGGGTAACACGTTTGATGTGAACACCGTGAAATACGGACATGCCCGTAAAGTGTGGCGTGAAATCCGTCACCGTTATCCGGGCGGTGGTATGGTGAGCAACATTTCCGATTGGGTTGCGGTTGGCAAGATTCCTGCCGGTACAGCTGTGAAGTTTGATCTTTCAGGTAAGACATTCACCGCTTATACGGATGCACAGATCAAGGCGGCTGAATCAGATATTACCACTCTTGGCATTAATGGTTATTTGCAAGAAGATATTCTTGTAGCCAGTGACAACACAAAGGCCAGTGGGACAGTAGTCTATGCCGGAGAGATTTATCAGTACATGTTTGACGAAGAAGTGGTCGCTATCCTGCAAAAGATTACTACACTTCCTCAAATTGTATGGGTGCAGTAAAAGAATTTGAAAACAACATTTAAAATACGACAATTGTATGAATACACTTCCTATTGATTTGTACAAGGTTATCGAGTATGGGCTTGGTGGGGACACTTGGCAAGAATTTATTGACCGTTACAAGGAGAAGTATGACCTACTTCAAATTGATGGTTTTGAATTTGAAGCAACCAAGTTGGATTATACTTTCTCCCAGCTTATTACGAGCCTCGGCGTGAAAACGCTGCCAGCTTACGTTGATCCGGAAAGTCCGGGTTATGAAGCTGCATTGGGAGAACTCGAAGGAAGGACGGGTAATATCCCGACTCAAAAGAAGTTCTACCGTTTGAACCGTGTGACTGTGAGACAACAATTGCAGCTGTTGCAACGGGTAGGCATGTCCGCATTGACGGAAGAGATGCAGAATGTGTTCTTGGGCTTGCTTGATGAAAGTGCTGACGGTCTTATCGGATCGTACTACAATGCGCTTACTCACCAGCGAATGAGAATTGTTTCCACGGGTAAGTTCACTATTGATACTGATAACAACCCACGTGGTTTGAAGGGTATCACTATTGACTTTAATATCCCTGAAAACCATTATCAAGTATTGGCCGGCACAAGCCGCTGGTGGACTAAGGATGAACATATTCCGGCAAATCAAGGCTCTGCCTCTGATCCGATTATGGATATAAAGAACAGAGTGAAAGAGATTCGCCGCAAATATCATTATTTGGGCAAGATCAGGATGGAGCTGGCGCAGGACTTATGGGATGATTTAATGACTCATACCGCGGTTCTTAAACGTATCGGCCATTCCCTCTATCCGACTGTGACGGATGATAGTACGGTTATTGCCAATGCACAGAATGAAGATGAAGACCGCCTGAAAGCCATTTTCAAGAAACTGGTTAAGGTGGATGAAATCGTGCCACGTGACAGCTATGCTTTTGTTGACAAGCCCGGTAAGGATGCGGACGGACAACCTGATCTTATCACTGAACAAGTGGAGAACTTCAAGGCCACCAATATTGCCTTTATACCAGTAGGTCAGATCGGTACTATTCAAGGTGTGGAGCCTTTGACTTTGGGATATGAGGCAAACAAGGTTGCTTCTTATGACGGTGGACGCTTGAAACTGACACAGAGAGCCAATCCTGAAACACATTCAATCTATATTGAAAGTGAAGCCGCCCAAATGTGTGTGCCGAGAATGCCACAGTATATGTTCATCTCTACTGTAACTGTGTAATTCTTAAATTCATGCAAGAATGAATGAGGAACTTTCTCATACGGAAGATATGACCATTGAGGACTTTTTGAGTGGCGCAACTGCTTATGAAATAGCGGACAACGCCCTCAAAAGGGTTCTTGTCAAGCGGAAAATCGCTTTTGGAACAATGGTAAGTGAACTGACCGAAAGGCAGCTTGATCTTGCCACTGCCGATATTTACATGTGGTGTGCAAGCACTCCAAGCAGTAAGAATGATACCGAAGACAGTGACGGGGGATGGAAGCATAAGGAAGGTGGTTGGCAGACCAGTGCATACGACAAGCGGCAACTCCGTGAAATGGCGAAAGAACTGTATGAGAAATGGGATGAAGAAGTTGTAAAGGGCACTAAAATCAGAATAGTCAATTTTTGAGTATGAAAGTAAATAATCCACGGCATCCGCACAAATGTACTGTTTACCGAATTATAGGTGAGGATTCTTTCAGTGATGGTGAGAAGGTGATCTTGTATGAAGGTATATGCCGAAAGGAAGGTAGTACAAATTTGCGGACATTCAAAACCGATAATGTGATAAAGAGCGATTATCTGTTGAGCCTTCCCGGAATTGTTGAAGGAATATTGGCCGGTGATCTGATAGATGTCACGGACAGACAAGGCACTTTCACTCAATGTATGGTTACTGATAGCTATGCCGGAAATTTGGGAACAACTGTGTATTTCAATCTTGCAAAAAATTAACGCATGGATAACCGGAGCAATGAAGTATTGTTTGATGAAGGAATAAGGAAGGCAAAGGAGCTTGTTTCAGGATATATCTTTGATGTCTTGACTAAATGCTGTGAAGAACTTATCCAAGATGCACTTGATAACAAGTCAGGCTTTCGGAATCTTACGGGTAATACAATAACCAGTTATGCGTGCGGATTATTCATGGACGGTAGATTTTCCTATTTCGTTTGTAGTGGAGATTCAATGAAACAACCGGTGAGAGTAAAGCTGACTAAAGGTGAAACATTTGTAGGTGTCAGTTATGATAATCAGAACAGACGTTTTACTGGAACAATAGAAACTGATAAAGGTTATGGCGAAGCATTCTCCTTTGATTTCTTGAAAAGATATAAGTCGGAATCACGTAAAGGATTTGAGATAGTAATGTGCACGGGTACTGAATATTCAACCTATTTGGAGAATGTGTTGAATGCAGATGTTCTGACCGGAACATTTCAAAGGGCACAAAATACATTATTCAAGAACTTTAAACCAATGAAATGATGGGACGGACAGTTTATAGACGTATGGATATATTAAAACAAATCGCTGATGCAGTAACCGGCATTGGTGAAAAGGTTTTCATAACAGATCGTCCGGCTGCTGAACAAAAGGCGATGAAGGACTTTGTTGTTATCCGGTTGCCACAAACTATCCAAGATAAAGGAAGTACCTACCAAGACACTTACTGTCAGATAAACGTTTTTGCGCATGATCGCTCAAACGGTATTGAGAATACAGTCCGTTTGGATGAAATGCAAATGGAAGTGGTTTCAAAATTTCCAATAGTGACGGAATTGTTTTCAGCTGTAAGTCCACGATTGCTTCCCGGAGGAAATGACGGACTCGGTTTTCATTCCTTAATAATACAAGCGAAGCTAATAATAAACAAATGACACAAACTTAAAAAGATACGATTATGGCAGAGATTTCTATTACTACCAAACTGGAAGAGTTAAAGGTGCTCTTTAATCAGATGAAGGAGGTTTATTATGTGTCCAAAGTCAATAGTGACCTCGCAACTTTAGCGGCTTTTGATATGGAGCTGCCGGTACTCTCTGACGGAGTTACATTTGATACCGGAGCTGCCGATGTTTCCAAGATCAAGTTGACAACCGGAGCAACTTGGACTTCTATTGCTAATGCTGGAGATTCCGATATTCAGTTTCAAGTACCTTCCGTGGCAGGAAAGATCAATGACTTGTTACTGAACAAGAAAGCGGAAACGGTGACTATGACTGCTACCATTGATGGTGAGACTTATGAAGGTGAAGGTTACAATATCGAACCGAAGAAAGTAATCGGAGGACTCTTCATGCGTAGTGAAGACCGTCAAACAGCCTTGTTCTTACCGAATGTTGAGGGGTATAGCAACTTCGTCAGCGAGCAGGATAAGCCGGGGTACTTTAATGTATCTGTTTCTCCGTTGAATGATGCTAAGGGTGCCTCTATTTACATTTTACGTAAAAAAGTGTCCGAATAAAAAACTTAGGATATAACACTTTGCAAAATTCATATCAGCGAAAAGGTGGTGAGCTACTTGATACCGGCCACCACCTTTTTTCGTATAAAACACGATAAAATATGACAAAGAAGAATGACATAACACTTCCTACACCGGAGGATGAAAGGCTATTGAATGATGTGTTGGAAGACAGTGTGGACTATGTGGAAGTCCGAGGAAAGAAATATGGTATTTCATGGCTGAAAAGAGGGACTATACGCAAATTCACCAGTACCATGCAGAAATCGGGGAATGATGATAAGATCAGTTGCCAATGTGCAGCCGCTATCATTTTGAACGGATATTGGAAGATCAAGTTCTTCTATCCTTTCTTGTGGCGATGGTTCTTTTATATCAAACAATATGGAGATCATGAGCTGATGAAGGTTATAGCCGTCGGCAAAAAAAAAATTCCAGTGGAAGACTACTTGACTGCTACCATATATCTGACCGCGATGAAGGACACGATGATGACAATGACAAAAGAGGAAGCAGAGCATATCCTTCACGAACCAGCTACGGACAAACGTGGGAAATAGGCAAGTCCTATCCGTGGCTGACAGAGCCTTTGAGAGTATTTGGGATTCCAATAAGCAAGCCCTTGTTTGGTATTTATTGGGTACTTACAAATGCACAAATTGAACTATTGGCAATGGATGTGTCTATTGTGGTTACAGATTGTGACAAGGACAACAAGGAAAAGAAGCACGATACGAAGAACTTCAAATCCCCTTCCGTAAGCGAAATAGAGGATGCTGCCAAACGCTGGAAAAATAAGTATGGCAATGGAGAAACAGCAATTAACATTAATGATTATAAGTAGCACAAACACAATAATATATGGCTGATCTCGGTAATTTATATTTTGATATACTGTTCCGTGATAAGACAGCGGAACAACGTAAAAAATTGAAAGCGGAAATCACCAAAGACTTGCAGGCAAAACTTGATGTGGGTTTTGACAAGAAGAAGTTGGTTGGTGATATGAAGACTTTGCTTCAAAGTGAGAAGTTTAAGATCAATGTGGTAGTGGATAAGGCCAGTACCACACAAGCTGTCCGTGCCGCCTTGCAAGCCGCCGGGTTGAATACAAACTTTACAGCAAGTGATTTACGCGCCGCCAAAGCCGCAGCCATTCAAACCAAAGCGGAGGCTTCTGCCGCAGCCGCACGTGAGCTTGCGCGACAAAGAGCCGCCCGTGCCGCCAAAGCGGAACTGGATTTGGCTAATGCCCGTGAGAGATCAGCCAATGCAGCAAGGCGGCACATGACAGCCACTCTCAATATGAATGGAGCAATGAACAGCCAGTTGAGTATTGTCGGACAATTAAGAAATGAATTTTTGGGGCTATACTCCATTTATGCGGCACAAAATTTCTTACGTGCAGTGGTTGATATTGGTGGTGAGTTGGAGAATCAGAAAATTGCAATGGCCTCTATCCTGCAAGATGAAGGCAAAGCTACAACCATATTCAATCAGATTAAGAAACTGGCTGTTGCTTCTCCGTTCGGGGTTATGGATTTGAATCAGTATGCCAAGCAACTTTCTGCATATTCTATACCATACAATGAATTGTATGATACCATGAAAAGGCTGGCTGATATATCAGCCGGTGTAGGTGTTGATATGGGGCGTATCATATTGGCCTTCGGTCAGATAAAGGCTGCTAAATTCTTGAAAGGAACAGAATTGCGGCAATTGACGGAAGCGAACATTCCTATGGTGGATAAACTGGCCGAGCGATTCAGTAAGTTGGAAGGCCGCATTGTCAGTGCCGGTGAAGTGCTTGATATGATCTCGAAAAAGAAGGTTACGTTTGAGGACGTAAAAGATGTTCTTTGGGAACTTACGGATGATGGTGGCATGTTTCATAACATGCAGGAAGTTCTTTCAGAATCAGTCAAATCCAAATGGAAGAACTTGGCTGATGCGATTGACATTATGCTTGGTGATATTGCGGAGCCAATGGGTAGTACATTGAAATGGACTGCCGAAAGCCTTACCACCCTTGCTCAAAATTGGAAAGAAGTTGTACCTTTTATAACAGCGGCCACAGCTGCGTTTGGAACATATCGGGTTGCGGTTTATGCAGGATCACGTGCCATGGGAGTGGCAAATGCTACATTAATAAAAGGAACACTCGCAGCTAAACAGAAAACAGCAGCGGATTTAGTGATGGCTTCCAATTACCGCACTTTAACTGCCGCTGAAAAAGGATTGATTGCTTCAAGAAATGCTATGACTACCGCAGAATGGAGGGCATTGGCTGTTAGTGGCGCATTGAACAAAGAACAAGCGTTGAGGTTGATAACACTTGGGAAAATTAAATCAGGTCAGGCAGGACATATTACCCAATTACTTAATATATCAAAAGCTGAACTTCAAGTGGCTATGTCAGCTGGAAAAGCTCGTGTGGCAATGACAATGCTTAGTTATGGAGCCAAACAAGTTTGGACTGCTTTTAAGGGTTTGTTCAATCCATACATGTATTTGTTCGCTGGACTTTTTGCCATTACTGAATTATGGTATAAGTCCGGGCAAAAGGCTGACGAAATGAACGAGCGTATTTCCGAGCTGACAACAAGAGCACAAGACGGTTTCAAGAATTTAACGAAAGAAGCTCAAAAATTTGCTGATGTTGATCCTTTTAAGGCGAATGATGCCTCACTGATTTCTTCTATTGAAGAAATGAAAACAGCATTAAAGGATTATTCTCCAGTTTGGGCAGACACTTTTAATGAAACGTTTAAGACTGATGATGAAGGAAATACGGTTAAAAGCCTTGCAGAACAATATATATTGCTTCGGAATGCTTTGAATGATACAAAAGAGGCTTATAAATTGTTGAATGCCATAAGAGGTACATCTGAATATGCGAATGATGCTACTGATGGTTATTTTGACGAAAGCTTTAGTGAAAATATTGAAGACTACATCAAGGCAGAGAAGCATATAGACAAGATTATAGACCGTATGGCTGGTAGCTATATAGAGTATTATACTGCCATGCAGAAAGTTATAGCCAAGTATGATGATTTTGCTAAAGTCGCTTCGGGCAAATCATTGAAAGAGCAGTTGGATATAATCAAAGAATATCCCAAGGCATTAGCCAGTTTGAATAATGAGTTACCCTTCACGGGAGGATATAGGGATGATATTTTTCAGCTACGGAAGGCATGGAAAAACTCTAAACGTGTTTTTGAGGAAGAAGTATCACCGGATATGCAGAGTTTCATATCTGAATATAAGTCACGATTACAAGCTGCCGGTTGGAATTTAAACAATTTGAGTGACGCTCAAAGAATAGCTATCGGTTTGGATATAAGTTCTTTCTTGGATCAATTTAAAGAAATGCCGGTAGATATACGAAAATTTCTTAATGGTGAGATTCTTGAAAAGCAATTCAATATCAAGATTAATGCTGAATATACGGAAACTATTCAGAGCTTGTCAGACTTGCAGAAAAAGTTCAATGAAGCCACAGATGGGCAATTTGAAGCCCAAATAAAGGTTTCTACGGATTCAAAGAAAATTATTGAAGGAGTACAAAAAGCGTATAAGGAAGCTAAAGAGACAACAAATCAATTGAAGCCGGTATTGATTAAAGCCGGAATAGATTTGTCAGGTATTGGAGCTATTGACTTGTCAAAACTTCCCGACTGGCAGAAGCAAATTGTATCAGATTATAAAAAGGCTTTCGATACAATGCAAGCCGGTGAGAAAGGAGCTAAAGAAATCGGTTTTTCCCTCACTGATCCAAATAAGGATAAGAGCAAAAAGGATGCCTTTGCCGAAAGATTGAAAGAACGGGTAAACTTACTAAAGGAGGCATATTCTGAATATAAGAAGTGGACTGACATTGTTGGAAAGGGAGAAGCTGCCAGCAAGGTTAAAGAATCGGGTATTTTTGATTCCTTATTTAAAGGTAAAGAACCGGTGGATATTGGAAATTATCGAGATGAATTGAATAAGATTCTTAACCAGCTTGACGATAAGACTAAAGAACGTAGGGAATTGAAAGTTTCTATACGGAAAGTTCTTTTGGATATTGATGCCAATGCTATGAAAGAAGCTTCGGATAAGGCCGCAAAGGAACTTGAAAGGTACGTGTCTGATGTTTCAAAGAAATGGGATATATACAAGCAGCTTGTCAATGCCGGTGCAAGTAAGAAGGATGCTTCTTTATACGCTTTCGGAGTATTGTCTGAATATGAGAAGAAATCCGAGGAATTAGCTGAAAAGGTAACTAAGAAAATGAAGGATAAAGGGGTATATATACCTTTGACTTTCACCGAACAAGAGGCCACAGAATCACTTGGAGGTAAAGACAGTGTTTTGTATAAACAGTTTTTCAGTGCATGGAAGGAAGCTAAAGAAGCTATTGAAAAAGATAGTTTGGAAGTAAAGCTGAAAGAAGTTACTGCCCTCAACAAATACAAATCTATCGCTGAAAAGATACGGGACTTAAGCGAGAAATATGCTCCCTTAACCGGCACCTTCATTGGTGAAAATAATGAACTTGTTGGGAATGTTGAAGGCATGACTCCCGGACAGAAAGCTCTTTTTACCGAATATAAGGAGGAACTGGCAAAACTAAGGGGACAACTGCTTGAACTTCTTCCGGTATGGGAACAGATATTTGGAGATCAGACCTATAAATCATACGGACAGATACAGCAAGCATCCGATTATGCGCAACAGATTATTGATAATGCTTCTGTAACTAAAAACAAGAATGGAAAGCCAACAGCTTTTACTTCTTGGTATTTGGATGAGAATGGTAAACGGATTGATGTTTCAGGAGAATATTCTCAAATTGAGAAGTTAAAGAAAGCCATACAAGACTTATATAAGGCCGGATTACAGAAGAATCCGTTTGCCACTCTCATAAAAAATATTCGTTCTTTATTCTCCAGTGGAGATAAAGATGAAAAGGGTACCATAGAAAAAATTGCAGCCATAGGAGAAAGTGCCGCTGAAAGTGCTGAACTTGTCGGCAATTTTGCAGGGCAGATGTCTTCCATGTTCGATGCTTTGGGCAATGAGGGTATGGCCGACACGATGGGTAATGTGCAGGATGCCATGTCTTCTATAAGCAATATCGGGCAGGGATTCGCCAAAGGTGGAATAGTTGGTGGTATTGCTGCCGCTGCCGGTGAAGCTGTAAACTGGATTGGGAAGATAGCACAAGCACATGACAAAAAGCTTGATAAGGCTATTGAAAAAAGTAAACTTCGTGCTCAACAGTTGCAGTATATATACGAACAGATTGACGGTATTCTTGAACGTTTCTTGGGCAGTGGCACGGAACTAAAACTTGTAGATGCAGAAAATGACCGTACCCGGTTGAATCAATTAAATAATCAGATTGAGGCAATACGCAATAAGGGGAAGATCAACATCTTCGATTTGATGTCTTTGCAGAAATATAAGCAGGAAGCGGAAAAACTTCAAAAACGTGTTTCGGCATACGATGAAGGCGGTGCATACGGGTATCAACGTGCCTTGATGCAAGAACAACTTTCAGAATTGGAGAAACAGCGGCAAGCCGAAATTGACAAGAAGAAGACGGATGATAGCAAAGTGGCTGATTATGAGAATCAGATTGCGGAGATGAAACAGCAAATAAAGGATTTTGCCGAAGAAACGGCTGAATCTCTTTATGGCATTAATTTGAAAGACTGGGCTTCGCAGTTGGGAGATGCCTTGTATGAGGCATGGCAGAAAGGCGAGGATGGTGCCGAAGCTTTCAAAAATAAGGTTGCCGACATTATGGGTGATGTTATGAACTCCATTCTCAAAATAAGTATTTTGGAACCGGCCATGCAACAGCTTCAAAAGATGCTTTTTGGTGAGGATGGAATGAGTGGTTATTTCGGCAAGGATTTCTCTCTTGACGAAAAGGAGTTGGAAAGTATTGCGGACTATCTAATGGGGGTAAGTGAGAAAACCGATGATTACTATTCCATGCTTGACAAACTGAATAACTATATGGAAAAGAAATATGGTATCAGTATGAAGGAAGAGGAAGAAGACAGTGGAAGTGGTTTATCTAAAGGCATACAGAATGTTACTGAAAATACCGCTAACCTTTTGGCTTCTTATATAAATGCAATCCGGGCTGACGTGAGTGTTAAACGGGAGTATGTGCGCAGATTGGTTGAAGAATTGTTCCCGGCCTATAATGTAATAGCACAAGCACAATTACAACAACTGACAATGATACAGATAAATACAGCAAAGAATGTGGAATTTGTGGAAGAAATCAGGGATATACTACATAGGAATATAAACGGTGTAAACAAGTTTAATATATGATTATGAACAGATTGAATAGTGAATTGAGAGGTCATGCCGTATCGTATGGCCTCTGCACACAATGGCAAGGTGACTGGCAAAACAATAAAAGCCAGCAAGAATTGATCGGAATGTATATACGGGGCATTGATTTTTGTATTGAACACGATTATCCGACGGTGGAATATATAAAAGGCAATTTTGACCGGAGTCTGCTTCATCAAAACCATATTTTTGTTGATGAACCAGTGATCGGAGGCGACAATGGTGTATATGTACTGAACGGTAAATGTTCAGGCAAACTTTCTTTCGGTAAATTTACAGTTGTTACTCTCCATTTGCGGCATGATAGTGAATTGACTCTTGAAGTGGAGGATTGTGCCAAAGTTTTTGTAAGTGTATATGATCGGGCTAAACTACATGTAAGGCAAAGCGATGTGGCTAAAGTTTATGTATATGTTCATGGTGGAAACTGTAAAGTTGAAACCGATGGCAATGTCATGGTAAGATATAAAATGAATGGGGATTAACATGCGTTTTGCAACATCCTTATTTATAGCCTTTTATATTCCTATATTATTTGAACGGTATCATAAATGACAATCAACATCTCGCCACAATACGGTAGATACGCGCATTATTTATATTATGTCTAAATTTTAGAGTAAATATAACTGTTTTTATTTACCGATTCTTACCGTTTGTTACTGATGTTTACCGAATTTATTTTATTGATTTTTAGGTTGTTGTATGGTGAAAATATCGTCTTTATATTTGCGCTGGAAACAATGCTGTAAGGTTCATTACGTGGTTGTCATGAACTGGAGTAAAATATTATAGGGCATTCTCTTTGAGGCAGACAACCACATTAGGCTTCATCGGGATTTGCCCTTTCTCTTTACTATTATGTCAAGCGTGACTATTATATTAAGGAGGGTTCAGTAGGTACGAGTAATGGCGTATTGGGGTTCGATTCCCTGCCTACTACAAGATCGGACAAAATAATTCCCCAAAAGCGGAAATGTCCGAGCCGCTGATGGGGAAAACATTAACTTTATAGTGCAAAGATATGGAAAATTTTAATCAGTTAATACCTATTGATGAGGGAAAAGGTAAAAAAAGAACAATGACCTCCTTGCAGATTGCAGAAATTACGGGCAAAACTCATTCAAATGTAATGCGAGATATTCGCAATATCCTTGAACAACTGGAAGATAGACGACAATTCAGTTTTGAATTATCATCAAGACCTCAACCTATGCCAAACGGTGGAAGCAAAGAAGTGTCTTGTTACATTCTCACCAAAAAGGATTGCCTTCTTCTCGCAAGTGGTTATGATGCAAACTTACGAGCCAAAATTATTAATCGTTGGGAAGAACTTGAAGAAAACAAGCGTGAGCTTTCCCGTAAAAGGGAGAAATCTTTGTTAAGTAAAATCTAAATTTATAATATGAAAACAAATCAAATTTTTCAATATAATGGAAGCCCTATCACTTTTTATAAAGATGATAATGTAATGGTAAATGCAACAGAAATGGCAAAGCCGTTTGGTAAATTAGTAGGGGATTGGCTTAGATTGAAAGCTACTACCGAGTTCACAGAAGCACTTTCAGCCGATATGCATATTCCCATATCGGCACTAATTCAAGTAGTTAAAGGTGGTAATAGCGAACAAGGCACATGGCTTCACGAAGATGTAGCATTGGAATTTGCCCGTTGGTTATCTCCATCATTTGCTATATGGTGTAATAAGCGTATCAAAGAGTTACTTCAATATGGCATGACCGCCATGCAGCCAACTTTGGAGCAAATGATAAACAATCCCGACCTTGTTATCAGTCTTGCAACACAATTAAAGAACGAGCGAGAAGAGAAGCAACGTCTTGAACAACAGAACGCATTGCAAGAAGAGCAGTTGCTTCAAGCCGCTCCGAAGGTCAGCTATTATGATAACCACTTGCAGAGTGTAAACACCCAGACGAGCACACAAGTCGCCAAGCAGATAGGAATGGATGCCGAAAAGCTGCATAAGAAGCTGAAAGAAATCGGAGTCATCTACCGACAAAGCGGACAATGGTTATTGCATACTCCTTATTCTACTTGGGGACTACACTCTACACGTACACAGACGTACACACGTTCGGATGGCTCGATAGGAACAAATGTTTATACTGTATGGACTACGAAAGGTGTACGTTTTATCATCGCATTATGCGAAAGCGGTTGGGACGTAAAGAAAGCCATAAAGCTGATTAAGGGTGAATTAATACCAGTAGCATAGCGTTCACTATTTATTTCTCTGAAAATTCAGAAGAATCGAGTTTTTGACAATATACACATAGTATAAAGAGAAATAAATAAAAATCTCCTGAACTTGCTTATATGTATGTTTGGGAGAAAAGGGTAAGAAATAGTATGCAAGTAAAATATAAAAAAACATTGTATGAAGACAAATCAAGAAATGGTGCGATACATTGATAGTTTTTCTGTGGTTCAGCGCACGAGTGATGGTTATTTTGACGGAACTGAATTGCTTCGGCAGTGGAATAATGTAGAAGGGAATCCGAGAAGGCAAATGAGTAAATTCTTAGAATCTGATAATACATCAGAGTTTTTGAAAGCTCTTGCAGAGGATGAAAGCCATAGAGCAAAAATGCTCATTGGTGAAAATCAACTACTTATAAAAGTTAAGGGTAGAAATACGAAAGAAGGCAAAACACCCGATAAAGTTTGGATGAATCCGCTTCTGTTTATCAAATTTGCTATGTGGATAAATCCGTCTTTTGAAGTCAAAGTATTACGGTTTGTGTACGATGAAATGATTCGCTATCGAAACGATGCCGGGGATGCTTACAAAGAACTTGGCTCTGCCGTTCAGAAGATAGTTCCTAAAGAGTTTATGCCGAAAGCAATGCAAAAGGTTGGGGAAGCATTGAATTGGGTTGTGTTTAACTCACATGAGAAAATGCTTCGCAACAAGCAGGGTGATGAAAGCAAACAACGCGAACTGTGGCAGCTTGAAAAGAAGGTGGCTGATTTAATCAACGAGGGATTCATTACCAACTTCGATAATTTAATATCATACCTTAGAAAACAATATTCAAAAAGGAACTATCCTGCCGTGTTCCAATTACAGCAAGAAAATACAAATTTTATCCACTATAAATAATAAATCAATATGGAATTAGTAGAATTTATGAGCAACAAAGAATGCGTTGTAGAAACATTCAAAGTAAATGGTCTTATTGCAAAAGACAATACGGTAACAGAGAAAGGTTTAATGGCTATACAGTTCTATTTAGATACGATAGAGCAAAAGAAGCCAGAATTGGAAAATTGTCAAACGGCTTATATGTCATGTAGTGAGGTGGAGGAATGGGAAAAGAAAAACGCTGCGGCTTCGGTAAGTTTTGACAACGGAGGGGTAGTCGAGTTTCTCCCGATAGAAATGTTCTCAAAAGATGCTAAAATAGAAAAGGGAGGTGGCATAAAAGGTATGCTTATTTCAATGTGCGATTGCGCATGTGAAGATGAAATATCCGAAATAGTATCTTCAAATGATGAAATTCGTAAATTGAGAGATGCGCTTAACAAATATCTCGAAAGCTGAATACTTTTGGCTAAGAGTGGCAAAATGCACAAATAAATTGGGCTGACTTTGGAGCCAGCCCAATTGGATTAATAACTTGTTGTTGCGTCAATCTTGACATTTTCGGATATAATATTTTCTGAATCATTATATCTGTATGTAACTATTGCATTCCATTTAGAAAGCGTTTCATAAAAAACATTGTCTATGACGTATATTCCGTAATCTCTTAAATTTATTTGATTTGATTGCCAACGCACTCTATCAGTATTATTAGAATCGAAGCTATTAGCAGTAGTTATCAGTTGATTGTTTTCATCTGTGATGCTAATTCCCTCAATCTTAAACTTCTCATAACTGTTATTGGAATATATTTGCCCGGCAAAATTGATAAGAAATTTATTTTCATTTTGTTCAATTGTTCCCAAGCCTGCCTTTAAATAACAACATTGTACATTTATATCGAATGAAGAAGATATTCCGCTATAAGGAAGGTTGGCTGTAATTCGAGTTTGCCCAGTCCGACCTTGACTATTACATATAACTGTACTGCCAGCAATGGAAACCAAGTTTTCATTTTCAGATATGAGCACTAAATCTTTTATATAAGCATTTGCAGGTTCTACTACAATCTGTGGGATGAATGAATACCCCCAGTTCCCCTCAAAACAAGAAGCTGATAAGTTTCCTCCCCATACATTGTATAACTGAATACTTTCTGCCTTTATTTTGGCAGTAATATAGGCTATTGCGGTTTTATCTGCCCTATTGTTATATGCTGAAATTATGCTTGTACCGTTAGTTTTAATATTGAGTACACCATTCTGATCTACTTCAATAATATCACTATCTGATGAAGTCCATTCCAAAGTTTGATCTGAACTGTTTGCAGGTATAAATACGGGATGTAATGCAAGATTGGCATTTCTATCAAAAAATAGGTTTGTTCCTTCTTGGAATGAAACTGATTGCATTGGGATGAAACCTTCTTGCGTAATAGAGAAATCTTTTGAAATATTATCTCCCTTCAAAGTGATTGTACCTTGCCGCTGTAAGGAAGAGTTTTCATCCACAGTGATCGTTATCTTTCCATTGGATAAAGTTCTTGTTTTTTCGGCATGAACCCAGTTCATTGTTTCAGGAATAACAATTTCCATATTGACATTGGATTTGTAGGTAAATTCTTTGGTACCACCTTTCCAGCCAAAAGTAGAGTTTTGTTCAGGAATTAAAATAGCATCCTTTTGGGATTGTGATATATTTATTTGTATCGGTTCAAGAAAGCCGTCAGATGTTATTAGTATAAATCCTGTTCTTTTGTCATAATCAGGATTGGTTGCAACAGAAATTGTCACTTGTGCGTTCCCACTACCTTCTTTGGATGATGATACAGTTATCCATTCAAATGGATTATCATCAATATACCAGTTTGTGTTTGAGGATATTGAAATTGTTTGACTGCCACCATTACTATCAAATTCAAGGCTGTTTTCGTCAATTGTTGTATATTTCTCTTCATCTTCTGATGAACATGCGGCAAATATCATTACGCATATAAGTGTAAGTAGGACTTTTTTCATTTCTTGTATACTTTGTTTAATAAATATTTTATATCACTCTTAAATCTTTTAGCATCAAAACGATTTTCAGGAAAGTCAACGTATATAATTAGGAACAACGCAAATAAGGGGAGTAATATTACTTCAATAATAGCCCAGTACCACCCTAACACACTGAAACAAATCAGTAGGATTACTACCAACCAAACTAAAACTCCTAACATATAATAACCTCTTTTATAATTATAGGCAAAAGTATTAATAATAAATGTATTAATTAATGATATTTTTTATGTTTTTAAACATACATGTGGAACTAAAGCGAAGTTTGAGTATGATAATATACTAAAAAAATATTTTTATGGTATTATTTTCTATGATAATATAGAAAATACAACTATATTTGCGTTGAAATAAGATTAAAGTATAAGGCCATAGAGCTTGTTGTGGAGACTAAATATCTCTGCGGCAAGCTCTTTTTTAATATATGTATATGAACGAACCGTATTCTATTTTGATGCAGAAAACTACCGAGAATGCTCCAGTCAAAGACAGCTTGGCGCATTTTGGAATTGTGTGCACAGAATTTCCGTTCAAGCCGGGTGGGGAAACGAAAGATTTACCCAAACGGGATTGGCCGGATGAAGACGGTGAAGATACTTATATACCCGATAAGCTGCTATTAAAGGCATACGACTTGGAAGCCGAGATGTGCTATAAGGGAGATTTGGGTACTGCATACGATAAAATTATGGCCTTTCAAAACTATCTCACGGGAGAGAATGGTGACGGTGCCACCTTGAAAATATATAACTCGTACACGGGTATCGGGCGGCAAGGACTTTACTTACTGGAGGTTGGAGATTTTGAATTTAACAAGTCCAATATGGATGAAGTCTTGACCTTTCCGGTAAAATTCAGAGTAACTGATCCTCGAACTCAAATAATCCCCTCGTATAATGTTGCGGAACCGACAAAGATAGTTGCATTGGTTGAAAAAGTATAGCTGTATGGCATGGAAGGTTTATGATAAAACTGGCAATACGGTACGTTGTACACTGAAAAGTTTGGAGTATAATGGTACATGGATGGGTGCATGTTTTGTGACAAGCACTCTGAAAAGTGCCGTACCCATTCTTTTTGAGATAGGTGATTATGTCATGTACCGTGGCGAGAAGTTTGAGATAAACTATGATCCTACGGCATTAAAAAAGGCGGCAAGAAAAACTTCGGGAGAAGCGTTTGTCTATGATAACGTAAAGTTCAACTGGCCGGGAGATGAATTGACGCGATGTGATTTTCTTGATTATGTGAAAAGTGATAATCAGATACACTTCACTTCTTTGCCTAAGTTCAGTTTCTTCGCTTCGTCTATACAAGATTTGGCAGACCGTGTTCAAGTAAATCTTGACCGTATATATACCGGAGCACAAAAATGGACGGTTGCCGTACACCCTGAATATGTGAGCACTACCAATGTAAACATTGATGTGAACAATATAAAGGTATGGGGTGCATTGGAGTTGTTCAATTCAAAATTTGGTGCGAACTTTGTTATTCGTGGCCGAACAATAACAATCGGTACTGCCGGTATTGCTGTGGGCAATATTTTCAAGTATGGACGTGGAAACGGTTTGTACGAAATTCAACGTACAGCCGATGCGGATCAACAGATTATTACGCGATTGCGTGCATACGGTAGTACAAGAAATATGCCTAACCGGTATTATAATAAGCTCTCAAACAGTTCTCTTACCAATTATTTGCCGAATAACATGGCCGTGGAAAATCTGATGTTACCTGATTTTCCTAAGACAACGCTTGATCCATATATTGACAGTAAGAATATTGCTGTGCTTGGCATTCGGGAAGGGAGTGTTTATTTTGACGGTACCGGTGGTTTGGAGGAAATATGTCCTTCAATGGAAGGTATGACCGCCGAACAGTTGAAAGATGCAGGTATTTATGTATCATTGGATGCCGGGGATAATGGCAATCTTGACGAAGTGGCTGATGCCGAACAACTGACAGATGATGGTACAATGGATAGCCTGAAGGAAGGTGAAGATGTCCCACCTTTTACAATAACGCTAAAAGATGTTGGTTTCAATATAAACGATTACCTGACTTCTGAAACAGCCACCATTAGCATGAAAAACGGCATGTGTGGTGGCCGGGATTTTGAAATAACCAAATGTGAGAAGAAGGGCAATAAATATGTGCTGACTTGTAACCGTGTATATGATGAAAGTCTGAAATTATATTTCCCATACAAGGATTACAATATAAAGTCCGGTGACAAGTTTGTCCTGCTTTATATTGATATGCCGGACGTTTATATTCAGGCCGCTTCACAACGGTTGCTTGCTACCGCGAAAAAATATCTTGCAAAGAATGACTATGTGCGCTATTCGTATGAACCGAAGGTGGATGATATTTTCATGGCACGCCAACATGATGAGGCTGTTGCAAGGGGGGAAGCAAGCATACATGATACTTTGAAAGAAGGGGACTTGATGCTATTCACTGATAGCGATCTTGGTATTGAAGGCAGCATCATTATTGATACCCTTATTATCAAAGAGGGAGAAGATATGATACCGAAGTACACTATGACACTTCGGGAGGAAAAGGCTGTTGGATCGCTTGAAAAAATCCAAAATCAGATAGACTCTATTGCAGGTGGTGGGCAGGGAACCGGTGGCTTGAATACCCAACAGATACAGTCTATCATCCGTTCACTGGGCAATCAGCTTTTTCTTTCGCGCACCCACAATGATACGGCAGCTGGGCTTATCGGCTTCTTAGCCGGTGCTATCTTTGGTGCAAGCGGTTTTGCAGAGGGTTTGACCGGCTTTGGGGCGAAAATAGACAGCATGGGACGTGGGTATATGGAAAGCCTCACGTTACGCAGGTTTTTAGAGGTGCCGGAATTGCGTTTTAACCGTGCTGAAATTGTGCTTGGTGACAAATGGCGTTCTCCCGGTGCTGGAATTATAGAGAGTGTTGAGCCTGATTATGATGCTGATGGTAACTTGCTACGTTCCGGGACAATAAGTTTGAAATTACAAGACGGTGAAATAGGTGCTGTGGCTGTGGATGATATTTGCATGGGGTATTTCCATGACTATGAAACGCCGGGGAATAATGCGGTATCTGATATAGATGATAGCCGTGGCAACCGTATGTTTGCCGGTTTCTGTACAATCTATTTTCGTATTACAGAAATATTGGATGCCGGAACAAACAAAAGGTTTCGCTATGTGCTTCGTGGTGTTTCTGATCGTTGGCAATATTCTTTCCATCCGTGTGAGGCTTTGCATTTTGTCGCTTATGGCAACTTTACAAACAAGGAACGCCAGACTTCCGCTTATGAGACGAGGACATACCGCCGTTTCTTGGTAGGGGTAAATGACTGGGAGTTTACAAAGAGTATGGTTGCAATGCAGGATGGGGATTTGAGCAATCTCAACATCTTCGGGTTGGATATGACCGGTTATTCTGCTTATCTGAATAACATTTATATGACCGGCACAATCGAACAGTTACAGATAGATGCACCGGTACGCATTGAGATTGATACGCAAGGTGACAATTTTCTTGCTTATGGTGAATCAATGGAAATTACTTGCAAGGTCTTTAAAGGTTGGGAGGATATTACAGACACAGTTAGACAATGGGCTATCCGAAGGGATAGTGGAGATACCGCCGATGATGAAGCTTGGAATATCAAGCATAAGGATTTCAACGGTTCAATAACGATACATAACACAAAGGAAATTAGTGATTTAGGAAATAATTCAGTAACAGTGGTAAGTACCTTGTTTACCATAACGGCAACAAATGATACTGCATCAGTAGAAGCAATTGTGACGATATGATAGAGAGTGAAAAGAAAAGAATCAGAAAAGAGTTTCAACCGCTTACGATTGCAGTAAGCTTGAAGATAATGACACCGAACAGTCCGGCCAATCAGGTCTATAATCCGGTGGCAAATGAATATGATCCTGACCGTGGGGTTACTCCACTGGTGATTTTACCGGAAGTCATAGCGAATGCCGCTGACGGTAGCTGGGATATGCCTTATGTTAATTCTTTGTTGGCAGAAATGAACTGGTTTGCTAATGGAGAGAATATTTCTGCAATCAGTTCATGGAATGGGAAGTACAGTATAGATACGGTTGGAGATACACGCGGTGCCATTACCATAAGCAGAAATGTGGCTCCGGGTGAAAGTTTTGAGTTGTATTTTGAAGGTCTGATAGCTGATACCCGGCTTGGGGTGAATATTCCCGTTAAGACTGACTCTATCATGTTGACAACGGTAGATAAGAGTGAAGATACCTACGGTTTGTCTATTGGGGATAGTCAGATAATCCAGTACAATCCATTTCTTGACAAGCTTTTGTTGTATGATTACAAGGTAGCCAACAATTTGATTTCCGCATCTACGGCCAATAGGAATGCAGCTTTGGATGAAAATTCATACGAGCGCACCATTCCACTTATGGTAACAAAGGGAGTGAATAAAATAACTACCGGATATACAATTGAACTTTATCAGGTGAACAGCATATCAAGTCAAACAATGCTGACTACCGCAAACCATGAAATAGTGGCTTTGTCCTTAACCAGCCTGATAATGGACTTGCGTTTGGTCGAGAAGGGGGATTACTTGCTGTTGGTGAAGGTTGGTGGAAAGGAGGTTGCAAGACAGCAATTCTCCGTCAATCGTGTTTATCCAAAATTTACGTGCATACCGGCAAGTCAGGCTTCCATCAATCCTGATGAAATCCTGCATAGGAATATAGCTATGGTACAGTGGAATGGAGAAATTGTGCCGATACCGGCACCGATTATCCGCATGGTATGGTTTACGGACAGTGCAAATAAGACCGGGGTACAATGGCAGGAGGGGGAAAAAACTGTGATAATGTTGGATGGAACCGGTATTGGTGAAACTTATCTTGACGATTGGTTGGACGTGTACATTAAGGCCGAGCAAAAAAAGGCTTTCTCTGTATTGACTGATGGGACAAATGAATATACGGACAGTAACGGGAACATATATATAAATAATTGATATGAGGTATGTTGTAGCAAATAAGGAAAAGGCTTTGGATGCCGGGGTTCTGTTGTTGGGGCACTTGGTAAAGGGAGAATCCATCATCTTGAATGAAAAGGAGGTAATGTGCCTGCCTTCTCTTGATGGAGAACTGGAAGATAGAATACTGTTGTTGGACGGTATCGTTTATACTAATACAAGCATGAATCAAATTATATCAGAAGGAGGTTGGGAATATGGCAGAAAATTATAGTGCCCAAAATAGCATCACGATTAAACGTCTTCGTTCCAATGACAGCCTGATGCTGACTTTTGAAAATAATGGCATTCCATTGTTTCAGGCCGTAGATGAAGAAAGTGGGGCTGTCTCTCCTGATTGGAGTATAGCTGCGAATCAGCCGGTACGGACACCCAAAGTAACTTCGGCACGTGGGTTGGCGGTCAGTTTGTCTGGTCATAGTTGGGCTTACAGTGGAGTGGCTTTAAATTTTAACGGTGCGGAAAGTGGAGGTTGGAAAAAAGACAGTACGGGCAAATTCTCTTTGAATACCAGTACCGGTGCCATTAAAATTGTCGGAAACTTGGCAAGCAAAACGAATATTGCAGGAGATACATTGACTTATTCATGTGTCGCTTCTACGGCAGGTGTTGAGTATAATTTGACCGGGGAACTGCCTATTGCCATTCAGAATATGGGAGCCAGCTCTTACTATCTTGCTATTCTTGCAAGTACCGAACAGTTAACAAGCAAAGTAACAAGTTGTACTCTGACTACCAAGCTGTATGCCGGTGCCAATGCCATTACCGATTACTATATAAAATGGTATAAGGACACGGCGGCTTGGACTGATAAGAACGGACAGAAAAGTGTAACTGTTACCCGTGGTGATGTGGACGGTACCCAGTTATTCATAGCAGAAGTTTATCAGTCTTCAAGTGCTTCACAACCGATAGCACGTGCCGGGGTACGTATCATTGATACGGCAGATGAATTTCAAATTGTATGTTATATAACTTCTTCCAACAAAGAGGTTGATACCGGACAACCCGTTACAGTAAGTGCCAAGATTGTAAATATGACTACGGGGTCAACTTATACTCCTACTTCCGCATCGTGGACTATGGATGTGATGGATAAGGAAAACTGGAAGAGTTTGAAACATTCTACAACAAATTCTATATCTGTAACAACAACGGAAACTGACAGAAACGGGACTCAATATGATGTTGATGTTTTGGCAGAATGTCATTTTAATTAACATAAAAACAAAATAATATTATGGCAACTAAAGGATTAGGAAATGAAACATTGGTGACCTCCATTCTGCGTTCCAATACAGTATTGGTGGAAGTTGGTGGTAGTGTCAGACGCATTACCGTGGAAAACTTCATGAATGCTATTAATAATGGTGACGAACAAATGTTGAGGCAGGTGGCTTGGGGGATTCCAATCAAACAATCAACCCAAAGTAGCACGAACTATGGTGTGATAGGTAATACAGCCGCATGGACAGAATACAAGTTGTATTGTGGCCGTTATCTCGTAACGAATGATGGAAGGGCTGCTAAAATGTCCCCTACCAATAGTGCGGTGTTTGCTGATGGTACTGCGGTGGATGAAACCAAAGGGCATGTGATGTGGATAGGGCCACGTTTGTATTATCGTGTACAGACTGACAGTGTAAGTGGTGTACCAGTCTTATGGCTCTCGATGCTACCTATTGGCGGTGAGTTTATTGGTGGGGCAAATGGTGGAATGTATAACTGTATCGGTGCATACAAAGGCTCCATGTCAGGTAGCGCACTTGTTTCACGTTCAGGAGTTGCACCGGCAGGCAGCAAGACAATCAACGCATTTTGGAATGCTGCACAAGTGAACGGTAAGGAATGGGGACTGACCGATTACGATCAGAGAAAGCTTATTATGATGTTGGGGCTGTCCCAGTACGGAGATACCAATATTCAAGCCAAACTTGGTTATGGTGTGGGTGGTAGCTCCAGTAAAGACTTGTGGGCTGCTGCGGCAGCATTGCAAACTGGCGCAACAAAGAGTCTCGGTGACAATTGGGGCAAAATAGCTATTTCTGTGGTGAATGGAAGTAATACTGGAGTGGATTGTTCACGGGTGAACATGATGGGTATAGAAGATCCTTATGGGTGGCAGTGGGAATTTCTGCAAGGAGTATTTTGCGGTAGTTCCAACAATAGTGCTCAAAGTGGAACGGAAATTTTCATTTACAAAGGAAACCGTTTACCGACTACTGCTGAATTAGCTGCGCATCCAAATGGTGAATACAGACAAGCTACCCGTCAGACAGCTTCCGGTCAAGTGCAGGAAATAATTCTTGGGGAGCATTTTGATATTTTCCCGAAAAAGATTGGTGGAAACAGCACTTCTTATTGGGCTGATTATTCATGGGCAAACACTACTGGGCAGCTGGTTCTTTGGGGCGGTAGTGCGAGGTACGGTGCGTATTGCGGCCTCGCTTGTGCGGACTCGGGTAACGCTTGGTCGGGCTCGAATGCGCATCTCGGCTCTCGCCTTGCGTATTTTGGGGATTTAACATTTGTTAGCGGTGCATCTTTGATGGCTGCATAATAGATTTTGAAATATTAGTTCTTTGAATTTCAATTAATTAAAACCCGTCCACCTTCTCGTTTTACGGCAACGGATAACGGGACGAAAGCCGAAAGGCGTGGACGGTTGGCAGAGGGGAACAAGAGCTGGTTCTTTGGGGCGGTAATGCGAATAACGGTGCGAATTGCGGCCTCGCTTATGCGAACTCGAATAACGATTGGTCGAACTCGAATGCGAATATCGGCTCTCGCCATACTTATTTATCGTAGAGTAATCTGCGAGTTCTCCGAGCCATGACCTTGCAGGATTTATATCGTTGCAACGTAGTAATCAATTGGTTACGATGTCAGAAAATCAAGAATGCGGAAAGGTTGCCCAATTTGCGAAAGGCAACAAGCGGTGTTAGTAGGTTGGTTCTCGAAAGCTCCGGGCGAATTATTCAAGCAAGTAAAAACAGCTTGCAGTTATCGGAATAATTAAAATAGTCTGAACAAGACAAAATTGGAAGTATGGTGTAAATTTTAAAACAAAGCAGCAGTGAATATTGGAAGAAGTGATATTGATTGGAAGAGTCTATCGCATAATGAAATTGATAGAATTATAGCGGAAAGGATAGAGGCTGACAATAAACGGATAGAAGCAAACGGTGGAAAGAAATCTAAAAGAGCCGGGTATATTCTTGAACGTATAGCAGAGATAAATAATTTACGTGAAGCGGACAAAGAAGCACAAGATGGGAAGGTTAAGAAAAACCGCTTTATCAGGCGGCATAATCTACACCCGGAAGAAGACCTCCGAGCTTTGCAGTTGATGATCCTGACATTGGATTTTCCGGCACCGGATTATAGCGTAATGAGAGTAAAAAGTGATGCAGGAAAGGTTCGAGATATTGTCAAACAGAAATATTTCCCGTGGCGTATATTGCACCATGCAATTATGAGGGTGATTGAAGAAGATGTTTATAGAAATTTGATTTATGATACAAGTGCGTGTATCAAGGGAAAGGGATTACATTTTGGAGTAAGGAGAATGAAACGTTTTCTTCACCGGTACCCGGAATACAAATGGTTCGTAAAGACTGATTTCAAAAAGTTCTATCAAAGTATTCTTCATGAGCTTATTGTTGCTGCATTGAGAAGGAAATTCAAAGATGAACGATTTATTAAATTGATCGAGATAGCTGTTTTATCGTATGACAGCGGAACAGAGTTAGTTGACGTATTGGAGAATGAAGTTGAACGGAAGAAGAGGTGTTCCGATTGGAGCATTTACAAGCCAACCTATCGGGAATTTTGCGGCAAGCCGGATAGATCATACAATGAAGGAGAAATATCGTGTCAAATGCCTGCATAGATATTGCGATGATAATGTTATGCTGGCTCGTTCTAAGGCCGAAGCGTTGTTTCTTATTCGTGCGTATGAACGGGAAAGTGCAAAAGTTGGGTTGGTAGTTAAAGCAAACAGTTGTATTGCTCCGATAGGAACAGAAACAAAAAAATGGGAACAAAAAGCATAGAAAGCGAAAACGTAGTAAGAGGAAGAAGGATTAACTTTTTGGGCTATTGCTTCACGAAAGATAATGTTCGGATGCGTAAAAATATGAAAAAGAACTTTGCCCGAAAGGTGAAACGAATAAAAAGCCGGAAACGTAACCGCGAGATACGAGCTTCATACTGGGGCTGGTGTAAGTGGGGAGATTGTAAGAATTTATGGAGAACAATAACAAATAATGATATGAGTTTTGCAGATAAAGGTATCAAACAGAGTGGTAGAACAAAGGACGGAAAGAAGTTCTTCGATGTAAAAGAGACAAGATTGATGGATATTCTCAATGTCCCTATAACAGTGGTGGACTTTGAAACGAATGTGAAGACAAAGCAAGGTGAAGGTAGATATTGTGTTCTTTTTGAACAGAACGGACAACGTAGCAAATTCATAACGAACTGTTACAATCTGAAAGATGTGTTGGATCAGGCTCGCGAAGCGGAGAATAACGGTCAGAAGATTTTTCCAGTGGAAAATGTGATTGTCAAGCGGCGTTCGTTAGGTGACGGGAAGAGTGCTTATTATTTTGAAGAATAATTATAAAAATGGAGGTAATTTATGAAAAGTTATGGAACTCTTGTAGGAGAACTGCCGACTGGTATTGAATTTGTAGTTGAAGGTGCGTTGCTACGCATTTACTTCGACTTTGAGAGAAGAGAAGCTGTTCAAAAGGCCGGTTCGGAAGATGTGGTGGTTGAAGACCAGTATGTCTGTGAAAACGTGGATGTTGAAGGGGAACATGATTATGACAGTATTGTAAGTGCCATTATCATGGAACGTTATGATGCGAATAAACGTGATGCCATTTTCGCCAACTTGGAAATGGCACGTGATATGGCTTCGGAACTTGACGAAGGTAAGCGTGCCGAATATCTGAAAGAATACACTGATTATCAGAGTTATCGTATCAAGGCTAAGGAGATCGCAAAAGAAGTATTAGCAAAATTGAAGTAATCCGGTATGGAGGCGCAAGGGCATATATTAATACGAAGAAAGGCCAAAAATGGAATTGACGGTACTAATGGGGAACCGGGGAAAAACGGGCTGCAAGGCTGTATTCTCCGGCAATCCGAATGGGCTAAAGGCATAGAGTATCGCAATGACGAGGCTTTGACTTCCGGTACCCGGTACTTGGATATTGCAATTGTGACTACCGGTGCTAATACGTTTAATGCGTATAAATGTCTGAAAACTCATACGTCCAGTGATTCCATTCCGGTGACAAATACAACTTATTGGCAGAAGTTTAATTCTTTGGTGCCAGTGTACACTCCGCTTATCATGGCTCAAAATGCTATTCTACGGTTCATGCAGGGTAATCAGCTTTTGATAATGAAGGGCGATAATAAAACGGTTGCAGCAGGTCTTGTTGGTGGTGACTATCCGTTATGGGTTGGAGCTACAACACCGACTGATGCGCCATATAAGGTGAGTATAGCAGGGAAACTCTATGCGGCTGGTGCGGTTATTTCAGGTGACAGCACTTTTGAAGGTACATTGAAAGGTGTATCAGGCTCTTTTACAAGGTTGAATTGCGTGAATGCTGCTGGTGATGCGGTTGGAGGAATCAGCTTTGGAAGTGATGGAAGAATGTGGTTTGATGGTGATATGTATCATCAAGGTACTAAGGATAACCGGTCATTACGTTTCTACACTTCTGACTTATGGTGTAGAGGCGTGTTTGGCGCAAGGGAAAGAAGCATTATGGTAGTTTACGGCTCCTATGCCCATGTGTACACAAAAGGTGCTGATAAAACCGGTACTTATATACCTTTGACTTCCGGGACTTCCTCTGCTAACGAAACTTATTATACAGTTCCTTGCTATTCGCCAAGATACGATTATAACGGTGAAACTTCGGGTTTTCCAGTTGATACGGTTATATTTAGAATAACATCGAATGTAACCTACCGTTATCTTTTGAGTCTTGCCGTCACCCAAAGGATATTCGTGGTTAATGCAAATGACAATTATAATAATGTTCAGATATATGCGAATGGAACAAAGCAAACATTGAATGGCGGTTCCATGCACCATTGTATGCAGTTGGTGGATTTTATGTATCCGTCACCGAACTCTGACTGGTTGGGAAGAGGACTGATGTTCGGTGCTTCAAATGATAATGATTGGAAGTGATTATGAAAAGGATAAATTTTGAAAGAATTGAGATATTTGTTGATATTGATAAGACGAGATGTTCCGTTGAGAACTACAAGAAGGATTTTGCCAATATCATTTATCAACTTGGCAGGGGAATAGAGGCTCATGCCCTCGCATTTAAAATATTCAACTCCAATGGAGAAATTGAGTATAACGATGAAGAGTGTAATATGATTAAGGAATACGCAAGTTTATGTTCCCCAGCCTTTATTGATGCTATCAACAAATTACTATTGGAATAAAAATAATAAACGCAAACACAAAAGGATATGAACGACATTATTGAAACATTCATTCACGACCATTTGTTTTTACATTTGGTTTTGATAGCGGTAAGTATGACAGCTATCATAATCGCAATGGGGATAGATTTTATTTCGGGGATTCAGAAGGCCAAACAGCGTGAGGAACTTCGTACCTCGAAGAAGTACAAAATGACAGCGACAAAAGCGAAGAAATATTTTAATCCGTTTCTGACACTGGTTATGATTGACCTTATATGTTGCATCGTCATTCCATTTCCAGTATTCGCTATGTTATGGGCGGTTTATTGCGTTTTCTGTGAGTTCAAATCGGTACGTGAGAAATCATGGGAAAAGGCCGAGCTTCGGAAAGCGGAAAAGACCATGAGTATAATCATTGAGAATAAGGACGATATAGCACGACTGGCCGCACAAATATTGTTTGAAGCACAAAAAGAAAAGGAGGATAAAAATGACACGGGGACTACGGAATAATAATCCGTTAAATATACGGAGAAATAATACGAAATGGCAGGGGTTGTCTGCAACACAGACAGATAAAAGTTTCTTTCAGTTTAAAACTATGGCATACGGTTATCGTGCTGCTTTTAAAACTCTTCAAACTTATATTCTTAATAAGTATGATACTGACAAAGACGGCACGGCCAATGAACTTGAAGATGTTATTATGCGATGGGCACCGCCATGTGAGAACAATACTGAAGTGTATATTGCCACAGTCGAAAAGCGTTCAGGCATATCTCGTCATACAATTCTGAACAGAAACAACCGGGAACAACTTATTGCGGTGGTGGCTGCAATGAGTTATGTTGAGAATGGTGTTCCTGCAAACATGGATGAGGTAAGGAAAGGTTGGGAGTTGATATAGGAAACAAACATATAAACACATAGAAGATATGGCAAACTTGAATTTTACTCTTAAAGAAGAGGATTGGTACGAAAGCCAACCTATACAGTTATCTACTGGGAAATTTGCTATTAGCATCAATTTTGGAGATGCAGCAAACAACAGAGTTGTTGTGTACAAAAGTTCTAATGGAAAGGATTATGTACCTTACAAAACAGCACTTGGGGTTGGAGAGTTCTGTGATATGAATGTCGACGGGTTGATAGCCGGACAATATGTTATGGTAGGATGTAATGAACTTCCTATTTCATCTTCATTTTTGGAAAGTTCTGATGGTAGCAGCAGTGCGAGCAAATCGGATATTTTAGCAGAAAGCGGACGTGCTCAACTGGCAGAGTCCCAACTGGAACAGTCCATAAATGCGGTGAAGACCGCTTTGGATGAATTGGTTGGTACTGTTGATGCGACTACGGCCATTGACACCTTCAATGAAATTGAAACCTTCCTTGCAGGAGTAACCAATGAAAAAACTCTGACTGGAATGTTGGCTGTTACTGATGGAAAGGCCGTGACCGCACAAACAACGGCTGATGCTGCAAAAAGTACAGCTCAAACAGCTCTTAGCAAAGCCACTGCCAATGAAACAAAACTTAATACAATACCTGAAATGCCGGAGAATGACGGTAAGATATATGGTTTCTGTAATGGTGCATGGGTAGTTATTGCGGAAGTTGGTAAAAATGTATATACAGATTGATTATGAGATTGAAGATAGGTATAGGAGTAATCTTTGTGTTACTCCTTGCGGCAACCTTTTTGATGTACCGGTTGTGGCAGGAAGAGAAGAAGGAAAGTGCCCGACTTTCAGATAATATGAAAAGTCTCTGTACTGGGCTTGAAGAATATAAGATTAGGGATAGTCTAAATGTGGTTGAAAACCATGTTTTACGGCTTAACATAGAAGAATTGAAAGAGCTGCGGAGTGCGGATGCAAAACTAATAAAAGAATTGAATCTGCGTCCAAAAGAAGTCGAATATATCACAACCACAAAAGTTGTCACTAAAGACAGTATTGTATTTGTTCTGAAAGACAGCTGTTTCAATTATTCAGATAAATGGGTGGATTTTTATGCAAATATTCCTGACAGCACATTTACTTATGAAGTGAGAGACAGTCTTTCAAGTGCGATAAGCCGGATATATAAACACAGGTTCCTATGGTGGAGATGGGGGACAAAGGGGTATAAACAAACGATAGTCAATCATAACCCACGAAGCAAAATCGTTTATAATGAAATTGTAAAGGTGGAACATTAATTAATAAGAAGGGAGCCGAAATGCTCCCTTCTCCTTTTTCTTTAGAAAGGCAAATCGTCTTTTTGTTCCCCAAAATCCACTGGCGGTTGAGGTATGGCAGTTTGTACGGGTGCCGCGGTGGATGATGCCCCCTGATAATAAGTTTGGGGCTGTTGCGCTGCGGTAGGCTGTCCTGGATTACGGAGTGTTGCTTTCCAGCAAGTAATGGAGTTAAACCATTTTCCTTGCCATTCATTCGCATTAATATCTATTTCAATATCAACGTCTTGCCCGACTGCTAATCCAAAATTCTGAATATTGCTATTCATTACTGAAAAAGCGACTTTTTTAGGGTATTGGCCGGGAATTTCCAAAACGAAATCTTGTCTTTGCCAGTTGTTACCATTTTTTGAGACACCCGATTGTATCGGTTGTGCCACAATAATTTTCCCTTCTAATTTCATTGTTCGCTTATAAATAGTTAAACACTATATGCCCGGCCTTTTCAAGTTTACGGGCATAATCTAACATTCTTTCTTTAGTGCTGAAACTTTCATCATTCCACCAAATGCCAAATCTTTTAATCTGACACTGATAGCGTTTGTCTCCTAATAGATTCTCGGATATTCCTATACGATATTTTGCCATTTTTATTCATCATCCCCAGCCGGATTTAACTTGTCTGACTCATTGATTGCGCGGCTGATAATATCACAATCAGTAAGTTTTCGTTGTATGATAGCCATCCCCCTTTTGCAATTATCACTTTGATTGAGGTCACAATACCCTCCCTTATATAAAATATCAGAAAGTTCGTCCAATACTTTAAGTGTGTCAGTGAGCCGGAGATATGTTATTCCGGTTACTTCTTTGTTGTATGGACGGACTTCTTCTATCCGTTTGTCAAGGGATAGACAAGCAAGCTCTGCCATACATCTTGTAAGTTCTACTTTGGCAAGTAAGGCACTGTTTTCAATCCGGCATTTGTCAAATTCCAGTTTAATGGAGTATTCCATTTTAAGCAGATCAGGTTGTACTTCATCTGCAATATACTGGTTAGCATCAGCCATGAAAAAAGCCCGGTGTCCAGCTATTTTATTGATTTTCTTTTCATATTGAAGCATCAACTGTTCCAGTTTATTTCCTTGCTGCTTTACGCGGAAACGACAAAGCCTTGATTTACGTAATTCACTTAACATTTCTACAATTAAGGAACAAACTATGTCATTGGTGAACAATATGTTATATATTGCTGCCAGTGTGATATTTTCAGCTTTTAACTTCTTGTCTTTTATATCACCTATTTTTCTTTCCATAAGTTCATGAAATCTTTATAGACACATGGTAGTGCAAAGATAAGGACAAACGTCTCAACAATCAACTTTATTAATTGTCCGGTTCCTATATCAATCCATTCTGTTTTTATTATAATTCATTTTGGCTTCAATGAGTGAATCAATGTCACATTTGAAATGATGTAGTGTACTTAGGGCAACAATGATTACATCTGCCAGTTCTTCTTCTACATCTAAATACTCTTTAATATGTGGAGATTTCTCACCCGTACACTCAAAGACTTCGGCAACTTCTTCAAGCAGATCGCGGTGAAGATTGTTGTTGCTATCATTGTCGGGATCAATCTTTCCACGTCTTACGGCACATTCATAAGCTTTCTGCGCGATCTCATTTAATTTTCCCATTATCAATATGTTTTATCCAGTTATTATCTTTCTCCAAAAACCATTGCCAGCCATTTTGGGGCTTGATTTTTCGTTTTATATACCGGCGAACTGTGGCATAATTCAGATTTAGCTTTTGGGCGGCTTGGGTTATTGAATCGAATCTATACCATTTGCCTTCGGGAGTGATTGCGATACACGCAAAGGCATGGGCGTTTCCATTAGACCAATATCTATGTCCTTTCAAAGCCTCGCTGTGTCTTTTTCTTATTTCAACGGCTCTCTCTTTGCCATAGTATTCTTCATAGGTTTTTCCTCTTAATCCGTGGTGATAGCCTTTATTGAAAACATTATGTCCGTTGACAACCCGTGTGACCGGTATTTCAGGGTCTAATCTTAATTCCATATTATTCCTTATTTTTGTAATTGTCTCTTCTCATTTGGTGATAGCGATAGTACATGGATAAGTCGAGTTTACGAATGAAGTTATCATCCGCTTTCATGTCAGAAACTTTTTGGGCAGGCTTGGCTACCTCAAAGAAAATTCTCTTTACCGCATATCTTCCCTTTTCAAGAGTATAACATTGCACTGATCCTTCATAAGCATAAATAAGCCCGGCGAAATCAGGGACTTCATCGGGCTTTATCAAACCTTTCGGTACTATATAATAAAAATAATTGGTACGTTGACCGGAAGTGACAACATCAAACTTGTTCTTGCCATATTTATCACTTTTCTTTTTGTCCTTATGGAAATCACATCTGCTTACTTTTACTTCATATTCATAAGTCAGGCGTGACCGGGTAACTTCCAATAAGTCAGCTTCCCATTTCCCGACAAAAATATTGGGAAAGATGCGGTTTCCTTTTTTATCACGAAAAACATGATCGCAAAAGCCTTGTATAATATCAAGTGTTTTCATCTGATCTTTGCATGTTCCTTATCCAGTTCATATTCAAAAAATCCTTTTGCTTTATCGTAGAGTTCGTTCTTTATATCAGAAAAGTACATAGCAGTGTTGAATGCTTTTAATGCTGCCTCACGAGCCTTTTTCTTATAATATCCTGCCCGTTTGACTGCATTCTCTTCTTTTCTACGTTCTTGCTGTTCCAAATACCGGTCAACCGCTTCTCGTCCCCAACGGAACATGTCTTCTTTGTCGGCAAAGGTGGCAGATTCTTCACGGATCAGCCTTTTCTCCGAGGAAATGACATAAGCTGATATTCCTTTGTATCTACGAATGGAAACGGCTATGTCGAAACCTTTATAATTTTGCTGTTCAACATAGCCGCCAAGAGTATAAGGGAAGTCTGTCTTTTCTATCATACAGCTTTGATATTGATTAGTGGCACAATTGTATCAATAATTTCTACCGTAGGTTCTATAAGCTCTTTTATTTCCTGAACATTTTTGTATGCCATAGGACTTTCATCCAATGTCCCTTCACATACGGAAGTGGAATACACTTTGCTCATTTGGGTTTTAAATGCGTCCATTGATAATCTTTCTTTAGCTTCGGAACGGGAGTATAAGCGTCCTGCACCATGTGGTGCAGAATAGTTCCAATCTTTGTTTCCCTTACCACGACAAAGAAGAATACCGTCTGCCATATTCATAGGAATCACAACGTAATCATTGGCGTATGCGGCAATAGCCCCTTTACGGATTATCATATCATCAAAGCTGATATAGTTATGGACTGTCTCAACGGATATTGCAGCGTTCCAGCCCAAAGCTCTGATTATACGTTGTATAATCAACTTGCGGTTGAATGCGGCATATCCTTGTGCGATCACCATGTCACATAAATAGTGGAGCATTGCTTCATTTGTGAGATACCCAGAATATTCGGCAAATTTTTCCTTCAAACGTAGTATTTCAGTTTGCATGAATTGTGGCTCAACAGTGGACTTCAAGCGTTGAATTTCATTAGAAAAAGCCTTTTTGTCAAATTTTGCTATTTCTGCATGGTATTTACAGACCTTCACACCAAAGTTGCGCGATCCGGTATGTATTGTAAGAAATATATTATTGGTTGACTCGGCACGCCCCAGTTCTATAAAGTGGTTTCCACCTCCCAATGTACCTAAAGAGTTGTAGAATGTGCCTTCATTTATCCCCACCTTCTTACAAAGTTGTGATACATATTCTTCATTAATAACTGGTTTGGTTAGTTGGTATTTAGAGCAGAACTGATCCATTCTGATAGATAAGAAGGTAAACAAATCTTCCTTTTCTTGTTTGGATAAGGGTTGTTGGTTAATCTCAAATCCCATAGGTATGATGGAACGGATTGCATGATTAATGTCCGGGAAAGAACCTTCTGTTATTGCGTTTTCAATTTCTACACACAACATTCCACAACCAATATCCACTCCGATATGATTGGGGTTGACACGATCTGTAACTGGCATGGTGAATCCAATCACTATATCTACTCCCTGATGGGTATCAGGCATAATACGAACCGGAACACCAGTCGTAACCGGATTGTTCAAAATGTTTTGTATCGTTCCAATAGCTTCATTTTCTATTGTATTTGCAAATATTTTACAATCTTTGCCGAATCTTCCTTGTAATTCAATCATAATCAAATCTTTTCGTTAAGTTTTTCAAGAAGTTCATTCGCACAGTTCTTTGCGTATTCTTCATCTTCATCATGAAAGGACTTGACTGTTATCCAAATCCCTGCAAATTTAACTTGCACTTTGTAATCAGGAAGAAGGTATTTCTCTCTGTTTCCACTGCGATTATCTTCTACGAAGGTAGTCGTTTTATTAATTCTGTACTGTTTCATCATTATTTATTTCTTTAGAGTGGCAATTTCTATCAAGTATCTTAATGCACTGTTTAATCCCAGTATCAAATCCTTCTTTATAGCCTTTGGTATGCTCACCTAAAACATATATAGTCATTGACAGCCAAAATAGAAGTATGCCAACGGATTTATACCAGCATGGTAAAGATATAGAAAAGGGTTTTAAGGTGATAGAGAAATCACCGATCCACAGAAGACCGGCAATGAGCATGAGTAAATATAAGACTTTCATCATTTATCATTGTTAAGTTCAACATATTTGCCTTGTAAAGAGCAGTTCCTTAAAATTTCGGCATTTTCCCGGCCAAATGCAATAAGAACACTACCGCAACCGGGGCTGTCCCCACGTGTTCCATCGGGACGGAAGAATTTTATTCGATTTCTCAAAAACATCATACCAGTTGCTTTCGTGAAGATGATGTCTTGAAACTTATTGCTGTCACACCGGTTAAAAAGTAGTGCTATACCGTTGCCGTGTTCTGCCAATTTCTCTACAAACTGCCATATAAGCGGTTTGGAGTACGGAGGGTTAAGCCAAATTCGCCCCCCCAATTTTGTACAAGACCATTGTCCTGCTTGTTGTACATGATTTTTGCAGTAGGCCAAAGAGGGTGCATGGGAGCACATGGATCAAGGTCAAATTCACCTAATGCTTCAATGATTTCTCGTGGTGTGTACCATTCATCGGAAGCATTTGCAGATCGTTCAAAAGATGTATTCATGTATTACTTACATTTAGGATTTTACGAATTTCTATATGATCGCAATTTTCATCAGCCTTTTTCAGAATATAAGTAATCTCTTCTTCCTTACTCATGTTCTGTGGACGTTTCGTTGCTTCTGCTCTCAATTCAGAAATAATTTTATCTACTTCGGGATTAGGAGTTTCATATAATTTTTTAAGTTCAGCGGCTCTACGTTTAATAAGTCGCTCTGTCTTTTTGTTTAATTTCATCTTACAACATTTTAAAGTATTCCTTGCATAAAAATCCTTTTCTTGGTGAAAAGTCTTTGAAGTCGCAACTCATGTATATTTCCTTCCTATCAGCCCAATGTGCCATATCTTTCTGCCACTGTGGAATAATTTGGTGTGGATTGTTCAGATCACGAAAGGGTTGACAATGTGGAAGAAAACGGCGGCTTTTAGATTTCCAGTAGTTGACGCGCGCAAACGATTCTTTAAAGTCCATAAGGATGCAATACAAGAAATATTCCCCTTTATATCCATACTTGTCTATTAAAGCGGAAGCACGTTCAACTTCTGCAATCTGTCCCGGTGTATCGCAACCAAAGCGAATACGTTTAATCCATTTTACTCTTGCAAGTAACCGGGCTATTTCATCCGTGATTAAACGGGCATCCAGTCCTTGATTAAAATCCACTTTGACACCCAGTTTGATGATCTTCTCTATTTGCTGCAAGCCATAGTTTGAGGCCAGTATATTATTATCCATAAGGATAGCTTTTTTTCCGTCCGGCTGTTATTTCCTCAATATCCATATAAGGTGAGATTTTTCCTTCTTTTTTAGGAACAACACACCATTTACACCGATTGGGACACCCACGTGTCAGAAATCCATAGGACAAATTGGAGTCAATATTGTAGATCGAGTAATCAGGCTGAATACGATCAACCTCAACTGGAAGAACTTTTTCAATATCATATCCGGTACCACCTTTTTCTATTTGGTTAGCATTGATATAATAGTTATAGTCGGGTGTGAAAGTGAAAACTTTAGCTGCATATACTTTATCATATTCACATAGTGGATTATACCATTCCACTTGATCGCCTCTTGCTTTGTGGTAAGCACTGATCTTCATAAGTGCTAAATTGGGGAAATTGCTATCAACGGCTAAAATTCCAATATTCATTATTCTTCAAATTTAGGTTTTGGCATCCATGCTATCGGTTCCCATGACGGAGGTATGCTGCTCATTGAAGAGTAAATTGGGTTACCTTTGTACGTGTCATAGATATAACCATCCATGCAGAACCATACATTGTTGCTATATGTACCGTTAAAAATCGCACCATGTTTACATAGAATGATGATGTCTTCATTTTCATCCGGTAACCGTTCTTTCACTGATACCCACGGAGGTTGTTTTGTCTGCCATCTGGCTCCTTCTTTGAATCCTATTCTAAAACAAGTTATTTTATCCCAGTCAGGATGTACGCCTCCAATTTCATTTACGGCTTCTTCTAATGTCTGTTTCATATCTATTTATCAAATAAATTAGTTTGAACCAACCTTCCTCTCTCTGTTTTTATCTCCCCAAAACATTCCCGGTGAAAACGTTCTTCTTGTGCTTCAAAGTATTCTTCATCTATTTCAGTTGCATAGAAATCGAATCCAAGTCCATAAGCAGCTATTCTGCTGCTTCCTGAACCTAAATGACTATCAAAAATTTTGTCTCCCTCTTTGGCGTTTTTTCTTAATATTTCAGCATATAATTTCACTGGCTTCTGACAACGATGGATATTTCCACCTCGTTCTCCAATTGTACACCGGTTTAGAGTTATGATCCGAAGAGCCTTGTCAAAACTACTCCATGCCAATTCACCGTCAGACATAGTTAATCCATGTTGTCCTTTATCCCAAACAATCCAACCCATTTTGGGAGGAAGATAGGTAGTAAAGTAGTTACCACCAAAAATTATTTGATTCTTCGATACCCTGAATAGTTCCTCAAAATATTTCTTTCCGGGGGGGGACTTATCCCAATCCTTTCTTTTATATTGTTTAAAGCCTAAATGCTTCGGCATCCCACCTTTGTGCATTATGTCTATGCCATACTGGGGATCGACTATCGCTAAATCAAAGAACTTATCAGGAATCCCCTTCATGTATTCCATACAGTCCATGTTATATACTTCGCTTATCGGCATTATTTATATCCTTTCTATTCTGTTATTATTAATTTCATGTGCATTCTTGAAATCATTTTCTCTTCTTCTTTCAACTTATGATAATAATCTATAGCTTCATCTTTAGTATTGAATGTACCAACACACGAATAATGCCAAGATCCGAAAGGATCTTTGAGGATATACAAGTTGTATGAACCTAAGACCGTTTTCGCCAAATAGTAAGGATCTCGTATCATAATGTTCATTCCATTTTTATTTACTCGCATAGTCCATGAAACAGACTCATGCAGGCATATCCACCTTCCGGCTCGAACATATCAGGGGTATGTTCTTTAACGTACTCCAAAACTTCCTCTACATAAGGATATTGTTTGTTTTTACAGAATCTTTGAGGTATGTATAATGGAGGAAAGAAGGAATGTCCTACGCTTTTCTCTGCTTGAATTAGGCGTTGGCACATTTTAGGATCATTTTTGGCTATGAGTTCGATTTCTTTGTGCCGACACATGATACACGGGAAACATCCAACACGTGAGAATCCACGATAATACAATGGATTCGGTTTCTGCCCTGCATCCAGTATGCAATCTATAACTTGCTGTGCACTCCATTTGAAGATCGGTCTTAGAACAGAAGCGTCATATTGGGAACACCATTCTTTGACATCCTTACTTCGGTAGTTTTCAGTTCTTCCTTTCTTATTAGGTTGAAAATACGATTTGAAGTACATACATTCCTCTTCCATTGCCGCACGTGCTGTACTTTCTCCGGCTCTGATACCTTGTATGATAATGCAGCTTTCCTTCAAAGAAAGTACATAATCAATCATTGGCTTCATTTTTAGTTCACTGGTACAAAACCGTGCATTCGTGGAAGGAAATCTTTTCTTATGAGCTGCCAAAGACACAAAATCGTATTTTGATTTGAGAGTTATAAGTCTTACTCCCATTTGCAGACAAACATCATTCACATGTTTATATGTGTCAGGGTGTTCCCAACCAGTGTCACAAAACACGGCGGTTAAATTCCCCCCCCCCCCATATTGTTTGAAGGCTTGGATCAAACATGCTTGTGAATCCTTACCACCTGAAAAACTTACTAATATTTTCATTTTTATGCCATTTCAATTTTTACATATTCATTTTTATTAATCCCGGCACTACCTTTGGGAGAATACACTAATCGGCCTCCATTATCCAATATCTTTTGTACATCTTTCATAGCTTGGTGTGCTTGGGTATAGTCTTTGTATTCTTGGTGGCCTATTGGGTATTTACAATATCTTCTGCCACCGTCAGGCATGATGCTGATACCGAATACAGTTTCATGAGTTTTTAGGTTGAAATTCTGTTGAGTCCTTACTTTCATTTTTTTTGATACATTTTCCCAGTTTAAGTATAAATACACATTCGTTATCCGGTGCTCCCCAATTGGTGTTACCAACTCCGATGGTTATAGATTCAAGTTCAAAAAGCATTGTCCGTTTGGTGTAGCCAAAACGGAAGCGAACATGAGTATATTCTTTGGGATGAAAGCCGTTTCCGCGTGTAATACAAGAAAAACAAATAGCTTTCTTACAGTAGAAACCAGTCTTTTCATAGGAATTGTGACCTCCACATTTTGCCAATCTTCCGATCCAGTATTTTTTGATCTCTCTGTACTCTTCTTTCTTGTTTCCGGATTCGATCATTTCATACCATTTTGCTTTCAATGGTAGGTCAAGGATTTTCATATTAACCATAGTCTAAAAGAGTTGCGGATTCTGTTTGTCGTGAAGGATTTTTTGAACACGTTCGATTTCTTCATCTACTTCACGCTCAATTTGTTTACTTATTCGTAAATCTATCTGTCTCTTATTTTTAAAATATTCTTTTTGGCAACGGCGCATTTCCACCACTTTGTCGAAAAATTCTTTTGGAGTCATAGATTTAAAAGGTATGGAAAAGGCCGCTTTAATGCGGCCTCCCCAGTGTGATTACTTTTTTCCAATCAGAAAGTCTTTCCACAATTCTTTGAATTGTTCTCCAAAGTAAATTGCGATTTCACTTGATTTTACAGCAAGGCGAGAGCCGAAAGACGCATCCGAGTCCGACCAATCGCTACCCGAGTTCGCAGAAGCGAGGCCGCAAGCCGCACCGTTATCCGCACGACCGCCCCAAAGAACCAGCCGATTACGATCCTCTTCGTCCATTTCATCAATTTCTTTCTGATTATAAAGATAAAACCACGGCGTATAACGGTATTCATCTTTAGTAAATCGTGGAAAATCAGGATCGTTGTTCAATGCACGAGCAATTGTGCATAGTTTGATGTAGGCGAGGTGTGCAATATCAGCCACTTCTTCTTTGTGCCCGTCTTCATCTTCAACAAGTAGGCGAACAATAGGTTTTACACCTATTGCTTTACAAGCATCTTCGTAGGTTTTGATATTGTGATAATCTGTATAATCCGGCTTTTGCTTTCCGAATAAAGCTGTTAGAATACTAATTGCTTTAGGACAGTCGTTTGCTTCACTAAAAGCAGCTGTAACCTTTTCTTGTGTGATTTTAAGTTCTGACATAATGTAAATTATTTATTGTTAATACTATATCCGAATAATGCAAAATCTCCCCGGCACGGATCATCCGGGAAAATTGTTTTCATGTAATTGGTTACTTGTTGAACCATTTTCCAGTCCTCTGTTTTGCGTGTTGTTATCCCAAGCTGGTGTGCCATTTTTGCAACATGTGCATCCAATGGTATGTATAATTCTGTCGGGTGAATAATATTCCAAATACCTAAATCCACCGGTGATTTTCGTACTACCCACCGTAGAAACAGACAAATACGCTTGCATGGAGAATCACGCTCCAATTTTGGAATACCTTTTACGCCACCAAAATCTGTTTGTATTTCGCGGATAACATTGTTGTAACCCTCATAAAAGACTTCCAAATCATCCCATTCCTGATATATGTTGTACAACCGCTGGCAAATGCAGAAGAAGTCATGGTAGGTGAACATACGGTAGAAGGTATTTGTATTTTCTTTGTATTGTTCCCATACTTTGTTCATAATGAAGGCGTAAGGAGAATTACCCATTAGATTATCCAAAATTTCCGCTTGCTGCATTATCAGTTTGCGATTCCCGAAAGCTATCCATGAAGTAAGAAAGGCACTGATTTCTATGTCCTTTTTATCACTGTACTTATGTGGGAAGAATATAGGATCATCTTTTATAAAATCAGGTGTTTCAAATTGTTTTGCCCAGTCAAGTAGTTTGTTTCTTAGTTCTTCCATAATATTCTTCTTTCCATTTTTTGAAAGCGGCTTCTTTATCATTTGATTTCATCCTTTGTATGAATGATTGATGGGATTCCAATAATTCTTTGGCCTCTTCATCTCCATTTTCCGATCTTTCAGTTAGATGTTTGATATATTCTCCGTAGAACATTCCAGTGCTGTTATTATTTTGTTCATGGGCTTCATTAATTGAAAGAGAAGAAACAATTTCATCACGCTGTGCATCGTATTCATTTAACCAGCCGAGAATGATATTACCGTCCAGTCTATCGTAAATCTTACCGAAAGCCATAGCATTACGGAAACACAATTTGATTTCTTCCAATTTGAGATAATAGAATCTGTCTATTATTAGATCAGCGGTAAGTGCCACTTGAACATCATTCATCGTTTTTCCAACATTGAAAAAAGACACAAGCTCGTTAATCGCAATTACCAGTATGGCTCTTGCGCCAGCCAATGTGATTTCTTTTCTTATAACGGAGAGTGGTAGGTTAGGAGTGTTGAGAACAGCTTCTTTAATCGAACTTACGTGCAATCCCTTGTAATACTCCGCTTGCAAGGTCAGCAAGTCTTTCAACGCTTTCTTTTCGGTTGCCGGGAGATTGCTGTTGACTTGAATTAAGTTGTTTCCCATACTTGTTAAAATCATTATTAGACCATCTGACTAAACGTTTGGAAACTTCAAATGTACGTTCCTTCTCAAAGCGCATTTTCCGTCCTCCGCATTCAGTCCAATACTCGAAAAAGTCCTTCAACATATCATCAGGATATTTCCCTCTGTACATGAGGACTTCACTTCTGAATTTGTCTTTCCTTTCAGAAAGAGAATCCTTATTCATATTCATCTTATGGCCTAATCCGGCCATGAATGCTTGTTCCAATGTTGCGTCGGGATGATCCCGGCACCACTGGGTTGCTAATTCTTCTGATTTCATTTTATTTATAATTTAGATAACCAATATTTCCATACTCGTGAGGCTACTTGTGCCATCATAACGGGTGGTACTGACATTGCACACAAATATTCGAGTTCATTAATATCTTTAGTTTTATAGTCAAGTGGGAATGTTGATATTTTTAGTATCTCGTTTCTACTAAGATATTTAGGTTCTTTTTCTGTCATCATGTTTGCGTGCCCTCCTGTAAAAGTAGGAGGTACGCAATCATCTTTTAATAGTTTATAATTGAAAAAGCTTCTTTTTCCACGCAGTTTTATACAAGCACTCGCCAAGTCATAATCTTCAGGTTCGTGGGCATCCCACAATTCACGTAATTTTGGAGAATTAATTTCCTTGCCTTGATAATCTGAAAATTCACCATAAATAATAGGATCTTCTTTAAAATCCATATTAATATATGGCTCTACGTTGAATAAATCCGACACTTTTAGAAAATTCAATCCTAAATCATGCCTTATACATACAAAAAACACTCTTTCTCTTTTTTGTGGTACACCCATTAGTGAAGCATCAAGTAAGAAGTGCTGACAATAATAACCAGCATCCTCAAAATCTTTATATATACGCTTCACGTAATCAATAGCATTACCGAGTAGAAGCCCTTTTACATTTTCCGCAATAACAACTTTTGGCTGTAACCTTTTTGCGAGTGCAATAAAGTCAAAGAAAAGAGTATCTAAAATTTGTGACTTCTGTCCTTCCCTAAATTTTCTTTCTTTACCCCAAGCACCTTCACGAGAGCCAGATATGCTAAATGTACTACAAGGTGGTGATCCGTCCAATATATCTAAATTATACAACTCTTCGGGAAGATTATTCCTTCTCACTAAATCACGAATATCTTCTAAGAAAGTATATTGAGGATTATGGTTTTCAATGTAGCATTTCATCATTTTGGGATCTATTTCATTGCAGCCAATTACATCAAATCCGGCTAACTTGTACCCCCATTGTAGAGCCACCACCACACGCAAAGCAAGAAAAGACCTTTCCTTTATCTTTAGTAAAAACAGCATCTTCTAAAGACCAGCGATAAGGATAGAGATGTTGGGGGGGGGTAATTACATCTTTCATCATTCCATCTCCCATAATTCAGCTACTCTTTTGAACTCTTCATCAGCCGGAACCGGGCAATCTTTGATCCATTTCATATCTTTTACTTTCCATAACGAAAGGTCTGTGTTATCAGGAATATGCTTTTTAATATCAGGAAAAAGATTGAGTCGAAGAGATTTACTTTCCATAAGTTCATCTTTGTAGTCCAACAAAAAATTATTGGCCTTCAATAAACTATGAACATCATTAACAGAATGTGGAGTGTAAACAACTCCATCGAAGTATCTGATATAATCGGGGAGCATATCAGCCAGTGCCGTATATAGAAATAATTTTCCTTTATTGCCATAGGCCAATTTTTGAACGGTTTTGATACTTTCAGCCAAATTTGCCAGTTTTTCAGGAAACAAAAGTGGCTCTCCACCAGTTATCATAATCTCTTTGTAATTAAAGTGCTCAATAACTGGTAATTTTGAAAAATCCCATGAGTTGTTGCAACACATAGGACATTTGTTCGGACATTTGGTTGTAACCAATAGACGTAACTTTTCCATTTATAATGATATTGTTTGGGTGTATTTCAATTCTCCGGTATATCCACGTGCTTTCAATTCTGCGATAAGTTCCCGTGGAGAAAATTTTGCCAATTCAGGATTGGAATATATTTTCTTCAAATTCCCCCCCCCCGGAGTTTTCTTACGGTTTCTGGCATAAACATTACCGCACTCTTTACAATATGTCTGCAATCCATCTTCGGTTGAAGCATTTTTCCAAAACTCACTGACCGGAAGTTCCCGGCCACATTTGCTACATTTTTTTAATTTTTCCATTATTCCTTTTCTTTAATTCTACCATATTCACATATTAGTAAGGCATCCGAAGTTGCCAATGTAACTTTTGCATACGGGAACAGCTGTTGGGCTTTCTTCTTTAAGATGTTTTTCCATTCTGTCTTACCCAATTTGTCTGTATTTCGTAATCCTATAGTTTTTTGCCAAGTTTGTGGAGATACTGTTACTGTCGGAATCCCACAAGCTATCAATCCCATAGTCAGATGTCCGTAACCTTCTCCAAAAACAAAAGAGGCAGAAGCACTTTGTCCGGTCATGCCATTCACTCGTTCCAAATAACAAACGCTATTTTCTTTGTATATGGAGAGAAAATCTAATAAGTCTTTGGGAGTTGGTGGCATTTTGATACACTCCAATAATCTGTTATTCTCGGTGTCGTACACTACAATTCCACCGTTTTTGCCAACATCTATACCTATGATCCTTCGTTTCATAAATTATACTTTTTTGTTTACAAATCTTTTGAGCTTAATTACATCTTTCTTTCCAAGCCTTAGTGCTTCACTGGTCTTGATGTCAGAAGGTGAAGCTTTACAATTCTCGGTTATCCTTTCAAAATGTCGGATAAAGGATTTTAGGAAATAGTCGGGGATTTCAACTTTCATAATGATTGATTTATGAGAATAAGCCCGGACTCGAACCGGGAACTGTTGCAATCAGGATTTTCGTTTCTGCTTCCGTTTGTACGTATGTCAAGTGTTAATAGCATGATTACCTGACTCGTGATGCTATTCGTGCATTTTTACCACAGAAACTAAGCGTCTTCCAATTCCGCCACTTATTCGTTTGCCTCCACAATAGAGGCATTCTTATATGAACAAAAAGATTCTTTGTAGTATCTACCGCCGTGGAGCGTATGCAGCGTACTCGGCTCGACTTGCAAAGAGAAGAAAAAAGGTGAGGCATGATAGTTCCCGGATAGGCGGTCAAGCCACACCGGGAGAAGCTGATTATTAATCGGGTTGATAATTATTATTTTAGGAATTTAGCAAAAGTCTTGATTGAGCCTTCATTATTACTTTTTAAAGAGGCCAATTCTGTATTTTTAGAAGTTAGTGTAGAAATAACAGATTTATTCTTTTCGATTTCTGCATCAATATCACTATTAAGTGTTTCCAAATCGGCTTTTGCTTGTGCAAATTGAGACAATATCGTATCTCTTCTTTGTTGAAATGTCAGCATATTATTTTGTCATTTTTAAAAATTCAGGAGCAATGCCATATAGAGGTGTCTTCCCGTCCCACTTGTCTATAAATTGTTTATATAAAATCTCACGGGTGAGTCCACGGGACGCAATTAAAGCTTGTTCTGTTTTTAGTTGCTCCAGTTCGTTTTGCTTCTTTTGTTCTTCAATCTTCTGATCAAGTACCGAAATATTAGTGTTTACCTCGTTACGGCTATCTATTTTATCGCGGACAGCTCTTGAAAATTCCAATTGTGCGGAGAAGGTCAACAACTGCAATCCCCGTTTCTCAAATTCTTTATCAACGATCTGTTCCAGTCTCTTTTCAAATACCAATGAACCACCGTCAGCCATCAGACTGTCTGTTTTATGTTTGCGACTTTCTTCTTTGATAAGATCATATATACGTGGCTCCAAAATATTATCTTCTAATGATTGCATAAAGCCATCTTTTCCCGATGGGGTGTCAGCCTTATCAATATGCTTGTTATCAAATACAATATCAATAGCCCTGTTTTTCATTACTTTATAAGAGTAAGTTGGCCGGGCTGTAAACTCTGTATTGTCGGCTGCTTTTAGTGTGACTGGATCAGAAAATTCTCCACGCTGATCGAATAGCGGAACTTGAAAAAGCTCTGTGCCTAATTCCCATGTAGATACCTTACCGGCAACGATTTTAAAATCCTCTTTCCCTTGTTTGCCGTAGTTTTCCATAAGGACACCGGCATAATTGGGAGCAACTCTTTCGCATGAAGTGAACAAAACAACGGCAAATAATGCCACAATCAAAAAGTCAATCTTTCTTTTCATTTTCTACTTTTTTAATGATATTATAAACTATAAATGCTACTGCCAGCATGATTATTGAAATTCCCAGCCACGCATTTATGTGATTGAATACGCGGTTGCCAATGAAGAAAGCCGATACGACAAGTACCGGCTTCCAGTATTTCTTTACAGTCTTCATTGTTATTGTTCGATAATGGCAATATCCGGTGCCAATTTACGGATCAACAATAATTGCTCGTCAATGGCTTTGTTGCGTTCTTCTTCCACTATCACTTCTGCACCAGGGGAGCAAAGGGACAATCGAATATTACGCCCGTCCACATCTGCAATGATTTCCACTTCAATCTCTTCTGCAGGGCGACCTTTGAAAATCGGAACAATAAGATTGAATGAGGCCGGAAGATTGGAGTTGACAACTTGGCTGTAATTGTCAGTGCGACTACCGTTGTCTTGTCGGGAGTTTTCCACTTTTGAGTCAATGCTGGCTTTGAAGTTCTTCAAGACTGTTACCAGTTCCATGTTATATTGTGCATCCTTGAAAAAGGCACGATTCATTTTGAAGAACTTTGAAAGCTGCACCGGTTCCCATGTCTTGCTTGTGTTAATACCAAATTCAAGAAACTTGGGATAGTATTTCAACTCACCTCTTACAGTAGCTTTATTCCTACTGTCGGTTTCATTGGTGACAAGTTTAAGTGTCATTTTCTCCCGATCAACAAGAATATAGCAACGTTTCTGATTGATCTGCTCTTTTTCAGAGATTCTTTTCAAGAGAAATTCATGAACACTTCCAATTGTTCCGGCTAATTCTACCTTATCAGGCTCCAGTACCGGTAACTCATTTTCTTCGTGAAGTTCAATAACTCTAAGGGTTGCTTCGGTCACACCCGGAGCAAAGTTCACTTGCATCTTTTCGTTTTCCATGCTGTTCTACAAATTTTTAGTTCTGTTTTTAAATGATTTGGCAGGTTTGAAATGTGGAGTATAATGCTCCGCTATGACAATAGTCTCGTTTTTGTGTATGTTACGAGCAACTTTTCGTTTATAGTGTTTGGGTGACAGTGTGCCAAAACCTCTGATATAAAGAGTCTTTCCATTAGCTACTGCATCCACGGTCTCTTTCAGTGCTGCCTCTATGACAGTTCGGACTTCACAAATAGCGATACCGGTTGATTCGGCTACTTGCTTGATAAGTTCTTCTTTCCTCATAGCTTATCCCTCCGTACCAGTAGATTCCATGTCCTCGAAGACTGTTTTCTGCATCTCTTGTGCTTCCATTGGACGTTCTTTAACCAAGTCACCATTACCATTGTAATATCCAGTAGTACGGGTGCTACGTTCCATGAACTTAAAGCATTCATCCGTAATTTCCTCATAACCACGCTTTATATCGGTAAGCAACGTTTTTTTACGCTCTTTTTTAGGTTTCATCTTGTCCTTGTATGCCTGCATGAAAGCTTTCTTTTCTTCTTCCAGTGCAGCCATATCAAGATCAATATTTGCCAACTCCGTTTTCCGTTCACCCATTTCTTCCTCGCTGAAAGGAGAGGTATAGGTGATTCTTTCAACTGCTGCGCAATTGTCTTCCAACATTTGTCTGCGAAGCAATGGATTCTTGTCTTTAAATAGTTCTTTATCCATATCATAACGGTTTTAAGCCATATCGGGCAGAGCCGACAAATGGCTGTGGATTAGTCCTTATGTTTGCTTTGTGTATATCATCTGTACGATGATTGAATAATCGGGGTAATCCCGTTATTTTGTCATATACAACCAGTTCAGACGATACATAACAAATAAAGCCTTTCAGTCGCTCTTTCAACCATGCGTTCTGATAGGCTCTGCGTTCACGATACTCTTGGTAGCTCATTCCCTTTGGACGAGCTGTGAGAAGGGGGGGGGTAATTTCTCGCCCCCCCGATTTAGATTTACTCTTTCCCATCAATCAAATTTTTATATTGTTTTTCTGAAACGAACTTGTCGCAGTTCTTATACCAAGTGCCATCATTTATTTTGTATGGGTTGCTCGTTTCATCCACTTCATTCATAATACCGACTACCGCATTTTCTTTGTTGTTATCATCCCATACAATAACAACATCGCCGACAGTCGGGATATATTCAGGTTGTAACTTCTCAAAATTGAAGGAGTAATGTTTTTCTTCCTTCATGGCGGCAAGCATCTTTGCCTTTTCCTCTTCCGTAGCTTTACGGAATCCCTTCATGCCTCCGATACCAGCTTCGGGTGTGAGTTTTACAAAAACTCTGTCACCTTCATCATTGGAAGGAACATAAGCGACAAGGCCGAAAGGTACTTTTATTGCTGGTAAAAAAGGAATCAGCCTTTCTTCTCTAATTTCAGAGAGAATCATCATGCTGCCCCCTCCGCGATTTGGATTGATAATTACGTCACCGGGGATGAATGTCTCACCTTCAAACTCAAATTTACCCCCCCCCCATAACTTTTTGGGTAGATTGCATACTTTCTTCTTTCACGATTTTTACCATGTGTCCTTCGGGCACTTCAACTGTTACTATTCTCATTTTAATTTGATTTTAAATTGGTTATTGTATTCTATGTATTTTTCTGGGTAGGTTGTTTCTATAATTCCGTTCATTGTAGGAATACGAAACAACCTGCCGGATTTACGAAGCTCTTTTTCAAGCTGTTTTGCCTTGTGTAAAGCAGCCAAAGAACGTGTTTCATTTTCGATCAGTTCTTTAGCCGTTGTGATACTGTTGCTAATTTTTTCACATGAATCCATTATTTGACTTCTTCTGCGTATGGAGTATCGTCTTCCTCAAAATCGTCCGGTTTCTGACCTTGTGCCTTTCTCCAGTCTTCAAACATTTCATCATCCAACTGGCTCTCTGTTTCAAGAACTTTAATCATGGAATCTGAAATACCGGTTTTGGGCAGGAATTTGAAAGCCCAGTTCACGATTGTTTTTCGAGCCATTTCTTCAAAGTCTGTGTCCCACGGAGATTGCTTGCCTTTCTTGACAGCCTCACTACGACTTTTTATTTCTTCAATACGGGCTTTGGGCATTGCATCGAATTTTACAACACCGGAAGTCAAGACAGCGAAATAGTAGCCTCCAAGAAGATCACCACGTTCTCCGAATACATTAGGTTTGTGGATGATAGTGCCGCCGGTACCTTTTGTCATACTGAACTCATCATTAGCATAAACCAAATCTGAATAAATATCCTTTACAACACCAGTACGGATCAAAATATCAACTTTCCCCATGTATGAAGCTTGGAACTTCACTTTGCCTTTGTATGGTACAAGATACCCCAATCTTAGTTCAGGATTGAGTGTCAGACCGGTGAGAGAAACGTTTTTGATTGCTTCGACAAGATGATCGGGATATTGCCGGGCGCAGTCAATCAGATAAGGATTATTTAACATTGCTTGCATAGCGAAATTGACTTCACGGGCAAATTGCTGTTCAGTGCCGCCAGCTGCTATAAATGCCTTTTTAGGGGAGATAAAACAGCTTTCCAATCCTTTCAGTTGTACCGGAAAGGCTGGTGGGGCAGAAGGAACGGGCGGTTGTGGTGTGGAAGGTATTGGGGAGGCCGGTTCTGTTTTTGTTGGTGAAGGAACATTGTGTTGTTCCATTCCCAAGTTCCCTTGTTGGGGGGATTGATTCTCTGTTTTGCTCATTGTTCTTGATTATTATAAAAGTTAAACATCTTGTTCTTTTCAAATGCAGGTGTGTCCGGTACCATTATTCTTCGTCCTTTGAATCCCGGTTGAATAAATATCTGTGCACCGTCAAAATCATTATTTTGTGTACAGTAAACATGCTGGTCTAACAATTTCTTGAATGCCAATGCACTTGCACCCATTTTCACAATTCCGTCTTCCAAATGGAAAGCCCAGTTAGCTGCACTGACAAATACTGCGTCATAGGGAGCTGTCTTTTGTTGCATAACCCAGTAGAACTCCTTCCATACTCCAGTACGTTCATGTTCAAAAAACTGGTAGAAGGCTGCCGAAATACCGTAATGAAATTTGGCAATAGTCCGGTTAACTGTTTCTTCATGAAGATCATCAACCGCCAATGTTTTCCAGTCGACAATTTTCTTGGCCGTTTCCACATCAGGGCGATATTTGAACTTGCATCCTTCGTATTCAACGAAATGGCTGACTTCGGCTTTTCCCCATTTTAATATCTGCCTGATCTGTTTGGAGGTGTCCCGGCAATTATTAAGAAGCTCATAAACCATTGTTTCAACCAATTGTATATCGGTTGTGCTTGTCAACGTTTTACCCGGATTTGACTCTTTGGCCTCTATTAGTGCAATCTGATATTTTTGGGTATCTCGTCCATACGGACAGCCGGTTTTAGGATTTATAGGCGGCTCAAATACAAGAAGGTTATTTCGCCACTTGTCAAGTTTTCCAGTATTAACAAGGCTTTCCATTGCATCATGGTACAGTGAACCTTTTTCAGAGGCTTCAATACTTATCTCAAATAATTCCGGGTGCAACGCCTTGTATCGGGCAAACTTTGGGGACACCATATAATCTTTAATCTGCGTACTACTTAGGAAATCTTTGAATCTTTCTCCACGGTGGTATTCTTCATTTGGCAGATCGTAAATTGTATCTTCTATATTACTCATATAATGAATTTAGAGTTTTACAAAAAACTCCCTACTTTCGCAAGCAAGGAGCCAATAACTAACTAAAAAACTTATTCATCACTTGTGGATAGTAATTCTTTGTAATTCTGTAATATGTATTCTTTTTCTTCATCTGTAAAAGAATAGGCTTTAGCCATAAATTTCATTGCCATATCCTCGTTGTGATCGGAAAGGGGATAATAGTCTGTGGCGAATTTGTAAGTAAGCCTATTTAATCGCTCATACTTAACTTTGACCTCTTTAACCCGTCCGCTTATTTCCGAGATAATACCGGACGCTTCTTGCATCTTTTCGTCATATTCTTTTTGGTCTTTCGCTGCTTGTTCTTTCATAACCTTGTTCTGTGCGGCAAAGTTTGAAATCTTTTCGTATAGTTCATTTGAATACACAAAGCCACAGTTAACCTCAAAGTCTGGCTTGATAGAGTAATTGTATTTATCTTTCTTGACGAGATATTTGTAGTCGCTTCCGAGTTTGTTCCAATCGTATTCAACTCTGCGAAAGGTTTTCGCATTACGTAATGCTTCTGCTACCGCATTCGCTTCTTCCATATCTGTAAAAGCGTAACCTTCAAAGAATGGGATCGTGAACACTTTCAAATCAGCAGGTTCAATCTCAAACCATTCGGGAACCTCCGGCTTATCCATAATTTTGATACCTTCCTCCATCATGCGGAGTTTAATCAATTTCTGTACATCTTCCTCCGTTAATGCAAGAATCTCTTGCTCGGTCATTTCTGTAATTCCTTTCATACTTTTAGCATTTAAAATGTGTTCCCGTCCGCGTTCCGATGGATTGTTGGCCGTAGCTTTTTAGCGGTGACCGCTTCTTGCGAAGCACGGGTATATATATCATTTAAAGTATCTATTCAGTTAAGAATGTATTTATAAACGCCCTACGTTTACTTTGTCATAATATAAGTTGTTTTTGATAACTTAGTGATTCGTGTGCTGCATCTTCTTATTGGCAGTCCGTATTCACACTCTTTTCACTAATCCGCTTTGGCTACTTTGTCGGTCTATTTCGCCCTTTAGATAAGCAGTAAACCTTGTTTTAAGTCTTTATTTGTTCAGACTATACAATATGTCAAAGAACGTTTTGTTAGTTCCCGGAAAGACGGCCAAATCCGTCCGGGATTATTTTCTTTCCATGAATTTTCTCAAAGCTGATTTGGTAAAAATGAGACTCTTGCCATTTTTGGTGTGAGGAATATCATGTATTCGATTGTATAAGGTTTGCAACTTCCATCCGAGAAATACAGCAGCTTGTTTGGCATTCAAATACTCTTCGGTTTCAGCAGTCGCCATTTCAGTTACAGCCTTTCTCACATCATTGCGAATAAACTTGTGCAGTTCTTCTGCAATCATTTTGGCATCTGAACGGTTCATTTCTTTATCGCTTCGATGGTTATCTGATTTTTATCTTTGTCGATGGATATTGAATATCTTTCAACGTCTTCACGGGGATCAGTAAAAGCTAATTGATAGGCGTAGCTTCTTGCATTGACGCAATCCTTGTAAGAATCCAGCTGCATTACTTTGGAAGAACCAGCTTTAATGCTTAGAATATCTTTCTTTGTTACTTTCATATTATTTTCTATTTTATACTTAAATTTTCCACAAAAAATTTGCATAAAAGAAAGCTAACAACTACATTTGCCAATGAGATGTAGTAAGTGGCTTTTGAAGTCGCCAGCTTTCTTGTTGTTCAAACTTACACTCTTTGTTTGTTTGACGTTGCAAATATACTTCATATTTTCAGAAGTGCAATAAAATACTTCTTAAAATTTGTAGTATTTCGTATGTTATAAAACATGTTTTAATGTAAGTTGTTGGTTTATAAAATGTTATACAAGTGAGGTTTGCGTAAAAAGAAAGCTTTCTGAAAAAAAGTAATGTCGTTCTATTAGTATTGTAATAATTGAAGAAGTAAAAGACGATCTCATTCGGTAAGGTGCTGGATTGCTGCATAGTTAGCCCTTAGACGGTTTCCCGTTTTTGCTATATGCAGCATAAGAAATGTCTCGTTCGTATAAGTACGCCGTTCTTAGCTGGCCGGGCATTAACAAGTTACCCGACTTCCCGGATTTTTCGCTTACTTGTAGCTGTGCAGGCATCCCGGTTTCGTTTGCCTCTCAATATCGCACGCCCTTCGCAGTATTGAGTTGTAAGAGTGTAACCCTCTGTCTCTCCGCTATGCGGCCTACCGCCGATTACACAATGTGGAGAAAAAGAAAATCCGCAAATAGGTAGCAGCTATTTACGGATTTCTATATATAAACTCCAAATAGGATGTTTAATCAATTTATGTGGTAATACTGCTACTATTACGGATGCAAATATACTACTTAATTTACGAAGTATGCAAGAAGTTGACGATAAAAAATTGAGTGATCTCTCAAAAAGGTTTTTGCAAGCAATTTCATATTGTGGTTTGAGTGGGTATAAATTGAAGAAAGACAATATTATATCCAGTGAATCAACTCTTACCAGTATAAAAAAAGGGATTCAGTTACCAAGTAAAAAAACAATTGATGCTTTTTGTGAGAAGTATGATGTGAGCAGAGCATGGCTATATACTGGAGAAGGTTTGTTTGCAAAGACTCCATCAGGACAGATAGAACCTTCGGAGAAGGATATTAGGGATGCTCTGAAAAATGCGAGAATGCAATCAGACTCTACGATTAGTAAAGTAGCTCCTTATCTTCAAGATATTCTTGTAAAAGTAAAATATGTTCCGATAGATGCTGCGGCTTCATTTGTCGAAAGCTTATATAACACAGCTTATGAAATTGATTCTTATGGTGTCATGCCAGAAGAAGGTGAAGTGCTTGATGATTCTTATATGGTCTTTCAAGTACGTGGTGACAGCATGGAGCCAACTATACCGGACGGAGCTAAAATTCTTGCTCGCAAAATAGAAGAAGGTTTGTGGGAAAGCGCGTCAGGAGTTGTGAGTATTGTGTATGGGAAAACACTTTCAGTCAAGCGGATATTGAAAAACAGTCTTTTCTTGGATAATGTGCTGACTTTAAAGGCTGATAACCCCAAGCATGGCCAGTTAGATGTCGAGAGAAGAGAAATAAGGGGGATGTGGCAAGCATTACGCATAATAAGTCAAAAGATTATTTGATATGGAAGAAAGGGCTATTGACAGATTACGAAAATTTGCAAGGTATGCACGTGATAAGGGAGTTGTCAAAGGTGAGAACTCGTTTGAGGCTTATTGTGAATTATCAAATAGATACATTTATAATTCCATAAGGAACGGGAAGGGGGCTATTGGAACTGATATAATAGCTCGTATTGTGGATAAGTTCCCGGAATTGAATGTGAAGTGGCTTTGTACTGGCAAAGGGAATATGATTGAGACGGATATTGATGCGAATGTCAATTATAAAGCGGCTTATGAGGGTGCAATGATGCAAATAGAAGCTTTGCATAAAATTATAGAAGAAAATAAGCGGAGATGATATAAATATGATACCATTAATATATTTTTAACAAGTATTTTGCTGATTATCAGTATAATAGTAAAATGTGTTAGTTCCGTACGCACCGCGAAAAATAATTAAGAAGAGATACTTAGCACTGATATTTGATATATTAGTGCTTTTTTTATGTTTTTACCTTCGCTCCATTTATTATATGGTGTACATAATGTGCGACCAATTATTATAATTCGTGCGACTAATCCATGTATAACATTTATGTATATTAGCTACTTGAACTCATAAATGTGACATATTGGCTATTTTTAAAATTGTTTTCTTTACTATTATTCTGGATTGAAATGTAATATCAATTGATTAAATATGTCAATAAACAGATGCTTAAAGCTAATCACTAAAGTTGTATAAGATGAAAAAGATTACTGATTCATTATTTGTTGTTATCATCGTATGTATCTTTTGATAACAACAGCTTATTACTTCTTCCTGCCGTCATATCCCCATTTTACATAAATAGCTCCCCAGGCAAATCCTGCTCCGAATGCTGTAAGAATTATATTATCTCCTTTTTTGAATTTATTCTCGAAATCCCAAAGGCAGAGTGGGAGAGTACCGGCACTGGTGTTTCCGTATCGTTCAATATTGACAATGACCTTTTCGGAAGGTACTCCTAAGCGTTGCGTTACAGCGCTGATTATGCGTTGATTGGCCTGATGAGGAATCACCCAGTCAATATCATTTTTGTTAAGATGATTTCTTTCAATTACAGCTTCACAGGCATCGGACATATTGGCTACGGCATACTTGAATACAGTACGTCCTTCCTGATAGATATAATGCATTTGATTATCCAATGTATAATA